>Ga0209396_1000007_pt1 | contig 384423 bp, 331 predicted proteins | sample GOMGulsemesocosm_6_FD_184638 | JGI IMG/M metagenome (GOLD analysis project Ga0209396, IMG submission 184638) | Methane-oxidizing microbial communities from mesocosms in the Gulf of Mexico - GOM8C Gulf of Mexico (SPAdes) (version 2) | ecosystem: Environmental > Aquatic > Marine > Cold seeps...
TTTTGTTTAGCGACAATAGCGCTGTGGTCCCACCTGAATCCATTCCGAACTCAGAAGTGAAACGCAGTTGCGCCGATGGTAGTGTGGGAGTTCCCATGTGAGAGTAGGACATTGCTAGACTTCTATTAAGAGAAGCCCGATTCGAAAGAGTCGGGCTTTTTGCTGTCTGATTAAAAACATATCTTTGCTTACCGACTATAGCTCTGTGGCCCCACCTAAACCCATTCACCTACTTTGCCGCAGCGCTTCAGAAGTGCAACGCAGTTGCGCCGGATGATGTTAGTGTGTGGGAGTTCCCATGTGAGAGTAAGACATTCTCCACTTCTATTTAAAGAAATCCGTAGCTAACGCTACGGGTTTTTTGCTTTCTGGCTTTTAAGAAAATCCCATTGACCTTCTTTGCCGTAGCGGGAATAGCAGTGAACGTAATTGCACCGGATAATGTTAGTGTGTGGGTGTTCTTCTCTTTATGTGAGAGTATGATATTCTCCACTTCTATTTAGAAAAGCCCGACTTGAAAGAGTCGGGCTTTTTGCTGTCTGATATTTAAGAAATAGCGCGAATACTTTGTTTGGATAATAAGCTGCCTACATATTGTGGTCCCACCCGTTTCCATTCACCTTCTTTGCCGCAGCGCTTTTGCGCCGTGTGTGGGTGTTTTTCTCTTTATGTGAGAGTAGGATATTCTCTACTTCTAATTTGTGCTTCGGCACTTGATAAGCTCGTTACGTAAGTAACGGGCATATTCTTTTTGGGATTTGTAACTAGTGAAGCAAACGCTTTCGCCGATGGTAGTGTGATTGTTTGAAGGGTCGCCTATATGAGACTAGGACATTCTCCTCTTCTATTTAGAGAAGCCCGTTATGACAGTGATGGGCTTTTTGTTGTCTGATATTAAATGTTTCTTTATTAGTTAAAATTAATTTTATATAAATACATGATTTTCTGGTATAACTTATTATTTATACAGGATGGTTATATTATATCTTCATTATAATGTATACATTATACAGGTAATTGGCTAGTATGAATGTGTCACTGAATTGTAAAGTACTCTAGGTATAACAAATTAATGACACATACTTCGTGGTTTGAGCTGATCTGTCAATCGTTCTTCACTGGTATACTAGACCGGAGTAGAAATTCTACTCCGGCACCCATCACTTGTATGCACGTCATAGTCATAAAATTGTAAGACAATAGCCATCATACTGAAATATTTTAATTTACCTGACTCAGTTGAATATTTATTTATCATTAGTGAATTTTTATCTCAATGCATTGTGGCGATTTATCTATGCTCAATGGTAATACTATAGTAGAAAATGGCTGTATGTTTTGTACACATCATAGGGTATTGTTAATTTGTTATTAATTGTAACTTACTCCCTTAGTGGTTAATTAATAACAACATACTTTGTGTTAAGATCTGATCTGTCAATCCTATCTCACGAGTATATTCGGCCGGAGTAGGGCTACCTACTCCGGCATTCTATCTGATTTACATATAGTTTAATTTCTGACTTATTAGTCAATATTTAGTTACCGCTAACTTTAGTTCGGCTTTAATACGTTATGGCTAGATGGTACTTTGGTGTTAGCTCAACTTGTCCCTTTACGACAGCGATAATGTTACGCTTTAGCTACCTAACATAAGTCATTCCTGTCAATTGCTGGTCATTATCTAAATTTCCCTTGATTTTTTTTTCCTTAACCCCACATAGCTTCTAACAACTTTTAAAAGTAGATTAATAATTTTCCACCGGAGATATTTTAGATGTCAGAAACTAATCAAGTACAAAATCACGCGTTCGCATCGGACAACGCGAAAATACTACAATTAATGATTCACTCACTCTACTCAAATAAAGAAATATTTTTGCGTGAGTTAGTCTCTAACGCCGCTGATGCGGCAGACAAGCTTCGTTTTAAAGCATTATCAGATAATGCATTGTACGAAAATGATGGTGAACTTCGTGTTCGTGTTAGTTGTAATAAAGAAAATAACACATTAACAATTTCTGATAATGGTATCGGCATGAATGTTGATGAAGTTATTGAGCATTTAGGTACCATTGCAAAATCAGGTACAGCTGAGTTTTTCTCTCAATTATCAGGTGATCAAGCGTCTGACTCTCAACTTATCGGTCAATTTGGTGTCGGTTTTTATTCTGCCTTTATTGTTGCAGATAAAGTCACTGTTCGTACTCGTAAAGCGGGTGACAGTGCTGCAGATGGCGTTGAATGGGTAAGTGCTGGAGAAGGTGAGTTTACTACCGCTAAAATTGAAAAGTCTAATCGTGGTACTGATATTATTCTTCATTTAAAAGAAGATGAAAGTGAATATGCCGATGATTGGCGATTAAAGTCAATAGTGACTAAATATTCGGATCACATTTCAGTTTCTGTTGAAATGTTAACTGCAGAAGTTCCTGCTGTTGAAGCAGTACCTGAAGTAACTGATGAGAATGACAAGGTAACAAGACCTGCTGTAGAAGCGGTAGATGCTATTCCTGCACTTTGGGAAGCTGTTAATAAAGCAACAGCTTTATGGACTCGTGAGAAAGCTGAAATTTCTGATGAAGAATATAAAGAATTTTATAAACATGTATCACATGACTTTGGCGACCCATTACTTTGGGAACACAATAAAGTAGAAGGCAAGACTGAATATACTTCTCTTTTATATGTACCAAGTAAAGCACCATTTGATATGTATAATCGTGAAAAACAGCACGGTTTAAAGTTATTTGTACAACGTGTTTTTATTATGGATGATGCCGAACAGTTTATGCCAACGTACCTACGTTTCGTAAAAGGCTTACTTGATTCTAATGATTTACCGTTAAATGTATCGCGTGAAATATTACAAGATAATAAGGTCACTCAGGCTATTCGTAAAGGTTGTACTAAACGTGTATTAAAAATGCTTGAGAAGTTAAGCGATAAAGATGCTGAGAAGTATCAAGGTTTTTGGGATGAGTTTGGACAAGTATTGAAGGAAGGTCCTGCTGAAGATCAATCTAACAAAGAACAAGTAGCAGGGTTGCTTCGCTTTGCCTCTACTCATGAAGACTCGACAACTCAAAGTGTTTCGTTAGCTTCATATGTTGAGCGTATGAAAGAAGGACAAGATAAAATTTATTTTGTTGTTGCTGATAGTTTTGATGCGGCTAAGAATAGTCCTCACCTTGAAGTCTTCCGCAAAAAAGGCATTGAAGTATTATTGATGTCAGATCGCATTGATGAGTGGTTAGTTAGCCATTTAACTGAGTTTGACGGCAAGACATTACAATCAGTAACGCGTGGTGGATTAGATCTTGGTGACATGGATGATGCTGAAACTAAAGAAGCTCAAGAGAAATTAGAGAAAGAATATGACTCAGTTGTTAAGCGTATAAAAGAAACGCTTAGTGATAAAGTTAAAGACGTTAAATTATCACAACGCCTAACTGACTCTCCTGCTTGTATTGTTGCTGATGAAGACGACATGAGTAGCCAAATGGCCAAGTTAATGGCATCTGTTGGTCAAGAGGTACCTGATACCTTGCCTATCTTTGAAATCAATGGTGAACATGAGTTAATTAAACATGTTGCTGATGAGCAAGATGATAATAAATTTAGCCAATGGGTTGAGGTTTTATTTGAACAAGCAATGTTAGCGGAACGTGGTAGCTTAAAAGATCCAGCAAGTTTTGTTCGTCGTTTAAATACATTAATGTTAAGTCTAACTAAGTAACTGCTGTTGTAGTAATACTTTAGTCTGAAAAAAGGGACTCTCTATATCAAAGAGTGTCCCTTTTTTGTATGCTATGCTTGTTTGCGGATTAGCTAACTTGTATAGTGTTGGCGCAACGGAACTGTAACAAAGAATTATTACATTAGTATGATCATAATAACCGAGAGTTATTTTCATCATGATTATTTTAATGTAATAATTATTTTATATTTCAATCATCAATTTAAGGTTATTTAATATGCGCATTGTATTATTAGGTGCTCCAGGCGCTGGTAAAGGCACACAAGCACAATTTTTAATGGAAAAATTTGGCATTCCACAAATATCTACTGGCGATATGTTACGTGCAGCTATTAAGGCTGGTAGTGAACTTGGTAAACAAGCTAAAGCTGTTATGGATGCAGGCCAGTTAGTTTCTGATGATTTGATTATTGGTCTAGTAAAAGAGCGTATAACTCAAGAAGACTGTAAATCTGGATTTTTGCTTGACGGCTTTCCTCGTACCATACCTCAAGCGGATGCGATGAAAGAAAACGGTATCACTGTCGATCATGTGCTTGAATTTGAAGTACCTGATGAGGTTATTGTTGAACGCATGGCTGGACGTAGAGTTCATTCAGGTTCAGGTCGCGTATATCACCTTGTTTATAATCCACCTAAAGTTGAAGGTAAAGATGATGTTACGGGCGATGATTTAAATATTCGTCCTGATGATGAAGAAGCAACGGTACGTAAACGTTTAGCTATTTATCATGAGCAAACAAAGCCGTTAGTTAACTTTTACCAAACGGAAGCTAAATCAGAAAATTGCACTTACCTTACCGTCGATGGTACACAAGAAGTGTCTCAAGTCAGTGCTTTATTATCAAAAAAACTTGCTTAGTTGTTCTCTACGCTTGATAAAAAAAACTCGCCTTGGCGAGTTTTTTTATGTCTTCTATTCATGTAACTACTCTGTAATTAGCTTGTGGTTATTCTTTTAATACCAATTACACTAAGAAATTGATCAGCTTAGAGTTGTATTAGCGAGCTGAGAACAAGCAATATTATTTAAACATAGTAACTCTATATTTCTTTAATTTTGAGCCGTTATTAGTTTGCTAATAAACTCCCGAAGGGCGAGTTTAAAAGGCTTACATACGTCGTTATTGATTTCGATAAGGGAATAACCATTCTCTTCAATCAATGCCTTGCCTCTAAGCCTTTTAATTCTCGCTAAGTGGTCAATTAATTAATGTACTTGGTATAACATAGCAATATGAGGAATTCCGTCTTCTAAGTACATAGCAGATACTTGTTTAAATCCATGCTGCTGATAAAAATGTTTTAGATGTTCTTGTGCAGATATCTTGATGATTTCATCAGGGAAATGTGTTCGACACAGAATTAAAGCTTGCTCTATTAATTTATGTCCCAAACCATTACTTCTTGCTGGCATTGCAGTTACAACCCTACCTAGGCTAATGTAGTTTGGATAACTTTGACCCTTAGATAGAATACGTAAATAGGCAACAAGAGTACCTTCTTGGTAACCAAGCAAATGAATAGTATCACTATGTCTATCAAGGCAGTCTTTTTCACCATCTAAGTCAGGATAAGGACAATTTTGTTCAACCACAAAGACATCAATTCGTAACTTTAATAATTCATATAGCTGATCTACTGATAAGTCGTTGAACGGTTTAGCTTGCCAAGTTGTTTCTTTATTCATCATTTTAAATAGTTAAGAGCTTTAAATAACCATAATACTTACGTTCGTTTAAAAATGCTCGTAATTCTTGTTTGTAATTGGTAATACAAAGCTGTGGGAATTCAACAGGTATCACTTGGCTAAGTGAGTTTTTATCTAGGAATAATAAATAACCTAGTGGCAGGTAAGTAGGGTTGAAGTTACATTGATATACAGTGGCACGAACTTGGTGGGCATTGTAGAAAGTTTGCTCGCCATAACGCTTTTGTAACTTAGGCAATAATTTCTTTCCGTATCTTTTGATTGCTGAGCGTTTAAACATTGCTATTCCTTAGCGAAGTTGTTGTTCAATTGTTGTTCAATTGTAGTTATATTTTTAATTAAGTTAGAGACGACTTTAATGATGCATAATAAAACACGGCTATTATAAAGAGTTAGTATTGCGATTCAATTAAAATTTAGATTCTTTTGCTATGGTTTTTATTTGCGGGAGTTTTCTATAATGTACCGATAAGAGTCAGGGATTGATGATAGATATTTTTTTTTCATCGATAAAAAAACCGGCTTGCTGATAAGCCCTTTTAATCAAACCCTGTTGACGTAATATCTTCAAACCTTTATTCATCGCCACAATGGCTTCTTGCCCTTTTGGGTGTGTTTTGCTGATGACAAAGTGGCGAGAGTCTTTCAAGACTATTCCTATACCTTTTACCGGAACTAAGTGTATTTTGTTAATAATAAAGCTTTGATCTTTAGTTGAGTTAAACGGCATAAGCATGAAGTCTACCCATTGCATGTTGACCATACGTGCCATGGATAACCATGAATCTTCTCTGACTAATTCTTTAAGTGTCAGAGCTTGTAACGTTTGCCAGTCAGTGCGCCATTTTGGTGTAGATACCGCGGTTAGCTCTTTAAGGTCTGCATTATTTTTTATCGCTAATACTTTATGATTGTTAGGACTAGTATAGATACCGGCAACATATTCACCTGTTCTGATCACCGGAGTGGAGATATAAACCTTATCAGCTAATGCTTTAGCATCTTGTTGCCAGTAGGAGTCAAAACTGATGAGCAATTGTCCATTTTGCAACATCTTAGTATTACGAAAGTTAACTTTTCCGGGAGCATACGTAAATTGATGTTCAAAGCCGCCTAATTTTAAAGCTTGTTGAGCAATGATCATATCAACAACATCTCGGCGGATACTTTTTCCTGAGAAGTTATCAATGCTAGTGACTTTTTTATTATCTAGAAACAGTAGGTAATCAATATAAACATCGTCACGTATATAAATAAGTACACTGTCTTGACTAGCGAGAGATTTTGTTGGAAAGAACAAGTGACAAAGTAATATCACAAAGGATATCAAGGTAATAGCAAGCTTATTGTTGAAGTCATTAGCCATAGCATACCGTATTTTATGTCACAGTCTGAAATTGGGCGGTCAGATGTTTTATAAAAACATCCTTAAACCTGAGTATAGGAAATACCAAGATAACAAGGATGTTCTATTTATGCAAAATTTGCTGTTATTTGCTGATAATAGTGGATAGGTATTAACGAAATGTTATAACTATTTTTTGTTATGACGTTGCTGTAATACCGCCATTACTTCACTTAAGTCAATGTTCTGATCTTGTAGTAAAACTATGGTGTGATAAAACAAGTCAGCACATTCACCGAGTAAATCTTCTTTGGTTTCAGCTACGGCGGCAAGCGCAACTTCAACACCTTCCTCTCCCACTTTTTGAGCCATTTTTGTCGTACCAAGAGAAAATAAGTGTGCAGTGTAACTGTCTTCGGGGTTATCACCCTTACGACTAGCTATCACTTGCTCAAGTTGACTCAAAAAGTTTTGCTGTGTGAGTTTTTGCTCAGGGAAACAAGACTCAGTGCCCAAATGGCAGCTAGGGCCGATAGGTTCACAGGCAATCAATAAACTGTCTTGATCACAATCAGTGAGTACTTGTTTAACGTTTAAAAAGTTACCCGAAGTTTCACCTTTTACCCAAAGTGCTTGTTTGGAACGGCTAAAAAATGTCGCTTTACCAGTAGTTAAAGTTTCGGTTAATGATTCTTGGCTCATATAACCTTGCATTAATACAGCGCCAGTAGCGGCATGTTGAATAATGGCAGGAATCAGGTTATCCATTTTCTGCCACGCTAATTGATTAATATTTTCATTGGAGACTAACATGGGCGTACCTCAATATTTTGTGTGCGTAAATAAGTTTTTAAATCACTAATCGGTATGATGCCTTTATGAAAAACAGAAGCCGCTAGGGCTCCGTCAACATCAGCTTGCTGGTAAACATCACTGAAATGTTCAATGGTGCCCGCACCGCCTGATGCGATTAGTGGCACGTTACATACAGCACGAGCTTGTTTTAACTGTTTAATATCATAACCTTGACGAACACCGTCTTGATTCATACAATTTAGCACTATTTCACCAGCGCCTAAACTGACGACCTTTTCTATCCAGTCGAATGTGGTCCATTGTGTTTTTTGTGTGCGTTTCTCATCGCCAGTAAACTGATAAACTTGATATTTACCTGTGTCTTTATCATAAAAACTGTCAATGCCTACAACGATGCATTGTTGGCCAAAAACATCGGCTAAGCGGCTGATTAATTCAGGATCACGCAAGGCAGGGGAGTTGATTGATATTTTATCAGCCCCCATCATTAAGATCTCTTTGGCATCAGCTTCGCTTTTTATGCCACCAGCGACACAAAAAGGAATATCTATAACTTCGGCAATTCGGCTAACCCAACTTTTATCAACCACTCGGCCATCACTGCTTGCGGTAATATCATAAAAAACTAATTCATCAGCGCCTGCTTCAGCGTATTTTTTTGCTAAAGGAACAATGTCACCGATAATTTCATGGTTTCTAAATTGAACACCTTTGACAACTTTACCGTCTCGAACATCTAAACAGGGGATTATTCTGCGGGCCAACATGCAATAGCCTCCTCAAGAGTGAATTTTCCTTCTAAAAGCGATCGGCCTAAAATGACGCCGCTAACACCGGTTGGAATTAACGCTTTAATATCATCAAGACTACCAATACCGCCAGAGGCTTGCCAAGCTATGCTTGGATATTTTTGGCACAGCTCACTGTACAGAGAAACATTAGAGCCGCTAAGGGTGCCATCTTTTGAAATGTCAGTACATAAAATATGTTTGATACCTGCAGCAATGTAAGCATCGAGTAAATCTTCTAAATTAACACCACTGTCTTCAATCCAACCGTGGGTTGGTAAAGTTTTGTTACCTTGAGCATCAATTTTAATATCTAAAGCGAGTACAATTTTTTCGCCGCCATACTCGCTAAGCCATTCAAGTACTAACTCAGGTTGTTTTATCGCTAAACTACCAATAACTACGCGATCAGCACCTAAGCCTAATAGTTGTTCTACATCTTCTTTACAGCGAATTCCGCCACCAACTTGAATAACCATGTCTGCGTGGTTTACTACCGTTTTTAATGTAGTTAGTTGACGTTTGGTACTGTCTTTCGCGCCGTCCAAATCAACAAAGTGCATCACGGTAGCGCCAGATTTAGCATAAGCTTGTTGGCGATCTTGTACGGTATATTCATAGTTTGTTTTTTGGCTATAGTCGCCTTGGTATAAACGAACAACCTGACCGTCAATTAAATCTATTGCAGGGATCATCATAAATTAGCACTCCTAATGACGCTATTTATTGTTATATCTTCTTTGAAAGTACTCATTTATATTCATAAACTCCGTGCTTTCTCATCGCTATCACTTCAAATAGCATTCATTTGAAGTACTATTAAAAATTAAAGCTCGAGAAAGTTTTGAATGATTTTACTGCCTAATTCGCTTGAGCGTTCAGGGTGAAATTGACAACCGATAAAGTTATCTTTTGCAATTGCGGCAGAAAATTTACTGCCGTAATCACAACTCGCAATAGTGTATTCACTGATTGGTGCAGCAAAACTATGGACAAAGTAAAAATAATCACCGACTGAAATTCCGTTAAATATAGGGTGATTTGATACCTGTGTTAACGTATTCCAGCCCATATGCGGTAAGCGGTTACCTTTTGCATTTAATGGTTCTACTTTGCTCGGTATTAAATTTAAGCAAGGAACCGTTAACTCGTCGTCATTAACGGAAACGTTTTTGTCGCCAGTTGAAGACTTTCCTTCAGTTGAAGACTCTGTCATCAACTGCATGCCTAAGCAAAAGCCTAAAACAGGCTGAGTTAAGCCCTGCAATGTTTCAACTAAACCTTTAGCAACGATGTTTTTCATTGCATGTTTAGCACTACCCACACCTGGGAAAATAACCTTACTGGCTTTCTTGATAAGCTCAATATCATCAGTGATAGTTACTTGATAACCCAAACGTTCAACGGCAAACTTAACTGATGATAAATTAGCACAACCAGTATCAACAATGACATTCATCGGCTTGTTACCCCTTGGTACACTTTCAACATCATTACAAACTACCCTTTGAGCTAGGCATTTCATCACCATCAACTTTAATTGCCTGACCTAATGCGCGGCCGAACACTTTAAATAAACTTTCTACTTGATGGTGACAATTACCTTTGCTCGTTGATAAGTGCAAGGTAACTAACATTGAATCAGCGAGTGAGCGAAAAAAATGTGAGATCATTTGTGTCGACATAGTGCCAACATTGTCGCTAGTGAATTTAGCATCAAACTCTAACCATGGTCGACCTGATAAATCGATAGCACACTCAGCACGACACTCATCCATAGGTAAAACAAAACCAAAACGGGCAATGCCACGTTTGTCACCAAGGGCTTCTCTTAATGCTTGGCCAAGTGCAAGGGCAGTATCTTCAACACTGTGATGTTCATCAATGTGGTAATCACCACTAACAGTGCATTGCAAACTAAAGCCGCCGTGGGTCGCTATTTGATCTAACATGTGATCAAAAAATCCTAAGCCTGTTTCTATTTTATTGTCACCTTTTTTATCTAAGTTTACCGTGACATTAATATCAGTTTCTTTGGTCGTACGGGTAATACTGGCCGTGCGAGGCTGCGAAAATTTTGCTAATATTTGCTCACTTACTTGTGACCAATTAAGAGTGTTCGGGTCATACTTTATGCCAACAATACCCATGTTAGCGGCAAGTCCCATATCCGTTTCTCTATCACCAATGACATAAGAATTTGTGAAATCTACTCTACCTTGTTGTAAGTAATCGCTTACTAAACCAAGTTTTGGTTTGCGGCAGTTACAGTTATCTTCATCAAAGTGTGGGCAAAGCAATACGTCTTCAAATACCACGCCTTGTGAAGAAAATAATTCCATCATTTTATTATGAGGTAAATCAAAATCAGCTTGTGGAAAGCTATTTGTGCCTAAGCCATCTTGGTTGGATACCATGACCAGTTTAAAACCTTTCGCTTGTAATTTTAATAGCTCAGTAATGACGTTAGGCTCAAAAACCAGTTTCTCTAAGCTATCAAGTTGTTTATCGATAGTTGGCTCTTCAACTAAAGTACCATCGCGGTCGATAAATAATATTTTCTCTTGTTTTAAACTCATAAAAGTTGCTCTTCTTTTCTTACTTTATAGTTAAGTACTTTATAACTAGGTACTTATAGTTAGTTATTGTATCGTTAGGTATTGAATAGCTAGGTGCCTTAAGTTGGGTGTTAGCCACTAACCAGGTTAGCTCAATACTTGCTTTAATTGATTTATTTCTTGCTCGCTGCCTATGCTGATACGCAAACAATTCTCTAACTGTAATTGTTTTGATTGATCACGAATCAAAATATTGTGCTTCATTAGCAACTCAAAAATTTGTGTCTTTCCTTTTGCGCTATTACAGCGAAACAAAACAAAGTTAGCATCACTAGTAAAAACTTGGCTGCACCACTTCTGTTCATTAAGCCAGTTGATTAAACGTTGGCGTAATACATTGGTTTCTTCAACTCGCTTGCTCATTAATTCAAGATCATTACTTAAGGCTTGGTCCGCTATTTCCGCTACAGGAGCTGAAATAGGGTAGGGCGCGATAACTTTACTAAGCAAGGTAATAACCTCGGCACTTGCTAAAGTAAAACCACAGCGTAAACCTGCCAAAGCAAAGGCTTTTGATAAGGTTCTCAGCACGATAACATTATCAAAATCAGCAATAAGGTTGGCACAAGTATGCTGAGGGCTGAACTCTATATAAGCCTCATCAACAACCACCATGGCACTGTCTTTAAATAACTCAATAGCTGCCAGAATTTGTTCTCTCGGCAGTAAGTTTCCTGTTGGATTACCTGGTGAACACAAAAATACAACTTTCACCTTACCCACTTGTTGCTTTAAAGCGTCTAGATCCAGTTGGAATTTTTGGTTAAGTGGTACTTTAATAATATCGGCACCATGATTTTCAGCACTAATCGCATACATACCATAGGTGGGCGGACAAATTAAAATACTGTCTTGATAAGCACGACAAAAACTGCGAATAATCAGCTCTATGCCTTCGTCAGCACCACGGGTGGCAAGCAATTGTTTTTTAGGCAAACCACAATACTCGCTGTAAGCATTAAGTAGGTTATCAGGTTGAAAGTCAGGGTAACGATTTATATTCTCAGCGCTTAGCTGATACTCACCACGACCTGCTGCTTCATTAGCATTTAACCATAACCTTTCTTGGTCACTTTTATTATTACTCGCTTGTGCTTTAGCACTCGAAAAAATTCGACGTGCCGATTGATACGGCACCATATCGATTAATTCAACGCGAGCTAATCTATTGAGCAACTGGGTTATTTTACTTTCCGTTTTATTTGTCATCTAGGGAACTACTCCTCTAACCTAATGGTTACGGCACGTTGATGAGCATCTAAACCTTCAGCATCGGTTAGTTCAATAATACACTCTGCCAAACTAGCTAAACCGTCTTTTGTTAATTCTTGCACGGTATAACGACGAGAAAAGTCAGCAAGTGATAAACTAGAAATTACTTTAGAATAACCGTAAGTTGGCAATACGTGGTTAGTACCACTAGCATAATCACCCGCAGATTCAGGTGTATAAGCGCCTACAAAAATAGAGCCGGCATTACGTAAATTTTTAAGTAACTCTTGCGCGTTATCCGTTTGGATAATTAAATGTTCAGGACCATACAGGTTTGATATTTCAACGGCTTGATTAAGATCTTTTGTTAAAATTAAACGCGATTGTGCTAATGCCGCACGGGCAATTTTTTCGCGTGATAACAATGTTAATTGCTTTTCCAGCTCGACCGCGACGTTATTTAGCAATAATTCACTATCACTAAGCAATATTACTTGGCTATCGCTGCCGTGCTCTGCTTGCGATAATAAATCTGCGGCAATAAAAGCAGCGTTGGCGTTGGCATCACCTATAACGAGTACTTCAGAAGGTCCTGCAGGCATATCAATAGCAAAACCTGCGACCAGTTGTGATAACTGCTTCTTGGCTTCAGTAACATAACGATTTCCTGGGCCAAAAACTTTATTTACCGCGGGAATGCTTTTTGTACCATAAGCCAAGGCTGCAATTGCTTGTGCACCGCCCACAGTATAAATTTCAGTAATACCACAAAGTTGTGCTGCAACCAGAACTTCGTTCGCTAGTTGGCCATTTTTATCTGGCGGGCAAACTAAGACAGTACGTTGACACCCGGCTAATTGCGCAGGCACGCCAAGCATTAACACTGTTGATGGCAAGGGGGCTGACCCTGCTGGAATGTACAAACCAACACTTTCAATTGATTCCGTTTTTAAGGTACAGACTACGCCTGGACGTGTTTCAACGGTGATATCATTGGTCGTTTGTGCGCTATGGAAAGACCTTATTTGATCATAAGCTGTTTGAATGGCTTTAAGGCGCTTATCACTTAGCGCAAGTTTCGCCTTGTTAACTTGCTCTGTTGTGACTGCTAGGGTGCTAAGCGCAATACCGTCAAACTGCTCGGTTAAGGTAAAAATTGCTTGGTCACCTTGGCTTTTAACTTGCGCCAAAATATTAGCAACCTGTGTTGATAATAAAGCGCTTTCGCTAATTGCTGGGCGAGCTAATGCCGATGTTTTTTGCTGTGCAGTTAACGCTTGCCAATTAATTACGGGTTGCAAATTAAGTTGATTAGTCATGATCTTTTCTCGTATGAATGTTTTAACGTTCACTTATATAGCTTATATAATTCATTTAGCTCGTTATCTTAGCTTAGATACGCTAAATAGTTGTGACTTGAGCAAAGCCGTCAAGTTGTTTGTTGCCTGAGCTTAGTAAACTAAGTGATGGTAACGAACAACGAAGACAATGCCGCTGAAGTTGCAAGTATGAAGCGTATTAGCCCATCATTTTTTCAATCGGCATAACTAGAATAGAGTGGCAACCTAAAGCTTTTAATTGTTCCATCGTTTCCCAAAAAAATGTTTCTGTTGCTACTACGTGCACAGCGACCATGTCGTCGCGCTCTGCAAGGGGTAAAACTGTGGGTGTTTCAGTGCCCGGCATTAACTTGCTGACTTCAGCGATTTTATTTTTTGGTGCGTGCAGCATGATGTATTTGCTTTCTTTAGCTTTCATTACGCCGTGAATACGCGGTATTAAGGTATCTAAAATGGCTTGTTTTTCTTCGCCTAATGAATCAGCTCGTTGAATCAGTGACGCTTTTGAACGGAAAACTTCAGCAACCTCTTTTAGACCATTGGCTTCAAGTGTTGCGCCAGTAGAAACTAAGTCACAAATACCGTCGGCTAAACCAACACGAGGTGCCACTTCAACTGAGCCTTTTAATAAACAAAATTCAACATTTATACCGTTGGCTTTAGCAAAACGATTTAATAATTGCGGATAAGTCGTGGCAAAACGTAGACCGTTTAAACACTCTAATCCTGTGTATTCAAACTCTTCTGGCATTGCAATGGAAAAACGGCAACCACCAAAATTTAATGTGGTAGTGCGAATGTAGTCAGAATTATTACCTTTTAATTGGCGATCTAACTCTTCTTCTTCGAGCGTGTTATCACCAACAATGCCTAAGTCACAAACACCATCCATAACTAAACCAGGAATATCACTACTGCGAACCCGCATAATATCAACGGGCATATTACTTACATGAGCTAATAGCCTTCTATCGCTCAGGTTTAATTTTAATCCACAAAGCTTAAGTAGTTTTTGTGTGTCGTCACTTAGGCGACCTGACTTTTGCATAGCAATGCGTAAACGTGGTTCTGATGTGCTCATAATGTAATTCCTATTCTTTAAAATTGTTCATGTATATACAATTTCAGGGGCATTAAAATGCGAAAACCCCCGAGAGAGTGCAGACTCTTTCGGGGGTTTAGTATTTTTTACTTTAATGACATGCTTTTGTATTTTTGCATGACTAAATAAATTTTTTATACCACTGAAAGGCCTATAGCCCCTTCAGTGTTAAATGCTCTAACGCTGAATGGACTAGTCAGTATGATGTCGATGATGTCGGTTGTTCAGGTTAAAATTCATTTGGTAATGTCTCGTTGTTTAATTGGCTTGTAAAATTATTATTACAGGCTAAAACAGTTTGTTTATTATCTGCTATTTACATTACTGATTAAACGCTTTAGCTGCAAGTAATAAATACAAGATTTTTATGTCTATTTGTTATATGAAGCTCACTTGAAGTTATTACTCTAATTTTTATACCATTAAATTTTACCATTAAATTTTACCATTAAGAGTGGTTAATCTCGTCGGCAATGAGAATATTCTCGGTATTCTCATTTAAGGCTAACTTCTCAGTTACCCTATTTGACTAGGCAAAATATTTGATATTGCAATCACCAAAGTAGAATGAACTTATGATCTAAAAAACCTACTTTGCAGACATTTGAGTCAAAAAACTAACGACATCGAAACGACAAACCAGACATTAAAATTAAGATCCCCTAGACACTTTAAAGTGAAAAGGTAACACCAAGTTGAATAAACTTGCGTATGATTGTTCACATCTAATAAAGAAACTCTTATAATGCCGCGCGTATGGTGTATAGAGGTTATTATGTTTAAAGCAGTTTCAAGAGTATTAGTTATAGCTATGATGCTTGTTGCCTTTGTTGGGCAAGCAATAACTTTTAATATTTCTGTTTCTTGTGAAACTTCAGTAGCAGCACCTTTCTCTAATGTTACTGAACGAGTAAAACATTACGGTGCAAGCCTAATTGATCCAGATAGCCCTACTGCAATAGATAGCCCCACTGATATAGATAGTCCTGTTGATACCAATAACTCAGAAGATTGCTGCGGCATTGAATGTTGTGATCTTGATTGTACTTGTATTGCCAATGCGTGCTCATCATTTGTCTATGTTAATAGTGACGTGAATTCCACTAAAACCGTCGCTTCAAGTGACGTTGCTTATGTGCAACAGTCAGAGCAGCCTAAATCTATTGCTACTTTGCTCTATCGCCCTCCCATTATTACCTCATAAGCTCTCAAAATCACATAATTTGTACTCGTTATAATTTTTCAAGTTAATCAGCTTTATTGTACTGGTTAATATGAAAGTAAGTACCAGAGTAAGTACCAAGTAATACCTGAGGTAAAAAATGTTTAAAAAGTCATTAAAAACGGCAGTAGCAATACTGTTAATACCTGCATTTGCCTACGCAAATGAAAATAGCCATGAACATAAGAATGAACATGACGACCATAAAGAGCAAGAGCATCATGAACATAGCGATAAAACGATTGAAAGAATTCAAGTAAGCGCTTCTCGATTAGGCCGTATTGTCACCGAATCGGCAACACGAACCGAAATTATTAACGGCGAAGAAATACAAGAAAAAGCGCTAATGCGCCCTGGTAATATCTCTATGTTAGTGGCTGAAACGGGTGGTGTCAGAGTACAGAATACTTCACCTGCATTAGGAAGTTCCAACATCCGACTACAAGGCATGTTTGGACGTTATACACAGTTATTAAGTGATGGTTTACCTTTGTATGGAGGTCAAACCGCTTCCATAGGCCTATTGCAAATTCCACCGACAGACCTTGCTAATGTTGAAATAATTAAAGGCTCTGCTTCCTCTCTTTATGGTGGCTCTGCACTGGGTGGGGTAATCAACTTGATTTCACGAACGCCTTCAGATGTTTATGAAGGCGAAGTCTTGGTCAATGCTACCTCTAAAAACGGTCAAGATATTACGTCGTACTTTGCATCACCGTTAACTGATACTTTAAGCGCATCAGTTACTGCTGGAATTCATCATCAAGAAGCGCAAGATTTAGATGACGACGGCTGGATCGATATGGCTGGCTATGAAAGGGGCAGTGTTCGCCCTCGTTTTTATTGGCAAGGTGATAATGGCGCAAACCTGTATGTTACTTTGGGTGCAATGACAGAGAAAAGGAATGGCGGTACGTTAGGTGAGGCTACAGTACCTGATGGTAATCAATACCCTCAAGCACAAGACACACTGAGAACCGATGTTGGTTTTATATATGACCAACCTTTAGGAGAAATCATAAATTTAAATGTGCGTGGCTCAGCAATGAATCAAGAACACGAGCATGTATTTGGTGCTGTTCAAGAAGACGATAGCCACGAAAGTTACCTTATCGAGTCGAGCTTATCAGGGTATTCTGATAAAACGGCATGGCTAGTTGGTGCAGCGATTCAAGCTGAAAAGTTCGATTCAGAGACCTTTGAAGAGCATAATTATTATTATCAAGTACCTGGACTATTTACACAGCTAGATTATGAAGCAAGTGATGATATTTCTATGTCGCTTAGTGCTCGTACTGACTGGCATAGTGAATACGGTACGCAGGTAAGTCCTCGTATTTCATTATTGTACCACCCAGAAAACTGGACATTTAGGGGGGCATATGGGCAAGGGTTTTTCGCCCCAAGCCCATTTATTGAGGATATTGATGAAGCAGGTTTATCTCGTCTTGCGCCGCTAGAAAACCTTAATGAGGAACGAGCATCTACCGCATCGATAGATATTAGTTATGTGCTGGGCAGTATCGAAACTAGCCTGACATTCTTTGCGTCAGATATTGATAATGTTACTGAATTAGACGTTATTGAAGGTACGGATAAATATTCTGACAAACAAGTTCATATCGTGAATGCTGCTGGCGAAACTGAAATTAACGGTGCTGAATTATTACTACGCTATCGTTGGCAAGATATTAAATTTACCGGTAGCTATTTATACACAGACGCCACTAAAGAAGGTGACTTGGGTGTTGGTCGAGTGCCCCTAGCATTAACACCTAAACATTCTGCTGGTCTTGTAGTCATGTGGGAAGAACACGGCAGTCATTTACTCGGATTTGAAGCTTACTACACTGGTACACAGCACCTTGAAGACAATCCCTATCGAGATCGAAGCGCACCTTATTGGCACTTAGGCTTGTTAGGTCAAGTTACCTTAGGACAAGTAAGTTTCTTTGTTAATGCCGAAAACTTGTTAAATGTTCGACAAACTAAGGAAGACTCTTTATTGTTGCCCGAACAAGCTCCTAGCGGTCGATGGACAACAGATATTTGGTCAAAAAATGATGGCTTTACCGTAAATGCTGGTTTACGTTTTCAATTTGGCGGTTAAAACCACAACATATTAGGATAATAGTTTTTCGATTTAGCTATATTTTATTAAGTATTGGGTGATAGCGCAGTTGGTTTTCGCTATCACTAAACTCGAAAATCTTATATCTTTTGTTGGCATAAAATGATCAAGTCAGGGGACTCCGCTGACAACCGCTTGTGCCGACAATGTGTATAAAGTGATTATTAGCATTGTCGGCTGAAACTCAGACCTTATGATTGAAACGCTATTTCCGAAAATAAGTTAATATGTCTATCGCCTTTTAAAGCCGTACTTTGCTTTATAAGACTAATTTTAAGCATTATAGTAGTCACAAAATAGTAGTCACAAACGTTAATTTACTCATCTATATATTAATTTAATGCTTTAAATCTAATTGCCGCACCGCCACTGGTGGCTAAGGGCAGTAATAATGAGTCTGCTGCCGTAACTGTTTTTTGTTCGATAATTATTTCATAGGGGTTATCTATCCAGTTCGCCTTTTTACCATCACGATAAATTTGTGCTTGATATTTTTTACCTTGCTCTAAAAAGTTTAGAGGTAATGTAACATCGCGCGCTTCTTCATTCGTTAATGCTCCCACAAACCAGTCTTTTCCATCACGTTCTTGACGTGCAAAAGCAACAAACTTGCCTATTTCACCAGCGATAGCTTTGCTTTCTTGCCAGTCAGTTGGTACATCGCGTATAAATTGAAAGGCAGGTAAGTTTGCTTCGTAATTACGAGGCAAGTCAGATGCCATTTGAATAGGACTATAAATTACCACATAAAGTGCTAACTGCTTTGCTAACGTCGTTTGTGGACGATTAGTTTTGTCGCCTAAGCCATTAAAGCCCATATCGAAGGTGCCCGGTGTGAAATCCATAGGTCCAGATAACAGACGAGTAAATGGTAATATTGCCGCATGTTCTGGTGGGTTCGGTGGTGAGCCCCATGCATTAAACTCTTGTCCTCTAGCGCCCTCTCGCGATATCCAATTAGGATAAGTGCGACGAAGTCCGGTATCTTTTATTGGCTCATGTGTATTGATGCTGATTTGGTAATTAGCAGCTTCTTTAATGTTATGAAGATATTCATTAACCATAAATTGACCATCATGCCATTCATAACGAACAATACCGTTTTCATCGATACGTTTAATATTGCCACCATCGGCGACATAACCTGTTTTCACCTGACGCACACCGTGCTTTTGATACAAAGCAAAGGCATCAGTCATTTGATTACGATAATTAGTTACGTTGCCCGATGTTTCATGATGACCAATAAGTCGAACACCCTTGGCTAGTCCATGTTCGGTTACTGCTTTAATGTCAAAGTCATCATAAGATTTGGTAAAATCAAAAACATCACCATTGTAAAACCAGTTGCCATCCCAGCCAATATTCCAACCTTCAACTAATACACCATCAAAACCATATTTTGCAGCAAAATCCATATAACGTTTTGTTTCACTTGTGGTCGCGCCATGTTTTTTGCCACTGCCCCAGGTATTTTCATTAATGTGCATGCCCCACCAAATACCCACATATTTCCCTGGTTCAATCCATGAGGTATCAGCTAATTTATTCGGTTCATTAAGGTTCAAAATAAGATTTGAATTTAACAAACCAACCGCATTTTCACTAATTTGAATAGTACGCCAAGGTGTGTTGAAATTCGGTTTTTTCTTCACTAAAATGCCGTCAGACCATGGTGTTAAGTCTGCTTTAAATACACCAGTACGATTTTGTTTTAAGGTCATGCTCGCGTAGTCAACTAAGGCGGCTTCATGAATACTTAAGTGAGCGCCGGAGCTAAGTTTAAAAGTGAAAGGTGTATGCACTTGAGCAACGTCAGAGAGTTTGGTTGTTTTGTAAATGTACTCATAGCGGTTCCAGCCGCGCGAAGGTATCCACCATGCGGTTGACTCATTAGCGTTATTAACTGCAAACTCGGTCAGTTCATTAGTGATTTCGATATCGCCATTTTGGCCATCTAAGCCTTTTTGCGCAGGTACTTCATACCTGAAACCGACACCGTCATTAAAGACGCGAAATTTTACGTTGAAGACATTTGCGCTTTCTCTATTTATTGAAAAAGTTACGGCAAGTTCATTATGGTTATCATGAACATTCTTTCGTTCGCCTCAAGGTTGTTGCCAAATACTATCATTACTTGCTTTTTCGGTTTCTTTTATTGTAAACCCTTCACCTAATTCAGCCGATTTTTTAAAACGTAAACCAAGGCGAGAATCGGCGATAACCGTTTTGTTGTTAAGCATAATGCTATAACTAGGGGTTTTATCATCGTTTACAGAGACAATAATTTTCCCATCAGGTGAGCTTATTTGCACCGTTTGTGCAAATATCAGTGGTGAGAGTAAGTAGGTAGTTATAGCCAACAGTATTTTGTTCATCATTATTCCTGGCGGTATTTAATATTGTTAATAGCATAAAAGTATCAACAATGAATTACAGCCACTTACATACGTATTCAATGACTTGATTGGCTACATTTAAGTTTAGCGGGGTAATTTTCTACTTTACAGGAGATTGGGTTTTGATCACTCACTGAAGAGATAAGTAAATAATGATAACTAAAAGCAATGATTATTATGGGTCAAACTAAGTACTTAACTTAGCCATACAAAACGACCTTTTTCTGAGAGTATTAACCTGAGTTAAAGTTTGCCCGCTATGAGTCGATAAACTATTATTGGGGAGCGTAAAATTATTAACGAATAATTTACGTGAAAGTTAATTTTAAGAGAGTTATTAATGTTATGGATATTTTTACTACTCAACTAACACGCGTTGTACCTGTGCCGATTAAACCTGCCAGTTTAAAGGTTAAGGCACTGTTAAAAGATGCAGCGAGTCCTAAATTAAGAGAAGACCATGACCATCTTGAAAATCATGACAATTATTTTGATGACGATGAGGAAAAAGGCGAGCAATACCATGCTAACCATCAAGAAAACAGCCATCAAAAGAACCATGAAAATAACCATAAAAAAAATGAAAAAGAACAGCAAGACCAACAAACCTTAACAAAGCACAAGTCACTGGTAACTAAAGCTGCAGATGAAACAGCTTCAAAAGTCAGCCCGAAAAAAATAGCCAACAAGAAAACAGATGATAAGGATAAACACTTAGATCTTTATGCCTAAGGTGAACTTAAGTATACTAGTGTGTATTACTTTCCGATATCAATTACCTATTGTCTTTAATGACCAACTCTTCAAAATCATCAGTTTCAGTGGCAAGCCAACTTGTTATAGACGCCTTTTCTGACAGCGGTGCTTTGGCAAAGGCTATTGAAGGCTTCTCTGCACGACAAGCACAAACAGATATGGCCTTGGAAGTGGCTAAAGCCATTGAAGGTGAATCATCATTAATTGTTGAGGCAGGTACGGGAACAGGGAAAACATTCGCTTATTTACTTCCGGCATTTTTAGCGTTAAATAGTCGCGATGAAAATAAACAAGCCAAAAAAATAATCGTATCAACAGGCACTAAAAACCTGCAAGAACAGTTATTCCACAAAGATATCCCATTAGTTAAAAAAGCCCTGGTAAGCAATGCCCAAATTGCCTTGTTGAAAGGACGAGCTAATTATTTGTGTACTTATCGTTTAGCACAGTACCAACAAACCCGTGGTCAGCTTGATGCACAAATGTTGCAAGACTTAGTGAAAGTAAAAACATGGGCCAATGGCACCCAAAGTGGTGATATAGGTGAATTGGTTAACGTCAGTGAAGACTCAGGTGTTTTTCCTTTTATCACCAGCACGCTTGATAATTGTTTAGCCAGAGACTGCCCCGATTATGAAAGCTGTTATTTAGTACGTGCGCGCCAAAAAGCCATTGATGCTGACTTAATTGTTGTTAATCATCATTTGTTTTTTGCTGATATGGCATTAAAAGATACGGGTTTTGGTGAGCTGATCCCTAAAGCGCAGGTGATGATATTTGATGAAGCACATCAAATAGGTGACATTGCCAGTGAATATTTTGGCGAAGCCTTTTCAACCAGACAAGTGGTCGACTTGTGCGTAGATGTTTTACAAGTACAGCGCAGCAGTTTATCTGATGTTAAGCAGCTGGCGAAAGCCGCAGAAAAATTGCAGAAAACATGTCAAGAATTTCGTTTATTATTTAATTATGATACTGAGCGTGGTAATTGGCGAGAAAAGTGTCAACAACAACAATTTTTGCAAAAATACCAAGCGCTAAAAACAGATTTAGACTTTTTATATCAAGTCATTAAATTGTGTGTTTCTCGTAATGAAGCCATTGATAGTTGTTTTGACCGAGCGGTTAATTTATTGGCTCAGTATGAAGTGATGGCCAATGTTGATTCACTCGGTATGAGCTTTTGGTATGAAACCACACCACGACAGGTGGTGTTGCATAAAACACCATTAACGGTCAGTGATAAGTTTTCTGCTTATATTAAAGAATCGGGCGCGGGTTGGATTTTTACCTCGGCAACCTTGGCGGTCGATAATAGTTTTGAACATTTTGCCAAACACCTAGGTTTGCAAGAGGCAAGTCAGCTTTTACTTGAAAGCCCCTTTGATTACCAAAAACAATCACAACTAATAGTACCAAGATACTTACCGCCAGCTAATGATAAAAATCGGGCACTTAGTTTAGCTGAGTTAGCTAAGCCACTGATTGAAGCAAGTGATGGTGCTTGTTTTATGCTCTTTACCAGTTACCGAGTTATGAATCAGGTAGCTGAGCTTCTTGCCACTCGCATTGATAACCCGTTATTGGTGCAAGGGCAAATGGCTAAAGGCAAATTACTTGAGCAGTTTGTTGAGCAAGACAATGCGGTTTTATTAGCAACGGCGAGTTTTTGGGAAGGTGTTGATGTTAGAGGTGACAAGCTACGTTGTGTTATTATAGACAAGTTGCCTTTTGCTTCACCTGACGATCCATTATTGCAGGCGCGCTGTGAAGATATTAAACGACAAGGTTTAGATCCTTTTGCAAAAATTCAATTACCGCAAGCGGTCATTGCGTTAAAACAAGGGGTAGGGCGCTTGATCAGAGATGTCTGCGACCGAGGTATTTTAGTTATTTGTGATGATAGATTAGTGAATCGTCCTTATGGCGGCACTTTTTTAAAAAGCTTGCCTGACATGAAACGCAGTCGTGACTTGGTAAAAGCCGCACAGTTTTTGGAAAGTATTCGTTAAATGTTAGTTAACTATCGCCAACATAATGGTGAAGTCGTCATCCTGAATTTATTTCAGGAACTATCGGTTGAGGCACTGAAACAAGTTCAGTGTGACGTGATGTTAAGTTCAGTGTGACGTAGTATCGTCATCCTGAATTTATTTCAGGAACTATCGATTGAGGCACTGAAACAAGTTCAGTGTGACGTGATGTTAAGTTCAGTGTGACGTAGTGTCGTCATCCTGAATTTATTTCAGGAACTATCCTTGAGGCACTGAAACAAGTTCAGTGTGACGTGATGTTAAGTCCAGTGTGACGTAGTGTCGTCATCCTGAATTTATTTCAGGAACTATCGATTGAGGCACTGAAACAAGTTCAGTGTGACGTAATGTTAAGTCCAGTGTGACGTAGTGTCGTCATCCTGAATTTATTTCAGGAACTATCGATTGAGGCACTGAAACAAGTCCAGTGTGACGTAGTGTCGTCATCCTGAACTTATTTCAGGAACTATCGATTGAGGCACTGAAACAAGTTCAGTGTGACGCAATAGTGTCGAGTTCAGTGTGGCGTAGTGTCGTCATCCTGAATTTATTTCAGGAACTATCGATTGAGGCACTGAAACAAGTTCAGTGTGACGTGATGTTAAGTTCAGTGTGACGTGATGTTAAGTTCAGTGTGACGCAATAGTGTCGAGTGCAGTGTGACGTAGTGTCGTCATCCTGAATTTATTTCAGGAACTATCGATTGAGGCACTGAAACAAGTTCAGTGTGACGTAATGTTGAGTCCAGTGTGACTTATTTTGTACAAACTGGCGTTGTATAGTTAAGTGCTAAGAGTGAATATAAACTTCATTATTCTGATGATAAATCGAAAAAACTTTAAATTAAAATTATTAAAAGGTAAATCGTGTGAATTATTTGGCTATAGATGCCTCAACTGAAGCTTGTTCAGTTGCCCTGCAAGTAACAAATTCTGCAGGTGAAAGTAACGTATTTAGTCGTTATGACTTATGTCCGCAATCGCATAGTTTGCACTTATTGCCTATGGTTGATTCGGTATTAACCGAAGCTGGCATTAAATTAGCAGAACTTGATGGCCTTATTTTTGGTCAAGGGCCCGGCAGTTTTACTGGTGTTCGTATTGGCGTTGGGGTTGCACAAGGTTTAGCTTTTTCAGCAAACTTACCCGTCGTTGGTGTATCAAGCTTACATGCCATGGCGCAGTTAGCATTTAGTGAACATCAACAAACAAAAGTTATTGCGGCTATTGATGCTCGTATGAGAGAAGTATATAACGGTTACTTTGAGCTTGATGAAAATAATATCATGCAGCCGAAAAGTAATGCTGCAGTAACACCGCCTGAAGAATTGGCAGCACAACTCTCTAGCGTTATTGATATTGTTAATGCACCTGTTTATGGCGTTGGCACAGGTTGGGACGCTTATCATGAACATTTATCAGCGCTTAAAACGAATGAAAATACACCTGCTATTTTATTTCCAAACGCGCAAGCGATGTTAACAATTGGCATTGAAGCATTTAAACAAGGTAAAGGTGTTAGCGCTGAATTAGCGCAACCTGTGTATGTGCGTGATACCGTGTCTTGGAAAAAATTACCGGGACGTGAGTAATACGAGGTTACACTGAACTTGTTTCAGTGACTCGGGCGATAAGATCCTGAAATAAATTCAGGATGACGTTTTTTCTATTCAGGATGACGGTTTTTCTATTCAGAATGTCTGTTTTATTCAGGATGACTCTTTTATTTAGGGTGACAGTTTTTTCTATTCAGGGGATGAATTCTCTGTTCAGAGGACGATTTTCTTTAATGGTCTAAGTCATTTGCATAGGTCTTTCGAATTATTAGGATAATGGCATTTTTTTTGCTAAATTAAACGCATGCAAACAATTAACTCATCATTTAACAATATAGCGCTAGGCACAGGTAACAATGTGCCTGTTAATCCTGCGCAGGTTAAAAATAAAGTTAATGCCATAACGGGTAAACAAGTAACTGAAAAACAACTCGTTGAAAGACAAGATAAACCGGTAAAAGCTGAACAGTTCTCTAATAGTTCAAAACAAGTTGAACAAAATGAAGCCAAACCAGCTCAACAAAAGCAAAATTTCAAGTTAGATGAAGCGGCGATTGCCTTTTTAGAAAGTAATCAGCAGCAAAGTCAGCTTGTTCAAAAAAATGAAATGACAGCTAATTTTAGTAGCGCAAATGAGTCTATCACTAAAGATATCACTAAAGAAAGTATCAGCTCACAAAACCAAACGGCAGTATCAAGTTATCAACAAGTTGGTAACTTAGCGCAACGAGAATCGGTTCAGCAGTTACTTGGTATTGACCTTTATGCCTGATTTTTTTAACTACCACTTTTAGTTAATACTCCCCACTAACCGTAAAACTACCCTTCAAGTAAAATCCTATGCAAGATTACTCTAAAGATAGCTCTAAAGATCGCTCTACAGAAACAAAGACCAGTTTTTGGCAAAAGTACCAATTTTATTTTTTATTGATTGCGGCTATTTTTGTCAGGCAATTACCCTTTGTTTCAATTCCCTTTAATTGGCTAGAAAGTTATTTCCATGAAATAAGTCATGGTATTGCGGCCTTAATTACCGGTGGTAATATTGTCAAAATACAGCTTTTTGCCAATGGTGCCGGTTTGTGTACCACACAAGGTGGTTCAGCTTTCGTGATTAGCTTTTTAGGTTATGCTGGCGCAACGTTTTGGGGATGGGCTATCTATCGTGTTGCCTCTGCTCATCAACGAGCCGCGCAAGTATTTTCGGTCATCATGTTATTGTTATTGGCAAGTTCGTTGGTTTTTTGGGTCAGAGATTTATTAACGATTATTATCTTATTGGTGTTGGCAATAATGTTTGCACTCACTGTCAAAATGCGTCAATTGAATGTTTTACAGTTATTAATGCAGTTTTTTGGTTTAACTATATTGCTTAACAGTTTGTTTAGTCCTACTTATTTACTTGATGGCCGTAATTTGGGGGATGGTGCGGCACTTGCCGAAATTACCTTTGTTCCTGAATTTGTTTGGGTCATTATTTGGTTTGTTTTAGCATTAGGCGCACTGTATTTATTAGCCAAAGGCAAAGCAAGCAAAGCTAAGGCAAGCTGAGCATAACTAAACAAAGTTAAGCATAGCTAAAAAATAGCTAAACTTAACTAAACATAACGAAGCATAACTAAAAATAGTTCAGGACAAATAAAAATTATGTCTGTAAAAATCGACGAGATATCCTATCAGTTAAACGGACGTGTGATTGCTGGTTTAGCCTGTGGTAATAGCAAGGCTAAACCCGTGTTATGTTTACATGGCTGGTTAGATAACGCGGCGAGTTTTACCCCGTTAATGTCGGCTTTATCGGCTGAGATGTTGCTGAATAACCATTTTATAGCTATTGATTGGCCAGGACATGGTCAATCAAGTCATCGCAGTCATGATGCCCATTATCACTTTTTCGATTATGTTTATGATTTATTAGAATTATGTGAATTTAATGATTGGCAAAGTATTAATATTATTGCGCACTCTATGGGCGCTATGGTCGCCAGTGCTTTTGCTGCGGCTTTTCCTGAAAAAGTGAAATCATTAACGCTCATTGATTCATTGGGTTTTATCTGTGCCGATGCAGACAAGAGCACAAGTCAATTACGCAAAGGGCTGCAGAGCCGATTAAAAACAACACAAGTGATAGCAAAAAATACGCCACGCTCTTTTAGTAAAGAAACCGCCATTAAAGCCCGTTTAGCCGTATCAGATTTAACGCCTGACAATGCTAATTTATTAGTCAGTCGTTCCTTGGTTAACCTTGATAAAAGTTATCGCTGGCGATCAGATCCACGTTTACGCACTATTTCACCTTATCGAATAACCAAGAGCCAAGCCCAACAACTTATGGCGGATATTCACTGTGCGGTACTGCTTATTTATGGTGATAAGGGCATGGCAATGGTTCAGCAGGGCATAGATGAATTTTCTCATCGAGTAAAAAATCTATCCATGACCAAAGTAAAGGGTGGTCATCATGTTCATATGGAACAAGCAACTACCCTAGTAAAATCATTATCTTGCTTTTGGTTAGTAAATTAAAAATTAAATTTTTTGCCATTAAGTTTCAAACGTGAGATTAAAACGCCTGTTTAAATCTCTGGTACTTTGCGCTAAAATTTGTTAAAAAGACTCACTATAAAAAAAAATCAAATTGCGCTGTAGTTAGAGTAATCTTTTAAAACAACATTAAAACACATATTTTAAATATGTATTTTAACTAATATTGCTATAGTGATATTGCTATATTGGCATTAGTTAAATAATAAAATGATTATTAAAATAACAACGTAGCAATGAAAATATTATTGTAAAAAAAAATGAGGAAGTTATCGTGGAAAAAATTTGGTTAGAAAAAAGTTACCCAAGTGACGTACCGTTTGAAATAGATGCAGATAAATATCCTTCACTCGTTGCCATGTTCCACAAATATTCTAGCCAATACGCCGATAAAACCGCATTTATCAATATGGGCGCCAGTATTACTTACTATGAATTATCTTTGCAAGCGCAAGCTTTCGCGGCTTATTTACAAACTGATTTAGGTCTTAAAAAAGGCGATAAGTTTGCCATTATGGTGCCAAACAGTTTGCAATATCCTATTGCCTTGTTCGGAGCTTTATTAGCTGGCCTTACCGTTGTTAATGTTAATCCGCTATACACAGCGCGTGAGTTAGAACATCAGCTGAAAGACTCTGGTGCCAAAGCAATGTTAATTATTGAAAACTTTGCGCAAACATTAGAAAAAGTGGTTGATAAAACCCCGATTGAACACGTCATTATGACCTCGTTAGGTGATCGACTTGGCCTAGTCAAAGGTGCAGTGGTAAACTGTGTGGTTAAGTACATTAAAAAAATGGTACCAGCTTTTAATTTACCTGATGCGGTACGTTTTAATGCGGTGTTAGCGCGTGGTATGGACTTAACACTAACGCCTGTGGAACTTTGTGGTGATGACCTAGCTTTTTTACAATACACAGGTGGTACTACGGGGTTATCAAAAGGCGCTATGCTAACTCACCGCAATATGGTGGCTAATTTATTACAAGCAAAAGCCGCGATCATGCCATTGTTAGAAGAGGGTAATGAGCTTATTGTAACGGCTTTACCGCTTTATCATATCTTTGCGTTAACCGCTAACTGCCTAACATTTTTCACCTTAGGCGGAACAAATTTATTGATTACCAATCCCAGAGACATGCCTAACTTTGTTAAAGAGTTAAATAAATATCCTTTTACCGCAATAACTGGCGTAAATACCTTATTTAATGGTTTATTAAATACCCCCGGCTTTAAAGACTTAGACTTTAGCACCCTTAAAATGTCATTGGGTGGTGGTATGGCGGTGCAACGACCTGTTGCAGAACGTTGGCAAGAAATGACCGGCACACGTTTGTTAGAAGGTTATGGTTTAACAGAGTGCGCACCTCTTGTTACCCTCAGTCCACACAATTTAGCGGCTTATGATGGCAGTATCGGTTTACCCGCTTCTTCAACTGATATTAAAATTATGCAAGAAGATGGTACTGAAGCACCTATGGGTGAGGCCGGTGAAATGTGGGTAAAAGGCCCACAAGTTATGACAGGTTACTATAACCGACCAGAAGCGACTGACGAAATACTTAAAGATGGTTGGTTAGCCACGGGTGATATTGCCTGTATGGATGAACGTGGTTTCTTCAACATAGTAGACCGTAAAAAAGACATGATCATTGTTTCTGGTTTTAATGTTTACCCCAATGAAATTGAAGAAGTGGTGATGATGCATAACGGTATCTTAGAAGCGGCGGCCATTGGTGTGCCAAATGACGCCAGTGGTGAAATGGTTAAAATATTTGTCGTCGTTAAAAAAGATAGTTTAGGTGAATCACTTGATGAAAAAAGTTTGATCGCACATTGCCGAGAAAATCTAACCAATTATAAAGTACCTAAATTAGTTGAATTTCGTGATGAATTACCGAAAACCAATGTCGGTAAAATATTACGCCGTGAACTGAGATAATTTTAGTTTGTTTGTCATGCTGAATTTATTATTCGCCCCTCTGAATTCGTCATCCTGAATTTATTTCAGGATCCCATGAGTGTGGTATTTGTCGTTTGAGGTACTGAAACAAGTTCAGCATGACGGTTTTGTTATTGCTCGTCATCCTGAATTTATTTCAGGATCCCATGAGTGTGGTATTTGTCGTTTGAGGTACTGAAACAAGTTCAGCATGACGGTTTTGTTATTGCTCGTCATCCTGAATTTATTTCAGGATCCCATGATTATGGCACTTGTTGTTTGAGGTGCTGAAACAAGTTCAGCATGACGGTTTTGTTATTGCTCGTCATCCTGAATTTATTTCAGGATCCCATGATTATGGCACTTGTTGTTTGAGGTACTGAAACGCGTTCAGTATGACGGGATTTGTAATTGCTCGTCATCCTGAATTTATTTCAGGATCCCATGCGTATGGCACTTGTTGTTTGAGGTGCTGAAACAAGTTCAGTATGACGGTTGATGGTTCATCATAACGGTACGTTTAACTAACAAAAGGATTTTGTAGTGAAAGAGCCGTGTATCTATATTCTCACCAATAAACCACAGGGAACCTTGTATATTGGTGTATCAAGTAACTTAATTCAAAGAATAGCGCAACACCAACAAGGCACATCTAAAGGCTTTAGCTATCAATATAATTTAAAGCAGCTTGTTTATTATGAGCAATTTGACTGTATGGAAGATGCCATTCATCGAGAGAAACAGTTAAAAAATTGGCATAGACAATGGAAAATAAACTTGATTACCGAGTTTAATCCTCAGTGGCAAGATTTAGCTGATTGTTTATGATTGCATCACCCAAAACACATCAGCCTGAACTTGTCATCCTGAACTTGTTTCAGGATCCCATGCTTGTGGCTCCTACCGTTTCAGGATCTAATGAGTTAGGCACTTGTCGTTTGAGGTGCTGAAACGAGTTCAGCATGACGGCTTGGGCTCAGCATGACGCTGGTGGTTCAACGTGTCACCCTGAATTCGTCATCCTGAATTTATTTCAGGATCCCATGAGTATGGTACCTACCGCCTGAGGTACTGAAACAAGTTCAGCATGACGGTTGGAGTTCAGCGTGATGGCTTGGGATCAGCATGACGGTGGTGGTTCAACGTGTCACCCTGAATTCGTCATCCTGAATTTATTTCAGGATCCCATGAGTATGGCACCTAGCACTTTATTGAGGCACCTACCGCCTGAGGTACTGAAACAAGTTCAGCATGACGGCTTGTGTTCAGTATGAAGGTTTGGGTTCAGCGTGACGGTGGTGGTACAACGTGTCACCCTGAATTCGTCATCCTGAATTTATTTCAGGATCCCATGAGTGTGGTATTTGTCGTTTGAGGTGCTGAAACAAGTTCAGCATGACGGTTTTGGTTCAGCATGACGGCTTGTGTTCAGTATGAAGGCCCCTTATTATCATTATTAAAATCTCTGGCTAATCAATAGCTAGCTGTTTATAATTTACAACAATACTCGTTTATAACGCTAGCTATAGTTTAATCTCTCATGCGCCAATTAATTAGAAAGCTACTGCCTCACTCTTTAGTCGCCAAGTTAAAGTCTTTTATAAGTAGTTTTCATCAAAATATCCAACCGTTTTTTGCCCAAAACCCATTTTTAGCACGCTTTTATTTTGCTTTTTTTAATGCATCATATCAAAGAGAGCAATTTGCTACGTTACAAGGAATGCAAACCTATACAAAGCGGATAAAGTCGACAGACGAGCAATCAAATCCATTACTAAGACGTAATATTCATCGCTTAGAAAAAGGCTTGGTGATGCGGCCGTTAAAAGCAGTGTTTGCTTTGGACTATATTGAAGAAACACAGCAAGCTTATGAATTAGCTTTTCAATCTCTGACACATGAGTCTGAAGAGCTTGAGTGGGCGAAATCAGTTTTAACGAGGTATTATAATACTGTGTTAATTGAAGAAGATAGTTTACTTGCTCACTTAGCAGATCAATTCAGTAAATTTAATTCTATAAACCTTCGAAACACGCAAGATGACCTTAAAACACCTTACAAACATCATGAATTAGAAAAGAGTAAATTAACATACCAAGAGCTTTATCAGTTTATTGAACTGCGTCGTTCTACTCGTTGGTTTAAACAAACACCTGTGTGTCGGAATAAAATTAAACAAGCAATAACACTTGCTTCACAAGCTCCCAGTGCCTGTAATCGTCAGCCTTATGAATTTTATGTTGTTGATCAGCAACCATTATTATCACAAGTGAGTAAACTTGCTATTGGTGGTGGTGGTTTTGCCAGTAATATACCTTGTTTAATTGCCGTAGTAGGTGATTATTCTTGTTATGAGCATGAAAGAGACAGACACGTTATTTATATTGATGCGAGCCTTGCTGCGATGCAATTTATGCAAGCATTGCCAACGCTCAACTTAGCCTCATGTCCGATGAACTGGCCAGAACTGAGTGTGGTTGATAAAAAAATCACACGATTATTAAAACTGCCAAAGCATAAAAAAACTATCATGTTAATTGCTGTTGGTGAACCAGAATCGGATGGCGGTATCCCTTATTCTCAAAAGAAAAGCGTAGAGCAATTAGTGCACTTTGTATGAGATGCTGAAACGAGTTCAGCATGACGATTTGGGTTCAGCATGAAGGTTTGGCTTTAGTGTGACGGGTTTTTTATAAGATCGTCTTCCTGAATTTATTTCAGGATCCCATGAGTATGGCATTTGTTGTATGAGATGCTGAAACGAGTTCAGTATGACTATTTGGGTTCAGCATGACGGTTTGGCTTTAGTGTGACGGGCTTTGTTATTAGCTCGTCTTCCTGAATTTATTTCAGGATCCCATGAGTACAGCACTTGTTGTTTGAGGTGCTGAAACGAGTTCAGCATGACGGTTTGGGTTCAGCATGACGTTTGAGTTCAGCATGTCGGGATTTGTTATTGCTCGTTTTCCTGAATTTATTTCAGGATCCCATGAGTATGGCACTTGTTATTTGAGGTGCTGAAACAAGTTCAGCATGACGGGCTTTGTTATTAGCTCGTCTTCCTGAATTTATTTCAGGATCCCATGAGTATAGCACTTGTTGTTTGAGATGCTGAAACGAGTTCAGCATGACGGTTTGAGTTCAGTATGACGGGCTTTGTTATTAGCTCGTCTTCCTGAATTTATTTCAGGATCCCATGAGTATGGCACTTGTTGTTTGAGATGCTGAAACGAGTTCAGCATGACGGGCTTTGTTATTAGCTCGTCTTCCTGAATTTATTTCAGGATCCCATGAGTACAGCACTTGTTGTTTGAGGTGCTGAAACAAGTTCAGCATGACGGTTTAAGTTCAGCATGACGTTTGAATTCAGCATGAGAGCGTTTTTATAAAGGAAATAATTTGTTAAATATAGAAATTAAAGGCGTACAGTTCTCCAATAAAGGCGCCGAATTGATGTTAGTCGCTATTCTTGCTGAATTAGATAAAGAGTTAGGCGAATACCAAATAACTTTATCGCCAGGTCGGCACTTACCTTATCAAAAAAGAGCGCAGTTAGGTGCTTGGCAAAAACTAAGTTTCCGTCGTGGTAATCTTGACCTTACTGGATTTTTTGGAAAACTGCCTAATAAGTTGCTTAATTTACTAAAACGTTACGGCATAGTCACAGAAAAGGATGTTGATGTAATTTTAGATGCAAGTGGTTTTGCTTATGGCGAACAGTGGGGTGTTAAATCACTTAAACATACGGCTAAGGAAATCGCTCGTTTTCAGCAACACGGTAAAAAATATATTTTTTTACCGCAAGCTCTGGGTCCCTTTAAAAGTAATAAAATATGCCAATTGGCGGTTAAGATTTTTGCTAACGCTGACTTAGTCTTCCCGCGTGACGATGAATCTTACCAAGCAATAGCCGAGCTGATACCTCAATTAAAAGCCGCACATATAAAACAAGCGCCAGACTTTACTTGTTTAGTAGAACCCAAGCCTTTTATTGATAAGGTGCATAATCAACAGGATAAAAAAACTGTTTGCATCATTCCAAATAATAAAATGGTATCTAAATTTCATCATAAAAATGCGAGTGATGATGAGCAAGGTTATATTAATTTTTTAGTGCAATCGGGAAAATATTACCAACAACTAGGTTGGCACGTTGTATTGCTAAATCACGAAGGCAAGGAAGATCAACAAATTTGCCATCAAATAGCGAAGCAACTATCCAATAATGATAATGAGAGTGACAATGAAATTATTATCAAAGAAGGATTGTCTGCTATTGGCATCAAAGCTTATATCGGCAGTGTAGATGCGGTAATTTCAAGTCGTTTTCATGGTTGTGTTAGTGCGTTAACCCAAGGTATTCCTTGTTTAGCAACTAGCTGGAGTCATAAGTACCAAATGTTATTTGAAGAATACGGTGTAAGACAAAACGTAGTTGATTTTAAAGTTTCAAACAATGAATTAGAGCAAAGTTTAACATCATTCACCCAGAGCTTAACTGAACAACGAAAACAGTGCCTTCAACATGCAGCTTGTGTGAAAGAAAGTACTAGACACATGTGGCAACAAGTTTTTTCAACACTTAAGCTCTAGCCTGTCGACAAGGTTAGGACTACTTGATAAACTCATGCGATCTTCATTTCAATCGTCATTCCAGTTATGTTTAGGTTGGAATTTCTGCCTTTATTTTCAAGGCAACTTATGTGTAGTGATTGTAATGGTCATAATTAATATAGCCCAGGATTAAAAATGAAAAAAAATAAAGGTTTCAGCTTAATGGAGCTGATGATTGTACTTATTATCTTAGGCTTATTAGGCTCTCTTGTTGCTCCGAAATTATTTTCTAAAGTAAGCTCATCTAAAAAGAAAACAGCAGCAGCACAAATGCAAATGTTTGAAACGGCTATTGATACTTACCGCCTTGATATTGGTACTGTTCCCTCTTCTTTAGAAGACTTACGTTCAAGTAACAACCCAAGTTGGGATGGTCCTTACTTACCAAAAGCAATTCCTTTAGACCCTTGGGGTAAAGCCTATATCTATACAATACCTGGTATAAACAATATGCCTTATGGTATCAAGTCTTATGGCTTAGATGGCAAAGAAGGTGGTGAGGGTGAAAGTGCGGATGTTATTCATCAATGATAGAGCTTGCACAGTTATTACAGCAAAACTTTGCCATAAGTACTGCTGATTTAGAAAAAGCGAAAGCATATCAAAATCGTTATGATGGCCGTTTAGAAAAAATACTCGTAAATATGGGCTGTTTGACAGAAGACGATCTAGCGCCTTTATATAGTCAGTTATTATCTTATCCTTTATTTGATACGGATAGTTGGCCTAACTGGCAATTACCCGATGTGGCGCTATCAATACTTTTACAGCTTAAATCATTTGATTCTTTATTATTAGAAGCAACTGAAAGCTGCTGGACAATTGCGGTTAAAGACCCCCTTAATCTTGAATTAATTCAATATTTACAAAATAAAGATATTGAATTCGATATTCTTATTGCTGCTGAAGCGCAATTGCAAGTGTATTTCTACGAAATTCAAAGCCAAAGTGATAGTCAAATAGATGATGATGAGTTAACAGGTGATGAAGAAGCTAGATTACGTGAGTTAGCCTCTGAAGCGCCGACAGTAAACTTGCTTAATGCGTTAATTACCAAGGCACTGGCTCGTGGTGCTTCTGATATGCATCTAGAACCCTATATTGGTCGTTTTCGTGTGCGTTATCGAATTGATGGCGTTTTGCATGAAGTTGAAACACTTGCACCTAAAATGCAGTTGCCAATAACTACCCGTTTAAAAATACTTTCAGGTATGGATATCGCTGAAAAACGTCGTCCTCAAGATGGCAAAATCGAAATGCGTATTGCCAATCAAGAATTAGATATTCGTGTCTCTGCATTGCCATTAAACGATGGCGAAAGTATTGTACTACGATTTTTATTAAAAGAATCAATTAAGTACGATATGTCTATTTTAGGCCTGTCTGCTGATACTCAAACGCTTATTCAGCAAGATTTAAGAAAAACTACCGGGGTTATTTTATTAACTGGGCCTACTGGCTCAGGTAAAACTACTACCTTGTATACTTTCTTAAATGAATTAAATAATCCCGATGTAAAAATAATCACCTTAGAAGATCCTGTTGAGTATCAGCTTGATGGAGTTAACCAAGTACAAGTTAACCCTGATATAGGTTTTGATTTTGCTGCAGGTATTCGCTCCATTGTTCGACAAGATCCCGATATTATTATGGTCGGTGAAATTCGTGATGCTGAAACAGCACGAATAGCTTTACAGTCAGCTTTAACAGGGCATTTGGTTTTTAGTACGGTACATACCAATGATGCAGCAAGCGCTTATACGCGTTTGCTTGATTTAGGTGTAGAAGAGTTTTTGCTTAATGCTGCATTAGTCTCTGTTGTTGCTCAGCGTCTTGCTCGAAGGCTTTGTGATAAATGTGCTATTCCGGCTGAAGACACTGAAGAGTTAATGAACAAATATCCATTGCAGCAAATCGCCGACAATGCAGGTATTCAAGAAATAACTATCAAACAAGCGGTTGGTTGTGAACATTGCAACAATAATGGTTATAAAGGGCGTATTGCTATTAATGAATATTTGCGCTGTGATGATCGTATTAAAGAAATACCAAAAAATGATCAGTTTATCAATAAAGCTAAAGCACATAACAGCGACTTAAAACGCCGAAATTTAATGGAAGACGGTTTTTATAAAATCATTACCGGTGTTACTACTATTGAAGAAGTCTTAAGGGTAGCAGGGTGATTGAGTTTGAATATAAAGCGATTGACTCTCATGGTGCTCGTCACCAAGGGACTATTGAAGCTGAAAATAAAGCTGATGCACAAAAAAAATTGCAGCTGCAAGATTTACATCCAATGTCGATTCAAGCAATTCAAAAAGGCACAGGTTTAGCAAGTTTATTTTCACAAAAAGTTTCGCTTGATCAGTTAGAGTTTTTTACCAGTGAATTATCTTTATTATTAGAAAGTGGTATTAGGGTTGATAAAGGCATTGATATTATCCGTCAATCAAATGCCAATCCAGTATTAAACCGATTATTAAATCAAATATCATCAGCGCTAAAAAAAGGGGCTTCTTTAAGTGAAGCTTTTGCTGTACATGAAGAACTGTTTGGTCCGCTTTATATTAGTTTGCTAAAAATAGGTGAAACATCAGGTAATTTACCTGATGTTTTAAATCGCTTGGCGGATGATCTTAAATTTCAAAAAGATTTACGTGCACAAATATCCGCAGCATTAACTTATCCTGCGGTAATATTTTGTGTTTGTATCATGGCTGTTTATTTTGTTTTAACTTTTATTGTGCCCAAAATGGCCGGTATTTTTACTGATTTAACTTTAGCGCCTTGGTATACACAAGTGATTATAAAGACAAGTAACTTCTTTGTTGATTATCAGGTGGTGATCATAGGTGGGGTTGTGGCTGCTATTGTTGCTTTGGGCTACTCTTTAAAAAAACCAGAAGTAAAAAGTTGGTTTTACGTTAAAGCCTCACACTTACCCGGAATAGGTAATATTATTTTAACGTCAGAACGTATACGTTTTTCTCAGTCTATGGCAATGATGTTAGATGCCGGTTTGCAACTTGATACCACTTTAGAGTTAACTGCCAATACGTTAAAACACCAAGAACTTAAGCGTGATGCTAAACAGGCGTTGAAGCAGTTAAAATCAGGAAAACAGTTGAGTCAGGTTTTAGCTAAAACGCGAATTTTTCCAGATTTTTTCTTATCGATTATTAAAGTAGGTGAGGAAACAGGACGTTTACCGAGAGTTTTTAAAGAAATTGCTAGCCGAAGCAAGAGTGATTTAGAGCAAGTTATTAGTAAACTAACCACAGTATTAGAGCCCATAATGCTAGTCTTTATGGGCGGATTTGTTGGTGGTATCGTTATTTCAATGTTAATGAGTATGGTATCAATTAATGATGTGCCGTTTTAGGTAGAAATAGGTGCTAGGAAGAGAAAGGTACTAGGAAGTAATAGGTACTAGGAAATGATAGGTACTAGGAAGTAATAGGTGCTAGGAAATGATAGGTACTAGGAAGTGATAGGTGCTAGGAAGTAATAGGTGTTAGGTTATATAACTTTACTGTGCAATAGTGCCCTAAAGAACCTAGAACCTAGAACCTAGAACCTAGAACCTAGAACTTAGAAAGGGACTTTTATGAATTTTGAACAACTCCAAGTATGGCAGCGTTCATGCAGGCTTTCTTGTAAAATATATTCTTTAATGAAAAACTGTAAAGACTATGGTTTTAAAGATCAAATTACACGTTCTTCGTTGTCCATTCCTTCAAATATCGCAGAAGGCGAAGAAAGAGAAACAGCTAAAGAGTCCGCTAGATTTTTTTATTATGCCAAAGGATCAGCTGGTGAATTACTTACTCAAATATATATTGGTGTCGAAATAGGATATATAAACAAAAGTGAGTCTCAAAATTTAATACAAGAAACTAAAGAAATTGCAGCTATGATAGCGAGTCTAATTAAAATTAGAAAAGGTTATGTCTCCGAAGAGCATGCCACTTATGATACTGAGAACCTAGAACCTAGAACCTAGAACCTAGAACCTAGAACCTAGAACCTAGAGCCTAGAATCCAGAATCTAGTACCTAGAATCTAGAATCTAGAACCTAGTATCTAGAACCTAGTATCTAGAACCTAGTATCTAGAACCTAGTATCTAGAACCTAGTATCTAGAACCTAGTATCTAGAACCTAGTATCTAGAACCTAAAACCTAGAACCTAGAACTTAGAATCTAGTACCTAGAATCTAGAACCTAGAACCTAGAGCCTAGAACTTAGAATCTAGTACCTAGTACCTAGTACCTAGTACCTAGTACCTAGTACCTAGAATCTAGAACCTTGAGCCTAGAACTTAGAACCTAAAATATGACAAATATAAAACTTACAAAGCGAAAGGTTCCCTCTCAACAAGGCTTTTCATTAATTGAATTAATGGTTGTCATGGCAATTATGTCAATAATGATGGGGTTGACTGGCGCTTTAGTAACTAAAACTGTTGATCAGCAAGAGCGTCAAGTTGAATTAGAAAAGGTACAACATCTATTTAAAAAATTAAGTTACCAAGCCTTTTATCAAGGGAGCGCTATTAAGGTTTCACTTGAACGTAATCAAATACAAATAACAAAAGAAAATAGCCAAAAAATCATCACATTTAAACAACTGGTTTTTGTTGCGCAAAATTACACTATATCAACTCAGGCTGTTACTTCGCCTGAGCAGTTTAGTGTGTTTTGGAAAGACACTATTCGTCATTTTAATGTTAATACTATTTATACTCCTTTTGAGACGTTAAATGATGCCACGTAGTTATTGCTCGCAATATAAACACAATCAAGGCTTTACCTTAATCGAAGTATTAATTGCCGCGATCATTTTATTCTCATCTATTGCTTTAGTGGGGCAATTATTCTCAGCCTCTTCTTTATCATCACAAAAAGCAGCTAAGGTTGCTCAATATAATCAAGTAGTACCTTTGGTTAATAGAATGATCAAAATCGATATTCAGCAAAGGGCTAAAGATCGCAGCCTTGCTAATATGGACGGCACAATGAACTTTTTTGACATCGACTTTATTTGGCGCGCAGAGCGCATCTCTTTTTTGCCACCTCCCATGTCAGCGCTTGATGAGCAGCCTTGGAGTGATCGGTTTGGTCTTTATGACGTATCGGTTATTACACAACAACAAAACAAACAGAGCCAGTATAGTTTTAACGTGGCTACTTGGTAATAAATATGAAAATGAACTTACCAAGAAAGCAATCAGGTTTTACGCTAATAGAGTTAATGATCGCAAGCAGTTTGTTAATGTTAGTGATGTATGCAGGTTATTTTGCCTACAGCCTTTATTCTAATTCTTGGCAAAAACAAAGTGATGCTTTTTGGAAAACAACAGATCAAGGTATAAAGCTAACTTCATTATCTCGCCTATTCGAAGGGACTATGCCTTATATAGTTGAAGATAAGACAAAACAGCCTAGTATCTATTTTATTGCTAATAAAGAAAGTATTTCATTTGTATCAAACGCGCCAATCTTTAGCCAAAGTACCGCACTGGTTGAGTTGCAATTTATTGGTGATAATTTAATTTATCGTGAGAGTACGATAACAAGTGCACCACTGTTAAAACAAGATGAAAATAGGCTTTGGCAACATAGCATTATATTGCTTGAAAATATTTACCAAGGCGAGTTTACTTTCTACGGATGGAAAAATATGCAGCAACTTAGAGATTATGAGCTGCAACAAGAAGAGCAATTACGTGGGCAAGCACCCATCACGCCAAATTGGTATAACGAACATTTAATGGAGAGTATTCGTATATTGCCGCTAAGTATTGCGTTAACTTTTAGTGATAAAACGCTACAAAAAACCTCATTGACTTTCATACCACCGCAACATAGTCAGCATACATTATTTAGATATATTCGAGAAGACACGTAATAATGCACAATATTAAAAACAAAACTAGCGTTAGCGGTATTGCACTTATTCAAGTATTAATCATAACAATGGTGTTAACTATTTTAGGGCTATTTATTACTCAGTCTATTCGTAGTCAAGTTAACTTGGCACTGACCATGCAGACAGCAATAAAATTAGAGTTAGCCATTGAAACAGAACAAGCCAAACTTCTTCATGCCCTATTAGCATATCAGCGCTACCCCGATGAAACGAGTGATAATGACATAGTTAAAAAGTGGAACTTTTATAATCAAGAATTTAAAGTCAATAACCAGGTCAGTATTAAATTACAAGACCTAAATGGTTTGTTGGCACTAAATATGATGGATCATAACTTGGCAACGAAAGCATTTAGCGAGTTAAGCCTAGAAGGGCATCCAGTGAGAACTTTTTTAGATTCCCTTAAAGATTGGATAGACGAGGACGGTCATAAATATCTTAATGGCGCTGAAGAAGATTATTATCGTATGGCAAACCTTAAAGGGCCTAGAAATGCTTACTTACAAACTATTGATGAAGTTTTAGCTATTAAAAGTGCCAATATTTTGCCTTTAGCAACATGGAAAAAATATTTTACTGAGCAAACAACCAGTGGCTTTAACCCGCTTAATGCTCCATCACTATTATTAAATGCCCTAATTGATGATAAATCAATCGTTGAACAAATAGTGAAATTACGTCAAAAAATGCAATTAAATTTATTACGTTTTTATCAATTAACTGGTATAGATGGCGATGAATATTTTAATTTTGCCACTGGCCGTAAAATTAGCGTAGAATTGCTCGCTAAATCAGAAGGGCAGCAAATGCGAAAAACCTTTGTTGTTGAATTGAGATCTTATGATCCACAAAGAACAGTCATGATGACTAATGTAAGCTGGAATAAAGAGTGAAGCTGAAGTTACTTACCCAAAATAAATATTTAGCACGACTACTAAAGAATAACTTAGGTTATTTAGGTAGTGAGCTATTAAGTTTAACGAATACTGAAAGCCGCGATAATATTAAGGCTACTTTTAGTAAAGCTATTTCAACTAAAGTTATTGTTATAGTTGCGAGACAACATTACTTAGAAAGTTGGCAAACATATCCTGCAATAAGCTCAAAAGAATTAAAGAGCATTCTAACGTTACAGCAAAAGAACCAAAGTGGTTTTAAAAGTATACAGCGGATTGTCACCAACAAGGAGCAGGACGGCTTTGACGTTAAAACAATAACGTTTAATGAAAAAGTACAAACGCTACTCCCTGCCAATACACTTTTAATACCTGAAACAGAATTGTTACGTAACCTGATAAATGATGATGGAAGGCTTGTGGTACAAATCGATACACCTAATGGTTTATTGTACTGGGCCCATTCTACTAATAAAGTACACAGCGCTTATAAAAAGGGCTTTTTAAGCAGTCTTGAGGCCTTTGTTCAAAGTGTTGGACTACCACAAGGTTTGCCTACGCAGCAAGTACCTGTTAATTATTATCCGCAATTAATACTCGATTTAATTGAATCAACCTTACTCACTAAACTTGTCGATATCATCTCAGTTCGAGTAGAAAACTTTATTGATGTTAACCGTTTACACCGTTTGTATCTAACACCACTCGCGGTCGCAACAGTATTTGTATTAGTGAGCAATAGTTATCTTTACCTACAAAAATCGTGGTTAAGCAGTCAAATAGAAGAGACGAGTTCGGTAACCTCGGGCTTGTTGTCACAAAAAAGACAAATTGTTCAGCTTGAACAGCTTGTTAATGTTGTAAATCAAGAATTCTCTCGCCTTGAGGCCACACATGCAACATGGGAATTACTTGCTAAAGCGATGGCAGCGGAAATGCGAGTAACACGCTTTAAGCGTTTTGAACAAGGTATTGAGTTAAGAGGTACTGCGCCAAAAGCATCCAAAGTATTGAGTGAACTTAATACTATGGAGCAAGTATCTGACGCTGCTTTTACCGGCTCTGTGCGTAAATCTAGAGGGCTAGATGCTTTTACTATTTTATTGCAATTCAATAGTAAGCAAGTAGTCAGTAAAAAAAATAGCGCCAATATAGAAGGAGAGGGGTGATGAAAGCGGATTTACTTAAATACAAACATTACCTTATTTTATTAGCAGCCCTGCTTTTAGCCAATTATATGACTGTACCCTTATGGGAGCTCCAACACGAGCAGAAGCAAGAATTGATGTTGCTGGATAAACACGCAGTTAAAACAGAGCAATTATTATCGGGTACGGATAGTTTTACCGAAGAGTTAGTGAAAGTAAAAGAATTACAAACGAGTATTGAGCCTTTTATTTTTACACAAGCAACGGAGGCAAAGTTTAAATTAGCTGCCCAGCAACAAATAGAAACATTATTAACTGAAGCTAAATGTAGTATGGAACGGGTGAATTGGCTTAGTTCTACTGCTGTGAATGATGAGCTAACTCGTTGGCGTCTTGAATTACGTTATACAGGAAACCCAGCTTGTATGATTAAAATAACACGGGCACTCGGCACCGCAAAGCCCATTATGCGTATAAAAGACTTTACTTTTAGTGCCGACCCTATTACCGGCGAATCAATGAATAGAATTACCACAAGGTTAACTATTATATTGTTGCACAAACCTCTTAAAGCTATAGAGGGGGAAGACAATGAATAAGTTAGCCATAGCCTTTTCTTTTATCACTTTAGTCCTTTTGGGGGCTGATTTTTTTTACTCTAACGAACAAGATATAAAGAATGGCCGTAGTAAAGCATCTACAGAATTTTATAACCCAGTAGTGATTTCTAAAACGCCGTTGGCTATCGAAAAGCACTGGTTAGATTTACAAAAACAAGCGGAATTAGCGCGAACTGAGAAATTAGCCGCGAAAAATAATAATGGTGAGCCTAAAATTGATAAGACAAAATTATTGACTGTCGGCGACAATAGCTATCAATTATTGGGGATTTTCGTCAGTGAAAATACACCTTTTATTTTAGTGAAACCGTTAGAGCCTTCTAACACGAAACAGGCAGGAAATAGTAGTTCAAGTGGTATTATAAAGTTGTTAAAAGGCCAAGAACTCACACCAGGCATTGTCTTAACCCAGTTAACGTCAAACAAAATAGTATTACAGGGTGAAAATGAAACTTTTGAATTTAAACTTTTTGAGCGAAGCAACCATGAAAACCAGTAATTTCAGCATAACACTGCATAAAGTTAACCTCTCTATTTTACTAGCCTTAAGTCTAACTGGCTGTGCATCTATGGTTGATCCCGATAAACCGTTAGAAGTTCAACCCATATCTGCGGGCAGTTCTTTTCTTAAACAAGATACCGACGTTGAAGTTAAAAATGAAACGGCACCTCAGCAAGAGGGTTCAGTATCGAGCCAGTTTACTCGTCTTAACAGTAATACTAACCAAAGTAGCGCCAAGTTAGAAGTCGATTTGTCTAAGCGGTTTGGCGACAATAAACTGTTTCAAGTATCAGCCAACGATCTGCCTTTAAATGACTTTTTACATTATGTGTTAGGGGAGTTGTTAGAGGTTTCTTATTTAATAGAACCTAGCGTTAAGAATAATACATCGCCAGTGACCTTAGAACTAAAAGAAAAAGTCTCAGCACAGCGCTTATTTCAATTATTGCAACAGGTACTTTCTCAAAATAAAGTTAGCATTCGCCTAAATGATGAGATTTTTTACCTTTATCCCGCCCCTAAAAGAGAAGAGAAATCTAATAAAGCCTTTGGTTTTGGTCGTACTTTAGAAAGCGTGCCAGAAGTATCAAGTACTATTACTCAGTTAATTCCACTGCGTTATAAAATAAATAAAAGTTTGATAAATACTTTAGGGAGCTTACTTAAAGCTAGAGTGACGATAGATGCTGAACAAAGCTTAGCAAGTATATCAGGGAGTAGAGAGGAAGTTTTGCGCAGTATTGCCTTAATCGATATACTTGATAGCCCTTTGTTACATAATAAAGCAACGGCATTATTGAGCTTTGCTTATATAGATACTTATTCCTTTATAGAGAAAGTTTCAGAATTATTAGAGCAAGATGGTATATCCTCGAACCTTGCCGACGGTAAAGGAGGTGGAGGGGTTAACTTTATTCCGCTTGAGCATTTAGGTAAGGTAGTGGTTTTCGCTAGTGATGATGCAATACTCGATAGAATAGAATACTGGAGCAAGTTAATAGACAAGCCAGCGACAGGCAGTGAACAAAGTTATTATGTTTATCATCCTAGATATGCCCGTGCTGCCGACCTTGGCCAATCACTAGCACCGTTGTTAGCAAGCTCATCTAATAGCTCGGCTCCTTTTAACCAAGGGCGAGGTGCAAACAATACAGGTATAAATAATAACAGTGCTGGCAGCTCTATAGATCGTATTGCATCAAAAGGTACTTCAAACGAACAATCTACTCAAGCTGTAGAGGGGGATAATTTGCGAATGGTGGTTGATGACCGTGCGAATGCGTTAATCTTTTATTCCACCGGTAAACATTATCAAGAGTTGCAACCGATTATCAGACAATTAGACATTATGCCTAAGCAAGTGATGCTCGAAGTCGTTATTGCTGAAGTTAAGTTAACAGGCAGTTTTTCCAAAGGTGTTGAGTATGCTATCAAGAACGGTGAAGCTGGTAATAACCAAAGTACCTTTAGTTTTGGTGGGGAAAGCGGTTTTAACTATTCAATTGTCGGTTTAGCAGGAAACTTTGCGGTTAATTTAAACCAAACAGATGGTTTAATTAATGTATTGTCACGCCCGACAATTGTAGTTCGAGATGGAGTTTCCGCTTCAATCAGTGTCGGTGATGATATTCCCACTATTGGCAGTACCACTACAGACCCTATTAGCGGTGATAGACAAACAACTAACATAGTGTACCGTAAAACAGGCGTAGACCTTAGTGTAACCCCAACGATTAACGCGCAAGGTACTATTATCATGTCGATACAACAGAATATTTCAAATGTATCAGCAAGTGGGCCTTCTATTGGTGGCTCTACTGCGGTATTTGAACGTACCTTAAGTACTGAAGTGGTTGCTGGGGATGGTCAAACAGTTATGTTAGGGGGATTAATCAGTGAAAGTAAGAATAATGGTGCGACCTCTGTTCCTATTCTAGGTAGTTTACCTGTGATAGGACATCTGTTTAGAACTGATACTGAAGAAACCGATAAAACAGAATTAGTCATACTAGTAACACCGCGCATTATTAGTAATGATAGTGATTGGCAAATGGTAAAAGACAGTTTTGCTAAAGGATTAGAAAATATACAGTTTTAACTTGACCTTGCTGTAAAATATAGATATCTTGAAATGAGTAGGCAGAGGGAGTTGAATTTTGCTTAACTTGTGCTAGAAGCTAGAACTTAGAATCTAGAACAAAAAATAGGGTAACCAGTGACATTTTTTTTAACGATAGTGATAATAATACTGTAAGTTGCTCTTAAAAACTTAACAATAATTATAATAAATAGCGTTCTAAGACTTGACATATTATGGGCTTGCCTTTAAATTAGCATCGGTTCAGCTAAACTCCAGCTGAAAACAAAAAAATCTTGATATATTGAATCATTACTTTATATCAGTTTCATGAAACTCGGAGAATGGAAAATAATGAAATTTTTTAAAAAAGCGTTAATCGCAACTGCAGTATTAAGCACATTTGGTGCGCAAGCTGTACAACTAACATCAAAAATTAACAACCATGTATCACAACAAGGTTTAAATGCTGGAAACAAAGCAATCATTGCTGTAACTGATGAGCAATCGTTGGTTCTACAGTTTTCACCAGGTGTAGAAACACCTGCAGCATCAACAATTACTTTAACTTTCAGCTCTGGTGTTGAATTGGGTGACTTGTTTAATGCTTCAGCAACTGTAAATAATGTTGTTGGCTCAGGTGTCGGTACTATTTCTGGTACTGACATCTCTGACGCATACTTTAACTATGGTACTGGTGATACAACTTTTAATGCCTTAGATGTTGATACTAATACAGATGGTGACGATTTCATCGAATTCGTTATTAACGACGGTAACGCTTTAGAAGTTAACTCATCTTTCAGTCTTGTTGTTAATACACTAGATACCGATGGTATTGAAATTGACGGCGCGGACATGGTTTGTTACAAATCAGTAAGTCCTACAGCTGTAACTCTTGAAGAAGAGTGTTTCCCTTTCTCTGATATCAAAGATCAATTCGCTTTTGCGGTTACTTCACCATTTAATGGTAAAATTCACCGTACAAATAGTAACCTTTTCTCAAAGGATTACGAAGCTGATACAGGTAATGATGACTTAGTATTCAAATTAACTACTGATGAATCTTTAGCGGCAAGTATTGATAACGTTGATGTTGAAATGACTTTAGAAGGTAATTTCACAAACGTTAATGATATGTCAGATAACACTGGTTTTGCTGATTCAGTTACTATTACTGGTGGTGATGAAGTTACATTCACAGTTGATGAAGCTGAGCTTACTGGCACAAACGGAACGAAGAAAGCTGTTTCGTTTACTTTAGGTACTGATTTTGTTACTGATTTAGTTAACGATAGTTTATCTATCCCTAAAACTGGTGATATTGATATTCAAGCTGACTTTATCAAAGGTTCTGATAAAACTAGTTTAACTGGTGATGCTGGTGAGTGGAGACTTGACGCTGCAATCATCAATGTTCCTTATGTACCAGTATTGTTCGCTAATACGTCTACATCAGTTCATATCACTAACGAAGGTGGCGGTAAAGCTGACGTTCGTGCGACTATGGTTACTCTAGCTGGCCTTAACGGTGCTGCTCAAAAAGTATCTGCAGAAGTTGATTTAGGTTTTATCCCAGCAAACAGTGTAGTTAAGTTTACTCAAACTCAATTAGCTGATGCTTTCGGTATTACTGTACCAACTAAAATGAGCGTTACCTTTAACATCGACGCTAATGATAACCAAGTTTCTGCCTATGCTACTGTTACAAGTGCAACAGGTCGTACTGAAGTATCTACTTCACGTCAAAGAGATGCAGGTGTTGGTAAATAATATTTACTAACATTTAATAACTCATGTAACTTGAGTTATTGTTAAATTTAAACCCAGCGAAAGCTGGGTTTTTTATTACTTTAATATAATAATCAAAATAACAAGTGATTATCTATGGGCTTTTATTTTTTAATAAACTTTATTAAATTAATTTTTTAGTCATGGTCAAGTCACTTTCTAGGTACTCAAAAAATGCGTTTATTCTTTATTCTTCTTTTTTTATACTTGTCTATATCTTCAAGTTTTGCTAGTGACTGTAATATAACAATTGACTTTAAGTCCCCTCCTATAATAAGTGAGAATACACATAAAGTATCAGAGAATATAAGCATTTTAAGAAAAAATTACTTATCCTATCAAAATGAAAATGGTGCTAAATTAGCCACGAATGTTAATTGCCAGTTGTTGATAGGTGAGCAGTACCAAGCCAACGAAAAAGAATGGCAAAATATATTAAAAACAAATTTCACAGAACTATCTAGGCAAGGGTATCAAAAAGTTAAGTTAACCCCGTTAGAAGGCGAAGATAAGTTCTTTAATGGAAAGCAGGAACATAGAGAATATCGTTTTGATGTAACTAAAGAAGATGATACGCAAGTATTTTATGTAGTTAATATTTTAAATGAAAAAAATACAATTTTGTATAGCATAATGATCAGTGGTGATAGTTCAATTACTCAAAAAATACAAAAAGAATATCAGCGGGTATTAATCAGCTTTATATTATAAGTTTGATAAAAGTTAATTTTTTCAATTAAAATTATATCTAATTGATTGTCTGAAAATAACAACTCCATCTGAAATATCTCGGAGTTTTAGGTATAGAATAATAAATGGAAGCTATCAAGGAAATGAAATGAGTAATGAAGCGGAAGAACAAACCACATTAGCATCGATATCTATGCGCGAACTTGAACATCATATTTATATAGGCTCTTATGGCAAAGCAGAGCAGATATTGCAAGTTATAATGAAAAACCAGCGTATAGGGAAAATGGAATTTAATCTAGAGCCTGCCAACCGAGAGTTAACTTTCCAGCAGAAAAATATCGAGTCATATCAAGTTATAGAAAAGCTAGCGTCCTTGTTAACAAAAATGTTTACTGATACAAGTTATGTTGCTAGCGAAAAAATGTTCAACGAATTTACCTTAGGTAAACAATTTTTAGCTTATATATTTACGGCAAGTAGTTACCAAAACACTGATCATATTATTCGCATACTAGGTTTAGGGACAAAAACTAGCTATAGCAAGAAAGAAGTTAGGTTGTTTTTAATGATCTACATACCTGATTCAAGTTACGATTTGCCTTGGCTTTTATTGGCTAAACATATGCCTGCAGATGTTTGCCGTGCTTATTTAGGTTTAATGTCGAGTTTACGCTTACTAATGAGCGAAGCCGCCAATGCTAAATTGAATCAGTTAGCGAAATTAGCTAAAGATCTCCCATTAATTGGCTATAAAAAAACTGAAAATTTGGTACTGATGACAACGAGTTACTTTGGTGTAAGTAATTTAACTGGTGAAGACAAATATGAATTCAAGAAGTGGGCGGTAAGAAATTTTCAAACTTTTATGCAAGGTTATTTAAGCGACTCATTAAAGAAAAAAATCGTTAAAAAAGTATTAAAAAAGCCAAGTAATAAAGGTAAAAAAACGGTTTTAGTTATTCATGAAAGTTATAATGCTGGCCATGCGATGTACCGTTGTTATCATACTATGATCGCTGGCCTAAATGGCACTTTTAATGTGATAGGAATGGCTGAAAAAAAATGTGTTGATGAGTTAGGGAAAAATGACTTTGCAGATTTTATAGAATTTGATGATGAATATGATATAGAGGATGTTATTAATAAAATATTAAAAATAAGTCCTGATATTATTTATTACCCTTCTATAGGCATGAGTACTTACGTACCTTTATTGGCAACGCAACGACTAGCACCAATACAATGTATGACACCGGGGCATCCATCGAGCTCGAAAATTAAAACAATTGATTTTTTATTACATAACTATATGGGTGTTGATAAAAAAACAATTCAAAAATATTTTGTCGAAACAACGGTTGAAATGGGTCGTGAATTACAGCCTATGCCGCATGCACCTTTTGAAATAATGCCGTTTGTTGAAGATGACATCTACCGTATTTGTGTCAATGGTGTATTAACTAAAGTTAACCATGAGTTAATTGATATATGTCATAAAATTACTCAAAGTACAGATAAGAATATTGAATTTCAATTCTTCTTTGGCAGCTCATCCGTTGATATAGATAATTTTTCATGTCAGTCAATGTTACGTAGGTATCTCCCCAACTCAAAAATACATCTATATAGTGATTATAATAGCTATATGAATGTATTAGCTCAGTGTAAGTTTGCTATACCTACTATTCCATTTGGGGGGTCAAACAGTAATATGGATTGTTTACGCGTTAACTTGCCAAAATTATATATCGTTGACGAAAGGGTGTTTGTAGGCTACACAGACCACCGGATTTGGCAAGCACTTGGAATTACATCAGGTTTCTGTAAATCTATTGAAGATTTAGTTGAACGAGCGATAACATTAGTTAATAACGAATCTGAACTTTATAAAATTCAAGAGTCCTTCAAAAACTTCGATCTTGTATCTTATGATGAAAAAGTGAAACTTGATGAAGTAGATACTCGTATGTCGGATACTTTTGAAAAATTAATTGCTCAAGCCACCTAACATAATATGAAAATTACTCTGACACAATGATTTGTATTAATTAACAAAAAATGCCCTTATTTATATACTATTGCTGAGTATATTTAAAATAGAATAGTAATGTTTAACTTTAAAGAGATGAAATGAATATATTAGTCATAGGTCAATGTAGCTTGCATTGGGGAAGAATGGAGTTTGGTAATATAGGTAACTACTATATTATGGAGCCTTTTTTTAGAGAGCTTCATAATGTGTTTCCAAATGCCAATATAGCGACTACTATGCAATTTTCCAAACGGTTTTGCATTGATGAGAATGTTAATACTGTTCCTATGGAGCTTTATTATGGTTGGCAAGATAATGAGCTTGCTTTAGTTAAAGAAGAGTTAGAACTTTCTGAACGATATAAGTTAACAGGTGAGTTAGCTACAACAACACCTTTTATTGATGAAGTGTTAAAAGCTGATTTAGTCATCGATTTTAGTGGTGATATATGGGGAGATAATGCCAATTTTTTAGGTCAAGACCGTTTCGAAATTGGCTTACTAAAAGATAAAATTGCACAGAACTTAGGAAAGAAAGTTGTTATGTTGGCAGGTTCCCCTGGACCTTTCACAAATGAAATAACTAAAACCTTAGCTAAAGGTGTCTATGCTGGCTTTGATATGGTGACCAACAGAGAGCCTGTTAGTGCCAAACTTCTATCCGAAGCTGGTTTTGATATAAGTAAAACTCTTAGCTTGGCATGCCCAGCCTTTATGTTTGAACCTGCAACAGGGAATAAGATAGAAAGCTTTATCGCAAAACAGATAAAAAATAATTCTGGTAATAGGCCTGTTGTTGGTTTTATTTTGTGTGGTTGGAACTTTGAAACAGGCCCTTTTGATAAATGGCCACGTGAAGATGCAAACTATATTAAGTTTGCACAACTAATTGAGCATGTTACTGAAAACTTAGGTTTGCGTGTGTGTTTGATGTCTCACTCTAATGGTTTTGATGTGCCAGTCGTTAATTTTAAGCTCCAGCACGGCCGAGATTACTTAGTTATTAAGCAACTAGAGAAGGTTCTTAAAGACCGTGGTATTTCTAAGGACTTCTTTACTGTTGAGCAAGTACTTAATACCTGGGAAACTAAAGCTGTTATCGGAACTTTTGATATGCTGATTAGTGGCAGGATTCATGCGGCGGTATCAGGTTTATCACAATGCGTTCCTACTGTTATTATCGATTATGGACATGAGCCTAAAGCACATAAACTATTAGGATTTGCGACCGTTGCAGGCGCACAAGAGTATGTTGCAGACCCGGTATTACTTGATGATTTAACTGAAAAAGTGAATGCGTGTTGGCTAAATAAAAATAAATACAAACAGCGACTTCAGTTGAATATACCAAAAGTTAAGGAGTTAGCTAAACAAAACTTCAGCTTACTAAAGGATATAGTTTAATGACTTTAAATAGTAAGGTTGCCATTATGCAACCTTACATTTTTCCATATATAGGTTACTGGCAACTGATTAATTATGTTGATACTTTTGTGGTATATGATGAGATTGAATATACCAAAAAGGGCTGGATTAATAGAAATAGAATCTTGAGGAATGGTGAGGCAGCAGCTTTTTCATTGCCAATAAAAAAAGATTCAGATACTTTATTTGTCAATCAGCGCTTTTTATCTGGACAAAGCGATAAGGATAAACAGAGATTACTTCGCCAAATTCAAGGCGCATATCAAAAAGCTCCATTTTTTAATGAAGGAATGAAGATGGTCACAGAGTGCTTTGCCGACGCAGAAACTAATCTATTTGGCTTTGTTTACTCTTCTATCCTTTATATTAAGGGGGTTCTCGATATTCAAACTGATATTATTCCATCCTCATCACTTCATTTTGATAATACTCTCAAGTCAGAAGATAAAATAATATCTATATGTAGCGCACTAGGAGCTAGTCAGTACATTAATCCTATCGGTGGCACAGCTTTGTACGATAAAGCTCATTTTAAAGCCGCGGCCCTTGAGCTAAAGTTTCAGAAAGTGCATGATATTACTTATCCACAATTTGAACATGGTTTTATTGCCAGCTTGTCGATAATAGATGTAATTATGTTTAATGGTATTACTGGAACAAAACAACTATTAAATAAAATGAATATCCTTTAATTTATGTACAGACTCGAGGCAGACAACACTGAACAACGCATATTTGATTTTTTGTTATTGCATGATAAGGAGTTTTCTCCTTGTTTAAGTCACAGAGTAGACTTGAGAGAATACTCCAGAAAATTATCCCTGAATGGTCATAATATTTTCATATTTGAAAATGAGGATATTGGACATGCTTGCTTTTATTTAAGTAAAAAAACAAATGAAAAAGCTTTTTTGACATCAATTTGTATTTCTAAGCCTTTCCAAGGTAAATCATTTTCACGGATTCTACTGAAAAAGGTGGAGCAGTTTGCACAAGAGAAAGGAGCAAGCCAAATTGAGTTAGAAGTTAGCACACAAAATGATAGGGCTAGATTATTTTATATGAAAAATGGTTACAGAAAAATTGATGATAGTGTTAAAGATGCTTCTTCAATTTTTATGCAAAAACTTATCGGTAACGACTAAATCAATTATCGACTCCACCTTAATTATTACTCTCGCTTGAATTTCTTATTATAGAGCAGATCTTTTTTATGGCTTCCTTACGAAGTCCATTCATTAAGGGTAAACATAGCACCCTATTGGCAGTTTCTCCGCAATGCTCAATTGCCTCAGATGAATTGCTTAAAAATTTATAATGTTGTGGCATAAAATAACGTCTTGGAAAAAATCCTGCATCATTTAATGCTTTTTCAGCGTTAATGAGTGTTTGCTCTGTTTTAAATTGAACCGGCATGTAAATAGGCTGTGTTTGGCAGTCAAAGTTAGCTTTTTGATATATAACACAGTCGCCTAATTTTTGTTTATATAAAGCAATTAAGTCTTCTCTTTCGCTAACTAATTCATCCAGGTCGTCTAAAACGCATAGACCCATAGCAGCATGAACTTCACTGAGTTTACCGTTTATGCCTGCTTCTTCAATATCACCATGTTCATCTAGGCCGAAATTAATTAACTTCTTTGCTAATATGTAATCAGTTTCGCTTTTAAATACCATCGCACCGCCTTCAACCGTATGGAATAATTTGGTTGCATGAAAGCTAATGCAATGTATATCACCATAGTCATAAATACTCTTACCTTTATAAGTGCTTAAAAGGGCATGAGCTGAATCATATATTAATGGTACTTGGTGTTTGATTGCTATTGCTTCTAATCCGTCAAGTTCGCATGGTTGGCCAAATAGATTTACCGCAACGATTGCTTCCCCTTCTTTCTTTGCTAACAGCTCATCAACAGAATTGAGATCTATATTCCAACTTGTGCTATCAATGTCTGCCAAAACTACGTTAGCACCTTGCCACCGAAGGGCTGTAGATGTAGCTGCGAAAGTATATGGCGTAGTGATAACGTTTTTCTTTGCTAAATTTTTAATCTGGTAAGCAATTTGTAATGCAATAGTGCCATTACTCACTAATAGTAAATATTTTACTCCTAGTTTATTCTTCAACTTCTCTGTTAGTTCTTCAACTAAGGGGCCATTATTGGTTAATGCTTTTTGGTTAAAGCACTGTTGAATATAGTTAAAGTATTTCTCTATTGGAGGAAAATAAGGGCGAGTAACATAAACAGGTTTTAGCACGAGTAATCTACGGTAAATAATTAATTTACCGTATATTAACTAGGCCTAGCAGTAAAAACAATGGCTAATAAAGGTAAGTTTTCGCTATGCTTTTTTATCGAGTCATTAATTGCTATTATTCTAAGTTGATATTTAAATAACATGATTCAATAATGCAAATGAAAACAACTGATGATAAACTATTACAAAAAATGGTGGCGTTAAGTAAAAGAAAGAGTACCGATATTAATACAATCAAAAAGAAAGTATTAATTTTATCAATACCTCGCTCTGGTTCATCTATGTTTTGTGATGTATTAAATAATACAAAGCAACTTGGAAGTTGTGCTGAGTGGTTTAATAGTCGGTATATAGCCGCTTATGGTAAGGTGACGGGTAATGTAAACGTGAAATTTAATGATTATTTAAATTTTATTCTAGAAAAAACTATTGGAGATACGGGGGGGGGCGTCGTTAATGCCCATATTGAACAAATGATATTTTTTTCTCAGAAAAAGTAAATTTACTTAACTTGAAATTTGACCATATTATTTACCTCTATCGAGAAAATAAGTTAGCACAAGCAGTGTCGCTAGCAAGTCTAGGTTGACCGACTCCTGGTCAAGTGATATCTCTGCTGCATCAGAGCAATTAGCTAAGATGAATAACTCCGTAATTGTGGGGGCATTGAAGCATATCGTTGACTCAGAAAAAGCTTATCAAGATGGCCTATCTAAACATACTAATACAGAGTTAGCTTATGAAGATTTTTGTAAATTAGAAGATACAACTATTTATAATGACTTTTTTGAAAAGCTAAACATTGATTACTCAGGTCAATTCAATACAACTATGGAAAAGCAGAGAGACTTATCTTTAAAGGATTTTTTATCTGATTTTAAGAAGTACTTACTTGGAGAATAGTGTTTTTGATGAAAACGCATCAATATATGAGTGTTATTGTTGCGTTTTATTTGAATTGTAACGAAAAAGGTATCAGTCCTTTAATATCGCTTTTTCATCAATTATTTGATTGAAAAATGCTCTTGCTTTTTTTGATGAAATAACTAATGCCAATAATATCAATTGCACTGTGAGTAACTTAAAGGTTGTTGTACCTAGTGGTTGAATATCACTTAACAGCACTTTTATCATAAAAGAAATCTCACCAAATACCTCTGCTACACATAATAGAATTAATATTTTTTTCCATTTTAATCTGTCTTGTAACTCACCTAAAGTAAATGATACTAAGGTGGCGAGTGGTATTATTGACAGTGCTATAGCAATATAAAGTGTGCTTTTCTCAGGGTACATTAATGCTAATATTTGATCACCTTGCCCAAGTGATGCTAATGATGCGATAAATATTAATAGTCCTTTCGCCATAAAAATTAAATTAATATAAATTAATAGTGGCGGTTTCAGCCAACCTTCTTCATTAAAGGCACTTAAGGGTAAACTTTTTAGCGTTTTTTTATCCATGTTTTTAATTCTTTTATTTCTGTTAATTATCTTTAATTTAAATGTTATTTGGCTAATAGGTTTAATAAGTACTGGCCGTAACCACTTTTAGTTAATGGTTTAGCTATTGATTTGATATCATCATCAGTTAGCCAATTATTATGCCAAGCTATTTCTTCTAAGCAGGCAATTTTCAGCCCTTGTCTGTGTTCTATTATTTGTACAAATTGACTCGCTTCTAACAATGAATCGTGAGTACCGGTATCAAGCCAAGCAAAACCGCGGCCTAATATTTGCACATTTAAATTACCTTGTTCTAGGTACATTTGATTTAGTGTGCTTATCTCAAGCTCACCACGAGATGAAGGTTTAACTTGTTTAGCCATTTTGATAACATTATTATCGTAAAAGTATAGTCCCGTGACTGCCCAGTTAGATTTAGGCTTAGTGGGCTTTTCTTCGATAGAAAGCGCGGTGAATTTTTCATCAAAATCAACAACGCCAAAGCGTTCAGGATCTTTTACTTGATAACCAAACACGGTCGCACCACTAGGCTGTTTCACAGCATCTTTTAGTTTATCAACAAAACCTTGACCATAAAAAATATTATCGCCTAATACCAAACAAACACTGTCATCACCAATGAAGTCTTCGCCTATAATAAAAGCTTGCGCTAATCCATCTGGGCTAGGTTGCTCAGCATAAGATATTTTTATACCTATCTGTGAGCCATCACTCAATAAGCGTTTGTAGCCATCAATATCGTCAGGTGTTGAAATAATTAAAATATCGTTGATACCTGCAAGCATAAGTACAGATAGTGGATAATAAATCATTGGTTTGTCGTAAACAGGCAACAGTTGTTTAGAAATCCCCTGAGTAATAGGGTATAGGCGAGTGCCTGAGCCTCCAGCTAGAATGATACCTTTCATTTTATTATTCTTTTAATCCTAATCGTTCAATTTGATAACTGCCATCTAAAATAGCTTGCCACCAATTTTTATTTGCTAAGTACCATTGTACTGTTTTTCTGAGCCCAGTTTCAAAGGTTTCTTTTGGTGTCCAATTAAGATCTTGCTGTATTTTACTGGCATCAATAGCATATCTCATATCATGTCCTGGTCTGTCAGCCACAAATGTTATCAGCGAGCTGAAATCAGTGAGATCTTCCGGTTTATCACTAATTACCTCATTTAAAATATCACAAATGCTATGAACAACCTCTAAATTCGTTTTTTCATTATGCCCGCCAATATTATAGGTTTCACCTATTTTCCCCTTTTTTAATACAGTAACTAATGCATTGGCATGATCTTCAACATAAAGCCAGTCTCTAATTTGTAGACCTTTGCCATAAATGGGTAAAGGTTTACCGTGCAAGGCATTAATAATCACTAAGGGAATCAACTTTTCAGGGAAATGATAAGGACCATAATTATTTGAGCAATTGGTTATCACTGTAGGTAAACCGTAAGTGCGCTGCCATGCTCTAACTAAATGGTCTGAAGATGCTTTAGAGGCAGAGTAAGGGCTACTCGGCTTGTAACTTGTTTGTTCGGTAAATAAATCGTCAGGGCCTTCTAAATCGCCGTAGACTTCATCGGTCGAAATATGGTGGAATCTAAATTTTTCTTGTTGGTTTTTATTTAACTTTTGCCAATAAGTTTTACTGGCCTCAAGTAAATTGTATGTGCCTATGATATTGGTTTGTATAAATGCGGCAGGACCATCAATAGAGCGGTCTACGTGACTTTCGGCAGCGAGGTGCATAATAGCATCAGGTTTGAATGCTAAAATTGCTTTTGTTAATAAGTCTTTGTCACATATATCAATTTGTTCAAATTGATAATGTTCATTGTTTTGGTAATCACCTAAAGAGGCTAAATTACCAGCGTAGGTTAGTTTGTCTAAATTGAGAACAGTATCTAGGGTGGTATCTAAAAGGTGCCTTATAACTGCAGAGCCAATAAAACCAGCGCCGCCGGTAACAATTATTCTCATTTTAATATCCAGTGACTAACAACAAATTTTTTATTCAGCATACCGCGTTAAAACTCGGTTCCTTTCTAAATTTTACCGTAACTATGTTAAAAGCTCAATAATCAGATTTAACTGTTTTATCATTAAATTTATAGGTATAGCGTTTTAATTTTTCACCTTATGCTTATTTTAAGGTTCAAGGTTCAATGTGCATGGCTAATTTTTCTACTATTTGGGGTACATTTATTCTTTTGATTTACTCATCTGATGGCTCATGATTTTAGTATGTTGTGCTATTATCTACCTCTAGGACTCTAGGACTCTAGGACTCTAGGAATCTAGCACTCAATAAATTCGAATATACGAATTATTAAACATGAACACTAACATTAACATTAACACTATTTAATAAAAGGGAAATATTATGTTACAGGGACAAAATATTCAGCTTAATAAGCTGAAAGCATTTACTTTAAAAAGTTCTTTGATATTACTACCACTTCTTGCATTACCTTCGATAACACAGGCTGAAAGTTTCACAGCTAAACGAGCGGGTCAAGGTTTTACAGGCTTAACCCAAGATTTTACTTCTTCATTAAGTAACCCCGCGTTATTAACTAAGTATGATGACGACGATGATGTGTTTTTCTCTTTGAACGTAGGTTTAATGGTGTCTGATCAGTATGATGTTATTGATACAGCAGAAGATATTTCAGATAATCTCGATATATTGGCTGATGATATTAACGGACTTCAGTTTCAAAATTTTCAGTCGCTATTAGAAGTACAAAATGCTTATGATGATATAAATCAGCAAGTTGATAATATCATCACCGACCTTGAAAAAATTGATGGCAAAGTTATTAAAGCGCGCAATGGTATAAACCTGCAAATCATTATCCCTAATCAGTACTTAAGTTTTGGCTTGTTTGGCAATCAGTATGGTCAAATTGGCGTATTAGTTGATTATGATGAGCGTGATGAGCAATTATTGAATAATGCGGTTATTAACGGAAGTTTGGATCTAGATGACATACAATCAGCAGCATCTGGTATTGGTTATTCTATTGCGGAAGCGGGCATTATGGCAGGATATTCTGCTGTTAATAATGAGAGTTATGAATTAAGTTTTGGTGCTAAGTTAAAGTATCAACGTGTTGATCTTTTTTATAATAGAAGCAGTATTAGCGACTTTGATGACGATGATTTTGATTTAACTGACGATGAATACATTACTGATGACAGTGGTGCTAATATTGATCTTGGGCTTTATATCGCTTGGGGAAAAGAACGACAATGGCATGCTGCACTTGTGACAAATAACCTCGTAGAGCAAGAAGTTCATCATGTAGAACAAGATCTTACCTTTACTTTAAAGGCAAGTTCAAGTTTTGGCTTGAGTTATCAAAATGATTGGGTAAGTTTGGCTGCTGAGGTTGATTTAACCGATAGAGAGAAGTTTGAATCATTGACAGCATCAAAATATGCAGGCGTAGGCGCTGAGTTTCGTTTGTATGAACATTTACAACTGCGTGTCGGGTATAGAACTGATTTAAATGATTTTGATGAAGATATATATACCGCAGGTGTTGGTATTTCTCCATGGGATGTACTGTCAATTGATATTGCGGCTTTTACTGGCGACAATGAGACCATTGGAGCTGCATTACAGTTTGGCTTAAAAATATAGTCTCTGAGCTTATAGTTAGACTTACACTTACACATAAATCACACAGAGAAAGAACAAACTTCTCTGTGTGATTTATTTCTTTAATAAGTAAATTACTTACAAGGTAAATAATTATGGTTCTCAGTTATTGCTTTCTACTGCAGAATAAATAGGTATCTGCGATGCGTAGGATTATGTAAAAATAGATTAAGTTATTAAAGTTTAAATCATATAAAGCTAAAATAGTTTTACTAATTTAGTTATGATAGCAAAAGCTATTAAGTGGTTAACGTTAATAAATATTACTAAAAAATTATGTCATATATTTCACCGAAAAAAATAATACGAAAATTGATCGAAAGCTTTGGTTATGATGTCAAATTACATCGTATAGCTACTTCTTCTTATGAAGGGAAGAACATTGCCTTTATTCATATTGCCAAGTGTGGTGGTATATCAATTGATTTGGCACTTCGAAGCGCTTTTGCCTCCTCAGGTCAATACAAGATTAATAGGGATGCAGCAATTCAGACAACGCTTACTCATTTTAGTCAAGATGAAGAGTCCCCAGAAAACAGTGCTAAATTTGCAGATCAACATATCAAAACACTTAATACTCTGATGAATTATTATCTAGCGCTAAATTGGAGTTACGTTAGTGCTCACGCCAATGTAAACATTCAACTGTTGAAAGAGTACAGTGAAAAGTATCACTTTGTTACTGTGCTTCGAGATCCTATCGAAAGGTTTATTTCGCATTATATTTTTACGAAATTGACAAATGAATTACCTGTTATGTTACCGAATAAATTCTCTACAGATAATTTGGTTGAAGAAGCAAAAAACATTATTGGTAGTCGTCGGGGGTGGCATATGATGAATACACCGACAATGTGTTTAACAGGTAGGTATCCTAAAGATCATGATGATGCTAAAGCTTTACAAAGTACTGTTATGGACAACTTATCACAGTTTTCAGTGGTTGGTTTTTTAAATCAATTAACGGATTTTTCTACAAAAATTGAAACGTTAACAGATAGGTCAGTAAACATTTCTCATAAAAATTCCAGTAATTCGATTATTAATGAAGATCAGCAGAAAGTTAGCACTACCTTAAATGATTTCTTCAGACAAAAATCAACTCAAGATATGTTAATAAAATTAGGTCAAAGTGAGACTGAAAATTTTAAGAGAGCTCAAGAGTTATATTACAATAAATAGGTAATGACTTTTAATTTGTTAAAAATGAGTGTGAGCTGGTAACTGTCTTTTGTTAACTTACCAGCTACTAGGGGACTAGTTATTTTTTCCAGCCATGGGGATTACCAATTTTATATTTACCGACAATGGGTTGAAGGTTCCAATATTCTGGCTTGATAGTATCACTTTTTGTTGAGCTATTTAAGATACAAGCACCTACTACGCCAAAGTCAATGGCATGACTAAACTCTTTTCTGACACTTATCTCATCCCAAGCTTCTCTCATATCATAAGACCAAGAAATATCATCAAAAAGAACCAAAGCACCAGGTTTAAGGTGAGGTAAAAGTCGATTGAAGTAGTGAATAGTTGCAATTTTTTCGTGGTGTCCATCTATATAAGCTAAATCAAATTTTTGCTCTACATTGACAAGCTCTTGATCTAGGGCGTCATCAAAAAGAGCATTGATAACACGAGCATTGTCGTGGCTTTTAAGTGTTTCGGTAGCAATTTTGGCTAGCTCTTTTGAACCTTCTACTGTGATTAGCTCCTTCATGGACTCAACACTTGCAATATATCTAGCAGAAAGGCCCGCACATGCGCCTAGTTCTATTCCTTTAGATGCTTTTATTTCTTTCACTAATAAGAGTAGTGCGGTAGCCCATTTTTTCTTTTTCCCAGTATTAGCTATTTCTTCCATAGTGAAATATAAAGTTTTACCTGGCTCAGGTCTATCACCACTATCTAGACATTGATCGGCGCTATTCGGTTTAGGTGAGTACCATATTGGCACTTGGGTATCACCACCAGCAGCAATTTCGCTACGACGTTTTTCGATTAAATTAACTATTTTGCTTAATTGAGGATCGGCTTTGCCAGTAATTAAGTACTGAACAGCTGGCAATATGGCTTTAGGCAGACCTGTTTTTTCTAGCTCAGACAGCTTGTTAAGCTTTTGTTTTCTAGTCAGAGAACTAATAATTTGTGTGCCAAGATTTCGAATCATTCATTAAGCCTTACTGATTTTTAACTGGAGATTAAATGAAAAAGTATATTTTTCACCTTCAATACTTTTTGCCGGTTTATAGGGGCATAGGGAATTTAGTGAAATAAAAAAAACGCATTGTAGCATTGCTTTTACTATTAGTCTCAGAAAATGGAGGGTGAATACTTAGTTACGTGAATACTTAGTTACGTAAATGTTTAGGCCAACTTAACATGGCTGAGATCATTAACATCATAAATTCACGGGTTTGTTTTGTTATTGCTAAACTTAAAAAGCTAGCAACCATATATGAAATAAGTGTCGCCCAAGCGGCACCAATTCCACCATAGCTAGGTATTAATAGTAAATTTAATATAATATTTACCGTAGCACCTACTCCGGTGCTGAGTAAACTGAAGTGATAGTGCTTCTCTACAATTAGCCACTTACTTAAAATAGCCCTTTGAAAAATAAATAGTGTTGCAAAAATATGAATGTTAAGAATGCTTGCACTTGTTTGGTAGTTTTCACCATAAATAAGAATGATTAAAGGTGATGAAATATTATACATAATCAAACTAACGGCTAGTGCTGATGCGATCATAAAACTTAACATTTTTAAAAGGAAATTTTTATATTCCTTAGCGTTTTTCAATTTTAATTCAATCAACTTTGGATTATATGCATTAGCAATTAAAATAGGGAAGATATACCAGAATTCTGATAACTTTGCGGCAGCAGCATAGTAAGCTACTTGTTCTGCACCATGAAAGTTAGCGAGCATCACTTGGTCTATTTTAAGGTATAATGCAGCGGCTACTCCTGAGAATAATAGCCACTTTCCTTTGTGAAAAAAACTAAATAGACTTAGTTTATTTACTGCTTTTGGTATTTGCCGTTGCTTATGCCTATCTTGCCTATAGTATAAAGTGATATAGCTCAAACCTATTGCGGAAAACTCTATGCCGTGAACAATGACTAATGCAAACAAATGAGCACCATTTAGTATCACTACAATTTTAGCAATACTCGTTAGTACTATAACGATAAGCCTAATTTTTAAGGTGTAAATAACTTGTCTTTTAGCTAAAAAATAGTATTCAACCAAATAGAATAAACTAAAACTTTGCAAAACCAGTAAAGTGATAATATAGCTCAGCTCTTCATTGGTCGACCCCAGAAAATATGCACTAATACTACCAATTGTTATGCAAGTTAGTGCACCAAAAAACCGCAATAGTAAGGCTGTTAATAAATGATGATGGCTGTGCTTAGGATATTTTACAAAGTACTTCGTGGTTATATTGTTTAGGCCCATGCCACAAAGCGGAATAAATAAGGCAACAAATGAGGTGATATAAGCATACTGTCCGAAAATTTCAGGTCCAGCAATACGTGCCATTAATACGCTAGTTAAAAAAGACATACTGAGAATAATTACTTTTTCACTAATTAGTAGTAGGCTATTTTTAATATTGATAGAGAGTGGCATCGGTGTTTGATTTAAATTTTTGATAAAAAGGTTTGTTACTTGAGGCTAATATAGCATGAACTAGAACCTTGTAGAGAATTTGCTTTAATTCTATTTATTACGTTTTATCTTCATGAGATTCCCTGCAATAAATTTCGTTTATGAGCAAGATAAAGAGCAAGCTGACAATTCAGACTAACAATAGCCATTGGCTTTGATATTACAACGGTGAAAGTGTTAATAGTGGTCATATAGAACGTATGTTTTGGTTATAAGCGAATGCGCTACCAACTTGAGGCAATTATATTGATCATGGACACACCAAATGTGAAGTTTACTTTAGCCTGTGAGTTTAAAGAGTTATTACCAAAAGCAAAGATATAAAAATGGTAAAATCAATTCTTTGCTAAATTTTTTTTTACTGTGCTTATTTTTGTTTTTTCAGGTAAAATGCGTGACTTTTATCTCTTTGGTAATCCATGTTAAGGCTATTAAATACAGGTAAACACGCTGCTATTGATGAAGTCCAGAGTGATTATGATTGAAAATCAGTCAGAAGTGATGTTAGTTACCTTTAGGTAAAATAGCCGAGTGCCACAACTGAAATACCTTTTCAAAAAACTCATTCTATAAGCAATTTTTTGCATGGAATTTAGAGGCAAACTTTAATATGTATAAGAGTGATTTTACTTTGTTTTTTTTGAGTGCGACTATTAAATGAATAAACAGTACAATAATTTTAGTAGCCAAGATTTATTAACCGATATTGAAACTGTCGCTGATATCCCTGTGAGGCTATTTCATTCTATGGCAGATGCCGTTGACGCGGTTATATCAGCTGATGGAAAGGTTATTCCAGGTAGCGCTATTGCGATTAACCCTGAAAAAATAATGAAATCGCGCGAAGATGCTTTAATAAAAAGTATTCTATTATCAGCCAGCATTCGATTCGCTGATGGTATTGGTGTGGTTAGAACCTTATCTAGAAAAAGTGGTAAAAAAATCACCCGTATTCCTGGCTGTGAATTATGGGAAGTGATAATGAAAAAGGCAGGGCAACATCAGTTACCCGTATTTTTAATTGGCGCAAAACCGCAAGTAATTGAACAAACCCAAAAAATGTTGACTCAGCAATATCAAGTTAATATTTGTGGCATTCAAGATGGTTATTTTAATGTTGAGCAGGAAGAACAGTTAATCGCTCGTTTAGTCAAACTTAAGCCAAGTATTGTTTCGGTAGCACTAGGTTCTCCTCGACAAGAGCTGCTAATTAATCGTTGTCGTAAGGATTGCCCGGATACTTTTTTTATTGGGGTTGGCGGTACTTATGATGTCTATACTCATAATGTAAAACGAGCCCCTAAGTTCTACATCGACTTGAATTTGGAATGGCTTTATCGTTTAGCTTCACAGCCCACACGCATAGGCAGACAACTTAATTTACTTAACTACCTTTATTTAGACGTTTTAAAACGTCTTTAGTTGTGGTGCATCGTAATGATAAATAATGAGCCATTAGTTACTGTTTATATCCCTACACATAATAGGTGTGAACTGCTAAAGCGTGCAGTTGCATCGGTACTGACACAAAATTATCAAAATTTAGAATTGATCATTGTTGATGATGCATCAAGCGATAATACGAGTGCTTATTTAACTGAACTTGTTGCAAACTCTGAAAATATCACCTCTTTTAGGCAAAATATAACAAAAGGAGCATGTGCTGCAAGAAACATTTCAATTAATGTGGCTAAAGGTAAATTTATTACTGGTTTAGATGACGATGATGAGTTTTTACCTCATCGTATTTCTGATTTAGTTGCACATTATGATCAAAACTATGCTTTTATCTGTACCGGTTTTTTCTGGCATTATGGTAAAAAAAGCCGACAAGTAGGTTACAATAGTAAAAAAATCTCTTTGAATGATCAACTGAATTGCAACTATGCCACTAATCAGGTGTTAGTTGAGACTGTGCGCTTAAGGGCGATTAGTGGTTTTGATGAGAGTTTTGTTGCTTGCCAGGATTATGATACTTGGACAAGACTAATTAAGAAGTTTGGGGATGCCAAGAAAATAGCCGGAGCTAGTTATATTATTCATCGAGGTGATGATGTTGAGCGTTTAACTGAACCAACTAATTGGTTAAATGGCCACAGCCAGTTTCTATTAAAGCATCACAAGATTATGAGTGATATTAACCTCGTTAATCAAGAATTCAGGCGAATTGTTGCTAAACGACAAAGGCTTAAACTATTGTCACTATTCCCACAATTGAAGGCTGGCTTAGTAAAGCAAAAAATACGATATTTTTTATCTTCTAATTTTTCTTATCTTGGTAAAGTTAGGCGTTATTTTTTGGAAAACAAGCAAACATAGGAATTTGTATTATTAAGGCTCTTTGGTGAAAAAATTAGTAATAGTATCTACAAAAGTTGCAGGTGGTAAAGGAGGCATAGCTTCTGCTCTACAAGGATATATGAATGGTCTCGACTTGAAAGGTATACCATACCAAGTCATTGAATCGCATGTAGAAGATAGAGCTGTGCTTGTAACTTGGTTTATTGCTTTTTGGAAGATCTTAGTCTTATCATTTAAGCATAGAAATCAAGTGGTTTTTTGGTTTCATTGTGGTGCTTGGTTCTCCATGATTAGAAAGTTTTCTCTCGCCGTAATCCCTAGGATTTTAGGATGTAAAACAGTGGGACATATTCATTCCCCTACCTTTAATCGATATTTATCAAAGGGTTTTCTTTCAAAGTGCTTGGTGAAACTCGCTATATTGCCTTATAAAGAACTCGTGGTTTTAACGCCTTGGTGGCAAAAGTTATTACTTAAACACGGTATAAATAAAAATACTATCGTATCACCCAATCCAAACAATGCACTTTACTGTCAAATAGCACAAGATAATAATGAGTTATTAACTAGAATTGATGAACATAAAAAGTCATTTCAAATATTAACCATGGCTAGGCTAATTGAAGGTAAGGGGGTTGAACTTGTTATTAACGCTTTAGCTCTGTTACCTTCAAATTACACCTTAATAATTGCTGGTGATGGTCCATTAAAAGCACAACTTGAAAAGCAAGCTATAAACCTGAGTGTATCAGAGCGAATTACCTTTGTAGGTTGGGCGGAAGGTAGTAAAAAAGAAGCATTATTACGTGATGTTGACATTCTCTGCCTGCCTTCAACCTATGATTCTTTTGGTATGGTCTTTATTGAAGCTATGGCGTTTAATTTACCTATTGTTGCCTATGGCTGGGGACCCATTAAAGATGTGGTTACCGACGATGTTGGTTTATGTTGCTCAGAACTTTCAGACAAAAATGTGAGTGACACTATTGTCAAATTGAGCCGGAATCTTGATAAATATCAGCGTAACGGAGCTAAAAGGGTGTTAGAAAACTACACACCAACAGTTGTGATTGAAAATATAGTTCAGTTATTAGATTAACTGTAATATTATTCACAACATTATACGATATAAGCATACTACTTGGAGTTATGCGTAGCTGTATATAAGCTGCTGCTCATGAGTACACTATTTAATAAAAAAATTTGAGGTTTTGAAATTGCAGATAACAGTCTTAACAGGTCGCTATCCGTCTGAAAACAGTCCTTATAGTCATATGTTTGTACATACTCGAAATGTTGAGTATGTTGCTAAAGGGCATCAGGTAACTGTGCTTGTGCCATCGACAGTTTCATCTGAGTATGAAATTGATGGTGTGAAAGTAATATTGGCAAATGTTTTTACTTTAGGTAAATATTTGCATAATGCAGATAGACTTATGATCCACCTTTTATTGCATCGCGTAGATAAAGATATGGATGCAGGTTATTTGTATGACATTATTATAAAAGACCGCTTGCCTACTGTTTTCTTTATCCATGGCGTTGAGTCCCAAACTATTTGGAATAGCCGAAGAGAAGATATTAAGTGGCATAATCCATGGACGATCGCTCGTTGGCTATATCGAGATTGTTATTTAATCAAAAAAATGATTAAAACCTTAAGGCAGTTTAACCAAGCTGGTTTTCCATGTAAGTTTGTCACGCCATCTAAATGGATGTTAGATGAGTCAATGCGTCATACTGGGATAGATTTAACTGAAAAGTCACTCGTTATTCCAAACGGAATTGATACTCAACACTTTAAATTTGACGACCACTGGAAAAATCGTCATCAATTACTTAGCATTCGACCATTATTCTATCGTGGAAAGTACGCTGTTGATTTGTTATTGGAAGCAGCAAGCAAACAAAGTAATGACTTTAGTCTGTCACTCTACGGAAGAGGTGATGATGAAAAGCTGATTCGTGAAGTTGCTAATAACACCATAAAATCACTTAATTTTAATTTAAAGCCAGAGTTTATAAATCATCAGGATATTCCAGGAATACATTCAAAACATGGAGTATATCTAGCTGTTACAAGAATGGATGCTCAAGGCGTTTCAATGTGCGAGGCTATGGCATCGGGTTTACCAACAATTTCATTTGATACTTGTGCAATCTCTGAATTTATTGAACATAATAAAACAGGCTTATTAGCTGACTCTTATAATACTGAGCAGTTTTCAGAGCATATTAATGAGCTAATTGAAAACAGGGATTTATTTGATTTAATAGCTACTAATGCTAGGTCTGCAATGGAAGCTATCGATGTCCGTAAAACAACGAGCCTTGAGTTGTCAGAGCCGTTATAACTTGGATTATAGATAATGAACTTTGACTTTACTATTTGTACGCCAGTTTATAATAGGGCTGAGTTATTACCGCGCCTATATAAAAGTTTATTAGATAATTGTGTTGATAATATTACCTTTGAGTGGTTGTTAATAGATGATGGCAGCACAGATGATATAGATAGCTTTGTTCAGCAAGTTGAGTTTAATGAACAGGTGTCTTTTCGCTATATAAAAAAAGAAAATCAAGGTAAACATAGCTGTTTAAATATAGCCTTTGAGCAGGCGAAATCAGAACTTTTTTTGATTTTAGACTCTGATGATCTATTAGCACTAAATGCTTTAGTAAGAATAAAAAAACTGTGGGCTAAACACAAATCAAACCCTAAGCTAGCAGGAGTTATTGGTCATTGTCTAACAATGGATTCAGGCGAATTGTTAGGTGATAAATTTCCTGAAAACGAAATGTTATCGACAATTCTAGCTAATTCATATCAGCTTAACTTAGCAGGTGATAGATGCGACTTTATTCGCACTACGCTGTTAGCGCATAAGAAATTTCCAATTATTGATAGTGAACGCTTTATGCCTGAAGCCATTGTCATGCAAGATTTTGATCTTGATTATAAATATCTCTGTATAAATGACACTTTTAAAGTGGTTGAGTATCAACAGGGAGGGTTAAGTGATAGCTATGCTCGCTTAGCTATGAGAAACCCACAAGGAATGGTGTTAAGGTTTGAAAAAATTCTTAATGAAAAAGGTTTGTTAAGGCAAGTTGACTCAAAAGCAAAAATAAAGATGTACGGTAATTATATACGCTACTTATTACACTCAAAGCGCGCATTGGTGGCTAATCTTTCTTCTATAAATAAGTATTTCCCTTTAGCATTTATTATGGGCTGCCTTGCGGGTGTTAGCCTCTATGTCAAAGATATAAAAACTATAAAGGAATAACCTCATGTCTACATTGTTTTGGGGTTACTTTTCTCGAATTTCTAGTATTGCCAGCAGTTTGATTATAATGCCGTTTGCTTTAGCTGAGTTTTCAGCAGAAGTTTTTTCTATTTGGATGATATTTGTTACTTTTTATGGCCTAATTGTTGTCTTTGATTTTGGTCTAACCACCACAATATCTAGACAATATAACTATATTTTAGCTGGCGCTAAATCAATAGAAAAGCAGGGGCTTAGTCAAGAGTCGAGTGGAGAGGTAGATGAGCGATTGTTCACTCACTTGTATCTTGGTTCAAAAAAAATATTTTCAGCAATCGCTTTATCGGGTGTTTTTTTATTACTTGCGGTATATTTTTTCTATCTACTTCCTGTAACTAGCGAGTACCAATATGATGTATCCGTTGAATGGCTGCTTTATGCTATTGCTATAATAATTAATCTTTTTTGCTTAACCTATAATGCTATTTTTTTTGGTACTCATCATGTTACCTCTATTTATCGGGTATGCAGTGTAAGTAACTTGATATTTTTTGCTGTTGCTATTGCACTTATTTTATTGGGTTATGGTTTATTAGCTATTGCCATAGCCCGTTTTATTTCGGCCGTGGTGTATTTTGTTCATGCAAAACTTGAAGTGAATAAGTATGACATGTTAGCTCATTATCAACCTAAGTATTCACTTGGTAGCAACAAGGTATTAAAAAACTTAATTCCTAATGCGGCAAAACTAGGTGGTGTTACATTAGGTAATTTTTTAGTGAGTAAAATATCAGTTCTTATTGTTGCGGCTTACTTACCCCTAGCTGTTTCTGGATCTTACTCATTAACCTTGAATATATTTTCAGTGATTATGTCGGTAAGCTTGCTGTTTATGACGGTAAAGACTCCGCAACTCAATGCTTTGCGACAAGAAAAAAAATATACTCAATTATTCAGCCTGCAAAAGAAAATTCGCTTACTGTGCATAGTAACTGGCGGGGGGGCTTTTCTTAGCTTTATGGTTTTAGGTAAACCATTTTTAACTCTGATTGGCTCCGGTACCCAGCTTCCTGGATATACCGTAATGTTTGCCTTTTCAGTATTGTGTCTGCTTGAGGTTAATCGATTGGTTTCCATGAATTTTATAATGACGGCTAATCAAATACCCTTTTTAAAGCCGGTATTGTTGACGGGGGGTAGTTGCCTTATTATAACTGTCAGTTTATTTGAATTTGGTTATAGTGCTTTAATTGTTCCCGTGTTGGTACAACTGTTTGCACAAAGTTCATTTAATAATTGGTATTGGACCAAACTAGAAATAAAAGAATACAAGTCGTTAATGACTTAGGACAATATGAAAAAATTTACCCGTATTAATCAATTTGATTCAGCTTTATTTGACAGCTTTCGTGGCGCGAGTGCCTTGTTGGTTCTGATAGGTCACCTTTATCAGTTTATTATTGCTCCCTCATACCAACTTGATACTGAAAATAATGTATTTAGCTTTATTTTTAGCCAAATGGCTGTGCTATCGGTAATGGTTTTTTTTGTATTAAGTGGCTTTATGATTACTGCCTCTATGTACAGAAATACAAGCCAAAGGGACTTTAAATCTTTTGATGTTAATAGCTTTGTTAAAGACAGGTTAATTCGTCTATACCCACCCTTAATATTTACCCTAGCATTAACTGTATTACTCTTTGCGCTTGCTTCAGCTCTTGATTTGAAAGCACTTGAAAGCTTCTCTAATGGACAAGAGCTGTATTTAGTACGTGAAAAGCTCGAGTTAAACATCGTTAATATCCTTGCAAGTGTATTCTTCTTACAGAACTTCTTCGATGAACTGGCAACCCCTAGTATGATTAGCCCTTTGTGGTCATTGTCGCATGAGTTTTGGTTTTATGTATTGGCAGCCCTTGCGCTGTTATCTTGTTATAAAAAGCTCTTTGTTTTACCACTGATCACTTTGCTATTGGTTGCTGTGAATTCTGATGAGAGAGTCATGTTTCTTGCTGGTTTTTGTATTTGGTTATCTGGCGCAGTATTAGCGCTGCTGTATTTTAATGGCAAACTGTCATCCAAAGCGATGAAAGGTTTTTTACTACTAGCATTTGCTATGGTATTCGTTATTTACTGTTTTTTTGTTATTAATCGAACTAGCCACTTATTTTTACACGGAGGTAAGTTTGTCTTTGGTGTTTTGTTTACTTTATTTTTGGCTTTGCTTATTTCATTTAAACAACATCACAGGGCTAAATTTTTAAAGAATAGGCTTATGCAACTCTTTAAAAATGCTGCAAAATATTCTTATACCCTATATTTAATTCATGCGCCTATATTATTGTTTGTCTTGGCGGTTTTTCATGATGTGATGTTATTTGAACCTACCGTTTATCTTAGCTTAAGCTGCATCCTTGGCTTAGTTATAATATTCTTATCGAGTTATTTAGCGAGTTATTTAGAAAATAAGCGCTTTATACTAGAGGTTATGTCGAATAAAAGCCTTAAACAGCAAGTGATTAAGTAGCTTAGCAGGTTGATTTATTTAATATCACTTACTCTATATAGCTATGCTAATGAACAAAACATGTTAACGGGGAAGCTGGCTTTCTTATGATTTAAACTTAATGAAGCTAAGAGGGGGGGGATGATAGTTATCATCCATCACACTGGAAAAGTTGCATTAGTAAAGTTTAAGTTTTTCTGAAATGGTTTTAGATTTGATGTGTGGCTGAAAGTTGATAGGGCATCAAACATAAACCTGACAACCTTCTATTGTCTTTCACTTTTAGCTTGAAAGTTTACTTGAAGTGCTAGCTATCGAGCACCTCAAGTAAAACATTATTGCTTAGATAATAATGGAAGAATTAAATATTAGTTTAACTTGCTACGCAAAAAGTCAGCAATTAGCGTGCTACTTTCATTAGACAGGTGAGCATTATCCCGATACAAAATGGTATCACCCTTATTTACATCACAACTTCCTTCGGTACAAATTAACTCTCTTAAATCAATATAGTCTATTTTTTCGAGAGATGATATTTCTGATAAGCTGGTGAACAGAGCAGCGTTATCTTTATCGTTAATTTTAAACTGGCATTTACTGTATTCACCACTGTACCTTGATTGGCGCTTGATACAATGAAGTGTATTCAAATTCACCGGAGTTGGAGATATTACAACTACCCTGTAACCCTTTGATTTAAGGCGCTTTACTGTGTTTGAAAAAAGTTGTGAGTTTTCACCTACGTTTAAAGGTGTAGAAAGAGACAAATAAACCTTCTTACCCATAGGCTCTTTTATGGATTCAAGATAATCAATCACAGATTGATTATAATCATAACAGCTCACCAACATTTTTCTAGAAGCATCATTATAACCAACAATCGGTGGGCAAGCCGACATTGTTAATTGCCTAACGCCACCGGTTTCCACAAGGTTAACAGCCGATGCTATATGCATAGCGTAACTATCACCCCAAATGAATGCTTTTGGGTCATTAGAGGTTGAACAGAGGGCTTCGTTGATTGGTGCGCCAGAGCATTTCGCAGATATGCCATAATTTTGCGATAATCTGAGTGAAAGTTCATTTCTTTCTGGAAATCCATTTTTGAGATGACCTAACAAACCGAATGAAATAAACAAAAAAGATACCAACACACTTGTAGAGAGTAGGGATACTCTACTAGATAAAATGGTCTTTTTACGGAATGGGTCTTCGATATATTTCTTGGTCAGAATTGCAAGAATAAATGTCAGTGACAAACATGCAATCGCTAGAGGTAAAGTTAGCTCTTCTAAAGTAATAATTCTTGCGAAGGCTAAAATAGGCTGATGCCATAAATACAGTGAGTAACTAATTAAACCAATCGAAACAAAGCTTTTATGTGATAGTAACTTATGAGTAAAAGTGTGTTCTTGAGCGCATAAAATGATCAGTGCAGTGCCAATAACAGGTAGCAATGTTGCAATCCCTGGGTATGCCATACTGCCATCAACAAAAACAATCGCAAATAAAATCATTAGAAAACCAAGTAAACTACTAAGGCTAGCTATATTTTTAGGAATAGGACTGAATTTAGCTGAATAGAAATATAGTGCGACTAAAGCACCGGTTAATAACTCCCAAGCTCGGGTGTGCAATAGAAAAAAGCTAGAGTTTGGTGAGCTAGTATTTAATGTTATGGCCATGATAAAACTAAGTATCAGTATTAGTATGAAAGTAACCGCTAAGGTTTTAATCCCCTTTTTCCATAAAAATAAAGCTAATAGCGGAAAAATGAAATAATACTGTTCTTCAACTGCAAGGCTCCACGTATGCAAAAGAGGTTTTAACTCAGAGCTAATATTGAAATAACCCACTTTAAGAGTAAAGTAAAAATTGGAGGAAAACAGACTTGTTGCTAAGGCGCTTTGTGATAATTCTTTTAACTCAAAAGGATCCATATAAACCCACCCTACTAACAAGGTAGCAAACATCACGACAAATGAAGCAGGTAGGATTCGCCTTGCTCTACGCTCATAAAAGTTAATGAGACTAAATCGTTTTTCGTTTATTTCTTCAAAAATCAGGCTGGCAATTAAATAGCCACTGATCACAAAAAAAACGTCAACACCAATAAAACCACCTGAGAATATGCCTAAATTTGCGTGGTATAGTAAAACAGGTAAAATGGCTATTGCTCTTAAGCCGTCTATTTCTTTACGGTAGATCATTAATGGTTCTTCTATTCTTTAATTTTATGGTTGCAGGCGTTTGTGGCAGTATTATTTTTAAAGTAAATCATACTGCAAAAAACCCCTAATGAAATGCTTGCTACGCCGCCATACCACACATGCCCGCTAAGTTGTGATAAGCAAAGTAATATAAAGCTAACACATAAAATGTAAGGCGCGACATAGCTCTTATTACGTATAGTTTGCACAAAAGAAATTACGACGATTGAGATGTAAAATATTGCAGCAAAAATGCTGGGTATAAAACCAAATTGATTCCAGATATCAAAAAAATCTAACTCGGTTGCTGCAGAGCCTTTTATAGATTTAAGTTTCAATGCCTGACCTTGACCAAAGAACTGTTCAAAAAAAGTACTGTTTTTGGTTATGATATCAAGCTTTTCATATAGAAAAACATCACGGCCTGAAAGTAAAACCCCAATTAACCCATGCTTGCCATAAAAGAAAACTATGCGGTCATACAAACCGATCATTTTGAGTATATCCATTAACAGGTAAGCAACAATAGCGACTGAGATTGTAAGTGGTACAAAAATATATATTTTTAGCTTGGTAAGTTTTAGCAAGCGCTGTCTTTCATTTGCTAACGGAATAAAAAAGATGAGTAAAATTGACGCGAGCATGGCTGCTTTGGTTGCAACAATTAAACCAAATAAAATAGTCAGAAACGCAGCGAACATATAATTGATAAGACTGCGTTTGTTCCAAATATGGTGCAATAAAAAGCCAAAGCAAATAATAAAAAGTGGACCTACTTCATTACTCGCCATAATTAAACCAGTAGATCCTGCAGATTCATCATCGCTAAATTTGTAGGTTTGTTTACCTGCCCCTAATGCCCCAAGAAATAAGTTTATAATAAGTAAAGTACAAGTGACTTTAAAAAAATTTGAAACATACTTTTGTGTGATTTCAGGCCAAGCTTTAAATAATTCTCTTAAGAAAAAGAAAATAAAAAAAGGGGTGAATATTTTTACTAAAGAAGAAAAGTCAAAGAGCAAAAAATCACTTCTAACAAAGTAAAAGAACTGATAAAGCGGACCTATAAAGGACACGAGTAATAGGCACACCAAATATAAAAATACTTTTATATTGTATTTAGCTAACAAGCCGAGCACCAAACTTAATAGCATCATTTTATAGGGCAATGCTAAATTAAGATTTATACCCAATTCCATGATCAAAAAACCGGTTGCCATGTCGACAAAAAATGTCAAACATAGCAACAAAAAAAACAGTTCTTGCCAAAAGAATTTGTATGTACCTAGTGTATGATCACGCAACATCTAATCTATCCGTTGAAACGTTTTCTTTCTCGGGAAATCCCTACTATAAGAGCAATAATACATGCTAATAGGCCACTGAAAACAGTCCCTATAATACAAAGTAGTGCCCGACTTGGGGCCGACTTTTGTTCAGGTATAATAACCCCGACAACACTTTCTAATACTGCCTCATTTTCTACTTGTGCTAATACGTATGACTTAGTTTGTTCAGCTACTAAGCTATATAAAACTGATTTAAGCTCACTTTGATTAGCCTCTATTGCATTTTTTGTCAGAAGCGCTATTAATTTCTCAGATTTCTCAAGCTCTTTTTCCTGCCAAAAAGCATTCAGTTCGATCACCATTAGATTAAGCCAGTCGACTGCAATTTCAGGTGAGTAATAATTTAACTCTATTTTGATGATGCCTTTCTTAGATATATATTCAATCGACAGGTTCTCCTTTAAAAAAGGGAAGGCTTCATAGGCTGTTGGCACCTGACTTTTATTAGGGGGAACTTCTCTAATCCACTGTTGAGTTTTAATGTCAAACATGGTGTCATCATAAATAAGTTCATTTGACAGTTTATCCCATTTTTTTACTGCCATAAGGGGAGCTGCCAGGTCATGCTTTTCAATAAACGATTGTAAAAAAGCGCGAGACCTTAATACCTCTAAAGCCATGTCAGTTTTATCACCAGAACCACCACCTAAGCTGATACCTGCCATACTGGCTAAACCACCGAATTGACCTGCTAGTTTAGATAAAGAGCTGCCACCATCCGAACTCTTAGGGGAGTAGAGTCCTTTTGCTGTATAGATGTCAGGCTTATTAATGGCATAGAACACGGTCAAAGAACTACAAATAATTACAAACAAGATTATGCCAAGCTTATATCGCCATAAAATAGCTATTAAATCAGACAATTTAATTTCTTGATTCGGTTGTGATTGCTCACTTTTCATATACTTAAACACCTTAAAATTAACTGTAGGCTTTTGTAGACAGTAACTACCATTTAGCTTAGCTTTTTTGAATTGCCGTAACCCTATGATTTAGCAATAATTAGTTTTTAAAGATGCTTTGTCTGTTAGGCGGTTGTTAGCGCGGCATTCTACCGCATTTAGACATATTTCTGCAACATGTAGCCTTATTCATCGCGAAATTAGAATAATTTAAAAACATTTAAAGCGAAGGATTACTGAAAATAAAGCTTATCTAGCACTGCCTAATACTTTATGTGGAGGCTGGTCGTGATAAGTTTTTTAGAATCTATTGGTTACGATTTAGCTCTGTAGCTTAACCTTAACTTAATTAGCTTTGACCTTTTAAAACTAGTCCTTTGTATTTATAAACATAAATATGTTACTTGTTTGTAACTTATTGTTGTATTTGTACATAGTTACTTTTTTTCTTGGTTTATGTTAGTGTTTTGGTGTTTATTTGTAAATAATCAATTTTGTGCTAAGGATCGGCTATGAAAAAATTACTTTTATCAATTTACTTTGTCATTATTTACTTTGGCTTTAGTAACGCTTTATTATTTTCACCTTCAACTTTTGCAGCCACAAGCAGCATAACAGCGACAGAGACATTTCAATCAAATGGCATCACGCTGGAATTGTTTGATATTAATACCTCAGCACACTCTATTCCCACCGGAGAAAAATCAATAATAGCCGCCTCTAGCGAGTTTATTGTTTACTCTATAGAAGATGAATTAAGAGGGCAGATAAATTTTGTTTGGAACATTGTTACTAAGAAAAATGTCCCTTTAGAATCAATTGTTGATGGTCAATCTTTTACTAGAGACGGCATAGCGGTATTTAATGATCATATTTATTTAACCTCATCCAAGCAAAAAGGTCAGAGCATTACTTATTGGCAATTGCACGGCAACAGTGCCAAAAAGGTTGGTGAGACAGCCTCATACAATAGAGTCGTTGAAGAGTTTGATGGTTACTTGTATTTAGGAAGGCACTTTGGAAGTTGCGCAGCTGACGAAGCAATATTAAGCCGTATTAATTTAACTACCAGTGTAGTAGAGAGCCTTATTAATGTCGGCGATTTTGGCACAGACTATTCAGGGGGAGACCTTAGTTATAGCGACTGTCCTTCACTAGCTTACGATGTAAAAAAAATAGCTAATACTCTTTATTTTGTTACCCATATCATTAACGGCGGACAATGGCGTGTATGGCAATATGACTTAACGGGACAACAACTTGCCGAACAGCCAATAGCCTCACAATTGGATCTAACTGAGGGGTGGGTACGTATTCTAGCTAGCGATAACCTGAATATTATCACCGGAAACTTCGAAAATAACACCAGTAGTATTTCAGTGCAAATACTAACGCCAGATAATGTGTTAAATGAAAAGCAATATATTAACGCTATTGCTTATGGCTGGGACAGTATTGGTGTTTTTAATAACAAACTAACTTATTTAGAAGGGGGCAATAATAGTAACGAAGCAATAAACATGCTTCAGTTTGACGAAAACACGCTCGTGCCTGAGGTTGTATCTACTTTTACTCAAGAGCAACTTAAACACTATTACTTTATCAACGATCAATTTTATTTTAAATCTTGGGGAGAAGAGCATAAGCATAGTCTATTTTCTCTAGGTAAGGACTTTAATACTCACCAAGTCATTTCAAATATGTGGTCAGGTTATGATTGGCAAATAGATCATTTATTCAAAGTAATAGAAAATGCTCTCTACTATATTGGTGATAATAATGAAATTTGGCATTATACAGTAGATGAAGAGACAGAGTTAACAGAGCTTTATCAGATTGAATTACCAGCAGACCTTTTAACTAACACGATTGCTTCTGCTGCTCACAATTTTGTTACTATTCAAGGTAATGTCTATTTTATTGCTAGAAATGCCGATTCAGCCTCGGTATCAATTTGGTTACAGAGTGAAAAACCCTCCAAGATAGGTAAATTAATCAATCCAAATACCGAATTAGCCTTCGAGTATGCTTGGTCTGGAGTAGTTGAACTCTTTGCCAGCAAAGATTACTTACTAATACAAATATTGGTTGATGATCAGCACCAGTGGCTAAGCTACTCAGTAAATGATAATACGTTGAAAGAGCACCAAGCGCTTAACGGTTTTACCAAGCCGCTAAAGAGTTATGATGAACTTGAGAACATACTTCATTTTGAAAAAGACGGGAAACTTTGGCAATATGATATTGCTAAACAAGCCTTGTTAGAGCAGGGCTTAGAGCTGACCATACCCTTCATTGGCAGCAACTATGAGGGCAGTTCACGCAACATTACCCACGTTTATTTTGATGAACGTTATTTGGCTTATATTGAAGGGGTGTATCATGTAAATGGTGAATTGAATTATGGCTCTAGACGGCGATATATTGAATTGTGGCAGTTATCTAATAGGCCAGTGAAAAAGCTCTTCTCTAGTGTTGAGCAAGGTATTGAGAGTGGTGAGCCACAGCACATCTGTATAAAAGCGACTCAATGCATGACAACACATAAAGACAGCTTAATATTAATTGCACATAATTTTCATCTGCAACTTGATAGGGGAGAGCTCAGTAATATTAAATACTTTGCTGAAGATCTCCGTTTATATCACAGTGATCGTGATGAGCAACAATATGCTTTTAGTGATGGTGCTGATTTTTATTTATCTACACCTGACAATCGTTCCGATTTATTTTATTTTAATGAACACAATAACGCGATTAAAGGTGTATCACTTCCACATTCATGGGGAGATCAGAGCCACTATATTATTGTTGGCGAAGCTTTCTATTTTTTGGCACTAAATCGTTATAATTACTCATCTGATCTGTGGTTGATGTCAGCAGATAAAAAAGACTTTACCTTAGTTGCTGAATTCCCTATCTATGAAGGCAGTAAATTTCAAGCGCTTGATGCTGTGGTATCAGGCAATAAGTTTTATTGGCAACAAGAGCTTTTCAATAATCAAGGCTCTTATGGTGAAGAGTTAGCCGTATTAACTTTATATCAACATGCCTCAACTATTTCTGGCGAGCCAGAAACTCAGCTAGCCTCACAAGCTAGCTATAACTTTATTCCAGAAGCTTTCGATGAATATAACTTACCATTCAGTTTTATTATTAAAAACAAACCGAATTGGGCTAGTTTTAATGTAAAGACCGGTGAGCTTTCTGGCACACCAGCCTATGGTGACTTTGGCGACTATGCCAATATCACTATTGCGGTATCTAATGGCGTGAAAACCAGTGAACTGACGCCGTTTACCATTTCCATTGAACCACCTGTTTTTGAACATTCCCCCAGTATTTCAGGTACGCCGATAACTGAGTTAAATGTCGGTACTACTTATAACTTTACTCCACAAGCGAGTGATGAATATGACTTACTGCTTAGCTTTAGCATTAGTAATAAACCCAGTTGGGCCAGCTTTGATGAAAATACAGGTCAACTTTCTGGAACTCCTGCAAGTACTGATGTGGCTAGTTATGAAAATATTGTCATCTCAGTATCAAATGGCGTAAAAGCAAGTGAACTGGCAGCCTTTTCAATTAATGTCAATGCAATAGCAGCTGAGCCAGTTAAAGTTGAGAATAAATCCAGCTCGGGTTCGTTCTCGCTGTTTTTATTGCTAGCTATGATGTTCAATATTGCGCTTAAGCAACTTGTTTTTAATAAGAGTCTTGTCTTGACTGAATACAGAAAGGAATTTTAGAAATGAAAAGTACAGTGTTATTTATCTTAGTGTGTTTACTAACAGCATGTGGCTCTGGTTCAGACTCAAAGCCTGAACCTAAAAAAATAAACCAAGCGCCTAGTTTGGCAATTGATGCAGCCGCGACCGTAATAGAATATGAGCAGGTAATACTAACGGGTAATGCGACAGACATTGATGGCATAATTGTTAGTTATTTTGGGCAACAAATATCAGGCCCAGAAGCAGTGCTTGATGATGTAAATGCCAGTACCTTATCTTTTGATGCTCCCAACGTAGAAACCGATACAAAATTAACCTTTAAGCTGACTGTTGAAGATAATGATAAAGCACAAGCAAGTGCCGAAGTCAGTGTCATGATTAGCTCTCATGAAGATGATATTCATGACATTGACTATGCAGATTACTGGTTTAGAAATTGTGTTTTTGATAATGCGAGAGAAAATAATTGGCACCTAGCGAAGCAGTTTACTTCATTAAAATGTGAAAGAGATGTGCAAAGGCATAAGGATATTGACACAAAGGGCTTGGAGCATTTTACTAATTTAATTGAGCTTAATATTCATGGGCAGCATGACCTTCATTATATTGATTTATCTGCATTAACTCAACTTACCTCTTTAACAATAGTGGCTTATGAAATAGGTAAAATCGATATTAGCCAGCAAAAAAAAGCTGAAAAAGTTAACAATGATTGGTCGATTTTTTGAGCTAGATCTATCTAATCAAGTATCATTAGAAGAGTTGGTATTTAATGCTCATGGTCGAGTTTCCCAACTTGATTTACAGCATCAAACGCAATTAAAAGTGCTTAGGTTTTACAATAACGATCTTTACACTATTGATTTAAAGGCGCAAACCCAATTAGAAGTATTGGATCTAAGTGAGAATTTCATCGAGGTAATTGATTTAAAGGAGCAAACTCAATTAAAGGTGTTAGATTTAAGTGATAATCCTCTTGAATCACTCGATTTGACAGCCCAAATCAACCTACTTGAATTGGTTGTTATGGATGCAGGGTTGAATCAAATAGACTTGTCTAATCAAGCCGAGCTTGAGGTTTTAGTTTTGTCAGGTAATCCGTCAATAGAGGTAGACTTAACACCATTAAGTCAATTACGTTATGTAGATTTAAGTGCAAACCAGCTTGCTTCAATTGATTTATCTCAGCAATCTAAATTGACTCACCTTGATTTGGCCAATAATCAATTCTCTACTCTAGATATAGTAAAAAATATAGAACTGACCTATTTAGACCTTTCAAGCAATTTATTCACGTCACTCGACTTATATGAGCCCAAAAACTTGCAAACATTATGGTTGAGTCGTAATCAGCTAAGTAGTATCGATCTTACTCCCCATACCGAGTTGGTTGACTTAAACCTATCATTTAACCCGTTAACAGCATTTGATTTAAGTGCTAATACAAAACTAGAACGTTTAAGCTTAGTCGCTTTACAATTATCAGCGTTTGAACCCAGTCACTTTAGTGATTTAAAATTCCTTGATTTGTCTGTCAACCGATTAACAAAACTAAATATTGATAACAATAATAAACTTGAGTTCCTCATTTCGAGATCTAACGCAATAAGGGCAATAAATGTTGATAACAATAAAAAACTTGAGTACCTTGATTTGTATCACAACCGATTAACAGAAATAAATATTGACAACAATGAAATGCTTAGAAGCTTAAACCTTGAAGTTAATCCCCTTGATGAAAGCACTAAGCAGTATTTGGATGCAATTGAGGATGCATTTAGGGGTGGTACTCGCTGCTGTTATATTAGTATTAGTTATTAGCAAAGTGACAAGTGAAGATAAATATCGTTAAATTCAAACTAACACGATAGTGGCCTTAAATTTCGGGAGTTCTTCGAAATAAATTAAGGCACTAGGTTAATGGTAATTTCCTAATATGAACTCTGGTTGTTTTTCACTATCTTTTAAGGATTTTACAATCTAGTGACCGCCATCATTAAAGCTGTGGGTAGTAACTCTATGCTTATATCATGATGTTATTGGTATATGTTTTGTGAACTATTAGGGTGTTACTTTAGCATTGATGCGTTAATAGTTTTCGTTCTTTAAATTCTTGGTAAGGCCAGAACCAATTATTGAATATACATTGAGAAACCAGCGTGATGATTATTGGTGTTACCATGAATATATAACCTAATTCAAAGGCAATAAAAGTAGAAAACAGTACAATAAGTCCATTAAAGAAGATGGGATATACAAAGGGAATTGAATTTTTGCTGGCAATAAAATTTATTGAGATATTTCGAATGCATTCACACAGTCCACTGACTATTAACAGTAATAAGATAAAAAATTCCGGTAATAATGTGTTGGAGTTGATTATGGTTATTGCCCAAGGGCTAAACAGTATAAAGGCAAAGCATATTGTAAGGTACGCTATAAGGCAAAAAAAGTAGATTTTATTTTGTTGTTTATGCAAAGCGCCAAACTTTTCGGTTTGTCGGTACTTATTTAGAGAAGGTGTTTTAATTGTCATATATAAATAAGTGATTGATGCTATCACTGTCATAATGTTTAACGCTAAAGCGTAACTCCCCGACACATCCAAAGGTAAATATATGGCAACAAGTAATACTGAACCTCGAACAGTTAGAAACTCGCCTAAATTTACCAAGCCTAGTTTGTAGGTGTTCGGTATTACCTTGGCTAACACTGATTTAATATTAGTTGTATGGTTTACTTGATAGTACTTAACTAGAATGCTCTTCTTTAACTCTACTCTACAGAATACTAGTTGCACTAGCGCTGAAATAAAGCGTGCAATAGCAATACCAAGCAAACCTTCGCCAGCAATGAGTAGACTAATAGCGATAAAGAAAAAAGCAATATTAATAAAACTATAAATTCGATATAACGAAGCTGCCTTATCTAGCCCTAAAAACAGAGCGTTATAAAAAAGGCAATAAACCCCAATAATAATCGCTCCTGAGTACAGTAACCACTCCATATATAAAGGGGCTTTTACTTTTTGCTCGAGGGGGTGAATATAATAGACGTAACTTAATACTAAAAATATAAAACTAAATAGACTTAAAATATAAAAAGAAAATCTAGAGGTTTTTACTAGGTCAGTAAAAAGATTTTTATTGATATTAATTTTTTTAAAATTTGATTTAGAAGGTGCACCAGAAGAAATTTCTGACGCACCAGCAATAACATAGTTAAGTTGTCGTGAAAAAGTTGAAACACAGCCAAAATCAAAGGTTTGGATTAAGCCAAAGAAAACAATAAAAATCATCCAAATCGAAAAATATTCTGACGACATGCTTGTTAAGGCAAATGGCATTATAACCAGACTGCTGGCTATGTTAGATACACGGGAGAAATACCCCCAAAATAAAGAGTCCATTCATCTTATTCCTGTAAGCGAATCAGCATTTTTTATTTGTTAGTAATACTAATAATAAATGGTGAAAGAGCGCAATTATTAATAGGTATAATAGTAAAATGAATGCCAAAGCAATAGTTTTATTATTTACTGTAAGTGTTTTTTTAGCTTTAACTTTTTGTTATCATTATCATTATATCTTTCTGAGGTGTATGGGTAAATAGTTAATCAAGAAACTATTTTCTAAAAGGATTTTGCAGAAATTATGGATAATAATAGTAACTTACAACCGTTTTCTAGTATGAATGAGGCTGTTGATTTTATAAAAAATAATCAAGGTCTATATGTATCTGTAAACTTACAGACACTTGCCAACCAATATTTGTTTACCTTGTTGCGTAAGCCCCAAGTATATGGCTATGTTGATGGTATAGGCGCGCAATTCTATTGCAAACAAAAACATGGAATATCTACTATAAAAATCTCAGGTTGTGAATTATGGCTTGAGCTATTGAAAAGAAATTCACAGCCTAGCTATTCTCTTGCAGTTATTGGTGCAACTAAACAGGTAAATAGTTTAGTGGTCAAAAAATTACAGCAGGACTTCCCACAGCACTCTATAGATTATCATGTGGATGGCTTTACGTATAACTCAGGTGTGATTTTAGAAGAACTGAGGCAAAGCAATGTTGACTTGGTATTTATAGCCTTGGGTCAACCCAAGCAAGAAAAACTTGGGTTAGAGATTATTGAACAAAACTCAACGATCACAGTACTAGGGATTGGGGGCGCACTAGATGTTTATTCTGGTGTATTAAAAAGAGCACCCACGGTTTTAGTATCCTTAAAACTCGAATGGTTGTACCGGTTAGCTTTGCAGCCACGAAGAGTACCTAGCTTAGTGTTGTCTTTATCTCGTTTCCTCAAATTGCTTGTAAAAGCAGATTGAGTGGTTTTGACTTACATCTCATTAGGAATATTATGGAAATTGGAATCGTTACCTCTAGGTATCCTTCTCAAGAAGATATTTACGCACACATGTGGGTTCATTCAAGAGCCAAGGAATTCCTAAAATCGGGCATGTTGGTAACCGTATTTGTCCCTGCAAATATTGATGAAAAATATACTTATGAAGGTGTAATAGTTGTTCTAGCGCCAGCTCGAAAGATAGCACGACTAATAGAATCATTTGCTTTACTTTATATTCATCTCTTAAATATATATCCGTACCCTAAGCTTAGTGGTTGGCCAATATATAAATGCATCATACGAAAGAATATTAGGTGCTTTATGTACCTTCATGGTAGCGAGGTGCAAAGCACTCAAAGATATTCTTTTGATAGCAAGCGCACATTATATGCCTATGCAGTACAGTACTATAAAAAGTATATTTTTTTACCTCGTATGCGAAAGTTTTGTCAGTATGTTGATACTTCAGGTGGTTTTTTATCTCCGTCTAATTGGATGGCGGAAGAAGCAAGTAATGAATTGAAGTTACCATTGACCAAGGTGGTGATTTGCCCTAATGGTATTGATACCAAATTGTTTGCATTTAATGCTAACCATAAGCTTATACACAAAATGTTATGTGTAAGGCCGTTATCAAGTAGGAAATATGCTGTAGACAAAGCTATTCGATTATTAGCTTTGCTTCCAGAAAATTTTACCTTGGATATATATGGTAAAGGTGAGTTGAAGCATGAGCTCTCTAATCTAGCGAAGAATTTAGGGATTGAAGCACGTGTAACTTTTGTGGAGAGGTTTATTCATCGAGTTGATTTGCCCAGATTAATGTCAGAATATGGAACTTTTATTGCTTCAACACGAATGGATGCCCAAGGAGTTATTATGTGTGAAGCAATGGCTGCTGGAATGTTAGTATTAACATCAGATAATACAGCAATACCTGAATTTGTAGCTCATTTAGAAACGGGGCTTTGTCATAATAATTTGCATGTTCTTGCTGAAGAGCTTCTGATATTAGAACGATCAGAAGAGGGCTTTAGGCAAGTAGTGAATAATGCTAGGGAAGCGATGAACTTAATAGATTTAGTAGAAATTACTAAAAAAGAACTTTTAGTTTTGCAGAGTTAAGCTGGAAGTTATGGTGAAGAGATGATTTACCTTCCCGTCAAGATTTTTAACTGCTTAAGGTAATTTATTGATATAATCTTTGCGTTTTAAAATTTATTACTGTGGCTATGTAAAATAAGCCTATTATTGAGCTGTGAAAATGAAAATATTAACTGTATTCGGTACCCGTCCCGAAGCCATAAAAATGGCACCTCTTGTCCATAAACTTGCTAGTGATGAACGTTTTGAAGCGAAAGTTTGTGTAACAGCACAGCATCGTGAAATGCTTGATCAGGTTTTAGACTTATTTGAAATAAAACCTGATTATGATTTGAATCTTATGAAACCTGGTCAGGATTTAACTGATATTACTTGTGGTATTTTACATGGGTTAAAGCCGGTACTAGAAGAGTTTAAACCTGATTATGTGCTTGTTCATGGTGATACCGCCACCACTTTTTCTACTACGCTTGCTGCTTATTATCAGCAAATTAAAGTGGGTCATGTCGAAGCTGGTTTACGAACGGGTAATTTGTATTCTCCTTGGCCAGAAGAAGGTAACCGAAAGTTAACGGGTGCTTTAGCTGACGTACACTTTGTACCAACACTAACCTCGCAGAAAAATCTATTGGCTGAAGGTGTTAGCGCAGATAAAACAGTTATTACGGGTAATACTGTTATTGATGCCTTGTTAGAGGTTAAAGCTAAATTGGCACAAGATGCCGATATTCAACAAAAAATGGCAGCTAAATTCGCCTTCCTTGTTGATGATAAAAAGATGGTATTAATTACCGGGCATCGCAGAGAAAGTTTCGGTGGTGGTTTTGAACGAATTTGCCAAGCAATTGCAAATTTAGCTAGTGAGTTTCCTCAAGTGCAGTTTGTTTATCCTATGCATTTAAACCCAAATGTTCGTGAGCCAGTAAATCGTTTGTTAGCTGATAAAGGTAATGTCTATTTAATTGAGCCTGCTGATTATTTACCTTTTGTTTATTTAATGGATAAAGCTACGGTAATTTTAACCGACTCTGGCGGTGTGCAAGAAGAAGCGCCTTCTCTAGGTAAACCTGTATTAGTCATGCGAGATACTACCGAGCGCCCCGAAGCGGTTGATGCTGGCACAGTAAAACTGGTAGGCACAGATGTTGATGCCATTTTCAATAATGTTCATGAGCTATTAACTAATAATGAAGCTTATAAAAAAATGGCTTTTGCTCATAACCCTTATGGTGACGGTAAAGCTTGTCAGAGAATTGTAGACTTTTTGTATACTAAAAAATAAATTTAAGGATGAAAATGACTTCAAAAACAGATGTTAAAAAAATAACCAAAGCAGTAATCCCTGTCGCTGGATTAGGCACTCGTATGCTGCCGGCAACCAAAGCAATTCCAAAAGAAATGTTACCTATTGTTGATAAACCTATGATCCAATACATTGTTGATGAATGTGTTGCCGCGGGCATTACTGAAATAGTGTTGGTTACTCACTCTTCTAAAAATGCTATTGAAAATCATTTTGATAAATCATTTGAATTAGAAACCACCTTAGAAAACAGGGTTAAGCGTCAGTTACTTGATGAAATTCAAGCTATTTGTCCTCGAGGTGTCACGATTATGCATGTGCGCCAAGGCGAGGCGAAAGGGCTAGGGCACGCGGTATTAAAAGCGCGTCCTATTATTGGTAATGAACCGTTTGTCGTCGTTTTACCCGATGTGATTTTAGATGCTGCTAGTGCTAATTTAAAAACAGAAAATTTATCCGCTATGTTAGATCGTTTTAACGACGTTGGTCACAGCCAAATTATGGTTGAACCAGTACCTATGGAAATGGTTAGCAATTATGGTGTTGCTGACTGTGCAGGCCATGAACTAGAAGCTGGTGAATCTAGAGCGATGACTGCGGTGGTAGAAAAGCCACCTATTGATGAAGCACCTTCGAATCTAGCCGTAGTAGGGCGTTATGTTCTATCAAGCAATATTTGGGACTTACTTGAGTTTACTCCGCCAGGTGCTGGTGATGAAATTCAATTAACTGATGCGATTGCTAGTTTGATGAAACTTGAAGCAGTAGAGGCATTTCATATGACAGGTAAGTCACATGATTGTGGTTCTAAATTAGGTTATATGAAAGCGAATGTAGAACATGCGTTACGTCACGAAGAATTAGGTGATGATTTTAAGGCTTATTTACAGCAGCTGATTGCTTAAAGTCTTTAGAAAATAATTTAAAGAAGTTACTAAAAGTCGTCATCCTGAATTTATTTCAGGATCTCGTGAGTAAGGCACTTGATGCTTGAGGTGCTGAAACAAGTTCAGCATGACGCCAGTGGTTCAGCATGACGACGGGCGTTTACTGCGCTTTTAGCGTCCCACCATTTACATCGGCACTGTCATCACTCATTAAATAAACATATAGAGGCATGATCTCATCAGGCGTGGCTAAAAGGTCTTTATCTTCTGCTGGAAACGCGGTTGTACGCATGTTTGTTTGGGTCGCTCCAGGATTGATCGCATTAGTGCGTAAGTTAGTGTTTTCATACTCATCGGCAATAACTTGCATCATACCCTCGGTAGCAAATTTAGAAATACTATAAGGGCCCCAATAGGCTCTGCCTTGTGAGCCAACGCCTGAAGAGGTGAAAACTAAAGACGCTTTAGGTGCTAATAATAATGTCGGTATTAATGCCTGTGCCAATAAATATTGCGCAGTGACATTCACTTTCATTACCTCATTAAATATTTGTTCATGAATTTGTGTAAAGGGTGTCAACTCACCTAATACCGAGGCATTTAATAATGCGCCATCTAACTTGCCGAATTGACTGGCAATGGTTGCTGACATATCAATGTAATGTTGTTTGGTTGCCCCTTTGAGATCAAGAGGAATAATTGCTGGCTCGGCTAAATCTAAGGCAGTGATTTCATCGTAAACAGCTTCTAACTTCTTTACTGTTTTACCTAGTAGAATAACGGTAGCGCCTAGTTTGGCGTACGTGATTGCGGCACTTCTGCCAATGCCTGCTCCTGCACCGGTTACTAAAATTGTCTTGTTGGTTAAATCAGCTTTTTCAATTGAATAGTCAAACATCTTAGGGTCTTATAGTTAGTTAAGTCTATACCTTGAAGTGTGATAGGTATATAGCATTACCGCGCTATTCTACGCTTTGCACTTTTCAATGACGAGAAAAATTTAGTGGGTAGCCTGATAAAATGTGTGTTTATTTGCAATTTTAGCTGTAAAAGTTAGCCATAATTAATGGAAAAATGAAAAAACAGCTAGCACATTATTAAATCTTGCGTTAAGTTTAACTGGTCTAACGAGTTAAACTTAACGCATTTAGTCCTTAAAATCGCAATTAAGGGGCTAAAGTAAGCGAAATTAATTGATAAAAATAATATAAATTTAATAAATAATAAATAATAAATAATAAGAAATTAGCATTGGGGAATAAAAGATGAAAAAGCTAGCTATCAGTCTTGCTGTAATCAGTGCGCTTAGTTTAAGCGCCTGTAATGATGAAACGATTGAAGAAGTACATAAAGAAGCCGTAGATAATGGTACGCCATTGATGGCTACCTCAAGAATTATTTTTGATCCTGCAAATAAAATATTATTTCCACCTAATGATTTATTATTTAGTGAATCAAAAGATGGCACGTTAAATCTTCCCGTTGATGATCCTAATAATATTGCCGATCCAACAACAGCATTGAGTCGCTTGGATGGTTGGTCAACTAATACCGCTTTTACTTTACCTATTAATTTTCCTTCTGGTGCCACTTTAGATGCTAGCAGTGTATCAAACCCTGCTTCGGTACGTGTTTTTGAAACTATTATGGGCGGTAGCACAGCAGATTCAGATTGTACTGCACTCACGCGTGGTCTTGCTTGTAAAGTTGAAAAAGAATTAACGTTTGGCGTAGATTTTGTTGCTAAAGCTTCCGGCAATAATGTGGCAATAATACCAATGAGACCACTAAATGCTCAAACGACTTATGTTGTCGTTTTAACTGATAATATTGAAGACAGTAATGGCCAATCTGTTGCTGGTTCTACTACATATGAGTTTGTGCGCGAAGATATTAATACTAAGCCTTTAGCTTCTGCAAGCCAGTTAATGTTACAAGGTATGGTAAATAGCTATGAAGCTGCGGTAACCGCCGCTGGGGTGGATAAAGAAAGTATCATTTTTACCATGGCAATGACCACACAATCAGTGGGTATAGTAACTAGCGTAACCAAACAATTATTATTAACCGGTTTGACTGCGACACCAATAGTGCCTGTTCCTGCGATTAATGTGCAAGATACAACCTTATCCGTTGCGGATGTATTAACGCAAGCAGGAGTACTTGATCCCGCCGATGCACAGAGTCAATTACTTTATAGTGCAGCTAATTACTACCGTGGTAATGTTAGTTTGCCGTATTATTTACATGAGCCGAGTGCTGAGAACCCATTAGCGCCGCTAAATACCTGGATGAATGCCTTGTGTGATTCAGGTGTTGCCTTAGCGGGTTTAGCGGCGAGTCATCCTGAATTGATCCCACCTGCGCCTATTAGCCAAAATGACGGCATCTGTATGTCATTTGGTTTACGTGATTTCAGCACCTCAGATAATCAAGTCTTAGCTAACTTGGATACCGAGCGTAATTTAACGCAATATAACCCTATTCCTAAAATAAATAACTTCCAAGACATTAATGTTCAGATGACAGTACCTGACATTGATGTCGCTAATTCTATTCGCCCAGGTTTTGGTTTAGGCACTTTGGTTAAACCCGAAAATGGCTGGCCAGTCGTTATTTTACAACATGGTATACCCTCTAAAAAAGAAGATATGTTAACTGCAACGGCGATGTTGTCGATATTTGGTATTGCTTCAGTGGCAATCGATTACCCATTGTTTAATTCACGCGGTTTTGATTTAACCGGTGATGGTAAAAATAATATTGATGCTTCGGTTAACCCATTAGATTACATTAATCTGCAAAGTTATAGCACCACAGCCTCTAATGCTAAACAGGTAATTGCCGATTTATTAGGTTTACGTTTTGGTCTTAACTTTTTAAATGGTGCCGATATTGATAAATCAAAAGTATATTTTACTGGTATCTCTCTCGGTGCTATTGGAGGTACACCATTCTTAGCTATGACTAATTCACCGGTAGCAGGGCAGCCAGAGCAAGTTAATGATATGTTTAAGATACAAGCCGCAACTTTATCGGTGCCAATGCAAGGTATGGGCTTTGGTGCAATTATAGAGTCAAATACTTTTGGGCCATTATTACAGTCGGTATTGGCTTATGGCGGTGATGAAGGCTTTCAAACCTATTTTGCCGAACAAAATCAAGGAGGTTTAACACCCGCTGATGGTGCAGCTTTCTTAGGTTTCTTAATTCCGACTTATGCTGTCTATCAAACAACCTTATCACCAGCAGATGCTGCTGAGTTATCAAGCTTAATGGTAGCAGCGGCTACAGCCTTTCAAATGGCGCTTGATGATGGTGACCCAATGAACTATGCCTCATTATTAAAAGCAACAAATACACCTATATTGTTGCAAGAGATTGTTGGTGATGGTGGTGATAACTTACCAGATCAAGTAGTGCCTAATTTTGTACCAAGCTCACCAGTATCGGGTACTGAGCCATTAATTGCTTTGTTAGGCTTAGGTAGTGTTAGTAAAACTGTTTTGGACACTGAAAATAAAGTGTCTGGGGCTGTTCGTTTTACTGCTGGTCATCACTCTTCCTTAATTAATCCTGGTCAAAGCGTTTCGCCAACATCAGAGATAGCACTTCGTGCTTTTCAAGAAATGCAGATGCAAATGACTAACTATATTGCTAATGATGGTCATCTTATTTTAATTACGGATAGTGATATTATTAAACAATAAGCTTTTTTTAAGCGAATAAAATAAAACCCGGTTTTACCGGGTTTTTTTATCAGTAAAATTCAATAAACTTTAACAGGCATTTGTTCTGCTTAAATAACATGGTAAATTACCGTTAATTTAAAAGAATAGGATGTTAATTTTGGAATTTTTATATGATTACGGTTTGTTTTTAGCTAAAACCGTTACTTTTGTGCTGGCGGTTATCGCCATTATTATCGCCATTGCTGGCGCGGCAATCAAACAGCAACATAAAAAGGGTGAATTGGACATCACCGATTTGTCTGAACAGTTTGAAGAAACAGAAGAAGATATTATTCATGCTTTATTAACGAAAGATGAATTAAAAGACAAAGAGAAAAAAGATAAAAAGCTTGCTAAAGAAAAAGCCAAAGCTGAAAAGCTAGCTGCGAAAAATGGTGAAGAGAAAGAGCAAGGTAAATCACACGTTTTTGTTATTGATTTTAATGGCAGCATTGATGCCAAAGAAGTGAGCTCACTACGTGAAGAGGTCTCAGCTATTTTATCGGTAGCCAACAAAGATGATGAAGTATTCTTACGCCTTGAAAGTGGCGGTGGCATGGTGCACGGTTATGGTTTAGCTTCATCGCAATTAGACAGGCTTCGTCAACATGATATTCCGTTAACCGCTTCAGTTGATAAAGTTGCAGCCTCTGGCGGTTATATGATGGCGTGTGTAGCCAATAATATCATTGCTGCGCCATTTGCTATTTTGGGATCTATTGGTGTTATTGCCCAAGTACCTAATTTCAATAAGTTATTGAAGAAAAATGATATTGAATTTGAACAATTTACTGCCGGTGAGTTTAAACGCACCGTTACCATGTTTGGTGAAAACACTGAAAAAGGTAAAGCTAAATTTGTTGAAGAATTAGAAGAAACACATGTATTGTTCAAAAACTTTGTTAATGAACACCGACCTAGTCTTGATATTGCCAAAGTGGCTACAGGTGAGCACTGGTTTGGTACTACAGCATTAGCGCTAGGTTTAGTCGATACTATTCAAACCAGTGATGATTATTTACAAGCCAAAGCGAAAAGCCACAAGGTCGTTTTGATTAAATATGAAGTGAAAAAAGGCTTGGCAGAGAAATTCTCTAAAGCCGCTTCTTTATCAGCAGAAAGCTTTATTGGTAAATTATTACAACGTAATCGTATTTTCCCAGGGTAGAAAAGACCAGGGTAGAAAATAATAAAAGTAAGGCCCTAAACTGTACAGTTTAGGGCCTTACTTTCTAATGTTCTATGTCTAGTAATATATGTTTAGTCTTTAATTTTACTAATCATCTTTTAAATGATGAAAATCTATTTCTTCAATAGTATGACCAGCTTTCTCATCTAGATACATCTCATGATCAAATTGTTGTTCGCTTTTAGCAACAATAATACTCACCATACTATCGCCAGTGACATTGACTGCTGTACGCGTCATATCAAGTAATCTATCAACACCAATAATCAGAGCGATACCTTCAACAGGCAAACCTACTTGATCTAATACCATCGCAAGCATAATCAAACCAACGCCCGGCACGCCTGCCGTACCAATAGAAGCAAGTGTTGCGGTAAGTACTACCGTTAAGTAATCAGCCATGGTTAAATCTTGGCTAAATACTTGGGCGATGAAAACGGTTGCAACCCCCTGCATTATTGCCGTGCCATCCATATTGATGGTTGCACCAAGTGGCACAGTAAATGAAGCAATTGAGTTTTTCACGCCCATCTTTTTTGTTGCCGTTTCTAAGGTTACTGGAATAGTGGCATTAGAGCTGGCAGTAGAAAAAGCAAATATTGCGGCATCGCGCATTTTCTTTAAAAATATTAACGGATTTAAACCGGTAAAGGCTTTTAATAGTAGAGGGTAGGTGATAAGAGCGTGCAACAGCAATACACAGAAAACCACTAAGAAATAAACAATTAAGTTACCAAAAGTACTTAACGATACCGTCGTGAATAAGGTGGCAAGTAAGGCAAAAACACCGTAAGGCGCTAAATTCATTAATATTGTGACTAAACGCATAATGACAACACTTAGATCTTCAAAGAGTAAAGCAATGCGCTCACCAGATTTACCTGAAAGTGCAATGGCAATACCAAAAAGTAAAGCGAAAATAATAACCTGCAACATATTTCCTTGAGCAAAAGAAGCAAAAGGATTAGTTGGGAACATTTGAATTAGTACTTGTGCAAGTGAAGGTGCTTCTCTGCCGGTAAAGCTACTACTTGTGGTCATATTTACGCCTTCACCTGGGGCGATGATAAGTGCAATGAAAATAGCTAGGCTTATGGCGATAGCCGTTGTTGCCAAATACAAACCTATAGCTTTACCGCCAATGCGGCCTAATTTACTGGTGTCTTTTAATGAGCAAACCCCACAAACCAAAGAGACAAAAACCAAGGGAACAACAAGCATACGTAAACTGGCCATAAATACTTGACCGATTACTTCGAGTACCCCATCAACTAATACATGTTTTAGTGAAAATTCGAATAGAAAAAGATTAATGACTTTATCTGAGCCATTTGGCATTAACCATTGTAAGAAACTACCAAGTAAAATACCTGCCACCATGCCAATGATGATACGGGTAGTTAATGATTTTTTGTGTCCGGACGATGTTTCTGTAGTCATAATAATTTTTATTAAGTTAACTTTGTCGCTAAGATTAGCAATAAACTATGCTATTAAACACTTATTTATCGATGGTATTGCTTTTAGGGCCTAGTTTGGCTTTATTCTTTACGAGATTTAAATCATAAATCCATTTATTATTTTAACTTTTTTGTTATTAAGCTGTACCTTTTTGTTATTTATCAGTTAATATGATCTATTATGTGTTTTTATGTTTATTATAAAATTAGGGATTGCTTTATGCAGCTACTTCGACGTTTAAGGTTTACCGTGTTACTAATGTCAATAATGACATTAGTTGCTTGTGGTGGTGGTGATGGTGGAGATTTATCTGGTGGCGGTGGTACTACCCCCGAAACGATAACGTTATCTATTGCTAAATCAGAAGGTAATTTGTCAGGCAGTAATGATATTACTGTTGGTGTTAAGGTTATGAAAGGGACTGGTATTGTTACCAATCAATTAGTTACCTTTGTTTTGACTGACAATACTCTCGCAACTTTTTTACCTGAAGTCGGTACTGCAGTAACAGATAGTGAAGGTATCGCAACGATACTCATTAAAGCAACTAACCTTGCTGGTGGTGTTGAAGTGACGGCTACTGTTGCTGAGGTTGACCCTATTTTTATCAGTTTTACCAGTATAGGCGGTGGTCCTGCTGGAGAACCAGGGGGAGAGCCCGGTGGTAATCCGGTGGCTGACAGTATCAGTTTGTTTGCCAGCTCACAGCAAATTGCTTCAAGCGGTGCTCAAAATGTTGTTCTAACGGCTATTGCAAAAGATGGAAATAATAATTTACTTGAAGGCGTGAGAATAAGTTTTTCTGCTGATTCTGGAGCTTTAGGGAAGGTCATTGGTGATGATGGTTCAAGCTCTGATGTTACAGGTCCGGATGGCAAGGTTACTAGAAACCTTTCTACGGAAGCTGAACCAACTAACCGTTTCATAACCACTACGATAACTAGTGGATTAGTCTCGGATAGTTTAGAAATTCAAGTTGTTGGCACTACAGTCACCTTAACCGGTTCTTCTTCATTAGCGTTGAATGACCCTAATACCTTTATTATCAAATTATTAGATTCTGATGGTAATAGTGTTGAAAGAGGTACTGTAGTTACCTTGTCTCTTTCTGGAGAATCAACAGAAAATCCTACAGGTGACGTTGCTGAAATTGATTTACCAGAAACAGTAACCATTGGCTCTGATGGTCAGGCAGTCGTGGTTGTCGTTGGAATTAGCGGTGGTACTAATACTATTGTAGCGTCAGCACTTGGAGCTACTGCACAACAGAGTATCACAGTGCAAGCGGATTCATTCTTATTTACTAACTTTGGTGATGGCACTAATAATGTAAATCCATCCAATAGCACAGTACCTGATATATTGTTATCAAAGACTGCAACAGTTACTTTAACTTGGTTACGTTCGGGTGTTGCCGTCCCAGACGGCACTGCAGTCAGTTTTACCACAACTCGTGGCACGTTGTTTAGCCCTTCAGGCACAACTTTCAATGGTAAGGTTACAGCAAGCCTTACATCAACCAATGCAGGTAAAGCATTATTGACATTTACTGGTACAGATACAGTAAACGGTAAAGCAATTGAACTGAATAACCAACTTGAATTTGAATTTGTTGCTGATAGTGCAGATGAGTTGATTGCTCAAGCTTTTCCTCACTCTATTGGACCTGATCAACAAACATCTACTGTGTCAGTTGTGGTGAAGGATGCCGCAGGCAATTTAGTTAAAAACAAAACGGTCGACTTTGTCTTAATCGATACAAGTGGGGGTGCTATCTTTCCTGCTTCTGCAGTAACAGATAGTAGCGGAAGTGCATCAACTGTATATACTTCAAATAGTGTATCAGCTCATGATGGTGTTGCTATCCAAGCAACGGTAAGAGATACTCCCGATGTGACAGATGAAGTATTCTTAACTGTTGCAGAGCGGGCGGCTTTTATTACTTTAGGTACGGGTAATTCCATTGAAATTGGTGAAGATGAAACAACCTACATTAAAAAGTACTCTGTTTTTGTTACTGATATTAATTCTCGACCGCGAGCAAATGCAGTTTTAACTGTTTCTGCCATACCTAAACACTATTTTAAAGGTGTTTGGGAAGCAGTATTAAAGGATGGTGAATTTGATCATTATGCTACAGCCATAAGCGCAGTCTGTGATAACGAAGATAAGAATAAAAATAGTTTCGTTGATGCAGGAGAAGATGATGACCCTATTAACGGCAATAATGATGGTGAATTAACTCCTGGGAATTTAGTCTCTATTTTTGGAAAAGGGACTAATGCAGAAATAATTACAGATGAACAAGGTAGAGCAGTTCTCGATATTGTTTATCCAGAAAGTTTTGGTGGGTGGGCTACTGTAGACCTAATTGTATCTACCAAAGTAGGCGGTACAGAGAGCTTTGCCCGTGCATTACACTTATTATTTGTAGCTTCTGAAGATATAACTACGGAAGGAAACCCACCAGGTGGCAATATTCATGGTTGGAGTGACTTTGGTATATCAAGTGATTGTACAAATCCAAATTAAACTAATCATTTAGTTTAATAATAAAAAAAGGCTCCATTAGGAGCCTTTTTTTATTCTGTGGTAATGCTGTATTTAGTACTGTTTCTTATATGGAAAGGTACTGAAACAAGTTCAGCATGACGACGTTGGTAGAGAGTGATGAATGCTATTTACCCATTTCTTCCAATAAAAACGCTGAAATCTCAGCACTGACTTTTAACGTTCTTTCTTGCCCTGCCTTTCCTTGACCGCAACTATCAGTAAAAGGCGCTATTTCCATCATGTCAGCACCCGTAATAGGATACTTAGCCGCTAAAGCGCGTAATATCTGCATTGCATCTTCGGGCAATAAACCACCGGGCTCTGGCGTACCTGTTGCACTAGCAAAGCTCTGATCAATCGCATCAATATCAAAACTAACATAAAGTTCGTCAATATTTTCACCGTCAAGTTGCGCTAGAATATTTTCAATGGTTTTAGCATTACCTTGGGTTTTTATTTCATTTGCCCAATGTTGGCGAACACCGAAGGTGTCTTCCCAGTGACTTTTTGGTCTGCCACTTGAACGAATACCTACTTGAATTAGGTGATGTTTTTCAGGTAAATCGTCTAAAATGTGAGTACACCACGAGCCGAAACATAAGTCGATACCTAAACGTTCAACTAGTAAATCGGTGTGGGCATCAAAATGAATAATGGCAGTACGCTTACCTTGTTTTTTCTTGGCAACTAAATAAGCTTTAGTCAGTGGGTAACTGACACTGTGATCGCCGCCAATACCAAAAATTCCTTTATCAGGAAACTCAGCATAAAAATCATGTAAAACATCTTCGGTAATACTTAATGGGCTAATGCAATAATCACTGTTTTCATCTTGATAAAGCGCTTTACGACAATTAGCAATGGTGGCGTCATTTAAGTATTTGTCAGACAATAAATGTGGGATAACACGCACATCGCCTAAATCAAAAGCCGTTAGCTCACTGTAATTTTCTAATAAAGTTGAGCGCAAGAATAACGGACCCCAATTGGCGCCACGTAAAATTCCGCCACCACAATCAGAGGCGATACCTAAAATAACAGCTTTAGAGGCGCTAGGAAGGTCATTTAAAGAACTTTTCCATAAATTATCAATGTCAGTTGCTTGACCAAAAATTGTTTGATGTAGTTGCTCTTTGCGCTCTTTCGCAGTATTTACCGTAAATACGCCGTTACCTGGTGGGCATAAACAGCTTTCTAATTTACTTATAAATGCAGGGGGTAGTGTGCTCATTGTTATCCTCTATAAAGTAAAATAAGCAGGTTAAAATTATATTTATTATCATTTATCTTAAGTTTTTTAACATTCTGCTCTTATTTTTTAGGACAAAGTCGATTATGATTGCCGCTAAAAATAGGCTAGATATCACTTTGCACGGCGATATCTTATTAAAGTCTATTATAGCGAAAAGCGGCAAGTGGGTGAATAGCATTCGCTCTAGATAAAAATAATTACTTGTCAGTGTGCATATTTATAGATATACCTATAAATAGTTATTCATGAAATAATTTCTATTCACTACAAGTTCAATAAGCTAGCTCGCGCATTGTTGTTGTATTTTTATCTTGTATAGTGTTTGAATAAATAGGCAAAAATAATTTGTCTTTTTTATTATTTTCATGTATTTATTGTTGATTAGTTGTCCGATATTACTCGGATCAATAGGATTATAAATTTTTATGGCAAAGTCACTAGTGATTGTCGAGTCGCCAGCCAAGGCGAAAACAATTAACAAATATTTAGGAAAAGACTTTATTGTTAAGTCGAGCGTTGGTCATATCCGTGATTTACCTCATAGCAGTACAGGCAAAAAAGTTGCCGCCAAGTCTCCTGCAGAAGTACGTAAAATGGAACCCGCAGCCAAAGCTAAGTATAAAGCGAAGCGTGATAAACAAGCACTTGTTAATCGTATGGGTATTGACCCTGAGAAAAACTGGGCTGCTAATTATCAAATATTGCCCGGTAAAGAAAAAGTTGTCGCTGAATTACAAAAACTTGCTGAAAAAGCCGATACTATCTATCTCGCAACCGATTTGGATAGAGAGGGTGAAGCAATCGCATGGCATTTAAAAGAAATTATTGGCGGTGATGATGATAAGTATCGTCGCGTAGTATTTAATGAAATTACTGAAAGTTCGATTCAACAGGCGTTTTCTACGCCAGGTGAATTGAGTATGCCGGGTGTAAACGCCCAACAAGCAAGGCGCTTCCTTGATCGCGTTGTTGGCTTTATGGTTAGCCCACTGTTATGGAAAAAAGTTGCCCGAGGATTATCTGCGGGACGTGTGCAATCTGTTGCAGTAAAACTTGTTGTTGAAAAAGAACGTGAAATTAAAGCATTTGACCCGAAAGAATTCTGGGAAATTGCGGTAGATACCCATGCAACAACAGGTGAAGTATTAGCCTTAGATGTTACCCATGAAAATGGTAAAGCCTTTAAACCAACAACTGAAAAAGAAACAAATGCCGCCTTAGCCATATTAGAGCCGGCTGATTATGCGGTCAGTAAACGTGAAGATAGACCGTCGAAAAGTACACCGTCAGCACCGTTTATTACCTCTACATTACAACAAGCCGCCAGTACTAAACTTGGTTATGGTGTTAAACGTACTATGGGCTTAGCACAGCGTTTATATGAAGCGGGCCATATAACTTATATGCGTACCGATTCAACCAATTTAAGTAAAGATGCGGTAGAAATGTGTCGTGACTATATTGGTAAAAGCTTTGGCGAAAATTATTTACCGGAAAAACCAAAACTTTATGGTTCTAAAGCCGGAGCTCAAGAGGCGCATGAGGCAGTACGCCCATCAAACGTTAAACTTGAAGCAGCGTTTCTTGAAGGGATTGAGCCAGATGCTAAGAAACTTTATGAACTGATTTGGCGCCAATTTGTTGCCTGTCAAATGACCGCAGCTCGTTATACTGTTAGTACTTTAACCATTAGTGCCGCTAGCTTTGATTTAAAAGCTAAAGGTCGTGTGATGCAGTTTGACGGTTGGACAGTGGTTCATCCTCAGTTGAGCAAAGGAGATGATACCCATTTACCTGATTTACAAGTCGGTGCAGTATTAACCTTAGATAACATTGAACCTACTCAGCACTTTACTAAACCACCAGCACGTTTTGGTGAAGCTTCGTTAGTTAAAGAGCTAGAGAAGCGCTCTATTGGTCGTCCGTCAACGTATGCATCAATTATTTCAACGATTCAAGACCGTGGTTATGTTCGATTAGACAAGAAACGATTCTATGCTGAAAAAATGGGTGAAATTGTTACCAATAGCTTATCTGGCAGCTTTGAAAAGTTAATGAGTTATGAATTTACCTCGAATATGGAACAAGAGCTTGATGAAATAGCAGGTGGTACTGCTGATTGGAAAGGTGTTTTAGACGAATTTTATAAAAACTTTACCAAACAATTATCTAAAGCTGACCAACCATCAGAAGATGGTGGTATGCAAACCAATGAACCGGTATTAACCGATATTGATTGTCCTACTTGTAGTCGTAAAATGGGCATTCGAACGGCGCAAACCGGTGTGTTTTTAGGTTGTTCTGGTTATGCTTTACCACCCAAAGAACGCTGCACAAAAACCATGAACTTAACCTCTGGTGAAGAAGCGGTAAGTGTATTAGCTGAAGATGCAGAAACCGAAGCGCTTATGGCAATGCGTCGTTGTGATAAATGTGGCACTGCGATGGATAATTATCTTATTGACGAAACACGTAAGTTGCATGTGTGTGGTAATAACCCAGTATGTGATGGCATTGAAGTTGAAGAGGGTGAATTTAAAATTAAAGGTTACGATGGACCTATTTTAGATTGTGACCGTTGTGAATCGCCAATGGAGTTGAAGTCGGGCCGTTTTGGTAAATATTTCGACTGTACTAATGAAGCATGTAAAAATACCCGTAAGTTGTTAGCGAGTGGTGAAGCTGCGCCGCCAAAAGAAGATCCAGTGCAATTGCCTGAGCTTGAGTGTGAAAAGTCTGAAGCCCACTTTGTCCTGCGTGATGGCGCTGCAGGTATCTTTTTAGCCGCCCATACTTTCCCACGTTCTCGTGAAACACGAGCACCGAAAGTAGCTGAGTTACAGCGATTTAGAGATCGTATTTCAGAAAAGTTCTATTACTTAGCTGATGCCCCTGAAAAAGATAATGAAGGAAATTTGTCGGTAGTACGTTACAGTCGCAAAACGAAAGAGCAGTACGTAATGACTGAGATTGCTGTCCCTGATGGCAAGCCGAAAGCAACGGGCTGGACTGCTAAATACATTGATGGTAAGTGGGTCGAAGAGCTCCCTAAACCTAAAAAGAAAGTAGCAAAGAAAGCTCCTGCAAAGAAAACGGCAAAAAAAGCAGCAGTTAAGAAAGCGACAGAAGAAGAATAATTTCTCACTGTCAAATTACTCAAGTGTTAAGTCACTGAACTGTTGATTAAACCTAGATTATATCGCTCCGGCTGTATGCTCTAGGTTTTTTTATTTAGTCGATTAAACTTGTTCATCACTCTTATTACTTGAATCTAACTCAGCTAATCTAGTCCTTCTAGCTCATCAATTACTTTTCTAGCCTGTGCAACTGTACAGTCTGTTTGTGCCATTAAACTGGCGATTGTTATTACACTCTGTCGTTTAGCTAAGTTTACTAAGGCATCGTGACTTAAATATTGGTATTGCTGCCTTAATAATTTAGCAAGCCACAACCAACTCTGTTCATCTTCTTGTTCGATAAAAATAACAATAGCTTGAATTTGTGTGATGTTAGCTTTCAATTGCCAATTCCTAGAACGACCAATTCGATTTAACTCACTACCTACTTCCCTCACCTTAGCTTTCAACGCGTAAGTTTTTACTGTTCTGCGTATAAAAGAGGGGAGGTTAATAGTATTTGTTTTTTCCACAATAAAACTCGTTAGGTATTTTCTTTGATAAGTATAAATAATTAATAGGGTTAAAGAATAAATAGTCAATAAAAAAGCCAGCGATAGCTGGCTTTAGTCTGGCATGAAATAGAAGTACCTTTGGTAAAAGTTGACGTTACCATTTTTTCTTTGGTTGAAAGAGTAAATCCAGCTCGTCTTCTTCATTTTTTGCTTTTTTCGCAGCATCTTTAGCATTAGTTGTTTTCAACGCACTGGTAATCTCTTCTAATTGATCGCTAATTTCTGCCTGTTTTGCCACCACATACTCAGTTTTTATTGGATTGTTGGCTAAACTTTGTAATGCTTTTTCAAAATATTGTCGAGCTGAGCCTAACATCTCTTTACTATAGGCTTGGTTACCACGTTTTACTAAGCTTTCAATATTTATTTTAAGTTGCATGGCTGCTAAACGTTGGTCTTCATGAGTATAGGTTTGTGCATCGAGTGCACCTTTACTTTGTTCAGACTTTAATGTGGCTCGTAATTTTTTGATACATTGCAAAATCCCCACTAGTTGCTGCTCATTATCAGGTAAAGTAAAGGTGTCATCTGCGCCAGTTTGACTCTCTGCTAAATCTTCTGATGCTTTTAAGCGAGAGGTCAGCTCTTGCACGCGTTTTTTAATGCCTTTTACTTCAGGCATTAATTCTTGCATTGCTTTCGCTGCATTTAAACTACGACGGTTTAAAATTTTAACAATATTTGGACTACTAGGTAAATGGGCTAAGTTTAACGTTAGCTCTTCACTTTCATCAATAATAGCTTTTTGCTTAGATACTTTAATTCTTTTTTCTGTTTCCAGTTTTTCTTTATGTTGTTGTATTGAACTAACAACAACAACAAAAATAATCAAAGCAATGATTAAGCCGACAATAATAGCGATCATGAAAAATACTCTTGTTTGAACTTATCCAATTACTTAACCCCTCATCTTAAGTAAATAATAAGATGAATTAGCTAAATAAACGGTAACGGGTAAAATGAACGATTCAACCAGTCTACAAAAAATGCATTGCTTCGCATAGCGTTAAGTTAGGTATTTAAATAAAAATAGCATTTTAAATATTACAATTGTTAATTTATAGTTAAGAATAACTAAGACAAAAATAATCTCGTCACTTTTTCTGTTAAATGTTGAGATTTATTTACAAAAATAAGAAATTAATATGGTATAAATGTTAGATTAAGTATACTATTTTGCTATAAGCAAACTTTTAAATTAAGTTAAGTCCTGTTATGAAATTGCAACAACTGCGTTATATTGTCGAAGTTTTAAATAATAATCTCAATGTTTCTGCTACAGCTGAAGCATTGTTTACCTCTCAGCCTGGGATCTCTAAGCAAGTAAGAATGCTTGAAGATGAACTAGGTATTCAAATTTTTGGCCGAAGTGGTAAACATTTAACGCATGTTACTCCTGCAGGGCAAGAAGTGATTAATATTGCCACCCAGATATTATCAAAAGTTGAAGGCATCAAGTCTGTTGCCCGAGAGCATACCCAACCTGATGAAGGTAAATTGCGAATCGCGACGACGCACACGCAAGCTCGTTATGCCCTACCTGAGGTTATTCAGGGCTTTATTAAAAAATATTCGAAAGTATCCTTGCAGATGTCTCAAGGCACACCTGCTCAAATTAGTGATTCTGCTGCTAAAGGTGACGCAGACTTTGCCATTGCGACAGAATCATTACATCTTTACAACGATTTGGTTATGTTGCCTTGTTATCATTGGAATCGCAGTATTATTGTGCGCTCCGATCATGCATTAGCTAAAAAACAAAATATTACCATAAGTGACATTGCGCAATATTCGTTAGTAACTTACGTTTTTGGTTTTACCGGACGCTCTGAACTCGATGCTGCTTTCGAAGCCGCAGGGGCCACGCCAAAAATTGCTTTTACTGCTACTGATGCTGATGTGATTAAAACTTATGTACGTCTAGGTGTTGGTGTTGGGGTTATCGCTTCAATGGCGATTGATCCGAAAATTGATAGTGATCTTGTCGCTATCGATGCCAGTCATTTATTTAAGGCGAGTACCACTAAAATTGGCTTTAGACGCGGTAGTTTTTTACGTGGTTATATGTATGACTTTATTGAACGTTTTGCACCTCATTTAACTAAAGATATTGTCACTCGTGCCATGTTATTGAAAAACAATCATGAAGTTGATGAATTTTTAGCAGATATAAAACTTCCGACAAGATAGTTGGCTTTTTTAATCGTCATGTTAAAGGTAAAGGTTAGCTGTCTAATTTTACCTTTAATGTGATAAATGATGAGTGCTAAAACATTAATATTAATTTTTAGCCGTACATTTTGAGAAATTTCGTTAGCAGTACTTCTTCATCCTCAACATGCTCAGGATCGGGCTTCACACAATCAATAGGACAAACACTAACACACGTTGGTTTGTCATAATGTCCGACACACTCGGTGCATTTACTGGCATCTATTTCATAAATATTTTCACCTAAGGTTATCGCATCATTAGGACACTCAGGATCACACATATCGCAATTGATGCAGCTGTCTAATATTTTTAATGCCATAGCATAGGTACCTTTAAAGCGCTTTATACCAAGTACATTAATTAATTAATTGACCACTTAGCGAGAATTAAAAGGCTTAGAGGCAAGGCATTGATTGAAGAGAATGGTTATTCCCTTATCGAAATCAATAACGACGTATGTAAGCCTTTTAAACTCGCCCTTCGGGAGTTTATTAGCAAACTAATAACGGCTCAAAATTAAAAAATATAGAATAACTATGTTTAAGTAATTTTGCTTGTTCTAAGCTCGCTAATACAACTCTAAGCTGATCAATTTATTAGTGTAATTGGTATTAATACTTATCTGCTTAATTTTGTGTAAAAGGATGACGTGTTGTGCCACCATAGGTCAAATACCGCATGATGATAGCAAAAGACAAATCTAGCTCTTTACCTACACTACTGGTGTCTAATTTGATCATTACTTTATGACCCGATCCCTTAGCATCGGTAATCTCTTCACCCGTTTTACTATGAATCATTTTTTCCAAGGTAAAACTAATATTACCCTTTGGTGTCATTAGCTCTAATTGGTCGCCGACAAGAAATTTATTTTTAACGTCAATCTCAATTAAGCCAGTCTCAGCATTTTTACCTAATACCTCGCCAACAAATTGTTGAGTATCACTTTTTGAATAACCATAGTCATAGTTTTGTGTATCACTTGGCCGGTGGCGCTTCAAAAATCCTTCGGTATAACCACGATGCGCTAGGTGCTCTAAATCTGTATTTAATGCTTGATTGAATACTTTATTGTCCATGGCATCGTTAATCGCTTGGCCATAAATTTGGGCTGTGCGAGCACAGTAATAAAAAGATTTAGTACGCCCTTCAATTTTTAATGAGTGTACGCCCATTTTTACTAAACGTTCTACGTGTTCAACCGCACGTAGATCTTTAGAGTTCATGATATAAGTGCCATGTTCATCTTCAAAAGCAGGCATATACTCACCGGGGCGACCTTGTTCTTGTAATAAGATAACATCATCGACTGGCTTATTTTCTCGTGCATGTTCAGGTAAATATATCTCGATAGACTGATCATTATTTACAGCGCTTTCGACTGTTGGAGGTACGGCAATAATATCGCCGGTTTCAGTTTCTTTAGCCTGATGAGTATCATATTTCCAACGACATGAATTAGTACAAGTACCTTGATTAGGATCTCGTTTATTTATGTAACCCGAAAGTAAACAGCGGCCAGAATAGGCCATGCACAATGCGCCGTGCACAAAGACTTCTAATTCCATGTCAGGGCAATGAAAGCGTATATCTTCAATTTCATCCAGTGAAAGTTCACGAGATAATATAACGCGTTCCACACCTTGCTGTTGCCAAAACTTAACGGTAGCCCAGTTGACAGCATTGGCTTGCACAGAGAGGTGTATCGTCATTTCAGGAAAGCTTTCACGAACCATCATGATAAGCCCTGGGTCTGACATGATCAAAGCGTCTGGTTTCATTGCAACTATGGGGGCGATATCTTTTAGAAATGTTTTTAACTTACCGTTATGAGGCGCAATATTATTGACAAGGTAGAATTTTTTACCTAATTGGTGTGCTTCATTAATCCCAAGTTGAATATTCTCTAAAGTGAATTCATTATTACGCACACGTAAAGAGTATCTAGGTTGTCCTGCGTAAACAGCATCTGCGCCATAAGCGAAAGCGTAACGCATATTTTTAAGGCTGCCAGCAGGAGAGAGAAGTTCAGTTTTTGTCATGTTATTGGCCGTTTTAATGAAATTTTTAAGAAAATACAATTGTAAGAAAAAATTCAGCGGCAAATTATATGGACATTGAAAAATTAACTCAATTCAAAAGTCAAAGGAACGTGATTTAGATCAAGCTTTGTTTTCTCAAATTTATTCAGTACAAATACTAAATTTATCTATTTTGTTGAAAAACATTAAAAAAGCTTTGAGTTGGCTAAATTTGTGCTATTTTTAAAGTTAATAATAATAAAAATAATACGCGAGATAAGCTCAATTCATTGCAATTAATCACAATAAGAATAATAGGTGGAATTTATGGCAACTGAAAATGCCCTGTATACAATTTTAGTAGAAAGAATTAAACAAGATACGTTAGTTCTGCCGACATTACCTGAAGTTGCGCTAAAAGTAAGAGCAGCTGCTGATGATCCTGATATTAATCTAAATCATATGAGTGACATTATTTCTCAAGACCCAGCTTTATCCCTTGGTATGCTAAAAGTCGCAAATAATGCTATTTTAGGTCGTAGTGTTAAAGTCGAAACAGTACCACAAGCAGTGACTCGTATTGGTTTAAGGCAAATAAAAAGCATTGCTACCGCGATGGCAATAGAGCAAGTTTTTGTGTCTGAAAATGACATTGTTACCATGTATATGAATAAGGCATGGCATAAAACTATTGATATAGCCTCGGTTGCGATTAGTTTAATGACCATATACCTTAAGGAGCATAAACACACCTCTCTAACGTTAGATACAATAACCCTTGCGGCTTTAGTTCATAATATCGGTGTATTACCTATTTTAACTGAAGCGGAAAATCATCCTGATGTTTTTGCTAATCCTACATTTTTACAGCAAGCCATTATTAAATTATCAGGAAAAGTAGGTGGTTCTATTACTCGCGCTTGGGGCTTCTCTGAAGAGTTTACTTTATTGGCGGAAAGCTGGAGTGATTTAACCGTTTTACCTAGCGAAGTACATTACTTAGACTTCATTCGTGCGGGGGCTATCTATCATAATGTCTTTAAAAATGAGTCAACGAAAGAAGCGTTGTTAACAAGCTATACCAAAAAAGGTATCTTGCCTGATATTGATTATATGGATTGTGATGATTTTACTAGTATGTGCGAAGAAGTTAAGGCTATGTTTATTTAATTAAAATTTTAGCCAAGAATTTTAGTTTATTTGTATAAAAAAAGGCGATTAACCGTATATACCCGTTACTATTCAAGATGCATGTTTCAGAGTGTTTGAGCAATTTCAATTCAAGGCGCTGTGATGAAATAATGGTTATTCAGGAAAATAAGCTCCTGCATTCTCTAATTAGCTACATCCATGTAGCGCCATTATAAATCACAGTAACGATGAAGTGATGTTGCTCAAGGCATTCTTTGATGGGCTTAAAATGACTTTATACTGCGTTAAATAATCAAACCATAGAATGACTATTCTTAAATTATTCTTCTTGCCTAAAGTCATTTTAATTCCCACTGAAATCCTGCACTTTGAATGGTAACTGGTAGAGGTAATCGCCTCTATTTTTAGCACTTTTTAAGTGCTAACGTGAATTAAGTTGTATTGGCCGCTATGTTAATCTTTCTCTAAAGGATCACTCGTTTTCATAGCAAATTCAGCGAGTAAATCACTAATTAAACGATTCAACTCCCCAGCCATTAAAGCAAAGTCGGCATCAAGTTTAGCAACAACATCATCACTATCCATATCGTCATTTTGCTCTTGCAATACATCAAAGAACTTCAAACGTTTTATCGCCAAATCTTCACATAAAATAAAAGATAATGACTCATCCCATTCTAGCGCAATTTTTACCACATACTTGTCTGCATCTAGATGTGATTTTATCTCATCGCTAGTTAAATCTTGATTTTTTACACGAATAACTGCGCCATCATCGCCTAAGGCATTAAATTCTGCTTCCATACCTAAGGAGAATTTGCTGCCCAAATTTTGGTCACTTAACCATTCAGTCATTGTTTCATCAACACATCGGTCGGGATCGAAACTTGTGACAGGCAAAGTACCTAATACTTTTCTTAATAAGGCTAAAAGGTCTTCTGCTTTACCTCTGGCGCTGGCATTGATAACGATGATGTTATTAGCCGGACTAATATATGCGTGGGTATCAGTAATGCGAGAGAAAGCACGAGGTAATAGCTCAAAAGTTATATCTTCCTTAAATTGCTCTCTTTCTTTTTTGGTCGCTCCACGACCTTGCTCTTGTTCAAGTAAGTTTACTTTCTCTTCTACCATATCTTTGATAACGGAGGCAGGTAACATCTTTTCTTCTTTACGAGCACAAATCAGAAAATTATCATCAGCACAGTGAACACTAGTATCACCATGTTTCCCTAAAGCATTCACCCAACCAAAATGTGATAATTCAGTTGAGCCTAAAGGGGTGAAAAGGTGTTCTGATAAGTGTTTTTCTAGGTCTTGTTCTGACAATTTAAATGGACTAGTAAAAGCAAAGAAGTATAGGTTTTTAAACCACATGTGTTGATCCTAGGAAGGTAAGATAATTTTGCTAATTATCATACCTTAAAAGTGGTTAAGCAAGCTACTTGAAGTTTCATCAAGTCGCTTTGCTATTTGCTAACTTTGAACGATAATCGTACAGAAGGATTATGTATATCTCATGTCAGGGAAGTCAATATGATAGAAGAGACCTTTATCTGGCGTACTGGTAATTTTTATGTTGCCATTAAGCGTATCTACGACTAGGTTCTTGATAATATAAGTACCTAGCCCTGTACCGCCATTTTCACCCTTGGTGGTATAAAAAGGTTCAAGTAATTTTGATAACTGCTCTTCGTTCATGCCAACCCCATTATCTTGATAGTCTATGTGCAATCGTTGATTGTCTAAACTAATATCAATAATTATTTCGCCTCTATTGATGAATTCAAATCCATGAATAATTGAGTTTAAAATTAAGTTAATGATAATTTGAGCAATCGCGCCAGGGTGGCTATAAATTTCAATGTGTTTATCGCAGTGTATTTTGATCGTGTGGTTAGTTTTTTTCAGTTTAGGGTGTAAAGATTGAATTATCTCATCAAAATATTTACCAACATCGATTAACCTAATTTTATCATTAGTTTGATCAACGGCGACTTGTTTAAAGCTAGCAATCAATTCAGAAGCTCTATTTAGATTACTTAATAACAAGTTGACACTTTGTTGAGCATTAGCAATGAAACCTTCGATGGATCGCCTAGATAGCCTTTGCCCACTAATATCTAATTGAAGTTTGGCCAAGATATCAGAAAGATAGCTGATTGAAGTAATACTAACACCTATAGGTGTATTGATTTCGTGTGATATTTCAGCGCTTAATGCACCCAATGAAGCCATTTTTTCTGCTTCTAATAATCTATCTTGTGCTTTACTTAATTGAATAATTGAGCTTTTAAGATCTTTATTGGTATTAATTAACGTCGTTTCTGTTTTACAGCGACGATTATTTTCGGCTTGCAGTTGATGTTTTTGTTGCAGTAACTCTTTTTGCTGTACTTCCATTTTTAACATTGTGCTACTTAATGAGGACGTTTTCTTTGCTACCTCTTGTTCTAACATCAGGTTTTGGTCATCGAGTTTCTCATTTGTCGAGTTAAGTTCTCGTTTAGATAACGCAAGCTTGTCTTTAAAATCAACAAGTTCATCAATTAGATGATTGTAGGCATCTTCAAGGATGTTCAACTCATTTTTTTCATCATTCAGAGTGTGGAGTTTAGAGGCTTCAGGGTCATGGAGGTCGAGCTGTTTAATTTGTTCGGTAAGCTCAGTTAGTGGCTCGGTTAATAACTTAGTGAAAGCCAATGAAAATAAAAAGACCAAAAAAGCTGTTTTCACCATCGCATTACCGATAAGAAAATATATGCCAACCTCTATTCGACTAAAAATAACATCGTTGCTCGATAATAACGTGACAGTACCAACGGTTGTTGTACGTCCGGAGAACTCAAAGATTAACGGAAAAGAGTGACCAAATAAGCCCTCGCTGAGTGAATTAATACTTTGATGCTCGTTTGCTAGATAGGTATCGTTATTCTCTTCATGGGGATAAGATATTTGTGGTTCAACTGAAATAACTTCACCAAGCTGAGTGATAGTATTATTAGCTTCATCAGTAACCGTGATGCCTTTTATCATGGGAATCGCAATAAGACCTTCTGATATATCAATAGCTTGCTGTGTGTTTAATTCCCAGACAGCGCGCGTTAAACTGCCGCTAATGGTTTTTTGGAGCGTTAATAATTCACTATTAATATGACTTTTAGTATTAAAGTATTCGGCAACTATCTGTATGCCAGTAACACTCACCGTTAAAATGAAATAAACGGAGAGCACTCTCGTTAGCAGTTTTCTCGATATGCTGGTTACTTTCATTTATTCCATCTTTATAGGTTTACGTTTCTCTTTGATTTTAGCTAGTTTTTACTAAAAATGCGCGTAAATAACGATTATGGTCTAAAATCAGAAAAGTTATGGTATAAATTTTATTGAAACACGATTTAAAACAAATTGATACTGAGTTTTGAGTTGCTATTATTTTTATTACCTTGGAGTGCTGTAATAATACTGTAATAAAAGAATCATAAAATACTCATCAATTAGTCATTTTAATTTAATATATAATAATTTTAAGGTTTTTCACATGAAACGAGTTAAAAGTAGTCTTTCATTGGCTCTCTGTTCTTTATTAACTTTACCTGTAATTGCTGTCGATAAAGTACCCGCTGAAAAAACAGTGCAAAATAAAGAGGTGATAGAGTTTTACGGTAAGTTAAATATTTCATTGCAAGCGTCAGAAGAAGGCGATGAATCTTTTAATGAATTGAAAAGTAATGCATCTAGAGTCGGAGTAAAAGGTAAATATTACTTAGATAATGGCTTAACTGCTATATATAAACTTGAATGGCAAGTAAATGTTAATGATGATAGTAAAGATACCTTAACTGCTCGTAATCAGTGGGTAGGCATAAAAGGAGGGTTTGGTGAGTTAACTGTCGGCCGTTCTGATACAACCCTAAAAGTTTCACAAGGTAAATTTGATTTATTTAATGATTACGAAGGTGATTTGAAACATTTATTTATTGGTGAAAACCGTACAGCTGATTCAATAACTTATAAATCACCAACGTTTAGCAATTTACAATTCTTAACCAGTTATATCGTTTCTGATGATCATGATGCAGATGACCCGTTTTCTGTTGGGTTATTCTTTGGTGATTTGAATCTAAAGAAAACTGACTTTTTCCTTTCTGTTGCCCATGATGAAAATATGCCGGTAAAATTTAAGCGTACTGATGGCACAAAAACAACAGAACCATTAGCAAATACTCGTGTTACTGGGATGTATAAGTTTGGCGATTTACGTCTTGGGGCAATGTTTGTTGATACTGAAGTCAGTTCAACAGGGAAGTATGAAACCGGCTATGCTGCTAACGTATCTTACAAGATAGGTAAGGTATTGGCTAAGTTAGAGTATCAAGAGTTTGCCGGTGCAGATTCAATTAGCATTGGTGCGGACTATAAATTAGGAAAGAAAACAAAAGTATATGCTTGGTATACCGATAGAGAAGGTAACAATTATCTAGCTGACGATGGTTACACCTATAAGCTTTCTTCTGAAGGTACCTACTTTGCCATTGGTATGGAACAAAAATTTTAATAATCCAAAGCTTATATATTGGCTTTAATTAATAAAAAAAACCGTTAACGGTTATGCTGTTAACGGTTTTTTATTTATATTTATCTAGATAATTATAGTGTACCCTTCGATAAAGGCCTATTTTGATGGATGATTTAAATTTTTTAAAGCTTGTCATAAAATTGTCATGTAAGTTTTGCACAATAGTGTTATCAAGTGTGAATGGTCAAGTGTGAAGTAAACTAGTTACTTTTAACGTTCACCCAATAAAATTACATTTATCAGGATGTTTATAATGAGTCGCCAAATTTTAGTGGTTGAGGATGAAACCCCAATAAGAGAAATGATCACCTTTATATTAGACCAAAATGGTTTCAATGCTGTAGAAGCTTGCGATATAGATCAAGCCATTGCTAAAATTCATGAACCCTATCCTGATTTGATTTTACTTGATTGGATGTTGCCCGGAGGTACAGGGGTAAAGCTTGCTAAAAAGTTAAAGCAGAATGAATATACGCGTAATATACCTATTATTATGCTAACAGCCCGAAGTGATGAAAATGATAAGGTTGCAGGTTTTGAAGCCGGAATTGATGACTATATTACTAAACCTTTCTCACCTAAAGAATTGATTGCTCGTATTAAAGCGGTTATTCGTCGTGTATCTCCAACGTCATTAGAAGAAGAAGTCGAGTTTCATGGCTTGAAATTGGATCCCGTTGCACATCGTGTTGCAATTAATGATGATAATTTGGATTTAGGGCCGACAGAATTTCGTTTGTTACATTTTTTTATGACACACACTGAAAGAGTTTACTCTCGTGAACAACTGCTTGATAATGTTTGGGGCACTAATGTTTATGTTGAAGACAGAACCGTAGATGTTCATATTAGACGGTTACGTAAAGCTATCTCGGGTAGTGGTCATGAAGATTTTATTCAAACTGTACGCGGTGCAGGTTACCGTTTCTCTGGCAAATTAAAAAAATCTGCCTAACAAGTTTTAACTTACTCACTTGTTATAAGTCATTAGGTCAGTATGTATTTTCGTTTATCTTTTCGCTCTTTCTTTTTTCGTCTGATTTTTATACTCGTAGCAAGTGCGGCACTAGGTTATCTTTTTGGCCATGCTTTACTGATCACACTAGTGACTAGCTTAGTCTTACTTTTTTGGCATTATCGTCATTTATTAAAGTTAGTCAACTGGTTACAGTCGAAAGCGATTTCTCCTCCCTACAGTAGTGGTATTTGGGGAAGAGTCTACGATGGCTTATATCATCAAATCCAGCAACACCGAAAAAAACAAAAGCAACTTAATGAAAAAATTCGCCGTTTTCGTGATGGTGCTGAAGCCTTACCTGATGCAGCGTTAATGCTCTCTCATGAATTGACTATTGAATGGGGTAATAAAAAGGCTAACCGACTACTGGGTGTGCGTTGGCCTGAAGATCTTGGTCAACGTATTGATAACTTATTAAGAGCGCCTGAATTTGCTGATTATTTAGCAGAAGAATTATTTGATGCTCCTTGTGTTATTGCTTCTCCTGTTGATGCGCAAGTGCAACTCGAGATTCGATTAATGGCTTATGGTAGTGAAAATATTTTGCTGTTAGCTCGTGATATCTCCAATATTCATCGTTTAGAAGGAATGCGCCGTGATTTTGTCGCGAATGTTTCACATGAATTGAAAACACCACTAACTGTGGTTCGTGGTTATGTTGAAATGATTCAGTCAAGTGGTCAGGAATTTGAACCGCATTGGCAAAAAGCTTTCGCTACCATTGAAGGTCAAGTATCACGTATGGATAGGCTTGTCGAACAGTTGCTTAATTTATCTAAAGTGGAGAACAACAATGATGAAGACAAACAATATGTTAATATGCCGCAGTTAGTTCGGGCATTAGTTGAAGATGCCAACTGGCTTAACCAAGATAAACATCATGAAATTAAACTTAATATGAGCACTGATGTTGGTATTTTTGGTGTTGAAACTGAATTAAAAAGTGCTTGTGCTAATTTGTTGTCAAATGCTATAGCTTATACGCCTGCTGGTGGTATTATTGAGGTGTTTTGGCAAGAAGAAGGTCATAAAGCAAAATTTTCGGTTAAAGATAACGGTGATGGCATTAAACCTGAACACCTTAACCGTCTTACCGAGCGTTTTTATCGCATCGACAGATCTCGCTCGCGCGATACTGGTGGCTCAGGTTTGGGTTTAGCTATCGTTAAACATGTTTTACATCACCATCAAGCTGAGTTAGTTATTTCTAGTCATTTGGGGCAGGGGAGTGAGTTTTCAATTTACTTCGATCATAGCTCTTTATCTAAAGATGAGTCTTAACAAAGTAAATCTAACGCCTTTATTCCATGAGCATATAATAAACAGCTAATATTCAACTGATTATTTCTTACTGTTTATTTCCTCCCTTGATTAAGTAAGAACACAGCTAACGTTACCTACAATGTAGAATCTTGACACATATATTCTACATTGTAGGTGGCTCTTTTTTCTAGACGTTAATCAATGTTCATTATCGATATACTAGTTAAGTCTTTGTTATTTAGTTATATATTTTTAATTTTCGTATGTTGTTCACTTATCAGCCGTTAAGCTGTTCACCAAGTACAGTGAATTATGGGGAGTCCGCACTGTCATCTTTCTGTAATAAAACTTAAATATAATCGTCATATAAAGTTTATATAGTGAACATATCAAAATTACAGAAATCTATATTGGAAACAACTATGAGTTTAAAAAATATGAGTTTAAAAAACAGAAGTTTAAAGAAAGTATTAAGTGTTATTAGTCTAGCTAGCCTTGTTAACTTTTCAGCACTAGCTTTAGATAATGATTTACCTGAGTATAAAAAAGTAAGTGGTATTTCAGGTAATGTTTCTTCAGTTGGTTCAGATACGTTAGCCAATATGATGACTTTTTGGGCGGAAGATTTTAAACGTACTTACCCCAATGTAAATATACAAATTCAAGCGGCGGGCTCTTCTACTGCGCCACCGGCATTAACTGAAGCAACTTCAAATTTAGGACCAATGAGTCGTAAAATGAAGTCTCGTGAAATTGAAGCATTTCAAAAACGTTATGGTTATAAGCCAACTAGAGTTCGTGTTGCTATTGATGCTTTAGCTGTTTTTGTTCATAAAGATAACCCGTTAGCTGGGTTAACTATTGCACAAGTTGATGCTGTTTTTTCTAACAATCGTAAGTGTGGTGCTACCAAAGACGCTGATCGTTGGGGAGATTTAGGTCTAACAGGCGCCTGGACAGGCAAGGATATACAATTATATGGACGTAACTCCGTATCAGGCACTTATGGTTATTTTAAAAAGAAAGCATTATGTAAAGGTGACTTTAAGAATAACGTCAATGAGCAACCGGGATCGGCTTCTGTTGTTCAATCAGTATCAGCGTCACTCAATGGTATTGGTTACTCTGGTATCGGTTATAGAACATCCGGTGTACGTGCATTACCATTAGCTAAGAAAGGCGATGTTTTTATTGAAGCTAATATGGAAAATGCTATTTCGGGTAAATATCCATTATCACGTTATTTATACATCTATGTTAACAAACACCCAAATAAAGCACTGGCGCCAATGGAAGCTGAATTTTTGAAAATGATTTTATCTAAATCAGGGCAACACATTGTAGAAAAAGATGGCTATATTCCATTGCCAAGTAAGGTAGTCGCGAAAGAGTTTAAAAAACTAGGTCTGTCTTTGTAATGTAAATCTTAAAATAGAAATGTTGCCAACCATTCTATTAGTCCGATTATAAAGAACAAATAAAAACGCCAAACAAATTGCTTGGCGTTTTTATTTTTAATTTAAAGGTAAATTCACGTTTCAAAGTTATCGGGTAATATCAACCATTAAGTCATCGGCAATTTCCTCTAGTGCTTCAATTAAGCCGTTAACACCTTGTTCATTCATTGAAATTTGCACCTTGGCTTTAAACATAACTTGTCCTGAGTGAGCTGCACTATTTTGAGAACTTACCAGTTTTATTAAGTTACCACCTTGGTGATGTATAACTGAAGATATTTCTTGCACTATGCCGGCGCGATCATTTGCGGTAAGTTCTAAAACAAGGTTGCTAGTGAGGTTAGGTAAGTTAGGCTCAGCCAGTTCAATTTGACAACGTAGACCATTAATAGCATTTAACTCACTTGTTAACGAGGCAGTTTTTTCACGGGTAACTGCAACTTCAATAACACCAGCAAAAAAGCCTGATAAATGATGTAAACTACTGACTTGCCAGTTACCATTATGTTTATTTATGATTTTAGACAGTGTGTCTACAATGCCGGTTTGGTCTGGGCCTATACAGGAGATAATAAGGTGATTCATCATAGTTCCTTAAATGGAAGAGTAATAATTAAAAGGGAAAGCTGCTAAGCAAGTTAGTCTATACGTGATAATTGGTTTAGTTCTTTATTAAGTTGTTCACTATCGCCTAAATTGAGTTCAACTAAGCGACGCAAATGGGTAACACTATCAATATCAATAGCATTACACTGTAAACCTGTTTCATCCTCAGCTTCATGTACCACAGCGATATGCATAGTGACTTGTGATTCGCCATCAGAAAGAAAAAAACTTAACGTGCCTAACTTACCTTTGATGGCAGTATCACTTTCTACTGCGGTAATTAGCGCACCATTAAGAGAAATATCATGAATGGATACTTCATAAAATGTTTCATCAACCATTAGCTCTGCTTTGATTGAAAATAAAATTCGAGTAAATTGCCGTCTATTTTCCATTGAAACTAATACATGCTTAAGTGTAATGTACCTTTAGCATAGTCTTCTTTTCCATAAAAGTAAAAAGTTACTTACAAGTAAAAAGGCCGCTAAAATCATTATTTTAGCGGCCTTTTATTGACAGAATATGCAGTAGATGAACAAAGAGCAAATACCGTGGAGTGAGTTAGTTCAAAAACAGGTTTAACCTATTTTTTTGTATTTTATTCTGTGTGGTTCAGTTGCCGCAGGGCCTAAAGTTTTCTTCAACCAAGCTTCATAATCAGTAAAGTTGCCTTCATAGAAGTTAATTTGTCCTTCGTCACGGTAATCTAAGATGTGAGTCGCAATACGGTCAAGGAACCAACGGTCATGTGAAATAACCATGGCACAACCTGGGAACTCTAATATTGCTTCTTCAAGTGCACGCAAGGTTTCAACATCTAAATCGTTGGTTGGTTCATCAAGTAGTAATACGTTACCACCGGTTTGCACTAGCTTAGCTAAATGCACACGGTTACGTTCACCACCCGATAACTCACCAATGATCTTTTGTTGATCGTTACCTTTAAAGTTAAAGCGTGAACAATAAGCACGACTTGGAATTTCAAAGTTACCAATTTGCAAAATGTCATGGCCTTGAGAAATTTCTTGGTAAACCGTTTTGCTGTCATCCATGTCATCACGGAACTGATCAACACTAGCAAGCTTCACTGTATCGCCCAATACTACTTCACCAGAGTCTGGTTTTTCAGCACCTGACATCATTTTAAATAGTGTTGATTTACCTGCGCCGTTTGGCCCAATAATACCGACAATGGCCCCTTTAGGCACACTAAAACTTAAGTCATCAATGAGCATTCTATCGCCAAAAGATTTGGTTAAGTTATTAACATCAAGTACTTTGTCACCTAAACGTGGCCCAGGTGGAATGTAAAGTTCGTTGGTTTCATTACGTTTTTGATGATCTTGGCTATTAAGCTCTTCGAAACGTGCCATACGGGCTTTGCTTTTTGATTGACGCGCTTTAGGGTTTGAACGCACCCATTCTAGTTCTTGCTTGATGGTTTTTTGTAAGGCGTTTTCAGTTTTGCCTTCACGTTCAAGACGGGCATCTTTTTGCTCTAACCAATTGGTATAGTTCCCTTCATAAGGAATACCGTGTCCTCTATCAAGCTCTAAGATCCAACCAGCAACATTATCTAAGAAATATCGATCATGGGTAATAGCAACAACAGTTCCTGCATAGTCATGTAAGAAGCGCTCTAACCAGGCAACAGATTCAGCATCTAAATGGTTAGTTGGTTCATCAAGCAGTAACATGTCAGGTTTTTCAAGCAATAAACGGCATAAGGCAACACGGCGGCGTTCACCACCACTTAGTACGGCTATTTTTTGATCCCACTCAGGTAAACGTAAAGCATCTGCAGCTCGTTCCAATACGTTATCAATATTATGACCATCATTAGCGTTGATTATATCTTCTAACTCGCCTTGCTCTTTTGCTAGCTTATCAAAATCAGCGCCTTCTTCAGCGTATTCGTTATAGACTTGGTCTAAACGCGCCATGGCATTTTTAACTGTCGAAACAGCTTCTTCAACGGCTTCGCGCACCGTTTGATTTTCATCAAGCTGAGGCTCTTGTGGTAAATAGCCAATTTTAGTACCCGCTAATGCGGTAGCCTCGCCTTCAAATTCAGTATCAACACCTGCCATAATGCGAAGTAGGGTAGATTTACCTGAGCCATTCAAACCCAAAACACCTATTTTAGCGCCAGGGAAAAATGAAAGAGAAATGTCTTTTAAAATAGTACGTTTTGGTGGAACTACTTTAGAAACTCGATTCATCGACATGATGAATTTATCTGGTAACGGCTGAGCCATGTAGATACCTTTTTATTTGGAGGGAAATTATAATTGCGGTTATTTTAGGGGAAAGGGAGTGGGCAAGCAAATGTAGTCTTAATAAGTCGCGCATGTTTCTAAGATGTTAGATGCTACCTAGCAACATCGCGTTTTTTATTGAGCCTTTGAGTATTGCTTATAAGCAGGCACTCGTTTAGCAAGGTAATTAATCCATTTTCCTTCATTGAGGTAATATTCTTGCATCTTAGGGTGCTCGAGTATTTTGCGATTAGTATGATGGTAAATGGCTAGGTTGTCGGTGCCTGTCCACCAATTGTATTTATCCTTTTCTGCAAGGACAAGCTCTACGGCTCGCTCTAAATCTATATAGGCTAAAGCTCTAAAGCCTGACATGCCATAGGCATTGTAGTTAGCTCTGCGATTATTTAATAATTTGTTTATTAAATATTTCGCTTGCTTAGTATTACCGATAAGTTGAAATGCTACTGCCTGAATGGAGTCTATTCGTTCTTGGAGAAAGTTACTGGTTTCTGGAAAATGCACGTCAACTATTCGCTCTGCTATTGATATTGCTTTTTCATATTCACCTCTATTTTGATAAATGCTCAATTGATTAGCATTAAATTGAATATAACTGAGCTTACCTGCAGGGCTCGTGCTTTCTTCAATATTTGATATTGGTAAGTCAAGGATCTTTTGCCCACCCGATGGTAAAATTGAATAAATAAAATTAGCCCCATAAAATATGTCGTCGACAAACACTTCGGTATTATGGGTGCTAAATTTTTCAATTAATGATTCGTCAGCTGTATTTAAAAATTGCTGGTATAAATTGGCTGTTTTATCATATGAACTTGCCTTACCTAAGCTTTTATCAAGGCGCTCAAAGAGTATCTTTACCATTTTCGAATCATCGACTCTTTCAAAATGAAATAACGAACCCCTGATTATTCGTGCATGTAATGGATCTAGTTTGAGAGACTTATTAAATGCTAATTTTGCTTGTTCATTCTGGCCATCTAAAGAAAACCACCAACCGAGCACATACCAAGAAATGGCATCATCAGGATAAAGAGCAATCGCCTTATCTATATAGCTCTTACGCAGTTTTCTAAAATCGGAAGAGGCTTGTTTTGACTGTAATTCTTCGGCAACATAATCACTGGCTTGAGCGAGCAGTGTTTCTAAATTATTCGGTGCTAAAGTCACCGCTTTATTTAGTGCATGTGTAGCTCTTATGGTTAATTCTTTTTTTATCGAATGCCAATTATCACCAGCATGCCAATCGGCAATATGCATATTACGAATGATGTGATCGTAAACTTCATTTAATAATCCCCAAGCTTCAACAAAATTTGGATCTATTTCTACGGCTTTTTCTAACAGTTTTTGTTGTTTATCCATACTTTGTGCCGATTCTGGCTCACTTCTGTCAATACTGCGGGCTTTGTTATAGAGATCATAAGCTTTTACGCTAGTGGTAGGCATATCATCTAATAGCCCGACAGATTCGGGTTGTAATTCTACATGTATCGCGTTAGTGATTTCTTTGGCGATAACACTTTGCACAGCAAAAACATCGGTTAACTCCCTATCATAGTTCTGAGCCCATAAATGATGATCAGATATAGCATCATTTAATTGCACGGTAACACGAACAAAATTGTTTACTCTTCTAACCGAGCCTTCAATAATGTATGTTACACCTAACTCGCGGGCTATTTGAGGTAATGTTTTTCCTGATTTTTGAAAACTAAGTGCAGAGGTTCTCGATGTCACTTTGAAGCCTTCGATTTTAGATAAGTTAGTAAGAACTTCCTCGTGAATACCGCCAGCGAAAAAAGTGTTATCGGTATGAGAACTCATATTTTTTAGAGGTAAAACGGCTATAGAATGAACTTGGTTATTCGTTGCTGATTTAGTTGATTTATCTGGTGAGAGGTAAGCATCAAAAAGGACAATAGATAACGCAATGACTAATATGGCAATGATAATAAAGTCAATTTTTCGACCTGTGATTTCTGAAATTGACTCGGTATGGTGGATAGTAGAACTTCGTTTGACACCTTCAGGCGTTAGTTCAAATGCCCAAGCCAGAAGTAGTGCAAAAGGGAAGCCGATAAAACCAAGATAAAAAACGATACCATTTAGCACCGGAGGTAGGTTTAAAGCGGGCACAGCGACAGACGTAACTTGAATGACAATCCAGCCCAAAGCTAGATAGGCTATACCCACTTTAAATACGTTTCTGCGTTTTAGTTCTGCTATTAAGTCGACCATAATAAAGTTCCTATAACACCAATAAAGGATAGCAGTTAAAAGCAGCTCGCGTAGGTAAATAATGCAATGATGAAAATGAGGAACGCTTACATTAATGGTTGGATAGAAATTATGACTCTCTTAAAAAATAGTGATTTGCGGCTACTCAGTTCACTTCATTTAGACAAGGTTAAATAATAGGAGGGGAGAAGGGCATTAAAAGTTATTTTAACTTCCTAAAGTATACGTGTTGGTGGAACTACTTTAGAAACGCAGTTCATCGACATGATGAACTAATCAGGTAGTGGCTGAGCCATGTAGATACCTTTGTGTTCGAAGAAAATTATAATTGTCGATATTTTAGGTTAAAGGGACAAGGCAAGTAAATATGATTGAGAGGATTTCTATTTTTACCAAAAGAGCTTTATTGACAGAAACTACACCCCCTACTAAATAACGACTTTATGTCAGGTTTATACGGGGGGGAAATGGTTAAAAACTATAGATCAATACCGCAGATGTTTGTGTATCTGTATTGGTTTTATCTGTATCTACTTTTGAATTGTAATCAATAAGGACACTTAATTTTAATTGTAAAGATTCAATGAGTTTACTGGTAATCGAGCTTTCAGATTTATATGAACTATTTTGACCTGATTCTACTGCATGTTTAGCGATCAATAACTGCTTAAATTCAATATGTTCATTCATTTTTCTTATATATAAAGCTTGTACTTGCAAAATCAGACTATCTTGGGTTTCGCTGTAAATACCGGTATCCAATTCTTTTTGACTTACCCGGGTAACATCTCGTTTAAAACCAGGACCAATATCCGCATCAAGACTGGCTTTACTTGTTTCGAACCAACGTCTTCCCCAACCGGTCGAAAGCGAGGCTTGTGAGTCGAAACTGGAGAATTTATTTTCTTCATAAGCCAAGTTACCGTATAAGTAATTTCTATTGGCGGTATTGATTGTGTAGTTAGTTTGAGTAACCGCGTTCCATTTGTTTTCGGTTGTTTCAAAATGCTCGTCATCAGCACCTGAACTTACCGCTGTTTTTTTTATTAACGAGTCAAAAACGAAGATACTGCGCCAGAGATTTTTTTCATAACGTAAATCCATGCCGACTTTCATATCGGCACTGCGAGTATTACCTGTTAAATAAAGTAAACCTAATTGTGCGGAAGCAGTAAAACTCTGAGCGGATTTAATTGGCTGTGACTCTGCTTTTTCTAAACTTGCTAACACATCCGCGCTAGTTGCGAGTGATGGTTTGACAACATTTACTTTGTTAATAATCGTTGGCAATTCTTCCGATGAAACAGCAAAAGATAATGGAAAAAGAATAGTAAAACAGAGGCGCTTTGAAAAGTGTCGGTACATTTTAATCAGTATTTATAATAAAAGAATATTCGTTATTGATAATAAGCAGTATACCTAAGTCGGCTTAGTTAACGCAACATGACAAATCAAAAAGACGTTACCATCTTGTATTAGGGTTAAAGCAGTATGTTGGTTATTTAGTCAGAGGAATGAAAAATAGCAGTCTAAATTAGGGGGACTTATAGAGGTATAAATTGAAAGTAAAAAGAGCGTTGGCCCTTTTTACTTTCAATATTGTATTGCTTTAAAGCACTTTATTTATTATTTGATCAGTGCCTTTAATTCACCACGTTGATAACGATCAAACATGTTATCAAGGCTTATCGGTTTTATTTTACTCGCGTTACCAACAGTATTAAAGGCTTCAAATCGCGCTTTACAAATATCGTACATTGCATTAGTAGAAGCTTGTAAGAACTTTCTCGGGTCAAACTCACTTGGATTTTCTGCTAAAAATCGTCGTACAGCACCTGTTGCAGCAAGACGTAAGTCAGTATCTATATTGATTTTACGAACACCATGTTTAATACCTTGCTGAATTTGCTCAACAGGTACACCATAAGTTTCAGGAATTTTACCGCCAAATTCGTTAATAACAGCTAACCATTCTTGTGGAACTGATGAAGAGCCGTGCATGACTAAGTGAGTTTGTGGGATACGTTGGTGAATCGCTTTAATACGGTCTATGGCAAGAATGTCACCCGTTGGTGGACGAGTGAATTTATAAGCGCCGTGTGAAGTACCACAAGCTATTGCTAAGGCATCGACCTGAGTTTTCTTCACGAAATCAGCGGCTTCTTCAGGATCAGTTAACATTTGATCTTTTGTTAATATACCCTCTGCACCCACACCGTCTTCTTCGCCTGCCATCCCCGTTTCTAACGAGCCTAAACAGCCTAATTCACCTTCAACAGAAACACCACAAGCGTGAGCCATTTCAACAGTACGGCGAGTCACATCAACATTGTATTCATAACTGCTTGGTGTTTTACCATCATCCATTAAAGAGCCATCCATCATTACTGATGAAAAGCCTAATTGGATAGAACGTTGACAAATTGTAGGCGAAGTACCGTGATCTTGATGCATCACCACAGGGATATTCGGAAACTCTTCAATAGCGGCTAAAATTAAATGACGTAAAAATGGCGCACCAGCATACTTTCGAGCACCTGCAGATGCTTGCATGATCACTGGGCTATCAGTATCGCTAGCGGCAAGCATGATTGCACGCACTTGCTCTAAATTATTGACATTAAATGCTGGAATGCCATATTCAAATTCTGCAGCATGATCAAGCATCTGACGCATTGAAATTAAAGCCATTTAGTAACTCCTAAATTAAAAATATAAAGTATAATGTTGTTGGTGGTGAAAGCTTTTATGTTAACGACAAAATTATATCAACTTATGCTGTTTTCTTACAGGATAATTTATCAAAAGTCGTTCTTTTAACGGTAAATTACTTTTAACTTGTATTTTGTACGAATAGTACGTTTTTTTGTGATCTTCATTGATACAACTAAGCTATTTTATGTCTATATGTATGTAAGTTAACTACATTGGTAGTCATATTTCTTTCGTTATTATTTCGAGTTGGTCGTAATTCTTTCGATTTATCTTTCACTTTGGCTTTCGATTCGCACTTTATAGCACATTATCTTATCTTTAGGTATAAAAAAACGAGTGGATCTATTTTTGTTTAAAAATAAATTCACTCGTTTCTATTTGTTACTTAGCAGTTAACTCTACTGTTGATCAATACTAACGGTTAGGCTATTTGTCAGTGTTATCTGCTAGTGTATACATTTACATCGTCTGCTTTATTATGCAGACTTGGCTCTTTCTTCTAATATTTCAACTGCTGGTAGTTTTTTACCTTCTAAAAATTCTAAGAAAGCGCCGCCGCCAGTAGAGATATAAGAAATCTTGTCGGCGATATCATATTTATCTACTGCGGCTAGCGTATCACCACCACCAGCAATAGAAAAAGCCTTACTATTTGCAATGGCATGTGAAATAACTTCAGTGCCTTTAGCAAAGGCATCCATTTCGAACACGCCAACTGGGCCATTCCATAAAATAGTACCTGCAGATTCAATTATCTTGGCAACTCTTGCCGCCGTTTCTGGACCATAATCGATAATATCATCCAGCGCGTCGACTGCAGATGCTGCTTTTATTTCTGTTGCTGAATTATGCTTCCAGTCACTGAAACCATCACGAGTGACGGTTACATCATTTGCATAAATAACATCTGTTTGGTTACACAGACGCTGTGCTTCAGCGATTAAATCCTTTTCATATAAAGAGTTGCCTACTTCATTTCCTGCAGCGGCAACAAAAGTATTTGAAATACCACCACCGACTACCAAGGTATCGGCAATTTTTGATAATGAATCAAGTACAGTAAGCTTAGTTGATACTTTTGAACCACCTACAATGGCAACTAAAGGACGAGCAGGGTTATCTAATGCTTTAGCAAGCGCATCTAATTCGCCGACTAATAAAGGTCCACCACATGCTGTTTGTGCAAATTTAGCTATGCCATGAGTACTGGCTTGTGCACGATGTGCCGTGCCAAAAGCATCCATAACAAAAACATCACATAAAGCGGCTAATTTTTGAGCTAAGTTATCATCGTTTTTCTTTTCGCCGATATTAAAACGAACGTTTTCAAAAATGACAAGCTCACCTGCTGCAACTTCAACACTGTCTAAGTAGTCTGTTACTAAGCGAACAGGGTAGTTTAACGCAGCGCTTAAATAGTCAGTAACAGGCTTAAGTGAATACTCTTCGTTTGGCTCACCCTCGGTAGGGCGACCTAAGTGAGACATAACCATGACTTTTGCACCTGCTTCTAAAGCAAGTTTAAGTGTCGGTAATGCTGCACGTAGACGTGCATCAGAAGTTATTTTACCGCTCGCAACAGGTACATTTAGATCTTCACGTATAAGCACGCGTTTACCACTCAGGTTCAAATCAGTCATTTTGATAATGGACATGTTCATTTTCCTATTGTTAATGTTTATAGAGTTATTTATTTTTTTGATTGAGTTACCGCTGAGTTCATTGCCGTAGCGGTATCTAACATACGGTTAGCGAAGCCCCACTCGTTGTCACACCAAATTAGCATTTTAACTAAACGTTTATGACTTACTCGGGTTTGATTGCCATCAACAATGCATGAATGAGGATCGTGATTAAAATCAACGGAGACTAAAGGCTCTTCGGTATAAGACAATATACCAGCTAGATTAGTTTGTTTTTCAGCTTGAATAATGGCTTGGTTTATCTGTTCAATAGTTACATCATGGTTAACCGTGATGCTTAAGTCCATTGCGGTAACATTTAATGTAGGTACGCGAACAGCAATGGCTTCGAAACGGCCTTTGAATTTAGGTAAAATTCGCTCTATACCTGCAGCTAATTTCGTATCTACAGGAATGATTGATTGACTCGCTGCACGAGAGCGACGTAGATCAGGATGATAGGCATCAATAACTTGTTGGTCATGCATAGAAGAATGTATGGTGGTAATTGTGCCACTTATTATGCCAAAAGCTTCATCAATGACTTTAATGACCGGTACTATACAGTTAGTTGTACACGAGCCATTAGAGACAATACGATCATCTGAGCTTAATGTCTTATCGTTAACACCATAAATAATAGTCGCATCAAGATCTTGGCTACCAGGGTGTGAAAATAGTACTTTTTTTGCCCCTTGCATTATATGTACTAACCCATCAGTTTTACTGCCATATTTACCGGTACAGTCTAGGACAACATCAATGGTATGTTGTTGCCAAGGTAGTTCGGCTAAATCACTAATATGACTTAAACTTATATCGTCACCATCGATGGTAAGGGTGTTATCTTGCTGGCTAACTTTACAAGAGAAGCGGCCATGAGTGGTATCATATTTAAGTAGGTGTGCAATACCTGTTGCCGGAGCTAGTTCGTTAATTGCCACTAGAGTAAAAGTATCTCTTTTATCACTCTCATAAAGGGCTCTAACTACGCTACGACCTATACGGCCAAAGCCATTAATGGCTATTCTTGTTTTCATAAAAATAACTTCATAAAAATAGTTTCATAAAAGGGTTCATAATAAAAAGTATTTACCTAAAAATTTTTATAAAAAACCTTTAGGTAATCACTACATCAAAACACTAAAAAACGATAAGTCACAAGGAATCCTCCTTACAACTTATCGTTTAAGCTTTACACTTAACGTTTGTAGTTAACGTTTGTTATAGCGCATTCACTGTTTTAACAACATTGTCTACAGTAAAACCAAAGTGCTCAAGTAATACGTTACCCGGAGCAGACTCACCAAAGGTAGTCATACCAACAACAGCGCCACTTAAGCCAACATACTTAGCCCAAAAGTCGACATGTGCTGCTTCAATGGCAACACGTTTAATTACGTTAGGTGGTAATACTGATGCTTTATAGTCAGCACTTTGCGCATCAAAAACATTGGTTGATGGCATTGATACGACACGTACTTTTTTACCTTGCTCAGTTAATGCGTTAGCAGAATCTATAGCTAGGGCAATTTCAGAGCCAGTTGCAATTATAATCACTTCAGGTGTTCCATCACAATCTTGTAAAATGTAACCACCCTTTGCTATATCGTTTACTTGTGTTTGACTACGCGTCATTGCAGGTAAACCCTGACGTGAGAAAATTAACGCTGATGGTGCTTTTTGACTTTGCACTGCCGCTTTCCATGCAACGGCTGATTCTGTTGCATCACACGGACGCCAAGTGGTTAAGTTTGGTGTAGTACGTAAGTTTGTTAATTGCTCAATAGGTTGATGAGTTGGACCATCTTCACCTTGGCCGATAGAGTCATGCGTATAAACAAAAACATTCTGAATGCCCATTAAAGCAGACATGCGTACAGCATTACGTGCATATTCCATAAACATCATGAACGTTGCGCCATAGTTAATGAAACCACCGTGTAATGAAATACCATTCATGATGCCGCTCATACCAAACTCACGTACACCGTAATAGATATAATTACCGGCAGGATCTGTTTCAATGCCCTTTGAACCCGACCATAAAGTCAAGTTTGAGCCAGCTAAGTCAGCAGAGCCACCTAACATTTCAGGTAAGATAGCACCAAAAGCTTCAATCGTGTTTTGTGACGCTTTACGCGAAGCAATATTTTCGCTTTGTTCATGACAATGTTGAATATATTCATTTGCTTTAGCTTCAAATTCTGCCGGTAAATCACCGTTGATTACACGACGTTCAAATTCTTTAGCAAGTGCAGGGTGTGCCGCTTGATAAGCAGCAAACTTATCATTCCAATTGGTTTGTTTAGCACAGCCTTTTTCTTTTTGATCCCATTGTGCATAAACATCACTTGGAATATCAAAAGGTTCATGTGACCAGTTTAAGAACTCACGCGTTGCAGCGACTTCATCATCACCTAATGGTGCACCATGACAATTATGAGTACCAGATTTATTTGGTGAGCCAAAACCAATAATCGTTTTACAGCAAATCATGCTTGGCTTGTCAGTAACTGATTTTGCTTCTTCAATCGCGTGAGTAATAGCTTGTGTATCGTGACCATCCACTTCAATAACATGCCAACCGTAAGCTTCAAAACGGGCAGGGGTATTGTCGGTAAACCAACCTTCAACATTACCATCAATTGAAATACCGTTGTCATCCCAGAAAGTGATTAGCTTACCTAAACCTAATGTACCGGCTAAAGAACAAACTTCGTGAGAAATGCCTTCCATTAAACAACCGTCACCTACGAAACAATAAGTGAAGTGATCTACTACATTATGATCTTCGCGATTAAATTGCGCTGCTAATGTCTTTTCTGCAATTGCCATACCGACAGCATTTGAGATACCTGCGCCTAATGGGCCCGTAGTCGTTTCAACACCAGGGGTATAACCGTATTCTGGATGGCCAGGTGTTTTAGAGTGCAATTGACGGAAGTTTCTCAAATCGTCAATGGATAAGTCATAACCCGACAAATGCAATAGAGAATAAATAAGCATTGAGCCGTGGCCATTTGACAAGATAAATCGGTCGCGATCAGCCCAGTTTGGGTCAGTAGGATTGTGCTTTAAAAAGTCACGCCATAGTACTTCGGCGATATCCGCCATACCCATAGGGGCTCCAGGGTGTCCTGATTTTGCTTTTTGAACAGCATCCATACTTAAAACACGAATGGCATTGGCCAGTTCTTGACGCGACATAGTAACTCCAGATTATATTGTCAGTTATATTGCTAGATAGTGAGTAAAATTGTTTTTTACCCTTATTAGCTTGTTTTTGAATAATTGAGCGCGTATTTTCCCTTACCACAGCACACAGCGCAAATTTTATTAAGATATTTTTTATATTATTTTGTTTTGTATTTAATCAATATTTGAATATAGTGGTAGTATAAAACCGTAAAACATTATCTACCACCTGTTAAATTAACATGTCGATAACATTTTAATTACTTACAATAACCAAACATTTATGACACAACTCAATTTACAGCGCTTTTTTAATGCATCGTTGCTTTATTTTACGCTTTGTCTTTGTGCCTTATGGGCTACTTCTCCTGTTGCTTTTATTAACGTTGTTGCACCAGCTGCCGCGCTTGTTAGCGGTTTAATTATTTTGTGGGGTACTGCTGCTTTTATTGCTGTACTTGTCACCAGTCCCATAATCGCTTGGTGTTTTCAGTCTTATTTTGACGTTAACCTTGATGTAGCAGCGACATTAATTGCTTTGCTTGCCATTATTTTACAGGGCTTTTGGACAAAACAATTAACCTATAAATTCGTTATTTCAAAAAAATGGTTAAAATCTCGTCGTTCATTGTTTTTCTTCTTGTTACGGTTAGGGCCTTTAGCATCGACTATTTCAGCAACAGCTGTTGTTGTTATCGCCATACTCGATAATAGAGTCATGCAAGGCTCACTTTTATATACCTTCTTAACCAGCTGGTCTGCAAGCGTGCTTTTTTCTGTTTTCTTTATCCCTTTATTTTTATTAAATAAGGGCAATAAGCAACTTAACGCCAGTAAAAAACTCTTTGTCACTATTACTTCTACTTTAGCGGCGCTAGCTGTTTTTTTACTTTTTAAAGCCTCCTATATAGAGCAGAGTCGTGAGCGATTAGATAAATTTGTGCAGCAAAAACGAACTATTGAACGACAAATAAAACAAGAAATTTCTGATGTAGTAAGCCAGGTTAATAGTTTAGCTGCTTTGTTTAAAGCGAGCAAAGCCGTGTCACTAGCCGAATTTACTTTGTTTAGTGAAAGTATTTTAAAAGAAAACTCCAGTGTTAGTGCTTTAGAATGGGCACCGGTTGTTACGTCAGTAAATAGGACGGTGTTTGAAGAACAGGCATCTCGGACGTTAAATCAATCATTTATGATTAAGGAGCGTATTAACGGTCAGTTATTTGTGTCAAAACAGGAGAAACCTTATTTCGCTCCGTTATATTATATCTATCCTAATAAACGTAATAATGCGGCTTTAGGGTTAGATGTTTTTAGTAATGCCAAAGAAACATTATCAATGGAAGCTGTTACAGACAGCGATGGTATTGTTGCCAGCGCACCTTTGGCGTTGGTGCAAGATGACTTTAGTCGACCAGGCGTATTGTTTAGTGCCGCCGTGCTTTCTTATGCAAAAATGAATGTGGCGCCGGCTCTTACAAGCGGTCTAAATAAAACAGCCGAAAAGAAACTGAACTTAAAGCAACGCAATAAAACAGAGGATCTAAAAGGTTTCGTTATTGCGGTGGTGCAATTTAATGATTTCTTTTTGAAACTGGCACAGGAAGGGCACACCGATGTTAACTTTTTTGTGCAAGACATTACTAGTTATGAGCCTCATGTGCTTTTTGGTCAAGCATTGCTTTATGATAACCGGCATGTAGAGTCGATAATACTTGAGGTGTTTTCAAGGCAATGGCGAATCGATATTGGTGAACAAGCGCCATGGTTTGCTCAAAACAAAAATTGGCAAGCTTGGACCGTACTCATTGGCGGCACTTTTGGCGCCTTTATTTTTCAGTTACTTATTTTAATGATGGCAGCATACTCAAGTGAACTAAGCCAAAAAGTAGAGTTAAAAACCCGTGCATTAATTTTAGCAAAAGAAAAATCTGAACAAAAAAGCTTAGCCAAAACTAATTTCTTACAAACGCTCAACAATGAACTGCGAATACCTTTGCAAGTGATAGAAGCCTTTATTGAGCAGCTAAAACAAAAGGGCATTAATAATAAGCAAGTAACGGGCATTGTTCATTCAGGAAAGAATATTGTCCAATTATTAGATACCATGATGGATTTATCTGAAATAGAATCAGGCACTATAAAGGTTAAAAGTGAGCCTTTTGATTTTTACGGTTTTTTAAATAGAATAGAGCCTATGTTAAAGGCGAATAATGCGCGTAGCGGCAAATCAATTTTTTTCCTTATTAATAAAGGGGTACCTCACTATATTAATGGCGATGAATTACGCATGCAAAAACTACTGTATGTATTGACTCAAAGTGCTCAACAATTATTTGCTACCGACGCCTTGCGCTTAACAATAAAATTACATGAACATAAATCGCATAGTGCCAGTTTATTTTTTATCTATTCTCATCAAGATGAAGCAACAGCAGGGGATAGCGATGAGAAAATCAAGCAGGCTCTAGCTCAAAGTTTCTCATCATATAGTACTTCAATGGCGATGTTAAAAGAGGTCTGCCAGTTATTGCAAGGGAACGTTAACTTAGGCATGTTATCTTCAGGTGGTGGGGTATTAAGTGCTTCTATTCGTGTGACGATAACAACAGCGGAGCAACAAAATACCCATCAAGCATTATTTTTTGACGAACATATAGAGTAATTATTGCCTATTCAGTTCATTGAGAAAAAAGCATTTCAAAATTTTAGTTTATTTTCAATAATTTGACTTGATATCTTATTTTAAATCGTTTAAGTTTTAGGCAGCTTATTAAGCAATGTACAAAAAATTAATAAAAATAGGCAGTAAGCTCTAAATAATACAGGTCAAAATTATGAAAAGGTCATCCCCGCAAGGGTTTAAATTGACTACGGTGATCATAGCGGTATTAGTGATGGCCGTATCAGCAGTAATGAGCAATGCCTCAGTCGCTGATGACATGGATGTAGAGATAACCCAAACAAAGCAATAGATTTTGCTATAAGCACTGTTATAAGAGAAGTTTAAGCCATCACTGTTTGCACAGTGATGGCTTTTTTCGTTGTTATTAGTAGACAGAATAATGCGATATGGTCATTTTACCTGACTAAATGTTAAGTTGGCGCTCCATAAGGGATTCGAACCCCTGCTTCAAACTTAGGAGGTTTGCACTCTATCCAACTGAGTTAATGGAGCTTGACGGTATTCTAAAGGACAACATAATTAAAAGCACTATTATTTTATTTAGCTTGAGTTTATTGCCTGTCAGTTCACGAGGATAGTTATTGCCGTTATGTTATTTTTATGAACATTTATTGCCGTTGTTCATGTTTATTTGTTATCAAGGCTCAGCATATTATCGCTAGAGCAAGTAGTTACGCTGTGCAGAAGGGAATTTTCGCTTTTTTATTGATTGTTTTTGTTGGTATTTCTGTCTTTTAAGAGCGTTGTTAACTTATTCTATAATAATTAGACTTTAATTGGCTTAACTTTTGCTATCTGATAAGGGTCATTAATTTCTAAATTTTTACATTGTAGAATTTTTAGTGATTAATAACTGAGCTAAGCGGGAAGGACGCGGAATAGTCGTATAGAAAGTGTACGTGGCTACTGCACACCCTGTATCACTTAGGTTGGTGGTTAACAAAATCAGTATGAAAAATAACATATTTCAACAAAATGAAATAATTTGATAAATATTCTAAAGTTATTTGAAAGTGAGTCGATAGCTTGATTATCGATAAGAAAACAATCGATTAATAATTTGGAAAGTGTTTAGAAAAAGAAATTATTTATTCAATGTGAAATGTTGGTAATGCATCCTAATGTTATATGCTGGTTTGTCTTTATCATTTAAACTTTAATAAAGGAGTGTTGCTATGCAACTCAAGAAAAAACAATTAGTCCAAAAAGTCGGATTAGCTATATTTGGAGCAACACTTGCTTTGTCAGCCTCTGCCGACACTTTTACGGCCAGCGTTACCACCATTGACGATGTATCTATTACACCAGTGCAAGATCTTGATTTTGGTAGTACTATAAAGACTACCGTAGGTGTCTGTTCCATGAATGCTCTCCTTCCCGGAGGTATTCTAATGGAGTATCAAGACGTTGATGGTGGTGCGGAAGATTCACTTTACGGTGCAACGACTAACACTGCAGGTGCCGCTTGCATTGACGCGCTAGGATCAGATACTAGCGTTACTCCGGGGGTTTGGCGAATTTCAGGTGCTTCTGGCACTGGGGTCAATCTATTAATATCACAAATTGCTCAAGCAAGTGCTGATTATACTTTTAACCCGGATGGCGGCTGTTATGTTAAATTTGATAACGCGAAGGCAGCTGGTGATAGTGATTCGTGTGTCACGTTAATACCGGGTACGGTTGTACCTAAGACGGTTGCTAAGTTATCTAATGGGGATGAAGCACATACTGATGATGTTGAAGGTATTGCCAGTATCGCAGGAGATTTGTTATTTACTGTTGGCGGCACGATTACCATAGTCAATGCCCTTACAGCCGAAACCGATTACCCATTAACTTTTCAAGTTGATGTTACCTATTAATAGTGGCTTATCAACTTAGTTCAGGAGATTATTATGCAACATAAAATGAAAATATTAGCGGCTCTCATTGTCGGAAGCTTAAGTTTAAATAGCTTCGCCGAACAACAAGTACTCAATGGTACTTTTAGAACCATTAAAGCGGTAACTATCTTGCCAATTACGGGGATGTCCTTTACAGGCCTGACACTAACCAGTGGAGATGACTGTGATCTGGAGACCTCAACAGATGGTACGGGTACGGGATATTTAGGTGATGTCTTCATGCGCCTTGGTAGCGGTAATAATAATGCTATAGGCTCAACTGCTAACAAGATGACTTCTTGTGTCGGCGCGGGTACACCTGCTATGGGCGTTTATGAAATCGATGGCGCATCAGGTGGCGCGGTAACAGTTACTATTACCAATGGCACAAATGCTAATGTTGCCGTTATTCCATCAGGTTGTGTCGGTAACTATGGTGCAGGGGAAGATCTTGACACTTGTAAACAACTAGATGTATTGACTACTGCTGGGGTTACTACTATTCGTCTTGCCGGTAGTACCGATACCGGTTCTTTAGGTGAGGGTACCCCTATTGAAGGTACATCATTGATTGCTTTAGGTGGTAATATCGCAGCGACTAGTAATTTGACCGCGGGCTCACCATATACAGTTGATTTTACTATTAGTGTGACTTACTAACGCTTATTAAAAAATCAAGCTAGTATACCCAAAAACCACTTAAACAATTGCTGTTTAAGTGGTTTTTTTATTGGCGCAATAGCTGTTATATTAATTGGCGCAATAGTTGCTTTATATCTGTTAGATAATGACTACTAGTTCTAATTTTAAGGTAAAATACGATATGAACACTAAAAACAGCAAAAAAATGACGCGTTTTGTTAAGATAAATAATACTGCATCATCAGCTTTAACCCTGGTGCTGTTAAGCAGTTTTTCTTTCTCCAGCTTAGGGGCAAGTTTAACCAGTTATCGAATCTACCTTGATAACAATAACCGCACCGAGTCTTTTATTATATTTGCCAAAGGCAGTGTCCCGGAAAAATGTTCATTAAAACTAAGGCACTTTAATTTTGATGATGCCGGTAATATGACCGTGCCTGAAGATGAAAGCGTGCCCGATAATTCATCGGCACCTTGGATCCGTTTTTCGCCAAAACATTTTACCGTACAACCAAAAATTCCCCAAAGCATCCGCTTTACCATGCGCCGCAAGCCAAATACCGAAGCCAATGAATACAGGTCATATTTAGCGGTTTCATGTGAAGTGGTAAAAGAGCAAGTACAAAAAGAAAGCACGCCAGGCCGACCTAGCGTTACGGTTAAACCTCGTTTAGTGCAAAATATACCCATTATTGTCCGTACTGGACCGTTACAAGTAACGGCACAATTTGAAGATGTAATCATTAAAGACGGCATCATTAGCGCCAATTTAACACGCCAGGGTGGGCGTTCTCTTTATGGTCGGTTATCATTGTTCAATAACAAAACGGATAAAGAGTTAGGTTTTACTTCAGGGGTTTCACTATACCCAGAAACCACAACGTATAAAGTCAAATTTTCGGTTAACGCTGAAAATATGCCCAAAATAGCAGATTTAACGTTAAAGTTTGTTGAAAATAAAAATTACGGCGGCAGTTTAACCATAGAGAAAAACTTAAAATAATGTCGCTTTAGTGCTTCAGTACTTTATAACAACTTCCTTCAATTTATTCATTTAACCCACTGGCAGAGAAATAAAAGCTCAGTCAGTGTGTTAAATGAAAATAGCTAATCCACTAAAAAAAAACACACCTTAAAAAATACTAGTTGAAAAGCACCTGCAAAAAACTAGGTCAACAGCCAAGTTAAAAAGCATCGCTATAGCGGGGTTTTTTAACGACTGCCTCACAGAATACGATTAATTTAAACTTGGTTCGAAAATTGCAATTTACATGTTTAAACAAATTATTTTTATCATATGCTAGAAAATTGACGCGCCAATATACGTTCATTTTCTCCTGAAAAGACAAGAGCATAGTTAATATAAGGTTAATATGAAATTAATATTTCGGTCATTTATACTGTTATTACTATGGCAATCTTTTCTGTGTCAGGGAGAAGAGTTACTAAAAATAGACCTTGTAGAAGATGATATCTTATTACTCGATGCAAAAGTTGAAAAGCATCATGTGGGTAGTTCTATAGATGCCTATCTATTTAATGATCATATTTTGATAGCGATTGAACCATTATTTGATGGTTTAAAACTAAAATATAAAATAATCAATAAACAATTAAAACTATGGAAAGATAATGAAGAAATTATTGTTAACTTAAATACAACGGCGTATAAAGCCAAAGAGGGCAGTGCCCCTAAAGACCAGCCTTTGAAGATATGGGCTGATGATGGTTATTATCAATATATTGAGCTGGCGCTAATTGCACAAATATTTGGCGTGACCATTGAGACCGATTTAACCTCACAACGTGTCAGCATATTGACTAGTAAAAAAACAGCCTTTGCTCAAAAAAAGTTACAACGTCTTGAACAAGCTGAGGGTTACCTGTTCCCGATACAGAAACTAGCGATTTTAAATGAACAGCGTCGAGAAGAACATTACAACAGTTTGCAATCTTCCGCTGAAATTGAACAGCCCACCATCACCATTAACGATCAATATCGGTTATTTACCCCGCCTCATGGCCGTGTCACTGTTGCCGCCGATATAGGTGAAAAAAGCTTTAATGGTACGGTGCAACTGGTGTCCGATTTACTTTATCATTCATCAAATTTAACCCTGTCTAAATCTGACAATAGTGATTTAGCGGCGAGTTTAACACTTCGTCGTTATAAAAAATCGCCAGATGAACACATTTTTGGCTTATTTGACTCTTACGCGCTTGGCGATATTTCAGGGGTTTCTAATACCTTAGCAACCACGGTCAATTCAGGTGTCGGTATGAGCTTCAATAAAAGACCTAAAAATTATAGACGCCGAAATTTAGAGACCACAATAATTGAGCTAGCCCCGCCTAACTGGGAAGTAGACCTTTTTCATAATCGACGCTTTATCAATAAATCAAAGGTACCTAGTGATGGGCGTTTGATCTATGAAAGTGTCGAACTTTTTTATGGTCTGAACACTTTTGAAATGAAATTATATGGACCCTTTGGTGAAGAAGAAGTTATTATAAAAACCGTAAACGTAAAGCAGAACCCTTTAGCACAAGGTCAAGTTGCCTATTTTGTCAATGCTTTAGATAATAAGCACCGTTTAATTAATGACCAAAACGATGACGCACCTTATAAAATAACCAACTATGGCGGGTCTATTGATTATGGGGTAACTGAGCGTTGGCAAATAGGTGCATCGTTTAGTGCTATCGATAGTGAAGATCAATTATTTAGCCTTAAAAATAATCTCAGTTTTAATAATTTTTTATTAGAAAATGAATTTGCGATTGATCAAGGTGGCAATTATGCCCAATTAACGAGCCTTACCGGTAGTTTACTTGAAGGTGATAATTATTCTTTTCAATTCGAATCAGCAGATAACCAAGAAGGGGAGCTAGTAAGTACATTCGATAACGATTTTTCACGTTATAACTTATCGTACGTTCTACCGACAACAGCGGTATTTACTAACTTTAGTGCTGATTATTATAACGATAATGATAGTAAACGGTTCAGTCTAAGAAATATGTTATCTAAAAGCTTTCAAGGCATTACTTTATCTCATACCTTGGCTTATAACGAATCTGAACTTAAAGCCACTAATACAGAGTCTTCATCCGCCAGTAATATAGTAGGTAGCCTAGGTATAAGTGGCAGTTATAATGATATTAATATCAGTAGCTTTATCCATTATGACCCAAAAGCCAGCAACCCAATATTAAAGTCATCATCATTCGATATCAGGAAGAAGTTTACAGACCCCTATAAAAATAATCATTACATTGGTGCTAAATACTTTCCATTAAATGATAAAGACTATCGTTGGCAGTTAAAATATAACAGCACCTGGCAAAGAGATGATTTTCAATTAACATTTTCTTCCACTTATAATGCCAAGAGCGAGTGGGGTTTACAGTTGGGTGTACAGTTTTTCTTAGGTTATGATTATCACCATAATAGCTTTATTATGGATAAAGACCTTAGTGGTGGTAGTGCCACGTTAGATGTACATACCTACTTAGATCGCCAGGCGAATGGCGCGCCCGATGTACTTGATTACGACTTACCCAATGTCGAATTTTCAGGTAACCCTAGATGGACAAACTTAAAGAGTGGTGTTGATGGTCGAACAATTTTACCTGGTGTATCGGGTAACACTGAATTTTCCTTTGCTGCACAATGGCAAGAAGGTAGTGCCACATTAAATAATAACTATGTGGTGTATACCCATCCGGGCGCTTATGTTGATGTAAATATGCCGTTTTTCTTGATTACTGATTTAGCGGGCTTTGTCATTAGACAGCAACAAGGTGAAGATATTGGTTTGAAAAATGTCACCATACAGTTACTTAATAATGAAGGTGAAGTGCTTAGAACAATGGATACAGATGAAGATGGTTATTTTGAGTTTTTACAATTAATGCCAGACAGTTATAAAGTGGTTATTTCATCAGATTATTTATCAGAAAAAGGGCTAACAGGCCAAGTTGTAGGGACGAATATTACTACTGGCGGCAGAGGAGGTTATGTTGAATTACCTGCCTTTGTTTTACGTCGTTTGAATAATGACTCCGATCTAGATACCCAAGCTTATTCAACTTTTATTATCGATGAAAATAATGTTGATGCGCTAGTATGGAGTAATGACGAAGAAGTGAATAAAAATTACTTTACTTTACCGCCAAAAGGCAAAGTAACAGCAAAACACTCCTTGACGCAAGACTCTTTGACTCAACCTGTTTTACCTGTAAAAGATGCTATTGATGCTATCAATAAAGTGAGTGTTGAAAAAAACACAACAAAAGTTGTAACAAAGACTGAACGACAAGATCAAAGTAGTGATAAAGCTGATGTATTTACACTGTCTTCTGTTATAAATAAAGTAGAAAAGAGTAAAAACGTACTTCCCCGTTTAAAAGTAAAACGTTTACAGGTAAAAGAAGTTAAGTCAACGAATACTAATACTAAGCCCATTATAAAAGTGAACCCAGCTGAAAAAGTCATCAAGATAAACGAAACGACAGCGATTAATACATCATCTGGTTGGGTAATTCAATTTGCGGCTAACAAACTCTCGATAAATAAAGATGCTGCGATTAATCAATATTCAGCTATCGGGCAATTGTTTTTGGCGCAAAAAAAATCAGCTGAACATAAAACGCTAAACTGTATTATTAGTCGCAGCTTTTCAACTAAGCAAGAAGCAATGAATGCGCGTAATAAAGTGGGCTTACAAGGTTGGGTTACAACCATTAAAACTTATTCAGCAATTAGCCAGATTAATTAATATCAATCTGAATTAGTCTTAATTAAATAAAGAGGAGAAAGGTGTGTTTAAATATTCAATGAAATTATTGTTTTTGTTAGCTATAAGCAATACAGCCTTGGCAATAACACCTACATTTAATGTGGTAAGAGAAATTCACTATGGCGTAGTATTACCCGTAGCGGGTAGCTGTCGAATGATTGCCGGTACTGGAGTTCTGATGAGCCACATTGGCCCAAATATATGCAAATTAACTGACACCGCCCAAAATGGCCGTTATACAATCATTGCTAATCCAAATAAGATTATTAGAGTGAAAGTATTACCGAACCAAGATACGGGTGATGGCATTTTATTTAATCCCTTTATTGAACTGGTAAGTACGGGGTTTACTAAACAAGTTATTTTTAATAATGTCGGCTTTAAACAAATAAACTCAGGTGCTGATGGCGTTGTTGACCTTTACATGGGAGGAGATTTAACAACCAGTACAACATTCTCCAACGGACAAACCATTCCCTTTAGTTTTGCAGACGCCATTGAATGGTACGAAGATCCATAACTTTATCGTGATAACTACTTAATAACTTGAAAGGAGGTTTTTTTGTTTAATTCAACTAAAAAATCTATGCTTATTTTCAGTAAAGTCTTTTTCATTTTATGTTTTCTTTTGGTGGGGTTCAGCTGCCAATCAACACTTGATGTTGCTGGTGATGAACATAAAACTGTTACCGAAAAATGGCGAGCATTATCAACGTATGCAGAAAGTAATATTGATAACTACGGGGTTACGGTCACTGCTCGGTTGGCAATAACTGCAGAGAATAAATTTAAACTGACCCATTATCAGATAAGTAAAGATCCGAGTAGGCAAGATATAGATTTATTAGCGCCAAACTTTGAGTATAAATATATTTGCTTACCGGTATGTTATCAATTAATTGAGTATGTAAATTTTTCAGGTGAGGACGGTAATACTTTATTGACCAACTACTTTGATCGGCATGAATTTGAATTATTTAAATTTTACGGCGATATTCAATTATTAAATAAACAGTTAGCTAAATTAGCTAACTATGATCAACGGCTGTTGAAGAGCTATTTAACCTCGTTAGCTTATCAAAGTACTATCTTTGAGACAGCTAAAGAGTTTACTCAATTTTTAACAGCGGCTTTAACACCGGCTGCTTTGGAAGGCTTTTCGGATAATCCAGAAGAGTTATTTTCTCACTTCTTGAAAAATTACCAAGTTATTAATGGCGGGCAATGGCCTGGTGTCAGTAATGAAGAAGATAAATGGGCTAGTGTTAGTAAAGAACATAATGAATGGACTGATGACAGTAAAGAACAAGATGAATGGGCTGATGTTAGTAAAGAGCAAAATGAATGGGCTGATGACAGTAAAGAACAAGATGAATGGGCTGATGTTAGTAAAGAGCAAAATGAATGGTCTGTATCTACCGAAAGTCCAGAACTAGCATGGTCAACTAAGCTTACTGTACTGCCTGAGGCTCTTTGGCTGAAAGCAACACCAGCACAAAAATATTCAGCAGATGGTCTCGAATCAACGGATAACAACACCTCTGATACTAATCAGTTATCATGGCAATCAGCTAAAGTATCTCCAATAATAATTGGCCATAATGTTTGCAGTTATAAAGAAAGTTATTTTGGTGTCGTTGTCGCAATATCTTTTGAGCAAGTAATAGTAAACCTTTTAGGACAAGCAAAAATAATAAACGAAGGTGTCGTTTATCCTGCCAGTGCGGGTGACTTATTTACTCTGAATGAAAACCTCTATTTTTCCCCGATAACAGAAAAGAGGACGTTTGAAAGGTCAGACGTAGCAAGTTGTATCTTAGAATAAATAATGTCCCTGTAAGTAATCTTCATGACTAACGGTATACTGAGTTCAATTTAGATCAATATAAAAAATTATTTAACAAGTTAATAGCGCCGTTTGAAAAACAGCATAAAATGGAGCGCTTTTAGTTATGTTTAACTTACTCTTGATTCTAATCCATTTAATTACTTATGGCTGCTTTACCTCTAACATTCCACATCCAATAAGCGTTGTTTGTTGTACCATTATAGAAAGTAAATAACATCAATAATGGGCCTATTCTTTAGCCAAAGCTACTTAAAGTATTAGTCCATTTTGATAGTGAGTAGAACGATGACTTATGTAGAATTTTAAATGTCAACTTAGGGGGCAAGTGGCTAGGTAAGTTAGAAGTAAGTCTATTAGGTCGGTAATTTACCTAAAGGTATGGTGTTTAGATATGTATTTACTTTGGTAATAATGTTGAAGTCATAGCGACCTTAGTCGCTTTTTTATAATCAATACTACCCCTGTACCAAAGGCACCCTACCTGTGTCTTGGTCTGTGGTACTAACTGGTTCACTGCTTAATAGTGCTTTAGCGACATGGGCAGGAATGAAACTTTGCGCAGAAGCCACTACCGCTTTTGATGAAATACCGACAATGCGGGCGTTAACTAAATAGCCGCCTTGATGTTTTACTAAATTGCCAGTGACTATATATCGAATCGGAATGTCGGTGCTTAAATCATTAAAGTCACGGCTCGAAATAAAGTCACCTTGCTGGGTGATTCGTAAAGAATCAGTGATCTTAAAATCAAGTACTGGGATTCCAACTTTGTGAATTTCGTGGATAAGGCTTTCGGCTATTTGATTACCTAATAAACTGCTATGTTGTAAGTCACTGTCTAAAAAAGCAAAGCTAGTCACTGCAATAGGTGTGCTGTTATTTACATATTGCAAATTACTGACTAACTCTTGCATCAGCCCACGCATATAAAAGTTTATATCGTTAGTGAGCACTTGCCCCTCGAAGGAGTCTGTGGGAGTATCCTTCGCGCTTGAACTATTTTGAAATCGAAAATTACCCTGTGAGTTACTATTCACCGTAGCGGAAGTTTCTTCTTGTCCGGTGGGAGTCTCGTCAATTGCAGAGCAAGCTGCTAAAGAGGAGGTTACCATGAGTATTGAAAGTATTTTTTTCATTAGATTACCTTAAAGTGCTTTTCGATAAAGCATATCGTTTTTCATTGTAATTTTTTGTTTGTCGTTTAATGAGGGCATTGGAATATAACCGGTTGCCGCAGCAATAATTTTTTGCTCTGGCAGCTCTATAATACGAGCATTGACCACTAGTTTATTCTCGTGTTCCGAATAGGTTCCAGTAATAAAATACTGTGCATTGATATTGCGCTGCAAATCCTTAGTATCTCTTGATAACATAACATCAGCATCGGATGTTATTTTTATTGCTGAGGCCGCTTTAAATTCAATTACATTCAAACCTGCTTGCGCTGCGAGCGTAATAAAGCTTTCTTGAATTTGTAAGCCAATATAATGCTGTTCAGCCAGGTTAGGCTTTGTGTTCAAGTGAATAGGTAAAAAAGTGCCTACTGCCACCGCTTGAGATAGTTTAATATTATTTGCATTTGCGAATAACTTGTTTGCCAAACGAGTAACGTTTTGATGAATTAATGCTTGTTCATTGTGAGCTGGAGACTCCGCATAATGACTCGTATTTACCATTAAGCTTGATTTAGTATTACTTTCACTATCACCCCAAAAGGCATCATAATCATCAGATGACGACCCATCTTTCACAGTGGAACATGCACTTAACAAACTTAGTGTAAATAGCGGGACGAATAAGGTAATAAATTTCATAACAGAGCCTTAAATATGTTTCTTCGTTGAGTAATTAAACGCTATGATTTAACTTTACTGAATTAAATAAAATGGTAAAACCTTCGAGGTGGAAGCAATGACCTTCTTACTTTCGATCTCTATCACTCTTGCGTAAAGCATAATTCCATTGGCCGTTTTTCTCATTGTGCCTTTTAAGACATAACCAATATCACCGTTGCCTGAAGACTCTTCTAAGTAGGTTAAGTAGTCTGCTTGGTAATCTGTAGACGTATTGGCTACGAGTAATTCTGCTGCGGGTAATCCTATGTTTTGCATATCAATAATAAAGGCTTCTGCCAAGTCGATAGCTAAGTGAGAGTTAGATGTTTCTATTGGAGATAACGACACAAAAGGGGGAACTACAATTGATTTTGCTATTTTTTGACTCGAGAGTTTTTGGTGTAAACGATAAACCATTTGCTCAGTGTATTCGTTTATTGTTTGAAAACTTCGCTTTGATTGAAAGTCGTTAGACTTTCTCACTGTATTATCTTGAACTATCTCAACATCATTGCACTGATAAAAATCACCCTTATCATTTGCACATAATCGCGCTGAATTATCAACGCTTGAACAACCCGTTGCCAGTAGCGTCGCTAATAGTATGCTATGAACTTTAATTGATGTAGCCATTGATATCTTCATTTTAGTTCCACTGTATTTTCCACTGTTTAAAGGGAAAGGTTTTTTAGTTTTGTATTCTGTTTATATTTTATATATATCTTATTCATATGATATGCATTTAATAAGCCAAGATTTAAGTTCTAGTTTAATGGTTATTGCTAAAAGCTCAGAAATTAATGCTTAATCGCAAGATCATCTATTTGAATATTATCAAGTAAACTGCCGTCGCTCGTCATGGCTTTGGCACTTTGACGATAGACTTGGTTAATTTTTATTTTATATGGGCTAAGGTTAAAACTGGTGTAAGTAATGCCTGCGCTGCTAGTAAAGCTACTTTTATGTAAAAGTGATAGCTCATCACCCACTTTAATGCCGTGCTCTGAACCGAGGTTAATGGTCATTGAATTACCATTTACTTGTACTATTTTTGCTCTAACTTGCTCACAAATAATGTTTTTATCTAGTGCCTTCGTTACTTCATTTAAGGTACTGTCTATCATTTGTCCATATTCACTTTGCCAAAAGGTAGGGCTATTAACATCGACACTCTCTCGTTTATTAAAGGCCCAAGGTGCTGATTGACTAAATTGCTCTTGATAAGCAAGTTCACCATTAACTCCTTCGTAAAGGTAAAAGCTAACAGTAAAGTTGCGTTTAAATATGCTTTGCTGCCAAAAACTCCAGGCATTGGTACTCTCTTGATTAAAAGACAGCTCACTAATTTCACTAAATAAAACATAATGGCTATCGGCTGTATCGGTTAACGTCATGACTAATTGTTTTATTTTCTCTGATTGCATGTTTTGTTTTAAACGAGAGTAGGGCGTTTTTTTTGCTAGGGATGACTTTACGTCAATATGTTGACTGTTAGTGTTGAGCTGGTTACTTAAATTATTCATTATTGCAGTATCAAGTGCGTAAACTTTACCAATGTTAGCCTGTTCTCTATGAACAATATGGCTTTTAGTCAGCAAAATTGATTTACGAAAATCTGCAGCAAAGCATTGTTTTTCTTGTGGGTAGATGTCAGCTCTAATATTGACGGTAATGCTGTTCCCACTATGAACTTCATCAATAAGTTCAATAGCACTTACAATACCACTCGCTCTAATACTGATGTTGTCTTGTGTTAATAGTCCGTTGACGACTTGCTGTACACTTGATACTGAAGCACCAGCAACAAGTAATGCTTTATTCAAAGCATCCTCTATTGCTCTCGTTCTTGCCTGAGAGCTATCTCCATCTTCAATAATTGCTTGGCCTTGTGCTTGATATAATTGAGCAGAAGAAGGAAAGCTGAATACTATAAAAAGAAATACCGAAGAACAAAGTAAAATTAAGTAACTTAATGAAAAGGTGAAACTTACGTTGAGGGAGTTCTTGGGCATAATGATTACCGTCAGTTTTTTGTTAACAAGCTATAAGTTAATAGTGTAAGCATCTTTTATGCCTAAAGTGTGTGCTGATTGTCAAAAGATATTTTTTGGCGCGATATATGCTTGTATCTACGGTAAGTTCAGCGTGACGTTCAAAAGGGTCGTCATCCTGAATTTATTTCAGGAGCTTATTGCTTAAGGCACTGAAACAAGTTCAGTGTGACGTAGCGTTGCTCAGTGTGACGTTCAGAAAAGTTGTCATCCTGAATTTATTTCAGGAGCTTATTGCTTAAGGCACTGAAACAAGTTAAGTGTGACGTAGGGTTGTTCAGTGTGACGTTCAGAAAAGTTGTCATCCTGAATTTATTTCAGGAGCTTATTGCTTAAGGCACTAAAACAAGTTAAGTGTGACGTAGGGTTGTTCAGTGTGACGTTCAGAAAAGTTGTCATCCTGAATTTATTTCAGCAGCTTATTGCTTAAGGCACTGAAACAAGTTCAGTGTGACGTAGCGTTATTTAGTGTGACGTTCAGGAAAGTTGTCATCCTGAATTTATTTCAGCAGCTTATTGTTTAAGGCACTGAAACAAGTTCAGTGTGACGAAGTGAATAATAAACATCACTTATAGAGAATATTATGAAGTTAAAAAATAAAAATTTATTTGTCGCCTTAATTTGGACTGTTTCGACAAGCTTTTTGCTCGGTTGCTCTTCTGTGTATGATACCCATGTGCAGTGGCAAACAGTCAAACCTGAAACTTTTCCGGTACTCAATGCTGTCGGTTATGCACCAATTAGTTTGCAAAAATCTAGTAATGAAACTCAGCGTATGCTCATGGCATTAAAAGCATCTAAAATAGCGGCCTATGCTGAATTAGCTGAACAAGTTTATGGTCAGCAGGTGAGTAATCAAGTCTCTATGTCGGATTTACTCATTAATAATGATCAGTTAACTGCGTCAATAAAAGGTGTTATTCGAGGCGCTAAAGTCGTCAAAAGTTATCCGGTGGGGGATACTTACGCGACTGAGTTGTCACTAGATTTTGAAGATGTTTATAATATTTATCAAGCGAATCAGAATCGAAAAGAAATTAAAGAAGTGACTTATTTTTAGCTTCATTATTATTGGTGTAAAGTTGTGGTTAAATTATGCTTTTAGACCAATACTACTTAGACCTGCGCTTTTTTTACCTTTATTATCATAAGTAATCGCATTTTTATTATGGCTTTCTAATAGGCTTGTTTTCATACGCTCAACGGCTAGTTGCGATTGTTGTATAATCCGACCATTAATGAGGTTCTGTTCTTGGCAATGTTCTAATAGCTGAGTGATCTCTGCGAGAGGGCCTGCTAACTTACCGGCTGCTTTATCTTGAGCAAACTCCTGATTAAGTGCTATTTGCTGATCAAGTGTTTGTATTGCGAGTAGTAATTGATTTTTTTCTTGGCTTACTTTTAATAAAGCTTCAGGGTCATGTTGCTGTAAAACTTCTTTTTCATCTGCGATAACACTAACAAGTGATGTTAACTGTTGATGTTGCTGCGCTATTAACTGCATTGAGTTTGATGCTTGCGACATAACGATAACCTTTATTATTTAGATGAACAGCTTAAATGAGCAGCTTAAAATGAGCTACTTGCTTAGCCTTACTTTACACTAAACAAGTTTAAACTCAAAGTTAGCAATACTTGCAGCAAGTTTGTCAGGATCAATTTTATAATCACCATCATTAATGGCTTTCTTTAACTCATCGATTTTCTTTTGGCTTATGCCTGGTCCATCAGTGGCTTTTTTCTGTAATTCATTAAGCTGTTTAGCTTGCGGTGTTATTGAAACAGAGTCTTGACCAGCACTTTTTACTTGTGCTTTATTGTTTCCCGCTTGATTTGTTGATTGAGTCAATTCTTGTTTTGCTTGCATTTGTTGCTTTTGTTGAACTTGACTACTGTTCAAACTGTTGATATTTATAGCCATAATAATATCCCTAGGGCAATTTGGTTTTACTAAAAAGAGTTCTATAACTGTGTTATCGGCTAAGCTAGCTATAACTTTAGCTAAAATTATAAATTAATTACAACTTTGTTGATAGCTTTTACTGTTGAAGTGATTATTCTATTCGATTGTGCGTTTTTAACCCTTATTTGTTCATTTATATTACCCGAGCTCAACGCGACGCCTTTAGTTTTAATACTAAAATTTTCTGAAGAGGCAATAATTATAACCGTATCGCCTTTACAGACAACACAAATCGATTTCCTACTGATAGTTCGTCCTTTCGCAATTCTTTTTTTCGCTTTAGCACCTAAAACAATCTTTTTATCTTGTAACCTTTCACCACGTATTTTGTTGTTAGCAATGAAAAGTATTTCTATATTGTCGTCAGTCAACATCGTACCTTTAAGTATCGTGTTTTTTGCGACAAGAACCGGTAACGTTATTTCTACTTTTGCAGGTAAATAAATATTCCATGGTGTTGAATCATCACAATTTATTTTAATATTGAGGTTTCTACCATTGTGATTTTCAGGTATATTCGCTTGCAGAGGTAATTGGCAGGGCTTTATTATAATTCTAGGGTCGAGCGTAGCGACCTTAATAATGACTTTACCTTCTTCAGGCACGACTAAATTATTTTCAAGATAAGTTTGAGCGAACTGCTCAATATCACTGTGCAGCCAAGTTTTTGCGAAAGCTATTGGCGTATTAAGCAGTAATATTAATGATGTGAATAAAAAAAAGTTCATATAAGGCATATATTTTGTTATCTAATTATAGGTAATTCCAAATACTCGACTATGCTTACTTTAAGTAGTTAAATTAAAAAAATAGCAGTAGAGGGTAGTTGAACAAGTGTAAACTATCATACACTTAGTTTAATAATTTTTTACCTATCAGTTTAAATACTGTAGGTAGGTAAGACTTAGTTAATTAAGTTATATTAATAAGTCACATTTATTCAGTAATACTTAAAAAATATTATTCAAGAAATGTGCCTTTACTCTTAATTTTCATGCATTGGCAAATAATTATAACTACTTTTATTAAGTAATTATAAGTAAAGCGCACAAATTCAAATGAGGTTTTTATGGCAGGCATACTCGACTCAGTTAATCAACGTACACAACTTGTTGGTCAAAATCGACTGGAATTATTACTTTTTAAGTTGGTGGGTAGGCAGCGATTCGGTATAAACGTCTTTAAAGTACGTGAAGTTATGCCTTGTCCACGTTTAACCATATTACCTAAACAAGACACTTATGTTAAAGGTGTTGCCCATATTCGTGGTCAGACTATTTCAGTTATTGATTTAAGTAAATCAACGGGCGGCCCTGCTATTGAGCAAACAGCGGACAGTTTTATTATTATTGCTGAATACAATCGTAGTGTGCAAGGCTTTCTTGTTGCAGGCGTGGAACGCATTGTTACTTTGAGTTGGAAAGACGTTATGCCACCGCCAGAAGGGGCGGGTAAATCAAGTTATTTAACAGCAGTAACTGAAATAGACGATGAAATGGTTTCTATTTTGGATGTGGAAAAAATTCTCAATGAAATTAACCCCGTTTCTACCGATTTAAGCGAAGGTGTTGCTGACGATACTGTCGGTGAATCAGTGGGTGATAAACTCGTTATGATTGCTGATGACTCGACGGTTGCACGAAATCAAGTGAAAAGAGCATTAGAGCCATTAGGTATCAACATGATATTGGCTAAAAATGGTCGAGATGCTTTAGAGCAATTATTAGCTATTGAGGCAACCTGCGAAAACAGTATTACTGAAAAAGTTGCGTTAATGATATCTGATATTGAAATGCCAGAAATGGATGGGTATACCTTAACGGCTGAAGTTAAAGGTAATGAGCGTATGAAAAAAATGCCTATTATTTTACATACTTCGCTGAGTGGTGTTTTTAATAATGCGATGGTCGAGAAAGTCGGCGCAAACGATTTTATACCTAAGTTCCACCCTGATGAGTTAGCTACTTCAGTAAAAAAATGGCTGAAATTAGATAACTAAAACAAGCTAAATAAAGCTAAGCAAGGCTTAACGAATAAAATAAGTAATACCTGCCGTTGTGGCTCAAACTCTCGCCCTTAATCATTGTATGAATACTTCACAATGGTAGCTGTATAGCGAGAGCAATAAACAGGAAAATAGCGTGTCAGCAAGACAACTAGATGAAAGAAGTTATAATCAATTTAGAACTTTCTTAGAGCAGCAATGTGGCATTGTGCTAGGTGAAAATAAGCAGTACTTAGTCAAAAGTCGTCTAGCACCTCTAATGGTTAAGTTTGATCTCAGTTCGTTAGGCGAATTGGTAAATCGTACGCTGTCTCCTGTGGAGCGGCAATTACGCGCCGCTGTTATTGATGCTATGACAACAAATGAAACGTTATGGTTTAGAGACGATTACCCCTTTAAATTACTTAAAAGTAAATTGTTGCCAGATTTTGCTGATCAACGTACCCCAGTAAAAATTTGGTCAGCGGCAAGCTCATCAGGACAAGAGCCTTACTCAATAGCTATGTCTATTTTAGAATACCAACAGAGTAACCCCAGAGCTTTTCAGCGCGGTGTGCAAGTAATTGGTACGGATATTTCAACAACGATGCTCGAACATTGTAAATACGGCCATTATGATGGCTTAGCACTTGCTCGGGGTCTGTCTGCTGAACGTAAGCGCCAGTTTTTTGAAGACGGTGATAATGGTATGTTACAAGTGAAAGACCATGTTAAAAAAATGGTGAGTTTTAGACCTCTTAATTTACTTAATAGCTATAGTTTAATGGGCCGTTTTGATATTGTTTTTTGTCGAAACGTGCTGATTTATTTTTCTCCTGAAATCAAAGCGCAAATAATTAGTCAAATTCATGGCGTATTAAACCCAAAAGGTTATTTATTCTTGGGTGCTTCAGAATCTTTATCGGGTATTAATCAAGATTTTACTATGGTGCGCTGTAATCCTGGTATTGTTTATCAAAAAAAATAAGCATGCTTTAAGCGAAAACTAACCTACTTGAGTGCTCTAACAACTAGAGCACAACACCTCCTTCTAAGAGGGGGGGCTTCAAACCTGTCACCCAGCTCTAAACTATTTTATTACTTTATCCCGTCATACCTATGCTCTTTGTTACCCTCATTTTATTTTCATTGGCACAATTATTGAATAACTCTAGCTATAACTAATTTACATAGTAAATCGTAAGTGAGGCTATTATGGCTATAGGATTTGATAAAGGTTTTCAACTTCATGCGCAAGGCATGCTTCTTCGCTCTCAGCGCGCAGAAGTCATTGCTAGTAATATAGCAAATGCTGATACCCCCGGTTATAAAGCCAAAGGTATGGATTTTAAACAAGCATTAGCTCAAGCCTCACACAAACAGCAAGCAGGCATGACTCGTACCAACGACAAGCATTTTGATGTGCGTATGGAGTTAAATAATGGTGTGCAGTTTAGGGTACCAAACCAACCAGATACAGGTGATGGAAATACTGTTGATGTACAAGTGGAACGAAACTTGTATCTAAAGAATTCATTACACTATCAAGCTAGCGTGCAATTTCTTAATGGTAAAATTAAAGCCATGAAAAAAGTTATTAGCGGAGGTCAATAATTATGAGTCTTTTCAACGTATTTAACATTACAGGTAGCGGTATGAGTGCACAGTCAGTGCGCTTGAATACTACTGCCAGTAATATTGCTAACGCTGATAGTGTTAGTAGCAGTGCTGACCAAACTTACCGCGCTCGACATCCTATTTTTGCCGCAGCAATGCAAGATGCTGCCGCAGGACAAAACGCTAAAGATGGTAGCTCTGTTGGTGTCGATGTTTTAGGTATTGTCGAAAGTGATAAACCACTTAATGTTGAGTATTCACCAAGTCATCCAATGGCGGATAAAGATGGTTATATTTATAAGCCAAACGTTAATGTTATTGAAGAAATGACCAATATGATCTCAGCCTCACGTTCCTATCAAACTAACGTGCAATTAGCTGAGTCAGCAAAAAACATGCTGAATAAAACGCTCACATTAGGCCAAAGGTAGTTGCAGCTATGATTGAAGAAATGAACAATATGATGATCTCAGCCTCACGTTCCTATCAAACTAACGTGCAATTAGCTGAGTTGGCAAAAAATATACTTAATAAAACGCTAACATTAGGACAAAGATAATGGAATCAGTTAAAGGAACGAGCCCTTTAGATGCTATTCGTTGGCAGAAAGAAGAACACAAGGTTGCTGAGCAAGACAAAGGTATGTTGACTCAGGAAGATTTCTTTGCCTTGTTAACGAAAGAGTTATCGAATCAAGACCCAACAAAACCAGTTGACAATAATCAGATGATCTCGCAAATGACTGCTTTCTCAACCACTGATGGTGTGCAGCAACTTAATGACTCCTTTGGTGATTTTGCTAATTCAATGACATCTAGTCAAGCATTACAAGCCTCATCATTAGTTGGCCGCAGTGTTTTGGTTGAAGACAATGTTTTTGGCATGAATGAAGGTGAGGATGTTAAAGGCAAACTAATCGCTGATCAAGGTGCTAGTAATGTCGCTATTTATGTAGAAAATATTGCCGGAGAAGTCATTCAAACAGTTCCTGTAGGCAGCGTTAAAGCAGGTGAGTTTGGCTTTACCTGGAATGGCCAAACCTCGAAAGGCGAAGACGCGCCAGCAGGAGCTTATCGCTTTAGGGTTGTCGGGTTAGTTGATGGCGAAGCATCAGAGCTTCAGGCGATGACTTATCGTAAGGTCGATAGTGTTACTTTAGCGGGTGCTGGCGGTAACATTGTACTTAATCTTAATGGCGGTAGCTCGATGAATTTAGCCGATGTGGTTGAAGTTTCAGAAAGTTAACGAATTGATTTAAAAGCGCCTTCAATATTGGGGCGGCAGAATTTATATGAGAGTTGAATTATGTTATTTAACTTTATGGGTGCATTAAGCGATTTGTCATCGTGATGCATTGTGCATTTACCGAATTAACAACAATATCATCATTAATACTTTGATTGTTTGTTGTCGAAAGAATTTCTTAAGAGGGTTAAATTATGTCATTTAATATTGCATTGAGCGGATTAAACGCGGCACAAAAAGATTTAGATGTAACATCAAACAACATTGCCAACGTCAATACGGTCGGCTTTAAAGAATCACGTGCTGAATTTGTTGATGTTTATGCATCATCACTACTCGCCTCAGGTAAAACTAAAGTGGGTGATGGGGTATTAACCTCTGATGTTGCACAGCAATTTTCTCAAGGTAGTATTCAGTTTACTAATAACGCCCTAGATTTAGCGATAACAGGTAATGGTTTTTTTGCAACGGTTCCAGAACTCGGCTCTTTAGAAACGTCTTATACACGAGCAGGGCAGTTCAAGTTAAACTCGGAAAATTTTGTTGTTAATTCACAAGGTGGCCATTTATTGGGTTTTCCTATTAACCCTGATGGCAGTTCTTCATCGGTAAGCTTAAGTACCGCAGCGCCAATTCGCATACCGACAGCTTCAGGCGCGCCAACCAAAACCAGTGAAGTTGATATTCGTATGAATTTGCCCGCAGGTGATGTGCCACCAGCAAACCCTGTTTTTGACCCTAACGATCCTTTAACGTTTAATAATTCAACCTCGGTCACTATTTTTGATTCGCTAGGTGATAGTCATGTCATGACGTATTACTTTATTAAATCAGCTGCCAATGAATGGAATATGTTTGCGGCTGTTGATAATCAGCTGGTTAACATACCTACCGCGCCAGCATCTCCGAGTCATCCTGCCCCTGTGCCTGCACAGCCGACCCAAGCTGGTGTACAAGGTGCTGTTTTAACTTTTGATGCCAGCGGTGATTTTACTGGGCAAGTTCCTGGGTTAATACAAACGGATCCATTAGGAGGGACTATTTTAAGTAATGGCGCCGATCCAACCCAACAAATAATTATTGATTTTAATTTAGATATTAATGGTCCAAATCCTAACGAACCAACACAATTTGCTTCAAACTTTGAAGTAACGGCCTTAAATCAAGATGGTTTAGCCGTTGGACGTTTAACTGGTATTGATATTGGTACAGATGGTCTTGTACGTGCCACATACAGTAATGGTACTTCACAACCATTATCGCGAATTGCTTTGGTGAATTTTGCTAACGAACAAGGCTTAACCCAAGTAGGTAATAGTAATTGGAAAGAAAGTATTGTTTCAGGTGAAGCGTTAGCTGGTGAGGGCGGCTCGGGTACTTTTGGTACCATTAACTCATCAGCGTTAGAGCAATCTAATGTGAATTTAACTACCGAGCTGATTGATTTAATTTCAGCGCAACGAAACTTCCAAGCCAATTCAAGGGCATTAGAAGTGGATAATCAACTGAACCAAACTATCTTGCAAATCAGATAGGCGAGTTAGGAGGGTAAGCTGACATTCAGGTAATTACCCTTAAGAGTTTCACTTAGCTTAACAATATAAAACGTCATGCTTATTGCTTGGCGTTTTTTACTTTAGGGTTTACTTTAGAGTTTACTTTAACGTAAAACCTCCCTCATTTTTTCTTCCTCGTCTGCTGTTACTACTCTCTTGGCACTTTCCTTGCATTTATCTTTATATGTTTTATAAATAAAATCTTTTGGAAGTCATTATGGATAAGTTGCTGTATGTCGCGATGAGCGGCGCTAAACAAAATATGCAAGCTTTAGCTATTAATGCTAATAACTTAGCCAATGCTAAAACCACAGGTTTTAAAGCCGATTTAGCACAAGCTCGCAGCATGCAGGCTTATGGCGAAGGTATGCCGAGCCGTGTTTTTTCTATGACAGAACGTGCGAGCCAAAATTTTGACTCGGGCTCGTTATTAACCACAGGTCGGTCACTTGATGTTGCTGTTGCTGGTGATGGTTTTATTGCAGTGCAAAGCGCTGATGGTGAAGAAGCTTATACTCGCGGTGGGCATTTACGTTTGACTGAGGCTGGCGCATTAGAAACCAACGATGGTGAGTTAGTGCTAGGTGATAATGGTCCTATTTTTATACCCTTACCGGTGAATAATATTCAAATTAGTCGTGACGGTACTATCATGGTTCAGCCTGAAGGTGCGCCAAGTAGTGTGCAGGAAGAGGTGGCTCGCATCAAATTAGTAAACCCTGATGTGCGCTCAGTTGAAAAAAGTAATGATGGCCTATTTCGTCCAAAGAATGGCGGCAATTTACCTGCAGATATCAATGTCAGTTTATTAGGTGGCTCGCTTGAGTCAAGTAATGTGAATCCGATCAATGAAATGACTGAAATGATTGCTTTGCAAAGACAGTTTGAAATGCAATTGAAAATGATGAAAACAGCGGAAGAAATCGACTCTAGTGCATCTTCTTTGTTACGTGCTTTTTAACGTAAGTTAATTTACACAAATAAAAGCAGATAAAGCCAATAATTTAATTTGAGGTAATCCACATGAACGCAGCATTATGGATAAGTAAAACAGGTTTAGATGCGCAAACCAAAGATATCGCCGTTATTTCTAATAACTTAGCCAATGCCAGTACTATTGGTTTTAAAAAGAGTCGCGCTGTTTTTGAAGATTTGCTCTATCAAAATATTAATCAGCCAGGTGGCCGTAGTGCTCAAGACACCGAAATGCCGTCAGGATTAATGTTAGGTGCAGGTACTAAGGTTGTTGCTACACAAAAAATTCATACCCAAGGTGACATGTTAACAACAGATAATGCCCTTGATTTAATGATACAGGGTGAAGGTTTTTTTGAAATTCAAATGCCTGATGGTAGCTCAGCTTATAGCCGTAATGGTCAATTCACTATGGATGATGAAGGGAACATGGTTACACCCGGCGCGGGTTATTTAATTCAACCACAAGTAACTATTCCTGAAGATGCTATCAGTATTATTGTTTCGCAAGATGGTGAAGTATCGGTAACCTTACAAGCGCAAGCCGAGCCTGCTGTGGTTGGTCAGATTAATTTAATTAATTTTGTTAACCCGACTGGACTGCAGCCTATTGGACAAAATCTATATACCGAAACTGCGGTCAGTGGTGCGCCACAAGAAGGCGTTCCCGGGCTTGAAGGTTATGGCATGTTAGTGCAAGGAGCCTTAGAAACTTCCAACGTTAATACAACAGAAGAGTTGGTTAATTTAATTGAAAGCCAGCGTGTTTATGAGATGAACTCTAAAGTTATCTCTGCGGTCGATCAAATGCTGAGTTATATCAACCAACAATTATAGGTTGGCTTTGTGCTAACAAATGTGGAGGCAGTAATGAAAAAATTATTTACCCTATTATCCATTGGTTTACTTGTTGCTGTTACGACAGGTTGTAGCAATACCATTGAACTGAGTAAAGCATTGCCAGATGATCCTGATTTTGCGCCGATTCTACCGGAAGAGGAAGAGCAATTAGTGGTACCCAGTGGTTCTTTATTTAAAGCAAATTATGTTAATAATATTTATTCAGACTCTAAAGCACATCGCATAGGCGACATTATTTCGGTGATTTTGAGTGAAAAGACGCAAGCTAAGAAAAACGCTAAAACTGAGTTGAAAAAAGAAAATGAATATAACCTTGGTGCTGTTACAGGTTTAGGTGGGCAAGCCGTCACGTTAAATGGTCAAGCATTACAAGCGGGCTTTGAACAAGACTCAGCTTTCAAAGGTGATTCAAAATCGGATCAGGGCAATAGCTTAAGCGGGAATATTTCTGTGCATGTCTTAAGAGTATTACAAAATGGCAATTTAATGATCCGCGGTGAAAAATGGATCACCTTAAATAACGGTGATGAATATATTCGTCTAACAGGCGTTATCCGCTCTAAAGATATTAATTCTAATAATACAGTTTTATCGAGCAAAATAGCTAATGCACGTATTCAATATGCGGGTACTGGGACTTTTGCTGATATGAACGAACAAGGTTGGTTATCTTCATTTTTCAGTAGCACTTGGTGGCCCCTGTAAACTAACAAACTAACAAACTAAGTTATAACGTTTAGATCATTTGAAGTAGGTAATATTATGAAAACAGTATTTACAATAATCACTTTGTTGGCACTGGTCAGTTTTTCGAGTAATGCACAACGTATTAAGGACTTAGCTGATATTTCAGGTGTACGCTCCAACCAATTAATTGGCTATGGTTTAGTTGTTGGTTTGCCAGGTACCGGTGAACAAAGTCCTTTTACCGAACAAAGTTTTAAAACTATGTTGAGTAATTTTGGTATTACCATGCCAGAAAATCTTAAGCCAAAAATCAAAAATGTTGCGGCTGTTGCAGTACATGCTGAACTTAATGCTTTTGCCAAACCGGGTCAAAGAATTGATGTAACTGTTTCAAGTATGGGCAGCGCACAGAGTTTACGTGGCGGCACCTTAATACAAACAATTTTAATGGGACTTGATGGGAATGCTTATGCGGTTGCGCAAGGCTCTTTAGTGGTTAGTGGTTTAGGTGCTCAAGGCCTAGATGGATCTCAAATTTTAGTCAATATTCCGACAGTTGGCCGAATAGCCAATGGCGCGACGGTTGAACGAGAAGTAAAATCACCTTTTTCATCAGGGGATCATATTACTTTTAACTTACGTCAGTCTGACTTTACTACCGCTAAATTATTATCTGACACGATTAATGACCTCATTTCAGGCTCAGCTCGTGCGCTTGATGCAACTTCTGTACAAGTAAGAGCGCCACGAGATATTAGTGATAGAGTCAGCTTTTTATCTGTGATTGAAAACTTAGAGTTTGAACCAGCATCTCCGGCAGCAAAAATTATCGTTAACTCGCGCACTGGTACTATTGTCATTGGCTCTGAAGTTCAGTTACTCGCTGCCGCGATTACACACGGTGGCATTACCGTGACAATAAATGAAGTTCAGGATGTTTCTCAACCCAATGCTTTTGCCGAAGGCGAAACAGTTGTTACCGACCAATCGACAGTCAATGTCAGTAATGCCGATGCACGTATGTTTGTTTTTAGTCCCGGTGTGACTTTAGATACTCTAGTGAGAGCGATTAATGAAGTTGGAGCAGGCCCTGGCGATGTTATGGCTATTTTAGAAGCACTTGACCAAGCCGGAGCAATACGCGGCGAACTCGTTATCATATAACTTAATTTACTTTCTTTTAAACTAATTCATTTTGTCATTATTTTCAGGTTGTTGAACGATGGATATTAAATTAAATCAAGCCCAAAACTTTGATCAAGCTAGAAATGCTTTAGAGCTAACTGGCCTAAATGATATTCGTGAACAATCTCGAAGTGGCGATAGTGCTGCTAAAAAGGAAGCACTAACTGAGGCAGCACAACAGTTTGAAGCAATATTTATGAAAATGTTGTTATCAAGCATGCGCAAAGCACAAGAAGTATTAGAGTCAGACAGCCCATTTAATTCAGAATCAACTAAATTTTATCGAGACATGCACGACCAGCAAATGGCCGTTGAATTATCGTCGAATGGCTCTTTGGGTTTGACTGATTTAATTGTTCGTCAACTTGGCGGAGAAAGTGGTAATTTTATGCCAAGTTCCGCGTTACGTAATGATGCTAACTTATCTAACTTAGGTCTTTCTGATGTAAGTAGTCGTTCACTTACAAAGGACAAAAAACAAGTTGACTTAACGCCTAATTTAACGTCGAGCTTAACTTCTGCTTTAGCGACCCAAATCCCCTTAAAGCCAATCGCGCAGCCAAACATAAGTGTCAATAATTCAACGCCTTCTATTACGCCGCATTTTAATGAACCGAAAGATTTTGTCAGCGCATTAACCAAACCAGCACAAAAAGTACAACAAAAATTGGGTGTTCCTTTTGAAGTTGTTATTGCTCAAGCTGCTTTAGAAACTGGTTGGGGAAAGAAAATAATTAAGGATAATAATGGCAATAGCTCTAATAATTTATTTAACATTAAAGCTGACTCTCGTTGGGCTGGCGATAAAGTAACTAAAGATACTTTAGAGTTTGAACAAGGCAATATGGTGAAAAAGTCTGCCCCCTTTAGAATGTACGAATCTCTTAGTGAAAGTGTTAATGACTATGTGGATTTTTTATCTACTAATGATAGATATCAAGGTGCATTAGATAAATCAAACAATGTGGAACATTTCCTGCAAGGTCTACAACAAGCAGGCTATGCGACAGACCCTCAATATGCCAACAAAATTATGGCAACACTACGTACTGTTACTAGCTTAATATCTAAATAAGTATGTCGCTTGTAGCATGCTACAGCACGTATCGGAGTTAATATCATGACAGTAGGTTTATACCAAACAGGCGTGAGTGGCTTATTAGCTGCTCAGCAGCAGTTGGCAACAACAGGTCATAATATTGCCAATGTAAATACTGAAGGTTATACCCGACAGCGTGCAGATCAAAGTGCCAGTTTAGGTCTTAATAATGGTAATAACTACATTGGCTCAGGCACTTACATCCAAGATATCACTCGACTTTATGACCAGTTTTCTTATAAAGAGCAATTACTGAATCAAAGTAACTTAGGTAATGCAGACTTTTTACAAGCAAGTTTATCTCAATTAGATCAAATCATGAGTACTTCAGGTGATGCGGTTGTTGGCTCTATTGCAAAATTTTATCAAGGCGTGAATAGCGTTGCGGATAACCCTAATGACTTAGGTCTGCGCAGTATTGTATTGAATCAAGCTGAAATTTTAACTACAGACTTCAATCAACTTAATGATAATTTTGAACAAATGGGTAAAGCCGTTAACGGTGAAATAGCACAAATTGCGGATAAAATCTCAAAAATTTCGCATGAAATAGCCAAGCTGAATGAAACCATTTTACACTCCCAAAAGTTAACTGATGCAGGGCAACCCAATGACTTACTTGACCAACGTGATCGACTGATTAATGAATTAGGACAATATGCACGTGTCACCACCGTTGAAGATCAGAATAAGGTGATGACTGTCATGATAGGCCAAGGAACGACTTTGGTGGCAGGTATTACCCCATTAACCGTTGAAGTGGCTGCGGGTAATCCAGATCCTAAGCAAACTCAGCTTCGTTTAGCGAGTGGAAGTAGTAGTGTTGCGCTTGATGGCATGAAACTCGGAGGTGCTCTAGCGGCTAACTTTGAATTTAGAGATGTGCATTTAAAGCAAGTTAGCAGTGAAATAAACCGCTTAGCTATGGCTATCTCATCGACGTTGAATGATAGTCAAAATACTGGCTTAGATTTAAACGCTTTACAGGGAACAGATATTTTTACCGATATCAATACTACGCAATTACAGCAAGGTCGAGTTTTGTCTTCAGCAAGCAATGCTGGCTCTTTGCAAGCACAAGTGAATATTAGCGACGTTTCTTTATTACCAACAGATGAATTTGAAATTCGCTTTGATGGAACCGATTTCATCATGACCAACCTTAACGATCAAAGCGTTACTAACCTTGGTGCTCCAGGCTCAGGAACACCACCAGGAACACATACAACCGCTTTTGGCTTTGAATTCATTGAAACTGCGGGTGCACCAACCAATGGTGATATATATATTATTGATCCTACGAAAAATAGTGCCGCTTTAATGTCGGTAACATTAACTGATCCTAACGGTATTGCCGCCAGTGCTTCGGTCGAAATTAGCCCAGCAAGTAGCAATGTGAGTGATGGTAAAGTTAGCATGATTAACGTGAGTGATCCCATAGCAGCACGTAACTTTACCAGTGTGGTAAATCAGGGCTTATTGGTTGATGTATATGAGAGTTCACCGGGTACCTTTTCATATCGAATTTATGATGCAGACCCTTTAACACCGCCACCTACGCCACCCTCGGTAGTAGGGGCTATTGACTCGGGTACTTTTACCGCTGGCAATAGCGCTATTATAGACATGCCACCATCACCAGCAATAGCAGCTTTTCAATTTGAAATTAGTGGTCAACCGACAGGGCAAGGCGCATTGGCTCCTGAAAAATTTAATATCAATGATGCTTTCGGCTTAGGTAATGGTAGCAATGCGGTTGCTATGGCTAAAACGCAAGAGCAGGGCGTTGTGAATGGCTCCAAAGAAACCTTTAGTCAGAGTTTAGGAAGGTCTACTGCTGTAGTCGGCTCTAAAGCAAGTAATGCTGGGTTAACCGCTAACACCGCGCAAGCATTGTATACCCAAGCTTATAATCGTAATCAAGAAACATCAGGGGTTAACCTTGATGAAGAAGCTGCTAATTTAATGAAATTTCAGCAGGCTTATCAAGCAGCGTCACAAGTTATCTCTGTCGCTAATACACTTTTTGACACTATATTATCAGCAGTTAGGTAAGGAGTAATTTATGCGTGTTTCTACCGCACAGTTCTATTTTCAAAATGCTCAGCAACTCAGTGGTTTACAAAGCCAGGTTAATGAACAGGTTGAATATCTATCTGCGGGCAAAAGAGTGTTAACTGCAAAGGATGATGCAATTGCCTTTGGTACGTTAACAGGACTGAAAGATAGTTTAGCTAATATTGAAAAATATCAACGCAACCTTACTCAAGCTAATAACCGCAATAGCCTGCAAGATGTAAGTTTTACTAGTGCAGAAGATATTATGCAACAGTTAAAACAAACGTTTATTCAAGCAAATAATGGTGCTTTAAGTGATCAAGATTTAACGGCGTTAAGTGGATTAGCAAAAAATTCATTAGAACAGTTGCTTGATGTGGCGAATACGAAAGATGAAACGGGGGGTTATATTTTTTCAGGTTACAAAGTCGATGTGACCCCTTTTGTTATTCAGCCTGATAATTCAGTTAAGTATAATGGTGATAGCGGCGTTAGAGAATTGCAAATAGCTAAAAATGTGATGGTTGATACTAACCAATCAGGTGACGATGCTTTTGAAAGCGTAAATAATGATAAAGGCGATTTTGCTGTGCAATATAACAGCAATACATCAGGGGTTTCACTTAATCGAGCGGTAATAAGCAATCCATCAGCCTATGATACCGTAACTAATCCGCCTGATTATAATTTCAATTTTACTTCGGCAACAGATCTTAACGTGACCGATGGTTTAGGTAATCCTGTTTTTAGCACCACGACTTATGTTCCAGGGCAAACTATCGCCTTTAACGGTGTTGAAGTACAACTAAGCGGCAACCCATTGCCGGGTGATGACTTTAATTTAACCCCTCAAGAGAGTGTAAGCCTTTTTGATACCGTTAAAGGCGTTGTTGATTGGCTCAATGTTGGCACAAACCCAGCTAATCCGGCTCAACATAGCGTTGATTATGATGAATTATTGGGGCAATTAGACCAAGCACTTAACCACATGACTACGCGACGTGTTGATGCGGGCGTGCGTTTAAAGCTTATTGAAAATCAAGAGTCAAACCATTTAGATTCGGAGCTCTATTTAACTAAAGGTCAGTCTAACATTGAAGATCTTGACTTTGCTAAAGCGGCTGCTGACTTTGAGCGTTCTAAGTTCTCATTACAGGCCGCTCAGCAGAGCTTCGTGCAAATTAAAAACTTAAGTTTATTTAATTACTTATAACGACTGTTGTAAACATGGATAAATAACGCGTCAATAAAAAGTGGCACAATGTCTGCATTGTTTAAGATAGAGATAAAAACAGCAATAAAAATTTAGAATAAGCGAGTGGTTCCAAAAAGATATTGTTATCTGAGAGCCACAACCTAAACATTAGGAGAGATAACAATGGCTTTAGTAGTTAATAGTAATATCGCATCGTTGAATTCCCAACGTCAATTGGCAAATTCAACCAATGAATTAGGTACCTCATATGAAAGGTTATCTTCAGGTAAACGCATCAATAGTGCAAAAGATGATGCCGCTGGTTTGCAAATATCGAGTCGATTAACGTCACAAATAAATGGTTTAAACCAAGCATCACGAAATGCTAATGATGGTATTTCACTTGCGCAAACCGCTGAAGGTGCGCTTGATGAGTATACTAATATGTTACAACGTATGCGGACACTTGCAGTACAGTCGTCAAACGGCTCTAACTCAACTGCAGATAGAATTGCGCTTGATACTGAGTTCACTGAACTAGAAGCCGAATTGGTACGTATTGCCAGTGCAACAAGTTTTGGTGGCGTTAACTTACTTGATGGTAGTTATGATGAACAGTTTCAAGTAGGCGCAAATGCTGGCCAAGTTATTAGTATGGCCATTACCACAGATTTTTCTCTTGTTGTTGGAGCAGGTCAAGACTTATTAACTTTTGCTACCGCACAGACGGCAATTACCAAAATGGACAGTGCCTTAGCAACCGTTACATCAACTCGAGCAGATATGGGTGCTAAACAAAACCGTTTTAGCTCTGTCATTCGTACTAATGATAATACCGCACAAAATGTATCTGCTTCACGTTCTCGAGTTCAAGATGCAGATTATGCAGCAGAGTCTGCAGTACTTGCCCGTAATTCGGTATTACAACAAGCAGCAAGCTCTATGTTAGCGCAGGCAAATCAACAGCCACAAATAGCTTTAAGCTTGTTACAGTAATTAGATAATTATTATATAAAGCACTGGATAACTCTGCTTTACCAGCTAAAAGCTTCATTTGAAGCTTTTAGCTGGTAATATTTTGAATCATCAATTTGAGAAAGAATAGGAGCTTGAAGGCTAATTTCAATATTTTAAGTTTTTTTTATAAATAAAGTTAAAGTTATTTGTTAAGCACCCGATAACACTTATGAGACAAGTTACTAATTAAGATTTCGAGTAACTTTTAATATTAAGTAACATCCAATATATAAGAGTGCATTCACTCGGGAGTTTAGCATGGCTTTATCAGTAAATAGTAATATCTCATCTTTAAATGCACAGCGTCAACTATCAAAATCGACGGTTGAACTAGGTACCTCATACGAGCGTTTATCATCAGGTAAACGTATCAATAGCGCTAAAGATGATGCTGCTGGTCTACAAATTTCAAGTCGTTTATCAGCACAAATCAACGGTTTGAATCAGGGCTCTCGTAATGCCAACGATGCTATTTCATTAGCGCAAACGGCTGAAGGTGCATTAGACGAATATACTAATACTGTTCAACGTATGAGAACACTTGCGGTGCAATCATCTAACGGTTCTAACACAACGGCAGATAGACTGGCGTTAGATGGAGAGTTTCAAGAGCTTTCAGTAGAATTACAACGAATTGGTAGCCAAACAAGCTTTGGTGGCGTAACTTTATTAGATAGTAGTTACGATGAAAGATTCCAAGTAGGTGCTGATGCAGCACAAACCATTTCAGTTAGTATTACTACCGACTTTCATGCTGTGGGTGGTGCGATGGGTGATATTACAGACTTTACCAATGCGCAGTTAGCCATAACGGATGCCGATAGTGTCTTAGCAACAGTTACCTCAGCCCGAGCAGATTTAGGTGCAAAACAAAACCGCTTCAGTTCAGTTATTCGTACGAATGATAATACCGCACAAAATGTATCGGCATCACGTTCACGTATTGAAGATACAGATTACGCGAAAGAGTCGGCAATATTAGCCAGAAATAGTGTGTTACAACAAGCGGCAAGCTCAATGTTGGCACAAGCTAATCAGCAGCCACAAATAGCATTGTCTCTATTATAATAGATGCCATATAATAGACAAAAAGCTGTAATATAAAGTGAATGATAAAGGGGTCTATTAAATGATCCCTTTCTTCGTTTTAGTAAATCGTAAAAAGTAGAGTGATTAGGAGAGAATTATGAGTATTAATTCAATTCCAGTTAATGCGGATAATAGTTTTATACTTAAAAACGCAACTAATTTGGATAATAGCTTAAATGGCAAGGATGATAAAACCAAGGCATTTGTTGAAAAACAAATTGTTGAAGTTATTACTGAGCCGTCTACCCAAAAAACTGATGATAAATTGACAATAGCAGAGCGTAAAGCCGAGTCAACCGAACAACAAAAAATTGATTCTGAAGAGGTAGAAAAAGCATTAGATATCGTTACTTCTTTTCTTCATAGTACTTCGAAGCAAGTGGCTTTTTCTAGTGATAATAAAGCAGGAAGAACAGTGATCACTGTTACTGATAAAAAGACACAGGAAGTGATTAACCAGTTCCCGAGTGAAAAAATAATTTCAATGGCTGAAAAAATTCAAGCGTTACATCAAGAAGTCGAAAGTATTTCTGGTTTGATTATTGATAGCCATGTATAAATTAACTATAACTTAATAGATAGCTACTACTTTCTAGTTTCTGCATGACTATGAGTATGTTAAAGCGCTAAGCTTAAAGAAAACGATTCAACTACAAGAGGAATATATTATGGCTAATATTACCAGTTTAGGTATTGGCTCTGGCTTACAGTTAGAGAGCATAGTAGAAGCCTATATTAATGCTGAAGCAGTTCCTCAGGAAATCCGATTACAAGAAAAAGAAGAACGTTTAGGTTTAGAACTTTCAGGTGTTGGTAGTTTTAAATCATCCCTAGCTAGCTTTAATGATATTTTAAAAAAATTAACCGAATCTGATGCATTCAATAAACAAATAGTCTCTTCAAGTAGCAGTGCCATTGAAGTTAAAAGTAATGGTTTTGCTAGCAATGGTTCATTTAATATCGATGTAAATCAGTTGGCTACAGGTACTCGTTTAAACTCTCAAACCTTTACAAGTTCTGCTGATGTTGTCGGCTCTGGTTCGTTAACCTTTGCTAATGGTACAGATACTTTTGATGTTGTTATAGATGCAACAGACAATTTGTCAGTGATTCGCGATAAAATAAATGCCCAAAGTGAAAACTTTGGTGTTACCGCTAATATTGTTAACGGTGGTTCAGGCTCGTTTTTAGTGTTTGATTCGCAAGTAACAGGTTTGGCTAACGCACTAACAATCAGCACCTCTGATGCATCACTTGATAAAATATCTACTGATAATATTCCCGTATCACCGGCACAAGATGCCAAAATCTCTATCGATGGTGGCGCCCTAATTAGTAGTAGTACTAATGAATTTAAAAATACCATTGAAGATATCACTATTACCGCTAAACAAGTCACTACTGTTGGCAGTCCTGCGGCGCTTTCTATTGCTCAAGATACAGAAAGTGGTAGTGATTTAATTGATGAATTTATTAGCGGTTATAATAATTTAGTTGATGATTTAACGGGATTAGGTGCACCGAAACAAGGTCGATTAGCGTTTGACCCCAATGTTAGGCAAGTAAAACGTCAACTTACTGACATTGCGATACAAGCAGTTTCTGGGTTATCCGGTTCACTCGGTAGTCTTACTGATATTGGCATTGAAGTTAATAAGGACGGACGCTTAGAAAAATCGACCTTTGTTTCAGCCAATATTCCTAGTGGTCAAGAAAGACTTGATAATGCTTTAAGTCATAAGTTATCAGATCTTGGCGAGCTATTTGCATCCCCTAATGGTATCGCCACGAAAATGGCGGAGATGGTTGATGGTTATATTGCAAGTGATGGTGTTTTAACAGAAAGAGTAACTACCCTGAACAAACGGGTCAGTGGTATTAAAGATGAATGGACTGAGTTGGAAACACGTTTGCGTTCGTATGAAGAAACGTTAAGAAAACAATTCAGCTTTTTAGATGCCACCGTATCTCAATATAATGCAACAGCTAGTTGGTTAACTTCCGCTCTTGCTTTACCAAAAGCCAAAGAGTAGATACTATATTGTACGGCATTGCCTCTGTATTACTGGGTATGCCACTGAAAAGGTGAAATTATGCGTAATAATATTAGAACATACCAAAAAATAAATGTGGAAAGTGGTATCAATGCTGCGGATCCACATACTATTATTTCAATGTTATTTGATGGCGTTTTTCAAAGTGTCTCAGTAGCAAAAGGTGCTATTGAACGCAAAGATCTCGCTACTAAATCAACACAGTTAAACAAAGCTATGAGTATATTACGTTCTTTACAAGATTCATTAGATATTGAAGCTGAGCCAAAAATATCGCAAAACTTTTATGATCTTTATGCTTATTGTATTGACCGTTTAACTGAAGTAAGTGTTACGCAGGACTGCACTATCCTAGATGAAGTTGTAACGTTATTAAAACCACTGGCAGAGGCATGGAAAAATATCTCAGAACAAGATAAAGAAGCTGGTTTATCATTATTAAAATCGAAAGAGATGGCAAGTTAAGGACACCGTTAATGCTTGCACAGCTATGTCAAAATATTCGTGACCTAACAGTCCAAGCGGCTGAACTCGTTGCTGATAATCAAATAGAATTATGCCTTTCAATATTAATTAAACGGCAAGCTTTATTAGAAGAGTTAGCACAACATCAGCAATCTTCGCCTGATAACAATCAGGAAAACTCTTCATTGTTTATTGAATTAATTCAATGGATTCAGCAAGAAGATGCCATCAATAGTGAAAAAGTTATAGGCTTGAGAGCGCAAAACAAAACAAAATCGGTAACTCAAGTAAAGATTAACAAAGCACTTCATCATTATAAAAAAAATATTTAAGTTGAGTATTGATAAAATTATGCCTAATTCAAAAGATTTAGCGGGAAATATTGACGAGTTAGATAAAAATTTAGCGCAAGTAAAAATGAACTATTCATCAGTGCAAGAGCACGAGGTTGTTTTACAATCTCTAGCCGACAAAATGTCTTTGCTTGTTTCAAGTGATGATGATTTGATGAAACGTTATCAAGATAACTTATCTGCATTTGAAACATACGATCCAGCAATTTATGAATTCTTTAAAAGCTATGAGCCTAAAAAATACATCGTAGATGCTACCGATGGTTTTGTTAATGCGATAGATGTTGAAACGGGCAATTATTTTTATGATTATCCATCTTATTTGTTAGCAAAAGCCCAGTTTGAAAAATTTCAGAAGTCGCCAAGTACTAAAAAATTTACTTTTACGCCTGGATGTGAAAATGAAGCTAACTTTATCCATGTCGATTTTTTGAATGAAATGGTGGCTTTATTACCTAAAAAGTCATCAGCTGGCCCCAAACCGATAAAACCACTCGCTAAACACTTAAGCTCCTTACTCCTTTTTGGTGTCGGAGCTGGCTATCATATAGAAATGTTTGCTCAGCAGCATACAGCTTCCTGTGTTTATATTATTGAACCAGATTTAGACTTGTTTTATCTTTCATTATTTAGCATTAACTGGTCGCAAATATTAACAACATTTGATGATAAAGGCACACGCGTTTTTATTTCATTAGGTGAACAAAAAGATCATTTCTTTGATGATGTTATTTTAAAGTCAGCTATTAGTGGTCGTTATCAAATGGCTCATGTGACAGGGTATATTCATTATAAATCGACTCAAATATCAGAAATACTGGCAGAGTTTAATCGTCGCTATCTAGAAATGGGACGTGGTTGGGGATTCTTTGATGATGCCGTTATGTCTATTGGACACATGTTAGGTAGTTTACAACAAAAAGTACCGCTGCTAAAAAAAGACGCGATAAGAAATAATAATGTTGCCGATATCCCGGTATTTATTGTGGGTAATGGCCCGTCGTTAGACGGTTTAATTGATACCTTAAAGGCCAATCAAGATAAAGCGATTATAATCAGTTGTGGTAGCGCATTAAGTGCACTTTACGAGTACGGTATTATCCCTGACTTTCATGCCGAGCAAGAGCGTACTTTTCCTGTAGCAGAAAAAATTCAACACTCTTGTCCTGCAGATTTTTTAGATAGTTTAGTTTTGATAGGTCCAAACACAGTACATCCAGCTGTTTTCTCATTATTTAAACGCTCAATGATGGCGGCTAAGGCGAATGAGCCCGCTTCTGCCTTGTTATTAAATAACGCAGAGAATAAAAGCTTGTTTACCAATCACCACTTTATCAATCCTACTGTTGCTAATACCGCACTGGTGATGGGATATAATTTAGGTTTTAAGAACTTTTATCTTTTTGGTATTGATTTAGGTCAGAAAAAAGGTGGACCACACCATAGTATAAAAAGCCTTTATTATGGAGAAGATGAACAAGACAGTGACCTCTATAGCTTTGATGAAGCCGAGGCAGTTGAGGTTGACGGCAATTTTGGTGGTAGTTTTGTTTGTGATGCATTTTTCTATCAATCGAATGCGAACTTAAGTCATCAAATAATCGGCTTTGATGATTTACAATGTTATAACTTAAACGATGGCGCCAAAATTATAGGCAGTAAACCTATGGTAGCCCAAGAGTTATCAACTTTATTTGAGGGGTATCCTCAAATTGAAAAAGAGAAATTGGTCGATCATCTCTATTCAAACTCTATACATCACGATGTTGATGCTAGGCTTTATAAAAGTTTGGTGAATGATCTTGATTACCATAATTTTTCAGCAGTATCTAAGACATTAATTGACTTACTTGATGCACCAATAAATTCATTTCAGGATGCTGTTGATTTATTATTTAATAATACAATCGAGCTAAGAAGTACTACCGAGCATATTCATGATTTACTTATCGGCACCGTAATGCACTTTCAGGTAACCTTAACGCAATTACTTTATGATGCAGACGATGAAAAAACAGGATTGAAATCATTTAAAGAAGCGTTAATTTATTACCGAAAATTTCTTGAAAAAGCACCGGTATACTATGAAGAAAATGCAGAAGAATTACATTCTATAAAAGATTGTAAATGGATTCAAAAGTTAAAAAGTAAATCAAATTTTTGATTGGGAAAATATGTGAATTTTTTTAATGAAAACCTTTCAATCATTTTAAATCGATGGCCTGAACTTGCTAAAAGCATTGAAAACGTCAGTTATGACTTAGCTCAAATTCAACTCGTTGAAGACAAACAGTTATCGATAGTTTTTGACAACATTCAGCTAGCAAGCTCTCATAATCAACAAGCTGAGGCTGAAATGCAAATGCAATCTATCGCGATAGATTGTCCAACTATCACAGTATATGGAACTTCTGTTGGTATACTGCAGATAGAGCTACTGCAAAGAAGTGCTCTAAATCAATTAAATGTAGTTATTCTAAATTTGTCTGTATTTAAAGCGAGTTTACAATACTTTGATCATAGGCAGTGGCTGTTAGACTCAAGAGTTAACCTAGTTGTGCCAACATCAAGTCAAATGGTAAGTAGTCCTTTTATTGCCTTACCTGCTGAGTTGGTTTTAGCCTCAAATGAAAGTTCACAAGTTAGAGATCGGGTTTGTTTAGCGCTTGACCACAACTTTATCAATATGGATAAAGGTTATGAAAATGTGGATTTACAGCGGGTTATTAATAATAACATTAGCTATATCGAACAAGATAAGGATGTATCAGAATTATATGAAACGAATAATTCGAGCAACTTTATCATCTGCGGTGCTGGTCCTACTTTAGAATATAGTTTTACCTGGTTGAAAAACACACTGACAAAAGGAAGGGTGACTTTAGTTGCGGTAGATGCAGCGGTTAAGTCTTTAGCGGATATTGGTGTAATCCCTGATATTATTGTCTCTATCGATCCCGCAGGAAAACGTCTTCTTGAAACATTGAATAGACAACAATTTAAAAATATTCCGTTAGTCTATTTTCCTGTCGTTGATAATGATTTTTTAGGCTCATGGTCTGGCCCGAGATACACAACATACTCCACGGGTAAGTTATATGATGCGATTAATAAAAAATACCCTAAGCAACGTTTATATTGTGCGGGAAGTGTAATTCACCCAGCAATAGATTTGGCAGTGAAAATGGGCGCCAAAAAGTTATTATTATTAGGCGCTGACTTTTCTTTTCCTGACGGTAAAACTCATACCTTTTGGCACTCTGATAATTATAGCCATTTACCCGTTGAGCAAACTAACCATTGGGTTTTAAATGGTTATGGAGAGAGGGTGCCTACTTTATTAAATTATCGAGGTTATTTAAGAGACCTAGAGCAATATATTAAAATAACTGAAGGTGTTGAATTCTTCAACGGCAGTAAAAAAGGTGCGTTAATAGAAGGAACCACACAATGGCCAAGCTCTCATGATTTTTAACAAGTTAGCGACTTTGATTCAAGAGACCTCACTTGCTTTATTACAAGCCAAAGAAGGTGAAAGTAATTTGTTACTTAGTCAGGTGTTTGACGAGTTTTTAGTCGTGTCACCCGCTATATCCCCTCAAGCCCTTAGTAAACTGACTCAAGTAATGACAATAATGCATGAAGCACAACAACGACGAGATTACGTTTACCTTGTTGATTTATTGATGTACGAGATACCTTTACATATTAATTTGAAAAGTTAGCGTTAATGAAGGCTAATTGAGCCTAACGGAGATTCCCCCTTAAAACGTCACCTAATCCTGACTGAAGTCGAATTTAGTTTAATTTTTTCACCATTTCAAGCGATTGCTCAGGGAAGTTAAAATAGCCATGCGTAATTCCGGTAAAGCCAATTTTTTCATAGGCTTTGATTGCTGAACGATTACTTTTTCTCACTCCTAGCCTTACCTCATTAAATGAAAAATTATTTTTTAAGTAATCAAGGCTGACTGCAATTACCTCAGCGGCGGCACCTTTGCCTTGCCAACATTTCTCTCCAATTAAAATACCCAGAGTGACTACGTTGGGATGTGAGTGTAAACGGTGATATTTTATATTTCCAATATGCTTACCTTGATGGAAAACGCCCCAGAACCAACAGTGTTCATCGTTATTTTGTTGCTCAATATAGTGAGCTAACGCGATGATATCTTCTTGTAAAAAACTGATGAATTGTGCGGTACGTTGATCTTGTAACCAAGATAAGTAGAGCTCGCTAGCATCTTGCTCAGTGAGTGCTTGTAAAGTGAAACGTGTACTGTAAATAGTGCTATTGTTATCCACGGGAATTACCTGATTTTAGTTGGTTTTTATAAACGCGGCACTGCGAGTAAAACCACAATTAAATAACATATCCAAAATACTTAAATGACTGATGAAATCGCCATAGAGTTGTTTATAGGTTGGATGTTTAAATTTTTGATAAGTTAATTTAATGCCATGAGCGGTAATTGCACCACCTGGCGTATTCTTTTCTAGATAAGCAGCTGAGCCGACAGGGGATATATAATGATTTATTTGTTTGTGCTGGCATAACTCGACTAAGCGCTGATCTTTCACCTTATCTGTTTTTGCTAATTGAGACGCTAATAAAAACTGCGTATTAATAGCAAGTTTCTCGCTGATCGCTTTTATTATACTGATAGTAAATAGGGCTAAGTTTTCATATTTACTATTGAATAATGTTTCAATAAAAGGGTAAACATCATCAAAGTAGGGCGATTTACGGTAACAAGCATAAATGCTTTTTAGATGTTTTTTCTGCCAAGGTTTAGTCAAATCAAGATTTGCTTGATTGATCATAGTATTAAGCCTGCCATTGGGTAAGTTCACACTGATGCTGAGCATCACTTCACCATTGGCTGATTTGATGCGATTTCGTATGTGCCAGTCACTTTTTTCTAATTTAACATCATCTAGAAAAATAAAGTTATCAACAGAAGCAATTAAATTAAAATAACCACACCAAGGGAAGTACGTTGGTTGCATTATTGCGCCGCTAATGACTTGTTTGTTATTCATAACGAAGCCTGTTTATAAACGTAAATGGTGTACTCAAACGGGATGCTATTTTTTTTGACTAAATAATCATGTTTTAAGGTCACTGCAGCGTTTAAATGACGTTTACAAAAGTCAAAAATGGCTAAAGGATCGGTGTAATATAATTGCTCATCTTGATAATCGACATAAGTCGACATGGCATTAAAAGCGATGCCTTTATTGGCACTTTTATACATTTTTTTCAGTGTATTAAGCATAAATTCTTCGTTGTTTGGCATTTTGTTATTAAATACACCACTCAATAAAATATAATCATAACCTTGAGGAATATCTTGTTGCGTTAAGTCGCAACACTGAAAGTTTGCTTGCAGATTATTTTTATATTTTTCTTCAGACAGTTTTATAAAGTCAGCTAAAAAATCTACTCCGAGGTATTGACCCTTAAAATTATTATTAAGTAAATACTGATACATATCTCCTAAACCACAACCAATATCAAGGATAGATTTTGCACTTTCATCAATAGCGTGCAGTATTTCAAAACGCTTAAATTGCGAAGCTCTACTAACATGTTGTACCGACTGTATATCGTCACCATGTTGGTTTAGTAATTGTTGGTAGTAATTTTTTAAATCATTAATCATATAAGTTACTTAAAATAAGTAGTAATCAAAGTGGTATTTTTATTGTTGACTTTAATATTGTTAACTCTAATATTGTTTAACTTAATCTTGCTTGTCTTGATAAAAGCCATTAATAAAATTTATTGTTTGAGTCAGTTGATTTTTGGGTGTTGCTGGTCTGATAAATAGATTGATCACCCGTTCACTAAAGTTTTCTGCGTTAGGGCAGTATACGCCAGTAAAAAAACCAGCAAGTGATTTATAGTGACTAGCAATGATAATGCCGTGCTTGGATGCGACCTCAATTAATTGTTGACGTTTATTTGGTACCAACACTGGATAACGCCAATAAATGCCTTCGTCACTCATCATTGGTTGTACTATCTGTGTATTGGCAAACATGGTGCGGCATAAGTTTACATTAGTTTTTCTGCTCGCTAATGTTTCGCTGAGTGAATTTAATTGTTCAGTTAGACTCATTATTTCAGTTTTACGTTGAGTGTCAAAGTTGAAAAAATCATTGTTTTTAATTAATCGTTCGGCATTTTTGTAAAGGGCGGCGTCATTAGTCAATATGGCTCCTCCATAGTTGGCAGTGACTATTTTATCGTAGCCAAAACTCACAATGCTAATATGACCAAAACTACCTAGCGGCTTTTTCTGATAACTTCCGCCCATAGCTAAACAAGCATCTTCAATTAAAAGTAAGTTATGCTGTTTTGCTATTGAGGCGAGTGAGTCTATTTGACAATAATGTCCGTAATTATGGACGGCAACAATGGCGCTTGTTTTAGGGGTGATAACCTTAGCAACACTTAGCGCATCAAGAGAGAAGTCATTAAAGTTTATGTCTGCTAATACCGGAATAAAGCCGGCCCACTGAATTGCACACAATACCGCAGGACAACAAATGGCAGGCATAATGACTTCAGTGCCTTTTTCTAAATTAGCACTATTTAGCGCAATAATAAGCGCGGTACTACCTGAGCTGGTTAATGACGCAAACTTTCGTTGCGTCAAGCTGGTTAGTTGCTGGTTAAGCTGTGACTTAACTCGTGTTGATGTTAACAGCAAATGCGTAAATCCTTACGGTAGTGCCTAAGTGCAAAATGTTCTGGCTGCGTTAATATCTCAATATTTGTAATTTTATCTTGATATTTTTCTGCTTGAAAGTACGTTATTAGTTTTGCTAAATCGCAAAATGTCCACTGTGAATAGCGTAGGATAAAGGGTAACTTTTCTTCATAAATCATATCACTGGCGGTTTTTATTTCTTGTTCAAATTGTTTATCTAATAAATCACCAATAAGGATAACGCCACCTTTCTTGGTCACTCGTAACATCTCGTCAATTGCTTGATAAATATATGCTTGATTAGGGAAGTAATGAAAAATACTGTACGAGAGCACACGATCAAAATACTGGGTGCTAAAGTTAAGTTGCGCAGCCTCGCCAGTAGAAAATATGCCACCAGGCAATATTTCTTTTGCATTAGCGATCATACTTTTACCGTAGTCTATACCGTAAAGCTGGGTAAAATCATCTTTGAATTGTGATAAAACTAGAGCATTACCACAACCTATATCCAGTATTTTCTCTAATTTGTTGTTTTGTTTTAACTGCAACTTATCTCTTATATCGGTAATAAGTGCTTGCCAGATTTTTTCATCAACAGGGCGACAGACCTGTGCTTTTAAGTCGCTAGTACTTTGTCCTTGTTGATGCCATTCATCACGTTTTTTATTAAAGGTGTTCATGATTAAAGCTCCTCAATAGCTGATGCTACCGCTTGTGTTGAATTACTGTGAAACTTTATTTTTGCGTTGTTAATTAGTTTTTCTTGGCAATGTTTTGTTAAAAATTCAGTTAAGCATTGTACTGTTTTTTGTGGTTGTAGTACTAAGTCCTCAGTTAAGCCCAAGTCAAAAGTTAAGTTGGCTTTACTGAGTACTTGAGTATCAAGTGCTTGACCTTCATTTTGTGAAATACTGGCATTGGCAATTAAGCAAAAAGCCGCCTCATATTTACTTAAACCGCCGCCGCTTATAAATATATCTGCCTGTTGGTAATAATCACTCATTTGTGTCGATAAAGGTAAATAATGCCATTGATTGAGGTTAGTTGCAGAGTTTATGGGTAAGTTTGGTGTTTCCTTACTTATCAAATATAAGTTTTTTTCAGTGACGAGCTTATCAATCATTTGCAATAGCTTTATGCCTGCATCACTTTCATCGTTGCCGCCGATAAAAATAAATAAATTTTTACCCTGATTTATTTCGGTGCTGTTATTCTTTGTTCTTATCTTTAGTAATTGTTGTGAAAAAGGAAAATATGCTAAACCTAAGCAGGTATTTTTAGCGTGATAATTACTGCTGTAAGCATCTTTTTCAGCATTCAATCGAAAGTTAATGATTAAATCGAGTTTGCTTAAATCATGTTGATGGAAATCGTCAATTTTAATGAAGGTATCAACTTGTTTTCTTAATTGGTCAATGTCAGCTTGATTGACTTGGTAGTCATCTAAAATAAGCAGATCACTTCTTTGCAGTTTAAAAGTTGTTTTGTTGGCAATAACTACATCATTATCAATTAATAACTTTGTCGCAAAGTCGTGATAGTGGCCAAAAAAAATAAGTTGGCACTTCTGTCTGTTTTTTAGTGCTAAAGCTATGCTCAAACACCGGCTTAGATGACCTAAACCAGTTGTTTTATTTGCATTGCATTGAAAAACAAATCGTTTCATAAATAATATTTAATTATACTTGTTGGTCATGAACGTATTATGAAAACTTGGTATTAATGGCATCATAAGCGGCTTTGATAACATCACCATGAAACCACTGTTTACCACTAAAGCGGCCTGAAATTATGATGTTATCAAATCGATTATTGAGTTTATTGTAGTTTTCACTTACCGATTTCGTAAAGGCAAAAGTAGGTACCGGAAATGTATTGTGTATTGTTTGGCGTAAACTGGTAACTACTTTAGCGTCAGGTAATATGAGCCCCATTTGAATTAATTCCGTTAACATCATTTCAGCGGTAATACTGTCATAATCATCCGCATTAGAGAGTGCTTCAATACTCAGATTATAAGTGCGGTTATCAGTACTGTCTATACGAAGGTTTGGAAATAAAGTAACACGGTAACTTTTGGCTGATAAGTCCCAGTTCCAAAGGTAGTGAGAGTCGCTATTGGTAATTGGCTTATCAAAAGTGAAGTGAAATATATTTGCCGTTTTAAAAACGGGTTTGGTTGCGTTTTCATCTTTATATGGGGCTATACCTGCGGCCACTAATGCTATGGTAGGTGGTGCGCTCCAATATAGAAAGTCACAAGGCAGTTCTTCGTTTTTATTTTTTAAGGTGACTTTAGTTATTTTATTGTCAACATGGCTTATGTTACTGATAGTTTCATTTGTTAAGAAAATAACCCCTTTGGCTTTGGCTTGCGCGACTAAATATTCGATCCAAAACTGTACTCCTTGCCCTTCTTTAGGATAATAATAAGTACACTCTGGTGTATTATCGCGGGCAATACGATCAAAGTAATCTTGTTCATGATGATAAGCCAGTTTACTGTCAAATGCAGGTAACTCTTTTAGTTTAGTGCTTACTTCAGCACTCAATGCTAAAACGCGAGTTAATCCAAAGTAACTCGCGGAAGAGTTAGTGACTAATTGCGATAAATCGATATCACTACCGTAGAGTTTTTTATATAGTGGTGCGGCAATAGTTTGGGTAAATGTTGGTCCTATCGTTTCTGTTAAATAATCAACAATCGCTGGAGAATTACTTATTTTAGTACGTGCTAATAACTCTACAACACCTTGTTGGTATTGTTCCTGAGGCAGCTTACGAGTATCTATTATTTGTGTTGTTAAGTCCCATGAACCGGCAAAAAAATTACCTGTTTTTAAAGGGCCTAAATTATTCCAAAGTTTAGCTCTATTCTGTTCTGGTCCAAAGAGAATATCATCAATCTCTGGGACCATGGTGGTATTAGGGATGTGAGTGCCTTGATCGTAAATAACACCCGACTCATCCTTTATCGATTTTAATAAACCACCACAAGTATCATTAGCTTCAATTAAAGTGACCTGTGAAAATTTGTCCGCTAACAAAATGGCTGAAAATAGACCACAAAGACCACCACCTACAACAATACATTTTTCCATTTTATTCCCCTGAAGATTGCTATCTTATAGGCTAAAAGTCAGCAGATATCATTAACTTTTAGCAATCTTATCTTATTAATTTATTTGAATAAATTAGTTACCATCTTTAGATAATGTTATTAGCTCAAGACGGTCACCTTTTTTCATGTTTTTAGTGGCTATCATGCCTAAAACTTGCTCAAAGTATTTAGGGTGTAAGCCGTAACTTGGTCGTACTGATTTAATGTTTTTTTCAGTTATTACTTCACCTTGTTTAATGTTTTGACTTACATATAACGAACGGCGCGCTAACATATTTTTTTCTGAGGCCGGTGAGATAGCATAGTCAACTTTACCTAATGCTTGTTCAATAAAGCGTATGTCATCAACCATTAACTTGAACTCAATAGGATCAAGTGAGAAAAAAGCGTCAACAGAAGGGTCATCCTTATCAAGCACAAAATGCTTTTCGATAATACGTGCACCTAAGGTAACTGCGGCAATAGGAACACTATTGCCTAAGCTATGATCCGACAAACCGACTAAGCAGTTAAATCGTGTTGCCATATTTACCATAGTTTTTAAATTGATATCTTGCGCTGGAGCAGGGTATGCGGTTGTACATTTTAAAAAGGCATATTCAGAGCAACCATTATCGGTTAGTGTTTTTATCGCTAAGGTTATGTCCTCAAGTGTTGCTAAGCCCGTTGATAAAATTACGGGTTTTCCTGTTTGTGCAACACGTTTAATTAGACCTATATCGGTAATTTCAGGTGAGGCAATTTTATAAACAGGGCAGTTAAGTTGCTCTAGTAAATCAACAGCAGTATTGTCAAAAGGCGCAGAGAAAATATCAATACCGATCTTTTTCGCCTCATCAAACAATGCCTTATGCCACTCCCACGGTGTATAAGCTTTTTTATATAAGGCATAAAGCGTTTGGTGTTCTTGCCATGCATTACCTGTAGGTAATTTAAAGTCGTCATTATCGCAATCAAGGGTAATGGTATCAGCGCGATAAGTTTGTAGTTTAATCGCATCTGCGCCACTGGCTTTTGCCGCGTGAATTATTTCAATTGCTTTATTGAAGTCACCACTGTGGTTTGCTGACATTTCAGCAATAATATAACAAGGGCTATGTTCATCAATAACGTTATTATTAATGTTCATCTTTGTGTGATGGCTTTCATTATTTACTTCATTTCTCATGTGTTTGTCTTTTTTCAGCGGCTAAAGATTTCAATAAGCCTTCATTGCGAATAATATCTTGGTTTAATGCATAAACGCTTGGTGTATTTGTTAAATATTGCTTTATTTCTTCAGTGTTAGTCTGTTCGATTTTATCGCCAAAATGGTCAATGATATGCCCAACAAGATGAGCATCTTCTATATTATCAACGGTGAAGCGATAGTGGCTATCATCTTGGCTGTTTTCTAACATGACACAGTTATTCTTTGTTGTATTCTTTGTTGTATTCTTTGTTCTAGTGTTTGCCCTATTGTCGCGATTATTGTAGGTATATAGCGTGACATGTTCTCGTTCTGAGGCTTTTTTTGCGTTTTTATCTGCGGCTAATAAAGCGTTAAGCGTGATTACCTCACAATCGACACCTTCACAGAAATGTTCACTTAAATAACTATAATCTGCATTTTTTCTATGATGAAATTCAATGAGCTTATCGCAAATCTCAGCATCAATTAATGGAGTGTCGCCTGTTATTCTTACAATCGTATTAGCTTGGTATTTAACGGCTGCTTGGCTAAAGCGTTTAAGTACATCGTTTTCACCCCCGCGAAAGACTCGATAACCCAAGGCGCTAACATAATCACATAAGGGGTCATTTTCTTTATTTGTTGAGCTAGCTAAGACAATTTCATCAATTAGCTTAGCTTGTGTTAATCGGCTTAATAATAAGCCAATAAGTACACTAGCTTTATTCCCTAACTTGAACATTACCTTATTAGGTAAACGGCTAGAGCCCATCCTTGCTTGAATAATCGCAATAGTTTTATTAGACACCTTGTTACCTTCCATTAATGAATAACCATTAGCTGAAAATTAGTGCTGAATATCATTAGTTTAAACGCTTAAAACTAGAGTGACACACAGGGCCTTGCAGTAAGTTATCAAGTTGTTTGTCTTTTACTGCCTGTGTAATCAAAGAAAATACTTCATTAACCGCATCTAAATATTTTTGGACTATATTGGCATTGTGAGCGAGTGAGACATAAATAACATTGCTAGCAAGGAAGCCTCGTTTTAACATTTCTTGTGTGAAAATAGTTTTAATTAATAACGTATTATCGCTAGCAAAAGAGAGAATAAGTACTGAATCAATACCGAGTATATCTAAGGTGAAGTTATTAGCGTTTGCCGCGTTAAGTAAGCCATTTCTAAGCGCGCGACCTGTTGCTGATACTTTATCAATAACGTTTTGTTGCTCAAATACTTCAATGGTTTTTAATGCGGCAGCAAAACCTACTCGCTCAGTCCAATAAGAACTAGATATGAACGATAATTGTGCAGCGTCCATCACATCAGCCTTCCCGATAATGGCGCCAATAGGGTGGCCATTTCCTAATGCTTTACCCAGGACACAAATGTCGGGAATTAAATCCCAAAGTAAATGTGAGCCACCAAGGTTTAAACGAAATCCTGAGGATATTTCGTCAAAGATAAGCACAATATTATGTTGATCGCATAGGGCACGAATTTCACGTAAGAAGGGTAAGTCAGGCTCACTATGGCGAAATACTTCCATAACAACTGCGGCGCACTCACCGTCATTGTTCTTAAGTATATTTTTAAAACCTTCAATATCACCTTCGTTAAAAGGCAATACCGTACCGGTTAACCCTTGTGGTACACCTGCGGGATCTAACCCAGGCAGTAATTGCTCATCAAGGTTTTTGTTGTTGTTGAGGTTGGTTGCTAAATACCAGTCATGCCAACCATGATAACCACAAAAAGCTATTTTATCTTTTTGGGTGTATGAACGCGCGATACGTACAGCAATTGCGCAACTTTCACCGCCAGTACGGGCAAAACGTGCTTTTTCCGCCCATGGGTGTAGTTCAATCAGCTTTTCAGCAAGGGCAACCTCTTCATAACAATTCAAACTCGTCATACTACCATTGATTACTGCGTCAATAACCACGCCATTAACATCGTCATTCGCATACCCTAATACGCAAGTACCAATACCCATAATGCTCATATCGATATAATGGTTATTATCAAGATCCCAAATTTCGCAGCCTTTGGCTTTGTTATAATAAGCAGGCCAAAAATCGGGTAAAAACATTTCTGCACGTTTAGATAAAAGTTGATTACCACCGGGAATAATTTTTTTTGCTTTACGCCAAAGCATTGAACCACTGTTTTGTACTAGTTTGTGCATAGGGTTTACTCATTATTTTTTGTTCTAGTTTAAAGGTGTTATTGATGATTTTATGACTTACTGGATATTTACCTAAGTGTTTGCATCAGTATTAACATCAGTAATTATATAAATATTATGCAAATATTTTACCAAGTTATTGTTAATCACTAATCAGGGATAAAATAATCAAACTAATATCATGAACTAACACCATAAACTTGGATTGATAATACTTGGCTCTGTTATAGCCAAGGCAGAAAAATCGAAGTCAAGATTTTTGGCTAATTGATAGGCGATTAGTATTTGTTGTAATTCATCGGCAGAGCAACAGCCAACGACTAATTTATCAATGTATTTATTTTTTACGAAGGGCATGAGTGCATAAGCAATAAGCGCTATACGGTTTGTATATTGTGGGTTTTCTACACTCAATTGAGTTGCATAACGAGCTAAGGTATTTAAATGTGGAGCCAATGTCTTTAAAGCTAAAGGTAAGTTAGCTTTATTTAGAAAAACAGCCCCCTGTAAAAACAACGAACGGATATGTACTTCAATTTTTTTCAACTTTAACTGAGCTAAAATATCCTCTTGAAAAATACCTTGGTCAAAAATATTTGCAGGTATTTGCACTATATCAAGATCGAACTTATTACTAATCGTTAATGCTTCTTTAGCACTATATACTGAACAACCAATTTTTTTACTCAAACCTTGTTGTTTTGCGGATAATAACTGCTGATAAATAACCTGACCATTTTCTGCTAACAATTCATTACCGTGATGCAGCATTAATGCGGATAACTGTTTAGTTTTTAATGCTTGTAACGAGCCTTTAATACAAGAGATGATATTTTTAGGATCTAAATTAGGGGGGACTTTAGAAATGAAATTGAAAGCATTTCCAGTTGCTTGTTCACCTAAAACTTGTTCACTATTACCGTAAGCGGGTGCGGTATCTATAAGCTCAATACCTGCGGATTTTGCTAAGGCTAATATTTTACTTAGCTCTAATTTCTTTACTTGGCCATATTGATTTGAAATACCGTAATCACAGCCAAATTGTACCGAGCCTAAAGCAATTTTCATACATTTTAATCCAAATTAGTTAATTCAATAAGCACAGTATCAATAATATATTTTTGCTCTTCCATGCTAAGTTTCGGGTGTAGAGGTAGTGTAATTGCGCGTTGATAATATTGCTCCGCTACCGGAAAATCACCTTGTTCAAAAGCAAGCCCCTCTACTTCTTGTTGATAATAAGGCTGTAAATGAATAGGAATATAATGTACGTGAGCACAAATATTTTGTGTTCTTAATGAGGTAATAATTGTTTTATGTTTAACTTTTTGTAAGGCTTGATCGTACTCAGGTAAGAGTACTATGTATAAATGATAAGCGGAGTAGGTGCCAATTTTAGGTGTTAAGTAGGTTAACTCTGTATTGGCAAAAGCGTTATCATAAATTTTTGCTAGTGCATTTCGTTTGGCTACAAACTCATCTAAACGTTTTACTTGGCTAAGCCCTAAGGCAGCTTGCAATTCGGTCATACGGTAATTAAAGCCCAGCGCTATTTGCTGATAATACCAAGGACCATGACTTGTTTCTGTCATTTTTCCTGTATCACTGGTAATACCGTGGCTTCTAAATAGCTGCATTTTTTCGGCAAGTTCAGCTTGGTTGGTTAGCGCCATACCACCTTCAGCGGTAGTGATAATTTTTACTGGATGAAAACTAAAAATGCTAATGTCGCTATATTGGCAACATCCGACTTTATATTCTTTATAACTAGCGCCAATAGCATGCGAAGCATCTTCAATAATTGAAAAATGATAATGTTGTGACAGTTTATGAATCTCTTCCATATCACAACTGTTACCTGCAAGGTGCACCACGGTCAGCACTTTAGGCAAGGTGTTCTTCAGTTTGGCTTGTTTAAGTTTATCACTTAGCCGTTGTACACAAAGATTACCGCTATGAATATCTATATCAACAAAATCAACTGTCGCGCCACAATAAAGGGCGCAATTACTTGAAGCGACAAATGAAATGGGTGAGGTCCATACCGTATCACCTTCGCCAACGTCTAGGGCTAAACAAGCGATATGCAGTGCAGATGTTGCGCTATTGGTTGCGCTAGCAAATTTTGCACCGCAGTATTGGGCAACAGCTTGTTCAAATTCAGGGACTTTGGGGCCTTGGGTTAAATAATCAGACTTTAATACCTCAACAACTGCAGCAATATCATCATCGCTGAGGTCTTGTTTACCATAGGGGATCATAGCTTTTGGAGTAAATGATGACATAGTCAAATAAGCCTATATACACACATGAGTATTTAGCGCTTGAATTTGCTCAATCGATAAAAATTCACCATTACTCAATGAGTCGTATTCATAACCTTCGGGTACTAGTTTTCCTTTTTCATTAAGGGCGTTAACGGTAAAGTCATTACTGCGGCTACTAAATTTTATTGCTGGAGCAATAACAAAATGATCAGCAAACTCAAAAGTGGTATAGCAAATTTCGCCAGGACACATTACTTCGTGTAATTTCTCGCCGGGTCTAATACCCACTATTTTAATCGGTAGTTCTGGTGCCATCGCTTTGGCAAGATCTAAAATGCGCATAGAAGGAATTTTAGGAACAAAAATCTCGCCACCTAACATGCGAGCAAAGTTCTTTAAAACAAAATCGACGCCATCTTGTAATGTGATCCAAAAACGGGTCATATCACTATGAGTGACGGGCAATTCACTGGCGCCCTCTGCTATTAGTTTTTCGAAATAAGGCACTACCGAGCCTCTAGAACCCGCTACATTTCCGTAACGAACCACAGAAAAAGTTGTTAAATGTCCGCCTGATATATTATTAGCGGCAATAAAAAGTTTGTCAGAAACTAATTTAGTTGCACCGTATAAGTTAATAGGGTTAGCCGCTTTATCCGTCGATAATGCAATAACTTTTTCAACGTTATTAGCCAATGCTGCAGAAATCACATTCTCAGCGCCATGAATATTGGTTTTTATACATTCCATCGGATTGTATTCGGCGGCAGGTACTTGTTTTAATGCGGCGGCATGAATAACAAAATCGACACCATTCATTGCTTGCGTTAAGCGCTCTTTATCTCGTACATCACCAATGAAATAACGCATACAGGGCTGATTGAAATCTTGTTGCATTTCAAACTGTTTAAGCTCATCACGAGAATAAATTATAATTTTTTTAGGTTTATGATTATCAAGCAAGGTTTGCACGTATTTTTTTCCAAAGGAGCCTGTGCCGCCAGTGATCAAAATACTTTTATTGTCGAAAATGGAAGTGGTACTAGATGTACTCATCGTTGCCTCACGCTGTTTATTGATAATACGGGTAAATAGTTTAGCTAAACATGACTGGGTCAAACTAACTTCTTTACACGAACCATTTATAAGAATCATTTATAAGAATCGTAGGTATTTAATTTACTATTTAGTACCTTATTAAATACACGTTAGCAAATTATGTGCCTAGCGACATCATTAGACAACAAATTATTGATAAATATGGCTAATAAAACGTTATTAAATTGGTTATTTGAGCAGTCTTTGCAAGGAGTATGTAATTTATGTGTTGGTCAGGCATTTAGCTTACCTTTTAAGCTTGATGTTATAACCCTGCTGAAGCTTAAAGTAGTTTAGCTATTTTTTGATAAAGCTCAATGGCTTGGTTATTTGTTAAGTTATTGCGAGAACGAGCCTTACCAGTGGTTGAGCTGACATTAACCGTATCAATTGCAATTTCTTTGATTTGTTTTGAGGAGGCTAATTGAGTGTTTTGTTGTTGCTGTTCGGTCGCTAACTGAGATATGACGACTAGATCACTAAGGTCTGGTTTAAGTGGTTTTACTTTATCTGGCTCAGCATTAAGTATCGTGGCTTTTACACTCAAACTCTGCTGAATGAACGTAGTCTTTTCATTAATAGGCTTAGTCGTTGTCATAACAACCTCCTTCAAGATAAGGCTTAAACAGAACTAGCCGAACCGATAACCTAATTATAGCTTGCTTGGTTAAAAAAACACCAGTTTATTGTTGTTCATCTATGAGTTTCGTTGGTAATAACGCCAAAGTGTCAATAAAGTGCCTTTTAAATCAATTTAATTCAACAAGCGTCAACTTTTTGTTGATTAAATGTTGTTTATGATTAATATTGCCAGTGAATAGCCATTACCATTCAAAGTACTCTGAAACCAGCATCTTGAATGGCAACGGGTATAAATATAAAAACACTAAAAGTAGCACTTTATAAAATAGTAAGTGGCTTTTATCTTTTATCCAAAGTAGTGAGTAATTAGTAACTTATGAGTAATACTGAGATAGCGATAGGCCATAAAAAAATATTGATCGTTGATAATGATGCCGTCAGAGCAGATCAAATGATTACTGTACTTGCCTTTGTCGGGGAACACTTTAGCCATTGTTCACAAGCTCAAGTAAACGATGCGCTGAACATGAAAGATCCCCTGCTTACTGTGATATTGAGTGGCGATATTTCATCTTCGACCGCCGCTTTGGTTAAAGCTAATCCCAAAATACCCTTTTTATTACATGATGTGCTCGATGTTAATACATTAAACACTCATGCCAATGTGATTGGCTATTTATCACATCCCCTAAATTATGCACAATTAACTGAATTGATTCATCATTGTCATCAATATCATAATAAGTTGCCTCGTTCTGGCCATAAAAATTCTTCAAGTCCATTATTTCGCTCCTTAGTTGGCACCAGTGAGTTAATGAATGAAGTGCGCTTTTTAATTGAACAAGTGGCAAAAACGCCTGCCAGTGTTTTAGTGTTAGGTGAGTCAGGTACCGGTAAAGAAGTTGTCGCACGTAATATTCATAATTTATCTGAGCGAGCACAAGGGACCTTTGTTCCCGTTAACTGTGGTGCTATTCCTGCAGAATTATTGGAAAGTGAATTGTTCGGTCATGAAAAAGGTGCTTTTACTGGTGCTATCTCAACGCGTAAAGGGCGTTTTGAAATGGCTGAAGGTGGCACGTTATTTTTAGATGAAATTGGTGATATGCCACAACCAATGCAAGTAAAGTTATTACGTGTTTTGCAAGAACGTACTTTTGAACGTGTTGGTGGTAGTAAAAGTATTAAAGCTGACGTTCGTATTATTGCCGCGACACATCAAAATTTAGAAGAAATGATTAAAGAAGGGGGATTTAGAGAAGATTTATATTACCGCTTAAATGTATTCCCTATTGAAACACCAAGCTTGCGTGCGAGAAAAGAAGACATTCCGTTGTTATTAAAGGAATTACTTAAACGCCTTGAGCATGATCAAAATAAAACAGTACGATTTACTGAAAGAGCGTTAGAGTCGTTGATGGAGCATCCGTGGGCGGGGAATGTCAGAGAGTTATCTAACCTCATCGAGCGTATGTTAATTATGTTTGGTGATCAAATTGTTGATGTTGCAGAGTTACCTTATAAATATCAACACATTGATGCACAGGTTTATAACCCTGAATACCCAGAAGAATTGCAAGAGCAAGATGCGATTAATGAACTGTTTTCAGGGTTTGATTATGGCGACGATGATGAAGAAAGTCATGATGATAGTTTAGCCAAAACTTCAGATGTAGAAGAAAACAGCGATGTTGGCCAGCTAGGGTCGCTAACCCAAACAGCCACGGATTTATTACCCGATGAAGGTTTGAATTTAAAAGAACATTTAGCGACTTTGGAAGTTTCATTAATTACCCAATCGTTAACTAAGCATGATTATGTCGTAGCAAGAGCGGCAGAAACTTTAGGTATGCGCAGAACCACCTTGGTTGAAAAAATGCGGAAATATGATTTACAAAAACCAGCAGTATAAATAGTTGCAAGGTCAATAGATTGACGAAAGAAATGGTGAGGGTTTATCTGTAACTAGTTGAACTGGCTTGTGAAAATGATGGCATGTTAAATGCTTTGTATATGATAGTAGGAAGTGATTTTTTTTAATCATTTCCCTTTATCAAAGTATAAATCAACGCACAAGTTAAGGCATTAGTTATGGCACAAGTTTTGGCGCAAGCCACGCAATCTTATTCATCAGTTTTTTGTGATGCATCAAGTGTTGTTTCTCACGAAGACAGCTTTCATAATCGTTCGCTTGAGCAAGAGGCCTTTCCTGGCGAGCTTGCCTCTTTGCGCGCACAACTTGTGTTGCAGCAATCAGCACCACAATTAACACCGTCCTTTTCACATACTGCTTCAGCTCAGCAAAAATTAGCCGATACGCTTATTGATGTTATGCCAACCGGTCTAGTGATGCTGGATGGAGATGGTATTGTTGTTAAAATCAATAAAGTGGCGAGAGGTTTGCTTGATGAGCCCATACTTGGTCAGCCTTGGTTTGAGGTCATTGCCCGTTCATTTAACCCCAAAGCCGATGACTGGCATGAAATATCACTTAAAGATGGTCGTCGAGTCAAATTAGAGATCAGTAGCTTGGGCGAGCAACCAGGTCAGTTGATTATGATCACCGACTTAACTGAAACAAGGCTATTACAAGACAAAATTGGACAAATGCAGCGACTGTCATCATTAGGTCGCATGGTCTCAACACTAGCCCACCAAATTAGAACTCCACTGTCAGCTGCAATCCTTTATGGCGCTAATTTAACCAACAGTAAATTAACTAATCAATCTCGTATTAACTTTCAAGAAAAATTGAATGCGCGTTTGCATGATTTAGAGCAGCAAGTAAATGACATGTTGTTGTTCTCTAAAAGCGGTAAAGAGCAAGTTGTTACGCCTTTATCGCTTAATGACTTAATTCAAGATTCCGTGCAAAGTATGGATGCTTTATTAACTAAAGCTAATGCGCAGGTCAATATACAATTATCGACTGAAAATAACGCCATTCTTGCTAATAAAAATGCGTTAACCGGTGCAATTCAAAATCTACTTCATAATGCATTGCAAGCACCCAGTACGGCACAGAATATCGTAATAAATGTTCAGAGTTATCGTCAAGGCAATGATGTTTACTTAAGTGTAAAAGATAATGGTCTTGGTATTTCTAGTGAAAATAACGAGAAAATATTTCAACCTTTTTATACCTCAAGTTCTAACGGTACAGGTTTGGGTCTGGCAGTAGTTAAGTCTGTGGTTAATGCCCATCAAGGAGAGGTTAAGCTAATTAGTGCTTTAGGGGAAGGTGCACACTTTGTTATTAAGCTACCACGCTTGAAAGAAAATACTCATCAAGGAGAGCACTAATGACTGATCAAAAAATACTGGTAGTAGAAGATGATGCAGGTTTACGTGAAGCTTTAGTTGATACATTGGAGCTCGCTGGGTATACCTGTGTGGAGGCTGATTCAGGTGAAAGTGCTTTACTGCAGCTAAAAAATCAGAAAATAGATATTGTGGTTAGTGATGTTCAAATGGGTGGAATGTCAGGTTTGTCATTGCTTAAAAGTATTAAAGCCAATCAAGATAATTTGCCCGTCCTACTTATGACAGCCTACGGCACTATTGATGATGCTGTACAAGCTATGCAAGATGGTGCCTGTAACTACATTGCTAAACCTTTTTCTCCTGAAGTATTACTTAACATGGTGAGTCAATATATGCCATTACAAGTGATTAATAAACATGAACCCGTCGTTGCTGATAAACGTTCAATTGAGTTGTTAGCTTTAGCAAAAAAAGTTGCAACAACAGAAGCTTCTGTGATGATCTTAGGTCCTAGTGGCTCAGGTAAAGAAGTACTTGCTCAGTATGTTCATCATAATTCTAAGCGCAGTGAGCAAGACTTTGTCGCGATTAACTGTGCGGCTATCCCTGAGAATATGCTTGAAGCGACACTTTTTGGTTATGAGAAAGGCGCGTTTACTGGGGCAATTCAGGCGTGTCCTGGAAAGTTTGAGCAAGCACAAGGTGGTACCATATTGCTTGATGAAATTACTGAAATGGATTTAGGCTTACAAGCAAAAATATTACGTGTTCTACAAGAGCGAGAAGTTGAGCGCTTAGGGGGAAGAAAAACTATTAAGCTTAATGTCAGAGTGATTGCGACGAGTAATAGAGACTTAAAAATTGCAGTAAGTGAAGGTCTATTTCGTGAAGATCTTTATTATCGCTTAAATGTATTTCCGCTCACTTGGTTACCACTATCGGAGCGTGTTGATGATATTATTGTGCTTGCTGAGCACTTGGTGAGTCGATATTGTCAAAAAAGTGGCGAAGTTATAGCTGAGTTTTCAGCGTCAGCGCGAAGTAAATTAAATGCCTATGCTTGGCCCGGCAATGTACGTGAGCTTGATAATGTCATTCAGAGGGCGTTGATTTTGCGTAATGGAAATATTATTGAAGCGAGTGATTTACTGATTGAGAACTTTGAAACAGCTAGGGTTATTGAAACTGAAAAAGTAACGACCAAGGAAGATAAACTTGGCAGTGAATTACGATTACAAGAACATCAAATAATTCTCGATACCTTGCAATCCTGCCATGGTAGTAGAAAAGCGGTTGCTGAACGTTTAGGTATAAGCCCACGGACATTACGTTATAAAATTGCCAAAATGCGTGAATCGGGTATAGAGATACCCGCATAAAACATCAATAGAACTACTTTCTTAAATGAAGATACATCTAACCGTTTAAAAGGCCGTAATATTTCAATTATTACGGCCTTTGTTCTTTATATTCCTTAAAATTTCCTCTTGGCATTATGTTTGCATTTCCACTAGGTATTAAGTGATTAAAGCAAAAAATTGACACAAGTGAGAACCCGATGGATATTAAAACTAACTCTCTTTATGCCCAAATGCAAAATATGTCAATGCAAGCTATGGGTAATAAACTTCCTAGTGTTAATTCCGACGCTATCGGTGGTATTGGGCAGAACAGTGTTGGGCAAGTAAATCAATCAGGTAGTAACTTTGGTGACATGCTTACTAGCGCATTAAAAAGTGTTAATGAACTTCAATCAGATGCAGGCGCTAAAAAAACAGCTTTTGAAATGGGCGATACTAATGTCACCTTAGCTGAAGTCATGGTAGCATCATCCAAATCAGGTATTGCCTTAGATGCAACGGTACAGATTCGAAATAAATTTGTTGAAGCTTATAAAGAAATAATGAGCATGCCAGTCTAATTTAGTTGGTTTAAACGCAGCAATAGCTTCGTTACTTTCAATCATAATAGCGAACTATTTATCATTCAAGTGCCTTGCTCTTGATGGTTTACCCTCAACTAAATAACAGTATGATTGGGACTTTATTTGATAATAAATCGTCTTGTCATAAAAAACAGAACAGCGGAGAAGTGAAGTGTCCGATACAAACGCAATGGTAGCAACAGACGGTGATGGCGATATGATTGCCAACGAAGCTGATCATGCTGGCATGGAAGAACAAAAATCAGGCTTCTCTTCAGCATTAGGTAATGTCGATTTTTTAAGACAAATTACTATTGTTGTGGCGTTAGCTATTTGTTTAGCGATAGCTGTTTTTGTTATTATTTTAGCCAATGAGCCTGAGTATCGTTTTTTAAGCAAATTGCCTACGCAGCAATTAATTAAAACAATGGATTTTCTTGATACCAACCAAGTTGAGTATCGTCAAGAAAATAACACCATTTCAGTACCCAGTGATGAATATCAAAATATAAAATTACTACTCGCGAGAGAAGGTCTAACTGATGAACCTTCAGAGGGCGAGGATATCTTAATGAAAGATATGGGTTTTGGTGTGAGTCAGCGACTTGAAAGAGAAAGATTGAAATATGGTCGTGAGAAACAACTCGCTAAAACAATTGAACAGCTACGAAGTATCAGTAAAGCTAATGTATTATTGGCTATTCCAAGAGAAAATGTCTTTGCCCGTCGCGAGAAAAACCCCTCAGCTACCGTTGTTCTAACCATGCAAAGAGGTCGGATTTTATCGGATGAAGAGGTGGACTCGGTCGTTGATATTATCGCTTCAGCCGTGCAAGGCTTAAATCCTAACCGGGTAACCGTAACAGATCAAAATGGTCGTTTACTTAATTCTGGCTCACAAGATTCAACGTCTTCACGTTCACGTAAAGAATTTGAAGTGGAACAAAAACGTGAACAAGAATACCGAGATAAAATTGACAGTATTTTAATTCCTGTTGTCGGACTAGGTAATTACACGGCGCAAGTTGATGTGACGATGGACTTTACTAATACTGAAGAAACATCACGTCGTTATAATTCAGACTTACCCGCTTTACGCAGTGAAATGAAAGTAGAAAGTACCAATGTTGGTGGTATGTTAGGCGGTATCCCTGGCGCATTAACTAATCAACCACCGGTTGAGTCAGCTATTCCAGAGGATGCGGTTGGCGCTCAGAAGAAAACAATGCCGAGTCGAAAGCACAGTGAATCGACTAAAAATTATGAATTAGATGAAGCGATCAGCCATACTAAACAACAAACGGGCATTATTCGTCGACTCAGTGTTTCTGTTGCTCTTGACTATGTTGCGAGTGTTGCAGCGCCAACCCCTGTAGAAGATGGGGTTGATGCTGCAAGCCCCGTTTCAAGCTATACACCACGTGCGGTGAGTGAAATTGCCAGTATTCGCCGTTTATTACAAGGTAGTATTGGTTTTGATTTACAACGTGGCGATGTGATTGAAGTAGTGACTATTCCATTCAATCGTCCTGATTTTGGCATTGTTGAAGAGTTGCCTATTTGGCAACAGCCTTGGTTTGTTAAATATGTAAAACTTGCTTTAGGTGCCTTAGTTATTATTGTGTTAATTGTTGCTGTGGTTCGCCCGATGTTGAAACGTTTAATTTATCCCGACCAAACACCAGATGATTATGGTGATAAATCACTTGATAGTCATATTGATTTAGGTGATGAGACAATGGATATGTTAACCTCTGATTTTGATGCGGGTTCTGTCGGTTTTGCTGCAGACGGCAGTTTACAATTACCAGATCTTCATCGTGATGAAGATGTACTAAAAGCGGTTCGTGCTTTAGTAGCAAATGAACCAGAACTATCGTCGCAAGTAGTGAAAAGTTGGTTGAACGAAGATGAGTGATGAACCACAAGAATTAGCCGCAGCCCCTGCAGGGTTCGATGTTAATAAATTAGAAGGCGCTGAAAAAGCCGCTATTTTATTGTTGAGTTTGTCTGAAGAAGACGCTGCGCAAATATTAAAACACCTTGAGCCAAAACAAGTGCAGCAAGTAGGTACCGTGATGGCGGCAATGGAAGATTTTACTCAAGAAAAAATCACTGCCGTACATAAATTATTTATTCACGAAATCCAAAATTTTTCTACCATTGGCTTTCAAAGTGAAGAGTTTGTTCGTCGTGCCTTAACCGCTGCATTAGGTGAAGATAAAGCCGGTAATTTAATCGATCAAATTGTCATGGGTGGCGGTGCTAAGGGTTTAGATTCATTGAAGTGGATGGACTCGAAGCAAGTGGCCAACATTATTAGAAATGAACATCCCCAAATTCAAACCATTGTTTTATCTTACTTAGAGCCAGAGCAGTCAGCTGAAATTATGAGTCAGTTTACTGAAAAAGTACGCTTAGACTTAATGATGCGTATTGCTAATTTAGAAGAAGTGCAACCTGCGGCACTGCAAGAATTGAACGAGATAATGGAGAAACAATTTGCCGGCCAAGCGGGTGCACAAGCAGCTAAAATGGGCGGTTTAAAAGCGGCGGCAGATATTATGAACTATCTAGAAACTAATGTTGAAGGTATGTTGATGGATTCTATTCGTGAAAATGATGAAGAAATGAGTCAACAGATTCAAGACTTAATGTTTGTCTTTGAAAATTTAGCCGATGTCGATGACCGAGGCATGCAAGCAATATTACGCGAAGTACAGCAAGAAGCCTTAATGAAAGCCATTAAGGGCACTGATGAAGCATTAAAAGATAAAATACTGAGCAATATGTCTAAACGTGCTGCAGAAATGTTAGCCGATGATCTTGAAGCCATGGGGCCTGTGCGTATTAGTGAAGTTGAAGCGGCACAAAAAGAAATCTTAGCCGTGGCCCGTCGATTATCTGACGCAGGCGAAATTATGCTTGGTGGCGGTGGTGGCGGTGATGAGTTCTTGTAAACTTAATGGTTATAAAGTAAAAAAATATATTACTCAAGTGTAAGTTACAAGCTAATAACACCGAATTAAATAGAGCAGGGGATAAATATGGTAGATCACGGAAAGTCACCTGTACGTATTATTAAAGTTGATCAACAAGAACCTTCCGAGGCATGGGCTTTACCTAATATTCAAAAGAATGAAAAACCCGAAGAAACAGGTAAAACTAATGCCTTAGGAAAAAAGACTGGCTGGGTTTATGAACCTCCAGAAGAAGAAATTATTGCACCTGTGCCGCTTACGGCAGAAGAAATTGATGAGATACATCAAGCAGCTAGTGAAGAGGGGTTTAATCAGGGCAAAGAAGAAGGTTTTGTCAAAGGTTATGAGGAAGGTTTAGCAAAAGGTCTTATTGAAGGAAAAACTCAGGGCATTGATGAAGGTAAAGAAGAAGGCCTAGCGCTAGGTAAAGAAACCATTGAACAACTGAGTGATACCTGGAATAAATTAATTGAACAGTTACATGATCCACTCGCCAGTGTAGAAAAAAATGTTGAAGAGCAGTTGCTTAATCTTGTAGTGCAACTTACTGAAGCCGTTGTTTTACAGGAAGCGAAAACTAACCCTGACATTTTAATGGCAGCGATAAGCGCAGGCATTAAAAGTTTGCCTAGCAGTGAAGTGCAAACACAAATATATTTGCACCCAGGTGATATTAAACAAGTTGAACAGCAATTTGGCAGTGAGCACATTCAGCAACATGGCTGGCGCTTATTACCTGCTCCACAACTAACTCAAGGCAGTTGTCAAATTGAAAACGCCACTTCTAATATTGATTTGCAAATGAAGTCACGCTTAAAACAAGTACTGGAACCTTTCTTGCAAGACTCTTTGCATCAAGATTAATTGTCAAAAAAAGGCATTAGCCCTTTATTAAGGTACGGTTAACGTAAGATTAACGTAAAGTTATCACCAGTTAACGGTCAATAGGTGCACTCTCTATGGTTGATAGCTTACGCTTAAGTGAACGTTTTAAAAAATCTCAAGAGTTTATTCATGACTTTAAACATCCTGTTGCCGGGCGTTTGGTTCGAGTTGTTGGTTTAACCCTAGAGGCCGTAGGTGTTAAAGCGCCTGTTGGCAGTCAATGTTTGGTTGAAACGGGTAAAGGAGAATTACTTGCTGAAATCGTAGGCTTCTCTAAAGAAGTTACTTACCTTATGCCAGAGGAAAGTTTACAAGGTGTTTTACCTGGCGCTCGAGTTTTACCTATCTCAACGAAACATAAACTGCCTTTATCTATGGACTTACTTGGACGTGTCATTAATGGGGTTGGTAAACCACTTGATGGTAAAGGCCCCATTAAAGCCAGTGATGATTACCTTCATGATCCCTCGCCAATAAATCCACTTTCACGTCGCGCTATATCTGAAGTACTTGATGTCGGTGTGCGTTCTATTAATAGTTTTATTAGTGTCGGTAAAGGCCAACGTATGGGACTGTTTGCCGGCTCTGGTGTTGGTAAAAGTGTACTGATGGGCATGATGACTCGTGGTACAACCGCGGATGTTATTGTCGTTGGTTTAGTGGGAGAACGTGGTCGAGAAGTAAAAGAATTTATTGAAGAAATTTTAGGTGAAGAGGGGCGTAAACGTGCTGTTGTTGTTGCTGCACCTGCTGATAACTCACCATTGATGCGATTGAAAGGTTGTGAAACCGCAGTTCAAATTAGTGAATATTTTCGTGATCAAGGTCTTAATGTTTTATTGTTACTCGACTCGTTAACACGTTACGCACAAGCCCAACGTGAAATAGCGCTTGCCGTTGGTGAGCCACCAGCGACTAAAGGTTATCCACCCTCAGTATTTTCTAAATTACCACAGCTTGTTGAACGTGCCGGCAATGGCGGGGAAGGTCAAGGCTCGATTACCGCCTTTTATACTGTACTAACGGAAGGTGATGATTTACAGGATCCTATTGCTGATGCTGCGCGTGCCATTCTCGATGGTCATATTGTTCTTTCACGTGAACTTGCCGACTCTGGGCATTATCCGGCTGTTGATATTGAAGGTTCTATTTCTCGGGTTATGCCAATGGTAACTAGCCCTGATCATCAAGAATTAGCTAGAGCACTTAAGCAGATGTATTCACTTTATCAGCAAAACAAAGACTTAATTGCTATTGGAGCATATACCAAAGGCAATGATCCTCGTATTGATCAGGCGATTAACGTTTTACCTGTTATTAACTTCTTTTTACAGCAAAAAATAACTGAAGTCATTCCTTATGAACAAAGCATAACTCAGTTACAAGAAATTATTGCCGCAGCACATGCTGCCAATAATCAACAGCAGACACAGGGCTAATATTGCTGAATTAACAAAAAGCTAGCATTTACTTAGTTATTAAGGACATTTTTATGGCAATGAAACAACTGAATACTTTATTAAAATTTGAACAAGATAAAAGTGATCGCTGTGCAGACCAATTGAAATTAGCTGAGAATGAATATCAACAAAATATTATTCGTTTACAAGGTGTTAGTGATTACCGGCTTGAATATATGAAAAGGCTAGGCCAGCGGGCAGAGTCTGGGGTAGATAGCGCAACTTATAGCCATTATCATGCTTTTATTGCCAAATTAGATCAAGCATCATCGCAGGTGGAAATTGCTATGCATCAAGCTAAAGCACTTGCAGTGCAAAGTAAGGAACTTTGGTTAAAGCAAAGACAAAAAGTAAAAGCCGTGGAGCTATTACGCAATAAACGTTTAGAAAAAATGAGTTTGGCAGAACAACGAACAGAGCAAAAAATGTTTGATGAAATAGCGAACCAACAATTTATACGCCGTAATTTGTAAAAATTAATAATCTGAATCACCTTGTTGGTGTGTTTTTTGCTTTATTTAAATACGACTTGATGTATTTATTAATGTATTAATGGAAATAATAACTAAATTATAATGAGTCTACGTGAGTTAAGTTAATAATAGTGTCGAAAAATAAAATATAGACTGTTATTTTTAATCACTTTATACCACCCTGTTTACGGCCTTTTTAGCCATTGGAATGATTATGCAACAAGTGAATACTTTACCTAAGTTTTTATCCCAAGATACTGATGTAAAAAGAAATGACTCATCATCTTCTCAAGGTGTAAGTGAAAAGGATAAAGATTTTTCAAACTTAGTTGACCAACATATAAAAAAGAAAGAATCTGCTGAAAAAGAAAGCAGGCGAGCGGAAGATGATAGAAATGCTCGTCGTAGAGAAGCGGCAAAAGCTGACAGTATTAGCAATGACAATGTTGCCGAAAACGGCAAGTCAATTGTTAATGACAAACAGCAAAAGCAGGTGCGTTCGACTGAAGAAGAAAAAAATACAGATAAAAGTGTGAATAAAAACAGTAAAGTTGATGAGATAGAAACTACCGAGAATAGTGTCGATAACAAGCAAGAAAGCAACTCAACAACTGAGCAAGTTGAAACGACAGATAATGATTCAGAAAGTACCTCACAGAGTGAAGACGTAGCAGAAGTAACAAGCGAAAATGAAGCAATGTTGGCATCAGAAAAATTTATTTCGCTACTTTATAACAGTGACCGAGCGTTAACTGATAATAAGACTAATAACAAAAACGATAGCGAAAATACAGATGATGCAAAAGAAGAAGTAAAAGCAGCGCAACAAAGTACCGTGAAAGCTGACGCGTTGCTTACAACAAATACTAAAGCTTCGGAGCAAGTAAAAAGTAATGACCCTGCCGCTGTAGATCATAAATTAAAAGTGTTTGCTACAGAAGTAGCTGACAGTAAAGTTAATAATGCAGTAGCCGATGATGCAAGCGATGTCGAGTTATTAACGAGTAAAGAGCTCTTACAACGTTATCAACTGCAAGCTCAGTTAACAGATAAGCAAGGGTCCAATAAAGGAAGCTTAAGTGAATTTAAATTAAAAGAACAGGAATTGAATAGAAGTACGTTAACAGGGGAAAATATAATTAAGTCAGTTTCTTTACCTGTTGAATCTACAGTTGAACTAGCTGAAGAGGGGCTTATGCCCGCTGAGTCAGAAATTAAAAAAACGACAGTTAACAGTAGTGAAAATGATAAGTTAGCTGAATTAAAAGCTAAGTTAGCGAATGATTCAATCACGTCAGCGAATGGCGTGAAAGCTGAAAAAATAGCTGAACTGTTGAATGATGAAAGTTCGGGACAAAGCAATGTAATTAATGAAGCAGCAAAAACTGAGCAGTCGCAGGTTAGCCAGCTATTTAATAAACAGGCTAATCAAGATATCAAACAAGAAAAAGGGCAGAGTGTTGCTGCAGTGATTAAAGCCGATGAAATAGTTAAAGATAATAAATCTACCAATGTAGATTCAGCTATTAAAACTGAAAATGAGTATGTTAAGGCGCAATCTACCGCAGAAGATCAACAAAGATCAACAGCTCAGCTTGCTGCTTCTGTTGCAGCAGGAAAAACACATCAACAGAATCATGCTAGCCAAGGCACTTCTACACAAAGTGCTATTTCTTCAGCTAAATTAAACCCGGAAGGAAGTATAGAGACTAGTGATTTAAGCAATGAAGATATGGGTAAAGTTGATGATCTTGCTTTAGTTGAATCGGAGTTAAACTTAACAAATAAAGAGAATAATGCTTCAACGAAACCTGCGAACAGTCAAAACCAGGCTGACAATCTGACTCGTACCTTCACCGATATTAATGCTCAAGCAGCACAAGTGAAGCAAGCTAATGATGCCTATAGTACTTATCAAAATAGTGAAGTACTCAATCATAATGTGGCTAGTGACACTGCTCAAATTCAGAAAAACAATGTGCAATTGCATCAAGAAACTATCGCTATTTTTAGGAAGGATTTTTCTAATGCGGTTAAAGATAAAGTAATGTTAATGGTTTCTCAAAAATTACAACAGTTTGATATAACTTTAGATCCACCTGAATTTGGTAATATGCAAATTAGAGTGAATTTACAGGGTGAACAGGCAGCTGTTAATTTTATCGTACAAAACCAACAAGCTAAAGAAGCACTAGAACAAAATATGCCTAAATTAAGAGAGATGTTAGCAGAACAGGGCGTTGATGTCGGCGATGCAAATGTTGAGCAACAAAATCAACAAAATAAAGAGCAAACAGAACAACAAAGTTCAACAGCATCTTCGTTAAAAAATAATGCAGAAAAAGACAGCAAAGTGCATGTGTTATCGGCTAACCTGTTCAATTCTTCTGCAACTGGTGTTGATTATTATGCTTAATTAATGAAAATAATATTAACTTGATTAAAATAGCGTTAAGTTAGCGTTATTATTAGTTAAATACATTGGCTGAATAGCTTTTCAAGGATATAGTTTAGCGATGATTGGCGTGTTTCACAATGTTAAGGGTATCTCATGGCAGATGATAAAGAAAAAGGCAAAGAAGGCGAGTTAGAAATAGAAGGCTCAGGTAAAAAGAAAAAGCTCATCGTTATTATTGCCGCTGTCGTTTTATTATTAGGCGGTGCTGGCGCGGGTTATTTCTTTTTCATGGGTTCTGGTGATGAAGCAACTAGCCAAGCAGAACTAGATGCTGCGCTTGATAGTGGGGGGGAAAGCACAATAGAGACTAAGTCAGGTGCTGAATTAGGCTCGGCTTTATATGTCCCTATGCCTAGACCATTTCGCTTTAACGTTCCTGGCGCTGCTCGAGATCGATTTGTCGAAATAAGAGTACAGTTATTGGTTCGCGGTGGTGATAATGAAGAAAATGCCAAAATGCACATTCCATTAATTGAAAGCACTTTACTCGGTATTTTTTCTCAAGCAAATGCAGATGACCTTGCTACTAGTGCAGGTAAAGTTTCATTGAAACAACAATCATTAGCAGCAGTTCAAAAAGTAATGAAAGATGTTGAGGGTGATAAAACTGTTGAAAAAGTATTATTTACTGGCTTTGTAATGCAGTAAGTACCCAGAGTGTTTAGTTTTAACTAGCACGCTATATACGTAGATTATCAATTTAAGCTAAAAAAGAGAATACCGAGTGAGTGATTTATTATCGCAAGACGAAATCGATGCGCTATTACATGGCGTTGATGATGTTGAAGAAGAGGATGAGGTTGAAGATGTCGTTGCGTCAGCAGACGGTACTTCCGATTATGACTTTTCTTCGCAAGATCGTATTGTGCGTGGTCGTATGCCAACGTTGGAAATGGTTAATGAACGATTCGCTCGGCATATGCGAATCAGTTTATTTAATATGATGCGTCGAACTGCTGAAGTATCAATAAACGGTATTCAAATGATCAAGTTTGGTGAGTACATACACACCTTATTTGTTCCAACCAGTTTGAACATGGTACGTTTTCGTCCATTGAAGGGCACCGCGCTTATTACGATGGAAGCGCGTTTAGTTTTTATTTTAGTTGATAATTTCTTTGGTGGTGATGGTCGTTATCACGCCAAAATTGAAGGGCGTGAGTTTACACCAACAGAGCGCCGTATTATTCAAATGTTATTAAAATTAATTTTTGAGGACTATAAAGAAGCCTGGTCTCCTGTTATGGATGTTTCTTTTGAGTATTTAGATTCAGAAGTTAACCCGTCAATGGCTAATATTGTCAGCCCAACTGAAGTGGTTGTTATTAGCTCATTTCATATTGAGCTTGATGGTGGTGGCGGAGATTTCCATATTGCTTTGCCTTATTCCATGCTTGAACCTATTCGAGAGTTGCTTGATGCGGGTGTACAAAGTGATAAAGAAGACACTGATATGCGTTGGTCTAAAGCACTTCGTGATGAAATCATGGACGTGCCTGTCGCTATTAACACCAAGTTTATTGAGGTTGATATCCCCTTAAGTCAAGTGATGGAGTTGCAAGCCGGTGATATTATTCCAATAGAAATGCCAGAACACATTACGGTATTAATTGAAGACTTACCAACCTATAGAGCTAAGTTAGGCCGTAGTCGTGATAATCTCGCTTTAAAGATTGAATCTAAGATTAAGCGACCAGAATCAGTTAAGTCAGAGCTAACCATTTTGACTAAAGGCGGTAAACGTCTCGATAGTGATGCAGAGTTACACCTGTTAGAAGATGATTTGTAAATTTTATAGTACTTATAATATTTTATAGCTATGCGTAATTAAGAGTAACTAATCAGTTGCTTTAGTTTTTTAAGAATTGAATTAGCGGATTAAAACTCGCAAATGAAAAATTGAGATGAGGTCAGTGGTATGAGTGAAGATAAAGATGAAGACCTGAGTATGTGGGATGAAGCTTTAGATGAGCAAGCCGATGCAAAAGCAGAAGCTGATAATTCAGCCCAAGCAGTTGAACTTGAAGAATTGACTGAGGATGATGCACCGATTACCGGGGAAGAAAAGCGTAAGCTTGATGCTATTTTAGATATACCAGTGACTATTTCAATGGAAGTTGGTCGTAGTCATATCAGCATTAGAAATTTATTGCAATTGAACCAAGGTTCAGTGGTTGAGCTAGATCGCGTTGCGGGTGAGTCATTAGATGTATTAGTTAATGGCACCTTGATTGCCCATGGTGAAGTGGTTGTAGTTAATGACAAGTTTGGTATTCGTTTAACCGATGTTATTAGTCAGGTTGAGCGCATTAAGAAGTTAAAATAATATGCGTGTTTTAACTCGTTTAGCTATGGGAACAAGCTGCTCTTTATTGTCATTGTTAGCTTTTGCTCAAGAAAAAATAGTAGAGTCAATACCTCCTGTTCAAACACTTGTTAATGATGCTCCGCAAGTTGGCAAGCATGTTATGGCAAATATGAATGCAAGTAGCATGATTTTATCGCTACTTATGGTGCTTGCTTTGATTATAGTCAGTGCCTTTGTACTTAAACGCTTTAATATAGCGCAACAAGGTAATAATCAGTTAAGTGTGGTGACTAGTTTATCTCTAGGTGCCAAAGAGCGTGTTGTTGTTGTACAGGTAGGTGATAAACAATTGTTGTTAGGTGTTACTGCACAACAAGTAACCTTATTAGAGGCTTTAGCTGAACCGTTAATTGCCCCTAAATCGACAACAACTGATGTCCCGCTAAATATAGCCTCTTTTTTATTAAAATTAAAAAATAACAAATCAGATAAAGCACTTTAATGATACATTAATTTAAGCACTTATTTTCGCAGGGAATATCTAATCACCATGAAAAAAACCTTACTGTTCTTTATCCTGATTATTTCTTTATTTAGCTTGAGTTTTGGTGCTTTTGCTGAAGATTTATCACTATCAGCATTAAAATTAACCACTAATGCTGATGGTTCGCAAGAGTACTCAGTCACCTTGCAAATTTTAATCTTTATGACAGCACTGAGCTTTATACCTGCTGCGGTCATCATGATGACTTCATTTACCCGTATTGTTGTGGTAATGGCTATATTACGACAAGCCTTCGGTCTGCAACAAACACCATCTAATCAAGTGATTATCGGCTTAACGTTATTTATGACCTTGTTTATTATGACACCGGTTTATAATCAAATTGACAAGGTAGCAATTCAACCCTATTTAGCTGAACAGTTAAGTTCTGTTGAGGCGATTGACAGAGGCAAAGTGCCACTGCGTGCGTTTATGTTAGAGCAAACTCGAGTGAAGGATCTTGATACGTTAGCTGAAATGGCTGGTGTTGGCCCGGTAAATCAAGCAACTGACTTACCTATGACAGTCATTATTCCTGCTTTTATTATTAGCGAATTGAAAACCGCATTTCAAATAGGCTTCATTTTATTTATCCCATTTCTTATAATTGATTTAGTTGTTGCCAGTATTTTAATGGCAATGGGTATGATGATGTTATCACCTATGATTGTTTCTCTGCCCTTTAAGCTCATGCTGTTTGTTCTTGTTGATGGTTGGAATTTAGTTATTGGTACTATTGCAACCAGTTATGGTATGGGAAGTTAACGCTAAATTACTCGCTAGCGTGAGTAATATTAAGGTTAAAGAGGTAAAGTATGGGTCCTGAAATTTATATAGATATACTTGGTGATGCACTACTACTAGTGATTTTACTGGTTAGTGCTATTATTTTACCAAGTTTAGCGGTCGGTTTAATTGTTGCTGTTTTTCAAGCCGCAACATCAATAAATGAGCAAACACTAAGTTTTTTACCCCGTTTAATTGTTACTTTATTAGCCTTAATATTTGGCGGACACTGGTTAGTGCAAAAGTTAATGGATTATACCATTCGTTTAATTTCTAGTATTCCTAGTATTATTATTTAGCGACAACTTATGAGTGTTCTAATGAAAAGCCTGCTATCAGAATTAAAGCATGTGCTAATACCGCATAGTTATGAGGTATTTTAATGGAGTTTACTCAAACAATAATCAATCAGTACCTTGCCGACTTTATTCTACCATTTAGCCGAATATCAGCACTTATTATGACTATGATAGGTTTCAGTGCAAAAACGATTCCAGGCAAAGTAAAACTGTTTTTATGCTTGGCTATTACCGTTGCTGTTATGCCTGCTATACCACCAGTAAAAATAATTGACTTAGTCTCTTTTTACACCTTTATTTTATTAGCTCAACAGATGATTATTGGCATTATGTTAGGTTTTATCACTGTTATGGTTGTTAATACCTTTACCTTGGCAGGACAAATTATTGCGATGCAATCAGGTTTAGGTTTTGCTTCGTTAGTTGATCCCGCCAGTGGTATGAATGTACCTGCGGTTGGTCAATTTTTTCTTATTCTATCTTCGTTACTTTTTTGGGTAATGGATGGTCATTTAGCCTATTTACAATTTATTGTCGCCAGTTTTGATACCTTACCGATTCCAACAGAGCACCTTTCTAGCATTAAATATCGTGAGATTGTCGAATGGGGGGGCTGGATGTTTGTGACGGCATTATCGTTAGCGTTAGCACCTATCACCGCGATGTTATTAATAAATTTTTCTTTTGGTATTATGACCCGAGCGGCACCACAACTTAATATATTTGCGATAGGCTTTCCTATCACTATGATGGCGGGTTTATTAATTATGTGGTTAACTTTCGGGAATTTCTTTACTCACTTTGAACTGCAATGGCAGAGAGCGCTTGATTTCAGCTGTTATCTTATTGATTGCCAAGCTGTTTAGTTGATTTATAACCATCTGATAAATAATAAGAGGGATTAGCAATGGCAGAGTCAGACAGTGGTGAAAAAAGTGAAGAGCCAACGGCGAAAAAGCTATCCGACGCTAGAAAAAAAGGCCAAATTGCTCGTTCTAAAGATTTAGGTACGCTATTTGTGCTTGTTGGTAGCGCTTGTGCGATGTTATTGATGGGTGATTCACTTGCTACTGCTGTTGCAAGTATGATGAAGCACTTATTAAGCTTTGACCGGCAAGCTGCGCTGGATATTAATGCACTTGTTCGGGTTATTCAAGAAGGCATTACCCTAATCGTAGCGCCTCTTTTGTGGATTTTTTTCATCATCATGTTTGCTGCTTTTCTTGGTAATACTTTACTGGGAGGTATGAGCTTCTCCTGGGATGCCATGATGCCTAAAGCAAGTAAGCTCTCTCCTATAGCTGGTGTGAAACGTATGTTTGGCGTACAAGCGGCTGTTGAATTAATTAAATCTATTTTGAAGTTTTTTGTTGTCTTTATTGTTGCTTTTTTACTGCTTAGTGGTTTGTTTGAAGAAATATTAGGTCTAAGTCGAGAAACTACACCTCGTAATTTTGAGCATGCCACGACTATGCTGTTATGGATGTTTTTAGTGTTAGCGCTGTCTATCAGTATCATTGCAGTGATTGATGCACCATATCAAGTTTGGAATCATGCCCGTCAACTTAAAATGACTAAACAAGAAATTAAAGATGAGCATAAAAATACCGAAGGGAGCCCTGAAATTAAAGGGCGCATTAGGCGAACTCAGTATGAAATGTCGCAACGACGTATGATGGAAGATGTTAAAGATTCAGATGTGGTGATTACCAACCCAACACATTACTCTATCGCTTTGCAGTATGATGCAACAGTTGGAGGAGCACCTATTATGGTAGCTAAAGGCATTGATGAGATGGCTCTGCATATTCGAACCATTGCAAAAGAGCATAATGTTGAAATTATTCAATCTCCTGCGCTTGCACGTTCACTTTATTATACCGCTGAGGTCGGTGATGATATTCCTGAAGAGTTATTTGCTGCGGTTGCGCAGGTATTAGCATTTATATTTCAGTTAAATGAGCATAAAAAAGGTCGTGCTAAAAAACCAACACCTGTTGCAAAAAAATTACCCATCCCTGATGATTTCAAATACTAGCTTAAAAGACTCAATGCTTAGCTTGTAAAATTACTTAGATTTAAGCAATAGCCCTAAGCTTGTTGTTTTTTGGTACAAGACTTGCTAATTCATAAGCACTGTCAATAAAACATCATGATGAGTTCGCTGTACTTTATGGAATTACCTGCTTTTTTTAATAACTTTGATAAAACAAAAATTCGCCACTTAAGTGGCTTAGGTACACCAATATTAGTGATGGCTGCATTAGGCATGGTGATACTACCTATGCCTGCTTGGCTACTCGATATTCTATTCTCATTTAATATAGCTTTGTCATTGGTCGTTTTACTTATTACCGTCTACACCTTAAAACCGCTTGAATTTGGCTCTTTTCCTGCTGTATTGCTCGTTGCAACTATTTTACGATTAGCACTAAATGTCGCCAGTACGCGGGTAGTTTTACTTGAAGGGCACGAAGGACCTGAAGCTGCAGGGAAGGTGATTGAAGCTTTTGGCTCAGTGGTTATTGGTGGTAACTACGCTGTTGGTTTAGTGGTTTTCTTAATTCTTATTATTATTAACTTTGTGGTGGTTACTAAAGGTGCTGGTCGTATTGCTGAAGTAACCGCACGATTTACTTTAGATGCCATGCCAGGCAAACAAATGGCAATAGATGCTGATTTAAATGCCGGATTCATCACACAGGAGGAAGCTAAGGACCGTCGTATTGAAGTCACTAGTGAAGCTGACTTTTATGGCTCTATGGATGGTGCGAGTAAATTTGTAAAAGGCGATGCAGTTGCGGGTATTCTGATTTTATTTATTAATATTGTTGGTGGGTTAATCATTGGCATGGTGCAGCATGATTTATCTTTTGATAGTGCAGTAGAAATATATACTCTTTTGACCATTGGTGATGGTTTGGTTGCACAAATCCCAGGTTTACTTTTATCAATTGGTACTGCGATTGTTGTAACTCGTCAAAATACTTCACAAGATATGGGCGAGCAAGTTAGCAGTCAATTAGGACAAAAAAAATCACTTTATATTGCTGCTGGTGTGATGTTTGTTATGGGTGTTATTCCAGGCATGCCACACTTTGTTTTTCTACTATTTTCTGCAATTATTGCAGCTACCGCTTTTATGGGCGATAGAAATAAAATAAATAAAGCAGGTGAATTAGAGAAAGAAGCACAAGAAGAGCAAGCTCAACAGCAACAAAAAGAAGAGGAAGTAAAAGAGCTTGATTGGGATGATGTCAATCATGTTGATGTCATTGGTTTAGAAATTGGTTACCGATTAATTCCTTTAGTTGATAAATCACAAGGCGGTGAATTACTTAGTCGGATTAAAGGTGTGCGTAAAAAGCTTTCTCAGGAGTTTGGTTTTTTAGTGCCGGCGGTACATATTCGGGATAATCTAGACCTTGATCCTAATACCTATCAAATTTCTTTGATGGGCGTTATTGTTGGTAGTGCTCAAATAAGGCATGATCAAGAGCTTGCTATCAACCCAGGGCAAGTATTTGGACAACTTGAAGGGGTAGCCACAAAAGATCCCGCTTTTGGACTTGATGCTGTTTGGATAAATCAAAATCAGCGTGAGCAAGCGCAAACATTAGGTTATACGGTAGTTGATTCAGCGACTGTATTAGCTACGCACTTAAGTCAAATATTAACGAATAATGCTTCACAATTATTAGGGCATGAAGAAGTGCAGAACTTATTAGACTTACTTGCTAAAAGTTATCCTAAGTTGGTTGAAGGTTTTATACCTGAAACATTAACTTTAGGCACTGTTGTAAAAGTATTGCAAAGTTTAATGAATGAAGGTGTCGCTGTAAGGGATATGCGCTCTATTGTTCAAACGCTGGTTGAATACGGCCCCAAAAGTCAAGATGCAGAAGTATTGACTGCCGCAGTACGTATAAGTCTACGTAAATTTATTATTCAAGACTTGGTTGGAAGCGTGCAAGAAGTGCCTGTCATAACTTTGGCGCCCGAGTTGGAACAAATGTTGCACCAGTCTATGCAAATGGCTGGAGATGATGGCGCAGGCATTGAGCCTGGTTTAGCTGAACGTCTGCAGAAGTCATTAACTGATGGTGCTAGTCAGCAAGAAATGGCAGGTGATACACCTATATTATTAACATCAGGAATATTACGTCATGTATTAGCTAAGTTTGTAAAATATACTATTCCTAGCTTGCGGGTAATTTCATACCAAGAAATTCCTGATGATAAACAAATTAAGATTGTTAGTGCTATAGGTCAGTAGTGTCATTGGGCAATTAAGATAAATTGAAATGTAGATTGCCAGTTGCATCGATAAATTATTTGTAGCGTCATGCTACTTAGAGGTTGGATATGAAGATTAAACGTTTTGTTGCTAAAGATATGCGTACTGCACTAACGCAAATAAAAGAAGAATTAGGTGCTGATGCGGTTATCATGTCCAATAAAAAAATACCTGAGGGTGTTGAGTTGATGGCAGCTGTAGATTACAACCAATCTGTTGAGCCAAACATACCGACAACAGCAGAGCAAACCTCTATAGAAAAAATTAATAATCAAGCAGAAAATACCAATATGCTAAATAGGGAAATGACGCATGACGTTGTTAACATTGGACAATCCAACGTTGCACCTGCTGGCGAATCCTCTTTTTCACAACAAGTAAACTCTGTCGCTCATGCACAAGGTAGCTCTTCACAAGCTGCGCATGCTCCCGTCGATAGTCTTAGTGCTTTACTTGGGAGGCAGGTTCAGCAACAAACGACCAACCCTCAAAATTCCCAGCAACAGACTCAGCAGCAACAAGTTCAACTGCAGACTTCACAGCAGAATGACGAAAGTATTGAGCAACAGTTAAAAAGTTTCACTGACCGCTTACAGCATTCTGTTACTGATGGTAATGTCAATAATGTTACTAACCCACATGATAATGTAGCCGCTGCTTATTCAGCTAGTAATGATTCAAAACAAAGAGTTTTAGATCAAACCCATAGCGATAACATCACAGCAAATGTTACAACAAATAATGACATGAACAATGAAAGTGTCACTGCACAAAATTTTGCTAATATGCAGCAAGAGATGGCTTCAATCCGTTCGTTACTTGAACATCAAGTTTCAGGGTTAATGTGGCAGGATATGGCACAGAAAGATCCTCAGCGTGCTGTATTGGTTAATCGTTTAGTTGCTCTAGGATTAAATGAACAAATAGCGGATCAGATAGCAGGGTATGTGCCGAAACAGGCGCATGAACAAGAAGCTTGGTTGCAAGCAACACAACTCATTACACAACAAATAAATACCACGCAAAATGATATCATTAATCGTGGCGGTGTCGTCGCTTTAGTTGGTCCTACCGGTGTAGGGAAAACGACAACTATCGCTAAACTTGCTGCAGGCTTTGCGCAAGTGCACGGTGCTGACCAAGTTGCTTTAATTTCTACTGATACATTTCGTATTGCTGGCTTCGAGCAGTTAGCTACTTACGGTAAAATAATTGGCTGCCAGGTGGTATTAGCAAAAGATAGCGAAGCATTGGATGTGTTTTTACAGCAATTTACTAAGAAAAAGCTTATTTTAATTGATACGGCGGGAATGGGACAAAGAGATATGCGTTTAGCTGAGCAATTAACTGCTTTGGTATCAAACTCTAGAGTGAGGATCCGTAATTACTTAGTATTAGCTGCTAACACGCAACAAAGAGTAATGCAGGAAAACGTTGAGCGCTTTAAAAAAGTACCATTATCGGGTTGTATTTATACTAAACTTGATGAAAGCGTGAGTATTGGTGAAATAATTACAACTTCCATTCAAAATGGTTTGCCAATAGGTTATCTTACTGATGGTCAAAGAGTTCCCGAAGATATTAAAGTTGCAAATGCTGAAAAATTAGTTACTCTTGCTGATAAGATGGCTAGTCGATTAGATGACAGTCAGGTAGGTGGTAATATTAATTCATCTCGGTCAATACCAATAGCACCTGCAGTAGTTTAATTTTAAATAAATACCCTGGTCACAAAATTTAATAGAAGTAGTAATTTAATGATAGATCAAGCAAGTGGTTTAAGAAAAATGCAAGATTTACAAAAGGTTAAGGTTGTAGCAGTGTCAGGCGGTAAAGGTGGCGTGGGTAAAACCAACGTATCACTTAATACTGCTATTGCTTTAGGTCAGCAAGGGAAACGTGTCTTAGTCTTAGATGCCGATTTAGGCTTAGCTAATGTTGACGTTATGCTCGGCCTTAGAGTTAAACAAAATTTATCTCATGTTCTCTCTGGAGAATGTGAACTAGATGATATTATCATTGAAGGCCCTGCAGGCATTAGAATAGTCCCAGCTACATCTGGTTCTCAATCTATGGTTGATTTAACGCCCGCTGAACATGCTGGTTTAATTCGAGCTTTTAGCGAAATGCAGACTCAATTTGATGTGTTAATTGTTGATACTGCTGCCGGAATTTCTGATATGGTATTGAGTTTTACTCGGGCTGCTCAGGATGTCATGTTGGTTGTCTGCGATGAACCAACCTCTATAACCGATTGTTATGCTCTAATGAAGCTACTAAGCCGCGATCATGGGGTATTTAAATTTAAAGTTGTTGCCAATATGGTGCGTAGTCCTAAGGAAGGACAGCAGCTATTTGCTAAGTTAACAAAAGTAACAGATAGGTTTTTAGATGTGGCTTTAGAACTAGTTGCCGTAATTCCCTTTGATGAGAACATACGTAAATCAGTGCGTAAGCAACAAGCCATTGTTGAAGCATTCCCACAATCACCAGCAGCACTTGCTTTCACTGATTTAGCGCGTAATGTAAGTCGTTGGCCTGTGCCACAGCAAGCATCAGGACATTTAGAGTTTTTTATAGAGCAGTTATTAGCGAATTAATTTCGACTAAAAAGCGGCATTAAGCTATTCATCGGGTATTTTTTAGTGAGAACAGCAACACGTGACAAAAGCTAATAGCTATAATAATCAAATTAATAAAACGGCTTTACTTGAACAACATACTGTTTTAGTTAAACGTATTGCCTATCATTTATTGGCGAGATTACCTGCGAGTGTTTTGGTTGATGATTTAATTCAATCAGGCATGATCGGCCTATTTGAAGCGGCAAATAATTTTGATAATAGTAAAGGGGCAAGTTTTGAAACCTTTGCTGGCATAAGAATTCGTGGCTCAATGTTAGATGAAATACGTCGTGGCGACTGGACTCCACGCTCTGTTCATAAAAATAGTCGCATGGTAAGTGAAGCAATTAAACAACTAGAAGCGAAGTTAGGCAGAGATGTTTCTGATATTGAAGTTGCTGAAAAACTTGATATTTCATTGAATGACTACCATCATATACTTAATGAAGTCAGTACTGGTAAAATACTTGGTATAGATGATCTTGGTGTTAGCGAAGATGCCATTAACTTTGGTGAGGCCTCCCATAGTAATGATCCATATCAAAGTATTGAGCATAGTGCCTTTAAAAAAGGCTTATCTCAATGCATTAAGTCTTTACCAGAGCGAGAAGCTTTAGTACTGTCATTGTATTACGATGAAGAATTAAATTTACGTGAAATCGGGCAAGTGCTTGATATTAGTGAATCACGAGTGAGCCAAATACATAGTCAGGCAATGCATAGGTTAAAAGCACGCATGCAATCTTGGCAAAGTTAGCTAAAGTAGTACTAACTAATGTAAAATATATCATTCGAAAAGTAACTGAACAGTACAACTTGTTATAAATTTGGAAAGTAGTATTTGTTCTTTGTACTATTTTTAGTGAGTAAAAAGAACAAATAAGCAATATAATAGTACGAATAATTAAATTTGAATGTTTCGCCGGAGGGTGCCTTGAATAAAAATATGAAAGTTCTTGTTGTTGATGACTTTTCAACCATGAGACGAATAGTGAAAAATTTGTTACGCGATTTGGGGTTTACTAACATTTCAGAAGCAGATGATGGCAGTACAGCCTTGCCTATGCTTCAAGGTGGAGATTTTGATTTTGTAGTAACTGATTGGAATATGCCTGGTATGCAAGGAATCGATTTATTAAAAGCGATTCGTGCCGATGCGAGCCTTTCCCATATCCCTGTATTGTTAATAACTGCGGAGGCCAAAAAAGAACAAATAGTTATGGCTGCTCAAGCAGGTGTAAATGGTTATATTGTTAAGCCATTTACAGCCGCTACATTAAAAACCAAGCTAGATAAAATATTTGAACGCTTAGGTTAATTAATGAGCTTTTGGCTAATAAAGTTAATTTTAGCTAAAATAAGTTTTGCATAAGTATTAAGGACTTTGCATGAGTATAGCTATGGCTGGACGGATCTCTTTAGAGCAGGCAAAATTACTGGTTGGTTTTTTAGAATCAGGGCAACAAGAAGAAGCAGATGCCGTTATTAATGAGATTCAGAACCCAATCAATTCCGAGCTTTTTGCTGAGATTGGAAAATTAACACGTCAACTTCATGATTCTCTAACAAACTTTCAAGTCGATTCACGGTTGAATGATTTAGCAACAGCTGATATTCCTGATGCTAAAGAACGCTTGAATTTTGTTATTACCTGTACAGAAGAAGCAGCTAACAAAACGATGGATGCTGTTGAAGCTATTTTTCCTGTCGTTGATACGATTTCACAGCAAGTTGAAGCCGTTAAACCTTCATGGACTAAATTGATGAATAATGATTTGGATTTAAATGAATTCAAAGTGTTATGTGTTGGTATTGATACATTGTTAAAAAATGCGGATAAAGAAACGACTCATATTCATACTTTAATGACTGATGTCTTAATGGCCCAGGACTTTCAAGATATAACAGGTCAAGTTATCCGTAAAGTTATTGATTTGGTCAGGGAAGTTGAAGAAAGTTTGATTAATATGTTAACTGCTTTTGGTATTTCGGCAGAGGCTATGCAGGAAAAAGCAATGCCAAAGGTTGGTGATAATTTAGTTGAAGGGCCAATTGTTAATGCTAAAGAGAGAGATGATGTGGTTGAAGATCAGGATGATGTTGATGATCTTTTATCAAGTTTAGGATTTTAATGGGAGTTGCGGGATGTCTTTTGAAGCAGATGAAGAAATTTTACAGGATTTTTTAGTCGAAGCGGGTGAAATCTTAGAGTCTCTTTCAGAAGAGCTGGTTGAACTAGAGAATGATGTAGATAATACCGAATTATTAAATTCAATTTTCCGTGGTTTTCATACGGTAAAAGGTGGAGCAGGCTTTTTAAGCTTGAATGCTTTAGTTGAAGTTTGTCATTGGGCCGAAAATATTTTTGATTTATTGCGCACTGGAAAACGCTCAGTGAATCCTGAATTGATGGACACTATTCTATCAGCTCTTGATACCGTCAACGACATGTTCACTTTAGTACAAAATAAAGAACCTTTAGTTCCCGCGGATGCTGACTTGCTTGCCGAATTGGCGCGACTGAGTACTCCAGAAGTAGAAGGTGCTGCACCTTCAGCTACCGAAACTGTCGTTGAAAATGTAGTCTCTCCAGTTGTTAGTTCGTCGACTGATTCAAGCTCAACTGATGAAATGAGTGAAGATGAATTCGAACGATTGTTAGACGAACTCCATGGCTCTGGAAGTGCATCAACACCAACACCAACACCAGTGGAACCAGTGGTTACGGAAAACGCAAGTATTGCCTCTGGTGATGAAATCTCTGATGATGAATTTGAATCTTTATTGGATGAATTACATGGCCAGGGTGCCTTTTCTGCTGGCAGCGGAGAGGAAACAAGCTCTGCAACGCCATTGTCTAGTGATGAAATAGATGATTTAGAGTTTGAAAAGTTACTTGATGAACTTCATGGTAAAGGTAATGCCCCCAAGTCTCCTGTAGAAAGCTCAGAAACAACTCAAGAAACAGTTTCTGTTCCAACAACACCCGTAAAAGCAAGTCAAGCTCCTGCAGTATCTCCTGTTCCAGCTACTCCTGTTAAAGCAGATAAACCCGCATCGAAAGTAGTTGAGAAAAAAGCATCACAAGCGGCAGCTTCTCAAGGTGAAACAACGGTTAGGGTTGATACTAAAAGACTTGATCAAATTATGAATATGGTAGGTGAATTAGTTTTAGTTCGAAATCGCTTAACCAGTTTAGGTCTAGTAAGTGATGACGAAGATTTAAATAAAGCGGTCACTAACTTAGACGCGGTAACTACTGATTTACAAGGTGCTGTAATGCAAACTCGCATGCAGCCAATTAAAAAAGTTTTTGGAAGATTTCCACGTGTTGTACGTGATTTAGCCCGGAGTTTGAAAAAAGAAATCCAGTTAATTCTTGAAGGTGAGGAGACGGATTTAGATAAAAACTTAGTTGAAGCACTAGCAGATCCTTTGGTGCATTTAGTACGTAATTCTGTTGACCATGGGGTAGAAGCCCCTGATGTCCGAGAAGCAAAAGGCAAACCAAGAGAGGGAACGGTTGTCCTATCAGCCTCACAAGAAGGTGACCATATTCTTTTAAAAATCAAAGATGATGGTGCAGGTATGGATGCTGAAAAATTAAAGAGTATTGCCATAGAACGGGGTGTGCTTGATGCCGATTCAGCCGCTAGAATGCCGGATAAAGAAGCTTTTAGTTTGATTTTTGCTCCAGGCTTTTCAACCAAAACTGAAATTTCAGAAGTTTCAGGACGTGGTGTGGGCATGGATGTGGTAAAAACTAAGATCACTCAGTTGAATGGTACTGTTAGTATTGACTCTGAGTTAGGTGTTGGTACTATTCTTGAAATAAAAGTACCGCTCACCTTAGCTATTTTACCTACTTTGATGGTTGTTATAGGTAAACAGACATTTGCCTTGCCTCTTGGTTCAGTGAATGAAATTTTCCACTTGGACTTATCTAATACGAATAGTGTTGATGGTCAATTAACCATTATTGTACGGGATAAAGCGATACCGTTATTTTACCTTGACCAATGGTTAGTGCGTAATGTTGTGGAAAAATCGCGTGATAAGGGGCATGTAGTAATAGTACAGTTAGGCAATCAGCAGGTGGGTTTTGTTGTTGATAGTTTAATTGGTCAAGAAGAAGTTGTTATTAAACCGCTTGACCGTTTGCTTCACGGAACTCCCGGTATGGCGGGAGCTACAATAACTAGCGATGGTGGTATCGCTTTGATTTTAGATATCCCCAATATGTTAAAATTTTATGCGAAGAAGTCACCAGTAAATAAAAAATTGCATAATTAGTATTAACTAAAACGTTATCAATATTCATATGAGTGTACATAAATAGAGGTGCACTAGCTCAATAGATTTAGAGGGATTAAATGGCCTATAAGGTACTTGTTGTTGATGACTCTAGTTTTTTTAGACGTCGAGTCACAGACATCCTCAATAAAGACCCGCAACTTGAAGTTGTTGATGTTGCGGTAAATGGTCAAGAGGCAGTTGATAAGGCACTTGCGCTTAATGTCGATGTGATCACTATGGACATTGAAATGCCGGTTCTGAACGGGATTGAAGCCGTTAAGAAGATAATGTCACAATCGCCAACACCTATTTTAATGTTTTCTTCTTTAACTCACCAAGGTGCAAAATCGACATTAGAGGCGCTTGATGCAGGCGCTTTGGACTTTTTACCTAAAAAGTTTAGTGAAATTGCACAAAATTCTGACGAAGCAGGTAGTCTATTACGTCAACGTGTATTAGAAATAGCACGCAAACCTAGGATGAAAAAACCTAGAGCTGTGGCAACTCGCTCATTAACTGCTGAAAATAGATTTCCTTTAAAAAGTCGAACTACAACAGTAACTCAATCTTCTACAGGAGAAAAAGCGGTAAGTCAGTTTGCTGCAAGAGGCTCTCATCAAGAAATATATAGTCATAAAGCGGTAACTAAAAGTTCAGGTAAAGAATATAGCTTATTAGCTATTGGTACCTCTACGGGGGGACCGGTGGCATTACAGAAAATATTAACCCAATTTGATGCGAATTTCCCTGTGCCCATTATTATGGTACAGCATATGCCAGCTGCTTTTACTGCAGCTTTCGCTAGCCGCCTTAATTCTTTGTGCAGTATTACGGTTAAAGAAGCCAGTGACGGGGATGTATTGAAACCTGGTTGTGCATATTTAGCGCCAGGAGGCCGACAAATGATCATTACTGGCTCTGAAAAGTCTGCAAAAATTAAAATTCTTGATGATAATTCACCCAAGATAACTTTTAAACCTAGTGTAGATATCAGCTTTGGCTCAGCAGCAAAAACCTTTGCAGGAAAAGTACTTGCTGCTATTTTGACTGGTATGGGCTCTGATGGTAAAGAAGGTGCGAGAATGCTAAAAGCAAAAGGTGCTACCATTTGGTCTCAAGACGAGCAGTCTTGTGTTGTTTATGGTATGCCTCAAGCGATCGATAAAGCAGGCATATCTCAGCTATCATTGCCATTAGATCTGATGGCAGCCTCTATGGCAAAGGAAGTCAATTGTGGATAGGCTCAGTGTTGCAGGACTTGTTGTTGCAATACTAGCAATTTATATCGGTTTTAGCCTTGATGGTGGAAAAATAAGTGCGCTTTTCGAGTTACCTGCTTTTATTATTGTTTTTGGCGGTACGTTAGGTGCGGTAATGTTACAGTCATCTCTTGTACAATTTATTCATGCAATTTCATTGCTCAAGTGGGTGTTTTTTCCACCGCAGTATGATGTTGAACAAGGTATCAATGATATTGTTTTATGGGCTGAAAAAGCGCGAGAATCAGGTTACTTATCGCTTGAAGATATCGCTTTAGAAATAGAAGATAGCTATACCAAGAAAGGTTTGAATTCTCTGGTAGATGGCATTGATATAGACAATTTTCGTACATCATTAGAATTAGACTTAGATATTTATCGAGAGCATAGTTTGCGTTCAGCAAATGTTTATGAAGCCATGGGAGGGTATAGCCCTACTATTGGAATATTAGGCGCAGTACTTGGTTTAATCCATGCTATGAGCAATTTGACTCAACCGGACTTATTAGGCCAAGGCATTGCTACTGCATTTATCGCAACTATTTATGGCGTAGGATTTGCAAATTTATTTTACCTACCCATAGCGAATAAAATAAGAGCAATTATTCACCAGCAAACAATGTATAGAGAAATGATAAGCGAGGGCTTAATCGCTATTGCTCATGGTGAAAACCCTCATGCTATTGAAAATAGATTATCAGCATTTAGGTTAGTGTAGTGAATAGGCTACGTAAGAGAAGGCATATAGTTGAACATGACAATGTTCACCGATGGTTAGTGTCTTATGCTGATTATATGACGCTATTATTTGCTCTTTTTGTTGTGTTGTATGCTATGGCTATGGTTAATGAGAAACCCTTTGAAACCATTACTGAATCTTTTGGTATGGTATTTCAAGCTAGCGAAGATGAACCTAAAAATCGTGGCCATGGTGATGGTCTTTTAATGGTAAATGCCAGTAAAATAAATACAAACCTCTATGGCAATGGCTTACTAAAAGTTGCGGGACCTGAGTTATTAGAAGGGGAGAACAATTTATCTAACATTGCAGATGAACAAGTAGGGAATAATCTTACCTCCCTTGAGAAAGAATTACATACCGCTTTATATGAATTAGTTGGATCAGGTTATGCGCAATTGCAAATTGATGGCGACTGGTTAGAAATTGAATTAAATAGTGGCTTGTTATTTCCAAGTGGTTCATCATCAGCAACTAATTCAGCAAAAAATATTTTATCTGTTATTTATGATGTTATTGGTGAAGTCACTAATTTTGTACGTATTCGGGGCTATACTGATAATCAGATGATTAACAATGAAGTTTTTTCATCAAATTGGGAATTATCGGTTTATCGCGCGACGGCTATTTTACGACTATTAGAAGAATTTAATTTAGATCCTGCTCGTATGGCTATAGAAGGTTATGGTCAATATTACCCTAGTGCGGATAATACAACCGTGCAAGGAAGAGCAAAGAATAGAAGAGTTGTTATTGCTATTTCTAAATTTGGTTTGAAAAAGTCGAATTTACTAGATGCTTCAACTATTAGTCTTAAAGATGTTGAGGCGATCACTGAAATAGATAAGACAACAGGTGAAACACAGGCAGATAAAGAAGCTAGTTTAGAAGGTAATATTAAAATTATCCGTTTAAAAAATGGTGGTATTCGCATTACTACTCGAGATGAAAATGATGAAAACTAGGAAAGTCTTTTGGTAATTTGGACAGTAGCAAATCAAAAAGGTGGTGTTGGCAAAACAACAACAACCATAGCTCTTGCTGGTATTTTAGCCGAACGTGGGCACCGGATATTATTGGTTGATACCGATCCCCATGCTTCATTAAGCTATTATTTTGGCATAGAGTCAGAAGATTTAGATCTGAGTGTGTATGATTTATTCACTCAGGTTTCATCGAAAGAACAAATATTGCAAAGTTTATGTCCAACACAATATGAAAATATAGATATTTTACCAGCAACTATGGGCTTAGCAACGCTAGATCGTTCTTTAGGTACCAAAGGTGGTATGGGCTTGGTTCTTAAAAAAGCAGTACAAAAAGTAGCTGATGAATATGACTATGTTTTAATGGATTGCCCACCCGTTTTAGGTGTGCTTATGGTTAATGCTCTCGCAGCGGCAGATCGAATCATTGTGCCTGTTCAAACCGAATTTTTAGCATTGAAGGGTTTAGATCGTATGATCAAAACAATGGAGATAATGCAAGGGGAGCAGGACGTCCCCTTTAAGTTCACTATTGTACCAACTATGTTTGATAAACGAACTAAAGCGTCTATCTTAGCGTACAAGAGGTTGCAAGAGTTATACTCTCACCAAGTTTGGCCAGGTGTTGTTCCTGTCGATACAAACTTACGTAATGCTAGTACCGTTCAGAAAGTGCCTTCAGATTATGCCGCTAATTCTCGTGGTACTATTGCATATACCAGTTTATTAAATTATCTACTTATGCAAGATATAGACGCTAAAGAAGGTGTTCATTAAATGTCTAAGTCATTAAGCTCAAGTAGGAAGGTAATGAAAAATTATTTGTCAGAGTTACTGACAGATGAAGTGAACTCAGGCTCAGAAGAAATAAAAAGTGCCCCTCAGGCCTCGACAAAGTCGTCAATTGCTAATAAAAGCAGTAATATAACGATAAAAAAAGAAAATAAATCATTAGAAAAGTTATTAGAAAATGTTAGCGCACCAATTCAACAGCAAGAGGAAAAGATTGTTGCCTCGATTGAATTGACAGAGACGGATGTAGCGCCAATATCAACGCATAAGAGTCGTTCAGAACACACTGCCAAAGTAGAAAAACCCTATAGACAAGGTGATTTTCAAGCAATGTTTTTTGATGTGGCAGGTTTAACAATTGCCGTACCATTGATTGAGCTAGGCGGTATCCATAAAGTTGGTGAAACAGCAAATCTAATGGGTAAACCTGATTGGTTTAAAGGTGTAATGCTTCATCGAGATGATAAAATCAATGTTGTCGATACTGCAATGTGGGTTATGCCTGAAAAATGTAACGATACATTAAAAAACTCACTAAACTATCAATATATCATTATGTTAAATGATAGTTCATGGGGGTTGATGGCTGAACACTTAGTCGATACTGTCGTATTAAGACAAGATGAAGTTAAATGGTTAGACAGTGACAGTAAGCGTCCTTGGTTAGCGGGTTTGGTAAAAGAGAAAATGTGTGCCTTACTTGATGTAAGTGCATTAATTAAATTACTTGATGAAGGTAGTGGCATTTATCAAGAGTAATAGAATAACTCCTATTACAATTATTATATCTTATTGATTAAATTATTTTGAGAGGCTAGTGGTATGTCAGATGAAAGACGAAATTCAAACAAAAAAACAGATACCAATGATGAAGTATTGCAATGGGTTACCTTTAAATTAGAAAATGAAACCTATGGCATCAATGTTATGCAAGTTCAGGAGGTTTTACGTTACAGTGAAATCGCTCCTGTGCCAGGGGCGCCACTGTATGTCTTAGGTATTATCAATTTGCGTGGTAATGTTGTTACTGTTATTGATACTCGCTCACGTTTTGGTTTAGAGCCTTGTGATGTTACTGATAATACTCGTGTTGTAGTGATAGAATCAGAAAAGCAAGTGATCGGCATTCTTGTTGATAGTGTTGCTGAGGTTGTCTATTTAAAGGCCTCTGAAATAGATGTTGCTCCTAATGTTGGTAATGAAGAGAGTGCTCAGTTTATTCAAGGCGTCTCTAATCGTGAAGGTGAATTATTGATCTTAGTTGATTTAGATAAATTGCTTTCTGATGATGAATGGGATGAATTAAAAGAGTTTTAATTTACCACGGTCTCACACTAAAGAGGATAGCCATTAAAAGCTTTCCTTTGTTCATGGTTTTTATACTAAATAGGGCTAGTTCTTATGTCGCTATTAGCAGTACCAATCCTTGCCGTATTGGCTTTTTTTTTGGTTATTATAAGTAGCTTTGTTTTCTATATTTTATTTTCTCGGCTGCAAGGGCAGGTACAGGTATTTATTAGGCAAGTCAAAGCTAATGAACTGTTGATAAATGAAATACGTATAGATACCAACAGCCTAAAGAATAGATTGGCAGGCACTATAGAAGCAACAGATCATTCTATGCTAGAAAATGTGCAAGTCTCTAAACAGTTAGAGCATCGAATTAAAATACTACAGCAGCACTTTAATGAACAACAAAAAATTATTAGTCATTGGCAAGAAAACCAAGGTCAAGATAAATTTTATAGTCGTGCATTTAAATTAGCTGAGAAAGGTGCGGAAATTGATGAAATCATGTCTGAATGTGAATTACCTCGTGCAGAAGTTGAAATGTTACTATCCGTTTATCAACAACGTGGGCATCGCGGGTGTTAGCACCCTAAGCTTTTTTTTAAACACTACTAACTCAATAAGCTATTCCATGGTAAAATATTGCTGTTTTTATTTTATTGAAAGTAACTGAGTTCGTGAAAATCTAAATTAATTTCGATAAAACTAACTTAATTAAGATTAATTTCTAATCATATATAGCCCCAAAAGGATATAAGCGGTGTGATTTCAACCATCAAGTCTTTATTTTATTTTTTATCTTTCTGTATTTTGAGCTTTTTATCGGGGTGTGCCAGCACATCGGACAGTGATGTAGCAACAGAGAAAGCAGAGATAGTTCATGAGCTGAGTGATTCTCGTGACCCATTTGAAGTAGTCAATAGGCCTTTTTGGACGTTTACTTGGGATTATGTTGATAAATATGTTGCCAAACCAACTACTGATATTTATACCAGTTATACGCCGCAATTTTTACGTTCTGGTTTACACAATATGGCACTTAATTTAAACGAGCCAGCGAGTATTATAAATAATGCTCTGCAGCTAAAGTTTGTTGATGCTGCCAAAAGTACAGGACGTTTTGTTTTAAACTCAACTATTGGTTTGTTTGGTTTCTATGATCCCGCCAGTGATTTTGACTGGTCAGGTGAGCAGGAGGAATTTGGAGAGGTTTTAGGGGCTTATGGTATTGGTGATGGACCTTATTTAGTTATACCTGGATTAGGACCAAGCTCTGTACGAGAAGAAGTTGGTGACTATGTAGACGGTTTATACTGGCCTATGGCTGTTATTAATTTTTGGCCTAATATCGCGCGTTTAGGTATCCTAGCATTAGAGAAAAGAGCGGCAGTAAGGGATCAGGAACAGTTAGTACTTGAATCGGCAGATCCTTATGCGTTTATCAAAAATGCTTATTTTCAAAATATGAATTATCGATTATATGATGGTGATCCACCTATTATTATTAATGAAGCACAAGAAGCCGAAATTGATGCTTTGTTAGAGGAATTTGATGATTTTGATTAATTATTGCGGTATTTTTTATAAATTAGCCGTCCATTTCAAAAACGAGTACCTTATCTGCTAACAATTTGCTAGAATTGCGGCAATTTTATCACCCAATTTATTGGAAATAAGTAAATGAATATTATTGAAGGCTCATTTGAAGCCAAAGGCAAAAAATTTGCTATTGTTGTTTCGCGTTTCAATCACTTTATTGTTGAAAGCTTACTTGAAGGTGCTGTTGATGCATTAAAACGTCATGGCAGTGTTGCTGATAATGATATAACCGTTATTCGTGTCCCCGGTGCTTATGAGCTACCCCTAGTCGCAAAAAAAGCAGCGGCTAAAGGTGACTTTGATGCGATTATCGCTATTGGTGCCGTTATTCGTGGTGGTACTCCGCATTTTGATTTTGTTGCAGGTGAGTGTAATAAAGGTCTGGCGCAAGTATGTTTAGACTCTGAGATTCCTGTTTCTTTTGGTGTTATTACCACTGACTCGATCGAGCAAGCTATTGAGCGAGCAGGAACAAAAGCGGGTAATAAAGGCGCTGAAGCTGCCCTTGGTGCATTAGAAATGGTTAACGTTTTGTCTCAGCTTTAATGAGTAAATTTGTTAAGTAAGTTATTAGATAAATTGGAAATATATTGTGAAACCTTCACCTAGAAGAAAAGCACGTGAATTAGCTATACAAGCTGTTTATTCATGGCAAATAAGTCAAAACTCAGTAACGGATATTGAAGTTAACTTTATCGCTGAAAATAGCAAACGTCGTTTTGATATTGAGTATTTCCAGCAGTTATTACGTGGAGTAACACATAACATCAATGATATTGATGCTGCTATTTCTCCGTATGTTGATCGTCCTCTTGATGATATTGATCACGTAGAGAAAGCGATTTTACGTGTTGCTGTCTATGAGTTAAAAGACTGTTCTGATGTTCCCTATCGTGTTGTGATAAATGAAGCCATTGAACTAGCGAAAGCGTTTGCAGCTGATGATAGTCACAAATTTGTTAATGGCGTATTAGATAAAGCGGTTAAGTTAATTCGCGTAGAAGATTAACCCAATATAGTAGCTAAATACGATGAAAGAGTTTGAGTTAATTAAGCATTTTTTTACTAAACAATTAGTAAAACGTAAGGATGTTGTACTTGGTATTGGCGATGACTGTGCTGTTATCGCACCTATCGAAAATCAAAATATTGTTATTACCACTGATACTCTTGTCGCGGGGGTTCACTTTCCTTTTGATACGAGTGCTCGAGCTATCGGTCACAAAGCCGTAGCCGTTAACTTATCTGATCTTGCTGCAATGGGAGCTAAGCCTAGTTGGCTGTCTTTAGCGATAACCTTGCCAGACATTGATGAAACGTGGTTAAGTGAATTTTGCCAAGGGGTGTTTGACCTTTGTGATTTTTACAATGTTCAACTCATTGGTGGTGATACTACACAAGGTCCATTAAGCATTACTATTACAGCACAAGGTTTAACGCCAGTAGGTAGTTATTTATCACGTTCTGGAGCTAAGTCTGGTGATTGGCTTTATGTTACAGGAGAGTTAGGTGATGCTGCATTAGCACTACAGCACATCACTGGACGAGTAGATATTGATGTTAGTTGTGTTGAGGCAATCAAAGAAAAGCTTGATTACCCTAAACCTAGAGTATTAGCTGGCCAAGCTATTCGTGAGTATGCCTCTTCGGCTATTGACCTCTCAGATGGTTTGATTGCTGATTTGGGACATATTTGTCAGGCTTCAAATGTTGGAGCGAATGTTGTACTTGATGCGTTGCCGCTATCTACTATTATGCGTGATAATTTATTATCGGATGATGCGATAAACTTGGCTTTATCTGGCGGTGACGATTATGAACTACTATTCACAGTCTCCGAAGACAATAAAGTAGGGGTGGAAACTGCCTTGTCACATGCAGGTACTCAGGTTACCTGTATCGGTCAAATTAATGCTTCCCAAACTATTTCAACGACATTAAATAATAAGCCTATCCCAATAAACACTGCCGGATTTGAACATTTTACTGAATCATAACAGCTTAAATTTATAGTGAATTTGACCATTTATTATTAAGAGTACTTTAGTGACCACAGCCGCAAAGAAAGTTAATTTTAACCTCGCTGATCCTATCCATTTTCTTGCGCTAGGATTTGGTAGTGGCCTAGCGCCTAAAGCCCCAGGTACTTTTGGTACATTGGCGGCAATACCTGTTTTTTTATTACTGAGTTTATTATCACCTTTACCCTATGCGCTTACTGTATTTTTGATGAGTATTGCAGGCATTTACATCTGTGGTAAAACAGCGAAAGATGTGGGGGTACATGATCACGGTGCGATTGTTTGGGATGAGTTTATTGGTTTTTTCATTACCATGTTTATGGTGCCGTTGAGTATAACAAGTGTGCTTGTAGGTTTTATTTTATTTAGATTTTTTGATATTTTTAAACCTTGGCCTATTTCTCTTGCGGATAAAAAACTTGAGGGTGGTTTTGGCATTATGTTTGATGATGTTTTAGCAGGTCTACTCTCCCTTTTAATAATGCACCTTATCTTTTAGCTTATCTATTTATCTAACTATTTCGATAGTTATAAAGTGATTTCGTTAATATTCAATTTGTTTGTTATGGATCAATAGTATTTTTTAAATTTTTAGGCTATGTTAAATCTAGGTCATCGATAATAACAAGTTTTATTAAAAATATTTTTGTTTAACACTTGTTTTATTATTTCTTGCCCTTAGGTCTTATTGTAGTGCGAGAGATATTTATATCGTGCAAGATTTAGTCGTTAAAGTAACAGTAAAAAAGGAATACATATGAAAATAAATCTTTCTGGTCATCACGTAGAAGTAAATGATTCAATCAAGGAGCATATCGAAGAAAAATTCTCCAAAATAGCCAGCCACTTTCCTACACTTATTTCCTTAGATGTTATTATTTCTAAAGAACATCATAAACATCAAGTTGAGTTAACTACAAATTATGAAGGCGGTCGTATTTCTGCTACGGGGTCTAATGAAGTGATGTACCCTGCTATCGCTAATGCTGCTAAGAAATTCGATGCTGCATTGAAGCATCGAAAGGGGCAATTAAAAGCCAATTTATATGAAAAGCCAAATCCAACGACACCTGAAATAGCCCATGAAAAGGTTCAAGAGATGGATTTAGCCTCTGAATAAATTACTATAAAGCATAAATAGAAATCAAGCTGTTGAACTTAGTTCGCAGCTTTTTTTTTGCATAATTTATAGCTCATGTCGATTATGTACAAATAATTACTGCATTGCTTTGATGGTGTGTAATAATCAACTTAATTCTTAATAATCAGCATTACCGAACAAGGATAATTTTAATGCTAAAACGTCTTTTTAAACATACCAAAAATCCTCAATTTATAACGAATAAACTCCCATTGTTTGCACTTTTAACCCTTAGTCTTGGCTTAACTGCTTGTGGGGAACAAGAAGTAAAAGTTAAACCGCCAGCACCTGCTGTTTCTGTTTATTCAATTCAATCACAAGCTATTGGTGGCTATCGCGAGTTTGTTGCGCGTACTGAAGCGTACAAAGAAGCTAACCTGCGCGCTCGAGTTGAAGGCGAGTTGATTGAACGTAGCTTTAGAGAAGGCAGTTATGTCGATGAGGGTCAGGTACTATTAAGAATTGACCCCGCAGCATATGAAGCTGCATTATCAGCAGCTAAGGCTGATTTGAGTTCTAAAATTTCAGGTGAAAATAACGCCAAACGCAACTTAAAGCGCGCCAATGAGCTTATTAATGATGGTTATATTTCTCAATCAGACTACGACAGGTTAACGACCGAGGAATCTCAGGCTAAGTCTGCGGTTAAATCGGCACAAGCAGCTCTTGAAAAAGCTGAGCTTGATTTAAGTTACACTACGATAAAGGCTCCTTTTAGTGGTCGAATTGGTAAAGTAAATTACAATGTTGGCAATATTGTTGGTCCAACAAGTAATACTTTAGCGACTATGATCATAACAGACCCAATATTTGCCAGTTTTCAAGTTGAAGAAAGTATTTATGTTTCATATCAGCAATCTCATGAGGGGGACAACAGTAAAACTGTTAGCGAATTTGATATTTCATTACGTTTGCCAAATAACTCTGAATACCCGGAAAAGGGAGAATTAAATTTTTCTGATACTAAAATCTCTGAAGGAATGGGGACAGTAGAGCTAAGAACTGTCTTTCCTAATCCCAATAATATTATTATACCAGGATTATTTGTAACCTTGATTGTTGAGAGTCAAAATAAAGAAGAAATGGCATTGATTCCTCAAGCGGCAGTTCAAGAAAACCAGCAAGGCAAGTTTGTATTAATTGTTGGTGAAAATAACAAAGTGAAACAACGTCATGTAATACTTGGGCGAAGAATTAATGCGATGTGGGTTGCTGAAAAAGGTGTTGCCATCGGTGAGAAAGTTATTGTTGAAGGATTACAAAAAGTTCGCTCTGGTGTGGAAGTCAGGGGTGTTGCAAAGCACGTTGACCCAATTATTGGCACAATATCTGACCTTGATAATAAAACCGTCGACTCTGCAAAAGTAAATGAACCTAATATTAGCCCAAGTGCTACAACTGATAAGTAGGCAAGGACGATTTTATGATCAGTAAAACTTTTATCAATCGGCCTAAGTTTGCCTTTGTAATATCTATCGTTATTACTTTGGCGGGTTTAATTGCCATGAGCGTATTACCGGTAAATATGTATCCTGAAATTACCCCTCCTCAGGTGCAAATTTCAGCTGTTTATCCAGGAGCGAGTGCTCAAGTTGTTGAAGAATCTGTTATTCGACCCATTGAAGAACAAATCAATGGTGTTGAAGATATGATGTACATAGAATCTTCTGCCTCAAATAATGGTAGCGCAGTTATAACGGTCTTTTTTAAAGTCGGTACCGACGGCGATATTGCACAAGTTAATGTGCAAAATAGGGTTGCACTAGCAACGAGCTCCTTACCATCAGAGGTGACTCGTCAAGGCGTATCGGTGAAGAAAAAATCAAGCGCTATGTTATTAGGCATTAACTTATTTTCTGAGCAGGAGAGTATCAACCAACTGTTTTTAAGTAATTATGCAACTAACTATTTAACAGAGCCTTTAGGGCGTATCAAAGGTGTGGCTTCCGCAGAAGTTATGGGTGAAATGACCTATAGTATGCGTGCTTGGCTAAACCCCGAACGTATGGCTTCGCTGAGTATAACGGTTACAGAAGTACAACAGGCATTACAAGAACAGAATATGATTGTTGCTGCGGGAAAATTAGGTGCTAGTCCAACATTACCTAACCAACAATTTGAGTACTCTATTCAAGCGAAAGGTCGGTTACAAACACCTGAAGAATTTGGTCAAACGATCATTCGCGCTCAACGTAATGGTAATTTTATCCGTTTAGATGATATTGCTCGGTTAGAATTAGGGGCTGAAAATTATTCAACCCAAGCAAGATTAAATGGTAAAGAAACTGCCTTCCTTGTTATTTATCAGTTGCCTGATGCTAATGCTACCGAGGTTGCTTCTTTAGTTAAAGCTGAAATGCTGAAGCTTTCTCAACGATTCCCAGATGGTTTAGAGTACGTTATACCTTACGATACCACTGAATTTATCGATCGTTCTATTGAAGAAGTGATCATTACTCTATTTCAAGCAGTTGTTCTGGTCATCTTAGTTGTCTTTTTATTCTTGCAAAATTGGCGTGCGACTATTATCCCGACCCTTGCAATTCCAGTATCACTTGTCGGTACCTTCGCGTTTATGGTGTTGATGGGGTATTCGATTAATACGGTCACCTTGTTCGGTTTAGTTCTCGCTATTGGTATCGTTGTTGATGATGCAATCATCGTTATTGAAAATGTTGAACGTATATTAAAAGAAGATCAACTCCCGATTAAAGAAGCGGTCACCAAAGCAATGGAGCAGGTTTCAGGCCCAATAATTGCGACCACCTTGGTATTACTGGCCGTATTTGTTCCTGTTGCTTTTATGCCGGGTATAACGGGTGAGCTGTACAAACAATTCTCTGTGACAATTTCTTTTGCGGTACTGATTTCTTCATTAAATGCCCTAACCTTGAGCCCTGCATTATGTACTGTGCTGTTAAGTGCAGACAAAATGAAACCTATCACTTGGTTGCTACCATTTGAACGCCTTATAACTAAGGTGACTGGCGGTTATACTAATACCGTTGGTTTTATGCTTAAGCGACTCACCAGAGTTGGGCTTTTTGTCGGCTTAATTTTTATTGCTGCCGGGTGGTTAACAACGGCTGTTCCAACCGCTTTTTTACCTGCAGAAGATCAAGGTTACCTCTTTGTTGATGTTCAGTTACCTGATGCGGCTTCAAGTAATCGTGCGCAAGCGGTTCTAGATAAAATAACACCCATCATCCTAAATGATGCGGCTGTTGATGACATTATCACAGTATCAGGATTTTCATTACTTGGTGGTGCGGGTTCAAATAATGGTCTGGCCATTATTCTGCTGAAAGACTGGGAAGAGCGTACTACACCAGAACTTGGTTTAAAGCAGGTGATTCCACGCTTGATGGGGCAGTTATGGACTATGCCAGATGCACAAATCATGGTATTTAATCCACCGCCAATTCCAGGGTTAGGTAATAGCTCTGGTTTTGATTTTAAATTGCAAGACGGTGAAGGGCGAGATCCTGCTCAGTTAGCGCAAGTGATGAATGGTCTTATTTATGAGGCGAATCAACGACCTGAGTTATCACGAGTCTTTAGTACTTATCGCGCTAATGTACCGCAGTACTTTTTAGAAGTAGACCGTAATAAAGCTAAAGCTCAAGGCGTGGCATTATCGGATATTTTTTCCACTTTACAAGCACAACTCGGTTCTTTATATATTAATGACTTTAGTCAATTTGGCCGTACTTATCGTGTGACCATCCAAGCGGAAAGCCAATACCGTTCTAAACCGACAGACTTACGTTATTACTTTGTCCGAAATAAAGATGATGAGATGGTCCCGTTAACGACTTTAGCGACTATTAAACCTGTGCTCGGACCAACAACGATTAGTCACTTTAATTTATATCGTAGTGCTAGCATCACAGGTAATGCTTCCCCTGGTTACTCTTCAGGGCAATCAATACAAGTAATGGAAGAGCTAGCGAGTAAATTACCACAGGGCTATATTTATGAGTGGTCAGGACAGTCGAAACAAGAATTAGAGGCGGGTAATTTAGCGCCGATATTGTTTGGTTTAGCGATTATCTTTGTTTACTTATTCTTAGTGGCGCAGTACGAAAGCTGGACAATTCCATTCTCAGTCATTGCGGCAGTACCTTTAGCCTTATTTGGAGCCATGTTAGCGTTGTACACCGTGGGTATGGCCAATAATATCTATGCGCAGGTTGGCTTAGTATTATTAATTGGTTTATCCACTAAAACGGCTATTTTGATTGTTGAATTTGCCATGGAGCAAAGAGCGGCAGGAGAAACAATAATGAATGCAGCACTGAACGCAGCTAAAATGCGATTCCGTGCGGTATTAATGACAGCATTTTCGTTTATCTTAGGTGTATTACCACTCGTATTTGCAACGGGTGCTGGTGCAGGTAGTCGTGTTTCTTTAGGTATCACAGTATTGGCTGGTATGGTTGCTGCAACGTTATTTGGTACTTTATTAGTGCCATACTTTTACCTGTTGATACAGCGTATGCGAGAAAAATTTAAAGGTGAGTCTGTAGAAAGTTAATTCCTTGTTCATTAACTCAATTGAATTAGACTAGGCTAAATTTAGCAGAACTAAAAAGGACAGCAACTAGCTGTCCTTTTTTATTTGCTTCTTTATGAAACTTTAAAGAAAGTTATTATTAAGCTTGTGATTCACTCTCTTGAGATATTTTTTCTTCTTGTTCTTCAGTTTTCTCTAATTTAGCACGATCAGCTTTAGAGACATATTTGGGTTTATTGCTTGTGTGTAATTTAGCATTCATCTTCTTTACTTTTTTCTTTAAGATGCTGTTCATTTTTTTCTTTCTATTCATATTGTTCTATCTTTATTTTACGTTAATTCAGTGAGTGGAAAATAAGTACTATGCATATTAAAGGAGCATAAGGAAAAGCTACCGTAGGTTTTAGTGCATTGCTAACATAGCCTTTGATTAACTTTACTGTGCTTGGACGATTTTCTTGCCATTGGCTGTAAAGCGGATAAGTTCCATTATTATCTTTTTCGAGCTTAATGATAACATCACTCAAGCGTCTTTGATAAGTTTTCCAAATACCTTCTTGTAGCCATAAAATTGCAATGATAAAAAAAGTTATCATTGGGTGTAGTCCTAACGTCATCGATATAGTAGTCAAACTAACTGAAATGAGTTTGATAATTAAGGAATAACTCTCGTAATTTTCATAATTATTATGTAACGTTTGCCATTGTTGGCTAAGTGGCGCAGGAGATTTTTCTGTCATAACTTTGATTGAACTAGGGTTGTAGGCATAATACTGTTATTATGCGCGCATTCGCTTTCCTAAGAAAGCCCTGCCTTATTTTTACGTAAAATTGAGGCAATAGTTTTATATCACCTGAGGAGTTTACCTTGAATACTAAACCATCCCCATTAGCTTTTTCGTCGCTTGATTTACATCCCGATTTAGTCAAGAACTTGTCTTCTCTTGGCTATCATGAAATGACACCAATACAAGCGCAAGCTCTACCACCTATGCTTAAAGGTAACGATGTTATTGGTCAAGGTAAAACGGGCTCAGGAAAAACCGCTGCATTTGGTTTGGCTTTATTGAATAAACTTGAAGTAAAGCGTTTTCGTATTCAATCTATGGTACTTTGCCCAACTCGTGAGCTGGCCGATCAAGTTGCCAAAGAGTTACGAAATCTTGCCCGTACTGTTCATAACATTAAAATTTTAACCTTGTGTGGTGGTACACCTTTTGGTCCACAAATAGGTTCATTAGAGCATGGTGCACATGTTATTGTCGGTACACCTGGTCGTATCGAAGAGCATGTAATTAAAGGTACATTAAAACTTGAAAACTTAAATTTGTTAGTGCTTGATGAAGCTGATCGTATGTTAGAAATGGGCTTTCAAGCTGCCTTAGATAACATTATTGAGCGTACACCACTTGATAGACAAACCTTGTTATTTAGTGCTACTTTTCCTGATCAAATCAAGGCGATTAGTGACAGTATTATGGAAGAGCCTGTCATGGTAAAAGTGTCTTCAACAGAAGATAAGTCGACCATAAGTCAGAAATTTTATAAAGTAAACAATGATGATGAACGTATTGAAGCGTTACAGTTATTGTTATTAGAAGAGCAGGTCGAGTCGACCGTAATTTTTTGTAATACCAAAAAAGATACTCAGCTAGTTGCTAATTACTTAAAATCGGAAGGTTTTAGTGTACTTGCGTTACATGGTGATTTAGAACAGCGCGATCGCGACCAAACCTTACTGCGTTTTTCAAATAAGAGTGCCGCAGTTCTCGTTGCTACTGATGTTGCTGCCCGAGGTTTAGATATCGATAACTTGGATTTAGTGATTAATTACCATGTAGCTCGAGATACGGAAGTGCATGTACATCGCATAGGTCGCACAGGCCGTGCAGGTAGTAAGGGGATGGCATATTCTTTATATAGTGATAAAGAGAGCTACAAAATAGGCTTGCTTGAGGATTATCTTGAGCAAGTAATTACGCCTGAATTATTACCTTCTCGAGCGGTTTTAGCTAATGATCGTACCCAAGCAAAAATGGCAACCATACAAATAGATGGTGGTAAAAAACAGAAAGTTCGTCCAGGTGATATTTTAGGTGCGTTAACAGGAGAGAATGGCATTAAAGGCGCAGACGTTGGGAAAATAAATGTCCTTGATAATAAGGCTTATGTGGCTGTAGCAAAAGGTGCATTAAAATTAGCTTTAAGCAAGTTAGCTAAAGGAAAAATGAAAGGCCGAACGTTTAAAATCCGTCATTTAACTATATAGCTGTAACTCTAGAACGTTAGTTAATTAGCTCTATGAAGGAAGCCTATCAAAAGCTGCTTGACAGCAAGCAGCTCGATTTTGATGCAGCACAAAGTCTAGCTGTTGATGCGTTAGCTGATTTGACAATGCAGTTAGAGCGTATTGAAAGCAATCGACAATCAAGAACGCGCTTTACAAATTACTTTACTACTAAAGAAACTGTTTTTCCAAAAGGACTTTATTTTCATGGACGCGTAGGGCGCGGAAAAACAATGCTGATGGATGTTTTTTATCAGCATATTGATTTTGAAAAGAAAAAACGACTTCATTTTCATCATTTTATCGAAAGTGTGCATCAACAGCTAGCCGAACTTGATGGCATAATAAACCCTTTAGATTGCATTGCTAAGTCGTGGGCAAAAGAATTTAGCCTTTTGTGCTTCGATGAATTTTTTGTCAATGACATTGGTGATGCCATGTTATTAAGTGGCTTGTTTTCGGCGCTATTTAAACAAGGAATTACTTTAGTTGCTACTTCAAACTGTCAGCCAGAACAACTATATCGTAATGGTCTGCAACGCGAACGTTTTCTACCAACCATCTCGTTAATCAATCAATTTTGTCAAGTGATCTCTATTAATGGTGATACAGATCATCGATTAAGTTATGCTCAATCGTGCTTAGGTTATGCAAATTACTTCTTACTCGCTGAGCAAGGCAACGAACAGCTTTTAGATTATTATAAAGAATTACTTTTTAACAGTATGAGTAATAGTGAAATTATTGCAGGAACAGTGAATATTAATCACCGTGAAATTGCTTATTTGGCTAAAAGTAGTGACACCATTTATTTTGATTTTTTCTCTCTTTGTTCTGGACCACGTAGTCAGCGAGATTATATGCAACTGGCTAAGTTATTTTCTACGGTATTTATTCGTAACGTGCCTCAGTTTTCAGGTACTTTAATCCCTGCCGTTTTTTCAGGTGTTGAAGATAGCTATCAACGTAGCGGGATTTTAATGGGACAGCTACGTCAACTAGATGATGAAGCGAGGCGCTTTATTGCGTTAGTTGATGAGTTTTATGATCAAGGCATTAAACTCGTTGTCAGCGCGGAAGTCGATATAACAGAGCTCTATCTAGGGCAACAATTATCTTTTGAATTTGCTCGTTGCCAGTCAAGACTATTTGAAATGCAAAAAATGTAACGATCAGTGATAATTACTAATATTTAGTGCTTTTAACTAAAACAACAAAATATTGAAAGTAAAATATGGTCCACGTTTATTTTAGTCGATTGATAATATTGATAAAATTAATTTGGAAAGCTGTTGGCATTACTCTTGTATTACGTTACTTATAATAACATTCTTTCAATCTACAAGGTTTCGATATGAAAACATTCCTACCTAATATTACTTTTCACAAAACTTTAGCTGCGAGTGCACTAATTTGTGCTATTACCTCAACACCACTTCTTGCTCATGAGTCTTGTGAAGTAGATTTAACCGCGGGTATTAGCATGAATAATCAGCATATTGAATTTTTCGCTGTTAATGATGATGAGCAAAATAAACCTGCAATAAGCATGTATAAAATTGTCGATGATAATCAGCTTATTGTCGGCGATAAAACCGTAAACTTGACTGCTGAACAGCAGTTATTAGTACAAAATTATGCAGGCAGTATGCGGGCTTTAGTTCCACAAGTTAAAACACTGGCCATTGAGGGGGTTGATTTAGCCCTTGAAGGCGTAGATTTAGCTTTTACTAAATTGTTAGGTGAAGGAAATCAGGTTGGAGCTGAACTAAGTCAAGAGTTATTGCTTGTTCGTCAAGCTATTGATAGTAAATTATCCATTGAGAAAGGCATTACCTTTGGACTCAATGGAAATGATAACCATAAAATGGTAAATGATTTTATGGGAGAGGAATTTGAGCAACGTATAGAAAGTGCCGTTGAAAAAGCAATATTGAATTCAATGGGCAGTTTATTACTTGCTCTCGGCCAAGAGGTTTTATTTTCTGATAGTGATAATAATGGATTTGAAACACGCATGGAGAACTTTGGCGACGAAATTGAACATGAAATGGAAACTAGGGCTGAGGTAATAGAAGTAAAAGCTGAGCAGCTTTGTTTGGCAATACAAAAAATTGATGTACTTGAAGAGCAACTCAAAGCGAGTGTTATCGAAGTCGAGAATTTTGATGTGTTAACGACTAAAGTCCGATTAAGTCATCGTGATGAAGAGAAGAAAAACAGTAAAAACTTAATGTAATTGGAATAAATTTATCTTTCGGATTAATCACTTATTTAGTGACAAATAAATTTTTCCTATCGTTATAACTAATGATCTACAGCAAGGCTCAACATTGTTATAATGTTGAGCCTTTTTTTATTCATTATTTGAGTTTATGCACGCAGTACATAAGTTACATCAATATCGTAAGAGCCTAAGTACGACAACCTATAAATCACGAGGACATCGTGTTATTCGCTGCCAATTATGCCAATTAGCAAAACCGCACTGTATTTGTTCGCTTGCGCCCCAAAAAGGCGTGGTAGATACTAACGCCGGCTTTTTATTTTTGATGTATGATACTGAAATACTTAAACCGAGTAATACAGGCAAATTGATTGCTGATCTGATACCTGATTGTTACGCTTTTTTATGGTCAAGAACCATAGAAAACAAGGAGCTGCTTGAGGTATTAAATGATGAACAGTGGCAACCCTTTGTTGTTTTTCCACAAGAATATGCTGGTGATGACCGGGAAGTTTTAACGAATCAAGTCGTTTGTGCTAATAATAAGAGACCGCTTTTTATTATGCTTGATGGCAGTTGGCGTGAAGCAAAAAAGATGTTCCGTAAAAGTCCGTATTTAGATAAATTTCCGATGGTATCGTTTGATGCTAAGGCAGTATTAGCGACAAGAGATCTACTAACAACTGAACAAACGACTAATTACTCTCCCGTAGGGGAAAACTCGCGATATACAGTGCGAAAAACAAAACTTGAGTATCAATTCTCAACAGCAGAAGTCGGCGCAAGGGTACTTGATATGTTAGGCGAGCATGATAACGCGCATTTACTTGATTTGTGGTTTGATGTTTTTAACTTTCAATACCAAAAAGGTGTCTGCCAACGTAATAAAGGTAATGTAGATGCCATTAGTCTTTATCAAGATTTTATTAAGCATAAAAGTTAACAACTTGAAATAAAATTTAATACTCAAGTCGATAAGCCAACAGAGGAACTAATTGACTGTCTATTTAATTACCGAGTTTATACAAAAAAGGTCACTACAGAGTGACCTTTTTATTTTCATTAACTGGAAAATTAATGCAGTAAACGAGCACGAATAGTGCCATCAATCGCTTTTAGTGCATTTAACGCTAAGGTGCTATCTTGTGAATCAATATCAATAACCACGTAACCAATTTTATCGTCAGTTTGTAGATATTGGGCAGCGATATTAATATTATGCTCAGCAAATGCTTGGTTGATTTGAGTTAAAACACCGGGTTGGTTGTGGTGAATATGCAATAATCGACTAGTATTAGCTTCGCCTGGAATTGAGTGCTCAGGTAAAGAGACCTCAGGGAAGTTAACCGCAGATAAACTTGAACCATTGTCTGAATACTTAGCGAGTTTAGTTGCTACTTCTAAGCCAATATTTGCTTGAGCTTCTTGCGTACTTCCACCAATATGGGGGGTCAGAATAACATTATCAAAAGCACGAAGTGGTGAGATAAATTCGTCATCATTGCCTTTTGGCTCTATAGGGAAAACATCAATAGCAGCGCCGGCAACTTTTTTACTCGTTAACGCTTGTGCTAATGCCTCTATATCAACAACCGTGCCACGAGAAGCGTTAATGAATATAGCGTCGTCTTTCATTGCCGCGAACTGAGCTTCGCCGATCATATTTTGTGTCTGTTTTGTTTCAGGCACGTGAAGGCTAACAACATCGGCTTCGCCAAGTAAAGCTGTTAATGAAGGCGATTGACTAGCATTACCTAAAGGCAACTTAGTCTCGACATCATAAAAGCGAACACGCATTCCTAAAGTTTCTGCTAAAATACCTAGTTGCATGCCAATGTGACCATAACCAACAATACCTAGGGTTTTACCGCGAGCCTCTACTGAGCCAACGGCTGATTTAAGCCACTCACCACGATGGGCCTTAGCGCTTTTTTCAGGGATACCACGAAGTAATAATAATGTTTCACCTAAAACCAACTCAGCAACAGAACGAGTATTTGAAAAAGGTGCGTTAAATACTGGTACACCACGCTTTTGAGCCGCGGCTAAGTTAACTTGGTTAGTACCGATACAGAAACAGCCAATAGCGACTAATTTTTTCGCATGACTTAATGCTTCTTCAGTTAACTGTGTGCGTGAACGGATACCAATAAAGTGAACATCAGCAATTTTTTTATTGAGATCTTCGGGAGATAATGATGTTTTAATCGATTCAATATTTGAGTAGCCCTTTAATTTCAGCTCCTCTAAGGCGCTTGGGTGAAGGCCTTCAAGTAATAAAATTTTTATTTTGTCTTTTGCTAATGAATTCTTGTTCACGATACTCATAAAATGGCTTCACTCATAATAACTAAAGGTAGTGATTCAAGAGGCCATTAAAAGTAGCTCTCTTGAAGAGGATAATTGTCTATTTTAGCTAGCGTTTAGATGGCTAGATATCTAAAGTTAAGTTTAACATAACATATAGTGTATAAACTCTAAAGAAATTTTTCATACATTTTATGAATAAGTATTCTAATAAAATGATTTTTTACTTAAAAACTGCCCGTACTCATTTTATTGAATTACTTGAGCGCCTTGCTGTGTTCCCAGTATTAGAATGTTAGCACCGCGTAAAGCAAATAAACCATTAGTGACAACACCAACTAAGGCATTTATAGTAGTTTCTAATGCTTTAGGGTCAAGTATTTCTAAATTATGAACATCAAGAATGACATTACCGTTATCAGTTATGACACCTTGACGGTAAACTGGGTCGCCGCCAAGCTTAACAAGTTCACGAGCAACATAACTGCGCGCCATTGGTATAACTTCTACCGGTAAAGGAAATTTTCCTAATAAAGGTACTTGTTTTGAGTCATCGGCTATACAGATGAAGTTTTTGGCTACAGCGGCAACAATTTTCTCACGAGTAAGAGCGGCACCACCACCTTTAATCATCGCCATATGTTGAGTTATTTCATCAGCACCATCAACATAAACATCTAAAATATCAACGCTGTTTAAGTCAAATACCTCAATACCATGTGCTTTAAGGCGTTTTGTTGATTCTTCAGAGCTGGAAACTGCACCTCTAATTCTGTCTTTTATACTTGCCAGCACATCAATGAAATGATTTACCGTTGAACCCGTACCAACGCCGACGATACTGTCGTCTTTAATAAAGGTTAAAGCCTTAATAGCTGCTGCTTTTTTCATCTCATCTTGAGTCATTGGGAACCTATAGTTATATTTTATTTGTAAGTGTACAGATAGCTCTTGGTGCTGTTAGCTATTGATATGTAATAGCGGAGATTATAGCATCCTTCTATTGGCAAAACGAAACCTAAAAAAAGTAGGACTTTGATGGTGTTATAATTTCAGGAAGCGGAATATCCCAAACCTCAGTTGGTATGTTTTCTACCTGTTGACAGTCGTAGGCTATACCTATGGGGTAGAGTTTATTTGCGTTAACATTCATTGCAGTCGCCGTTTTATCTCGGTACCAACTTGCTAATGTCCTATCATAAAATCCACCACCCATGCCTAATCTCGCACCAGTATCATCAAAAGCAACCAAAGGCGTAAAAAGTATATCTAATTGATTGATAGGGCATACTTGAGTTACATCTAGTGCCGGCTCGACAATGCCATATTTGTTTTTTGTCATCGGTGTATCTTGCTGATAACGTAAAAAGAGTAAGTGCCCAGGGCTAAATGGGTGTAATACGGGGAGATAAATTTCTTTACCTTGCTGCCAACACCAATGGATAAAGTTAATTGCATCAAGTTCACCATCGTGTGTTAGGTAAAGAGCAATACGTTTAGCTGTCTTCACTTTGTCGTGCAGCATTAAACGTTGTTTAAATAATTCACTCGCTTGTTGCCGTTGTAGTACTGTTAATTGCTTGCGACGAGTACGAACAACCTTTCTCAGTTCAACTCGAAAGTTCATTATGGTTTACCTTGGTTTTGAATAGCAAAAAAAAAGCTGATAAATCACTCTATCAGCTTAATGTTTTCTTGTAACTTAAAACAACTAGTTATGTGTTCCGGATACACCTTCATGAGTACCGGTTACTGAGATTTCCTCTTCTAACTTTTCTTCTAAGCTAGAAGTCTGAGCACCTTCAGCACCATGCATCCATTCAACTAACTTCCCAGCAGAAAGGTAGATGATTAGGCCTGTGATTAAGGCTCCAATACCAACACCCATAAAGATGTTTGCGGCGTTGTTAACCATTTCTTCACCCTCACCTACAAATGAGCCAATAAATGCAGCTAACCAGTTAGATAAGGCAGTAAAGAAGAACCAAATACCCATTAATAAAGAGGTAAATTTAAGTGGAGCTAATTTAGTTACCATAGATAAACCAATCGGTGATAAACATAATTCACCTAATGTGTGGAATAGGTAAGCAAAAACTAGGAATAACATACTTACTTTAACTGCTACATCGCCACCTTGAACAATGGTAGCCCATAACATCACGAAGAAACCTAGTGCTAAAAATAACATCGCTAGTGCAAATTTCTTTGGCGAGGTTGGTTCGTTTGAACCCATCTTAACCCAAACTGAGGCAACAAAAGGCGCTAGAAGAATAATAAACATTGCGTTTAATGATTGGAATGAAGATGCCGCGATCTCAAAGCCGAAGATTGTACGGTCGGTAAAGTCAGATGCGTAAATGGTAAATAACCCACCTGCTTGCTCAAATCCAGCCCAGAATATTACTGAGAACATACTCATTATCAAGATAACTTTCATACGATCCATATCTTGAGAAGTTAGTGGTGCATGTGCTTTTTGCTCCCCTTTAGTACGTTTAGCTGATGGCTCAACACCGATGTCACCTAAATATTTATTAGCTAGAGTAAGTTGTAAGGTTAAACCAATTAACATACCACAACCGGCTAAGATAAAGCCGTAATGCCAATTAACGGTTTCGCCAAGTACACCAACGGTAATAGGGGCTAAGAATGCACCTAAGTTGATACCCATATAGAAAATAGTGAATGCGCCGTCGCGTCTATGATCACCATCTTCATATAAGTCACCGACCAAACTAGATACGTTGGCTTTAAACAAGCCATTACCTGTTATAATAAGGGCTAAACCGATATAAAATACCGTTTCTTCCATGCCAACAATCATCGACTTAGGAATACCTAAAGTGAAGTAACCAGCGGAGAAAATAATACCGCCCCAGATAATCGCTTTACGTTGGCCAATAAAGTTATCGGCTAACCAACCACCTATTACTGGTGTTAAGTATACAGCCATGGTGAAAAAGCCATATAGCCTTAATGCTTCTTGGTTAGTCCAACCAAAGCCACCGTCTTGAACAGAGGCAATAAGATACAATACCAATAAGGCACGCATACCGTAATAACCGAAACGTTCCCACATTTCAGTACCGAACAACAGGAAAAGTCCTTTAGGGTGGCCAAATAGCGTACCCGCATTAGGTGTAGTCATATAATTATCCTAGATTTTATTTTTTGTGTTTGCTTGCGTTAACTTTATCAATTGATTGTTATTTTGTTTTTTATTTTATAATACAGGTCATTTATTTTATCGTTATTATATAACCAGTACGTTAAAAACTTGTATACAAAAAATATACAATGTGCAGTTATACCTGTGCGTCGACTTAAAGGCAAGTGTTAGCCCCTGAGCCTGCGTTAACTGCTTTGTTTTTGTACTTGCCTTTTGTAGCGAAATCTTTCCTTTGCTCTTGTTTTTGTATTTTAAGTCGGCGTTAGCTTAAAAGACACACCAGTATTTAGAGCAGCTTATATTGTTTGCTTTCTCATATACTGATAAACTCTTTCGCTGCTTTAATTGCCTTAATTTTTTGGGGTTTAGCTCGCTAACTTAATGGTTAGTTACTTATAACTTTACTTCAATAAGTAGGGTCACTTTAAACGCATCACAGGAATTTTTTTGCGCTTATGATACTTCATACAAAACTAACGCATAACATTGGTCAATTTAATTTTCATAAATTAGTGCTAATACTTTTTATCAGCCAATTCTTCATTTTTTCAGCTTATGCTGCCCAGATCAGCGAGCAGCAAATGGAGCAATTTAAAAAGCTTCCTCCAGCCCAGCAAGAAGCGCTTGCAAAAAGCATGGGCGTTGACCTTAATATGATCAAAGGGCAGTTATCAGCTAAAGGCTCTGAGGAACCGAGCAAAAATACTGAAAGCTACCCTAGAGGAACTCAATTTGATGCTTTAGGTAATCCTGTTTTTGATGAGTTTTCACAAGAGGAAGAAGATGAATTCGATCTCATTCAAGAGTTAAAACCTTTTGGTTATGAAGTTTTTGCCAATGCACCGCAGACATTTGCACCTACTATGGATATTGCAATTCCAGCCAATTACACCGTTGGTCCAGGTGATAAGATTTCTATCCAAATTTTTGGTAAAGAAAGTGATGAGCTAGAGCTTGAAGTGAATCGTGAAGGTGATGTCGTTTTTCCTACGCATGGTGCTTTTTCTGTTGGCGGTCTTTCATTCTCGGAAATGAAGCGTTTATTGATTGCACGGATAAAAGAAAAGGTAATCGGCGTTGATGTTGTTGTTGGTATGGCTGCATTACGTTCTATGCGAGTTTTTGTTTTAGGTGATGCGCATAAGCCTGGTTCATATACATTAAGTTCTCTTTCTAGTATTACTCATGCAATTTTTGCTGCGGGTGGCATAAATGATATTGGTAGTTTACGTAATATCCAGCTAAAACGTGCGGGAAAGTTGGTTACCACCTTGGATTTATATGAATTACTTATTCAGGGTGATTCAAGCAATGATGAACTATTACAATCTGGTGATGTAGTTTTCATTTCATCTGTTGGTAATAGAGTTCGCGTTGAAGGTGAAGTTCGTCGCCCTGCAATATACGAACTAATAGCGAATGATAATTTTAATAATGTATTAACGATGGCAGGAGGTTTATTACCAACAGCTTTTGCCAAATCTACCATTGTTGAGCGATATAATCGACATGCTTTACGTACAGTAGTAAATGTTGATTTAACTAATGAAAAAGATTTAGCGCAAAGGGTACATGCAGGTGATGCTATTCGTATCATGAAAGCAGCTGAAATGTTTAGTCAATCAATCACTTTAATTGGTGCTATGACTCGTCCAGGTAAGTATCAATGGCAGCAAGGACAACGCATTACTGATTTATTTCCTAGTATAAAGTCGCACTTATTACCTTCGGCAGATTTAAATTATGGCCTCGTTGTGCGTGAAATTGATGTGGCTGGAAATATTGAAGTATTGCAATTTGATTTTGTTCAAGCGATAAGTGATGTTAATTCTGATGATAACTTGTTATTACAATCTAATGATAAAATATTAGTTTTTTCACGTGATGCTAAGTTAGAAGGGGCTAGTATTGAGTTAGATATGCTGGCTTATACAGAAGAAGAATTAGCGAATAAGGAACAAGAAATAGCTAAAGCTACTCATAAAAGCAAACGCTTCTGGCAAAAGTTTGGTGATGAAGACCAGTTAGCTCAATTTATGAACCAAGAAGATAAAGATGCTGAGGCTACAGCGAAATTAGTTAATAAAGCAATTGAACAAATGAGTGGTGGCACAGTAGAAGAAGAAATAGACATTAAGGATTATGCACTTTTCTCTCGTCAACGTTTATTGTTACCTATTATTGAAAAACTTAACCGTCAAGGCAAATCAGGTAAACCTATACAGCTTATTGAAATCGACGGCGCCGTAAAATACCCAGGAACATATCCATTAGCAATAAACGGCCGAGTTGATGATCTTGTTTCTGCAGCAGGTGGTTTAACTGAGTCCGCCTACCTTGTTCGAGCGGACATCACTCGGAATCAAGTTGTTACTAATATAGCGCGTAAAAAATTCATTTCGGTCAATTTAGATTTAGCATTAAAAAGTGAAGAGGGTGAAAATGTCTTATTACAAGCCAAGGACCGGTTGAATATTCATCAAATTCCTGCTTGGAGTGAAAATAACTTTGTTGAGCTACGTGGAGAGTTTGTTTTTCCTGGTAAATACACGGTACGTCGAGGTGAAAGCCTCGCAGATTTAATTGCTAAGGCAGGTGGTTTTACTGAATTTGCTCATCGAGAGGGTTCAGTTTTTACTCGTGTACAATTGCGAGAATTAGAGCAACAGAACTTACTAAAATTAACAGCAGATTTACGAGTCGAAATGGCTTCAAAATCAATGACAGATAAAAACTACTCACAATCTTATGCGGATGTGCAACAAATGCTTTCTGATATGGCAAGCGTTCAACCAGTGGGTCGCTTAGTGATTGATTTACCGAAAGTGATAGGTGATAAAAATTACGACGTATTACTTGAAGGTGGAGATGTGTTATACGTACCAACACATAAAAATTCAATTAATGTTATTGGACAAGTACAGGTTACTTCATCACACATGTTTGATATCAGCTTAAGTGCTGAAGATTATTTAGATAAAAGTGGTGGCAGTAAAAAGCGTGCTGATACCGGTAGAATATATATTATTGCTGCTAACGGTAGTATTAAAATGATGGATACTGGTAACTGGTTTGGTAGTAACGCCGGTGACAATATTAAACCAGGAGATACTATCGTAGTACCTCTTGATGCAGAATATATGAATAATTTAGAGTTATGGACAAATGTTACAGGAATTATTTATAACTCTGCTGTTGCTATCGCGTCAATTAGTAACATTAATAAATAATTTATGATTTTGAATAAAATAAAAATTTTCAAAACTCTTAATAAAATAAAATGGTGTAGTAGCATAAATTTGATGTGGATACCAAATGTATTAAAAGCCACAGGTACACAGTGAAACTACCTAGAGCCTTGGTTAACGTATCGTTATTGATTAAGTGATATAACTTAGAAGCTAAGTTGTATCACAAGCTCTATTACCAAAATGATGCATTGTTACATTATTTGTGTTTTATTCTAGTTATTTACTGATTTAGGTGAGAGTAAAGTAAATGATTAAGTATTACGGCTATTTTTTTGTACTTTAGACCAATTACAACGCTGGTTTAGTGGTTTAGCTTTTATTCTTATTCATTATCTATTATAATTATGTCGATTTTTTTGTTGCTAGAGTAGATACTCAGTAACTTATAAATAATTATTTTTGTTAGGGAACTTGATTTTTTTAACAAAATGAAATTATTCATGATTTTTTAATTGCACTTTATTAGGGCGATAATGTATATATTTGCTACCATCTTCTCCACGTTTTGTTTTGCTTTTTTCGCTATTAAATTTTTTAAACCTGTTGCTATTGAAGTGGGGTTAGTGGATAAACCTTGTGAACGAAAACAACATGACGGTCATATTCCTCTTATCGGTGGTATTTCTATTTTTCTTGCTGTATTAGCAGCGAGTTTATTATGGTTACCCAGCACACTTGAATTACGTATGTATCTTATTGCATCAGCGATGATGGTATTTATAGGCGCGCTTGATGATAAATTTGATTTACGCGTAAGGGTTCGTATCGTTGGTCAAATTATCATCGCTAGTTTGATGATTTATGGTGTCGGTGGTTATATTTCTAATCTAGGGAATTTATTTGCTTTAGGTAATGTGAACCTTGGTCCTTTGGGCATTGTATTTACTTATGTAGGTATTATTGTTGTTATTAATGCGTATAACATGATTGATGGTATTGATGGTCTCATTGGTAGCTTGAGCGTTAATACTTTTACTTCTATTGCTTTATTATTTCTCTTGAGTGGTCAAACAGACTATTTAAGCTACCCTTTAATTCTTGCCACCGCTACTTTACCTTACCTAATGTTTAATTTAGGTTTATTCAAAAAAGAAACTAAAAAAATATTTATGGGTGATGCCGGTAGTATGTTTGTCGGTTTAAGTGTTATTTGGCTTTTAACTATGGGCACGCAAGGAGAACAAGCTTCTTTTCGCCCTGTTACTGCATTATGGATTTGTGCTATCCCATTAATGGATATGTTGGCTATTGTCGTACGACGATACAAAAATGGTAAGTCACCTTTTAAACCTGATAGAGATCATTTGCATCATATGTTGCAACGTGCAGGTTTAAGCTCAAGACAAACCTTAGTTGTTATCTCAATTGCTGCAGCACTAATGTCAACCTTTGGTATTGCAGGAGAATATTTTGAAATAGCTGAGTATATAATGTTAGCAAGCTTCTTGGTTGTTTTTGCTCTGTATGTATCGATGATTAGAACTATTTCAAAACGATCTTAGTTAGTTACAGTATTTCATGCCTTAAGAAAACTCTAGCCCTTTATGCTAGAGTTTTTTTTTATAAGTAAGAAGACCGTTATGCTACAAGTACTTTTATACCCGTTACCATTCAAAGTGCAGGATTTCAGTGGGAATTTAAATGACTTTAGGCAAGGAGAATAATTTAAGCATAGTCATTCTATGGTTTGATTATTTAACGCCGTATAAAGTCATTTAAAGCCCATCAAAGAAGCGCTTGAGCAACATCACTTCATCGTTGCTGTGATTTATAAGGGAATAACCATTATTTCATCACAGCGCCTTGAATTGAAATTGCTCAAGCACTCTGAAACATGCATCTTGAATGGTAACGGGTATATAATGAGTTAAATAAAGAAAGTGCCTTATTAGAAACCAAAATCAGCTTTTCATGCGATGATACTTCGCCTAAATAATTTGACTAAGATAATATGATAAAAGTAAAAGCGTTAGATAAAAGCTTAGAACAAGCTGTTCAGACAATCATTGATGGAAAAACAAAACCGATAGGTGCACTTGGTCAGCTTGAATCTTTAGCGAATAAATTACAACTCATTGCTAACCAAAGAGCGCATAATAGAATTAGTGTAAATGATTCTTCGGTCGTTAGTCGTAATAAAGTAAGATTAACCTTGGCTAAACCAAGTATGTTAGTTTTTGCCGGCGATCACGGTATCAATGAAGAAAATTTAAGCATAGCGCCAAGTGCAGTTACTAGACAGATGGTATTGAATTTTTTACATGGCGGTGCCGCCATTAATTGTTTTTGTCGCAGTAATCATATCGATTTAACCGTGATTGATTGTGGAATATTAGCGGCGATTTCATCTAATGATATGTCTGAAGTTTCAGCGTCATCACTTTCTCCAAAGACCCCTATTTTACCCAGATTAATAGATCAGCGCTTAGGCTCAGGCACACTAAACTTTACGAAACAAGCCGCGATGACAAAATTTCAAGTTGAACAAGGCTTTGACTATGCATATAAGCTTGTTAATAAATTAAGTGATGAAGGTGTTGACGTTATTCTTTTAGGCGAGATGGGCATTGCCAATACCAGCTCTGCTGCCGCGCTAATGGCTGTATTGACATCATATAGTGTTGAGCAATGTGTTGGCCGAGGTACGGGGATCTCAGATGAGCAACTTGCCAGAAAAGTAATGTTGATTAGTCAGGCACTGCAACGTCTATCGACTACCTTACCTTTGCATGATGCAAGTCAATTAACGGAACCACAATTGAAAACTCTGTTAAGTGAGCTTGGTGGTTTTGAAATTGTACAAATGGTCGCGACGATACTCGCTGCGGCTGCACGCAGCATTCCAATTGTTATCGATGGTTTTATTGTCAGTATTGCTGCTTTAGTTGCAGCGCGTATACAAGTTAATGTTTGTGATTATCTTATCTATGCGCATGTTTCAAAAGAAAAAGCGCATCAGTTACTATTAACTGAGCTAGCAGAGCTGAGTCAGGCTGAATGCCAACCTTTATTAGATTTAGGTTTACGCCTGGGCGAAGGCACCGGAGCCGCACTCGCATTTCCATTACTTCAGGCGGCAGCAAGTTTTTATAACGATATGGCTTCCTTCGCTGAAGCAGGAGTCACGGTGTGAATCCTGAATTGGAAAGTTGTGCCATTACTTTTCGTGGTCGTTTACTTAATGCCGCTCGCTGTGAATTTAATTTATTTTTATTGGCGTTAAGCTTTTTCACTCGTATTCCGGTACCAAGCTGTATGTATTATTCTGAAACGTTGCTAAATAAAGCCAACCGTTATTTTTCATTGGTAGGTTTACTGCTAGGCTGCTTGTTGGCATTGACTTACGTCGTACTGAATACACTTTTGCCAATTTCTGTGGCTGTTTTGGTTACTATGGTGATTGGTCTGTTATTGACAGGTGCCTTTCATGAAGATGGTCTAGCCGATATGGCTGATGGTATCGGTGGTGCATTTACTGTCGATAAACGTCTAATCATTATGAAAGATAGCCGAATTGGTACCTATGGGACTGTGGCGCTTGTTATGGCGTTATTATTAAAGTTCAGTCTCTTAGTTGAACTAGCTAGTCTGTCTGAGTACTACCTCCTGGTATCACTCATTCTCGCTTCGGCCTTATCACGAGCTTTAGCTGGTAGTTTAATCTCTAGTTTACCTTATGTTAGCGATGAGCAGAGTAGTAAAAGTAAGCCATTAGCTCATGCCCAGTCGAGGCATGAATTATTAATTTTAGTCGCTATCGCTGTCATACCGCTATTGTTAATCCCCCTTACGGTAAGTATTACACTCGTCGTTTTTTTAATCGTTATTCAGTTTTTGTTCAAACATTGGTTAATAGCAAAACTAGGTGGTTTTACGGGCGATTGTTTAGGTGCGGCTCAACAAATGAGTGAATTATTGATTTACTTATTACTTTTAGCTTATTGGTCTAATGTTAATGTGGTGATTTCATGATTCATTTTGTTCTAGGTGGAGCGCGCTCAGGCAAGTCACGTTTTGCTGAAAAACAAACATTGTTACTCGCTAGGCAGCAAAATAAACAAGCTGTTTATATTGCTACGGCTACCGCAATTGATGATGAAATGACTGACCGCATAATCCAGCATCAAAATGATAGAGTCAGTAAAGGCGATAAATGGCAGTTAATTGAATGCCCGCTAACATTGGCGCAGCAATTAATGAATGAAGAGCAGGGCGATTGCGTTTATTTACTTGATTGCTTGACCTTATGGTTAAACAATCAACTCTTCTCTCGACAAAAAAATAGCAGTGAAGAGCAGCAACTACATTTGAAAGCAGAAATAAAAACATTGATAACAGCATTAATGAACTTAAATGCTGACATAGTAATTGTCAGTAATGAAGTCGGTTTAGGTGTTATTCCGTTAGGCGAATCGACTCGGTTATATGTAGATTATTGTGGTTGGTTAAACCAACAGGTTGCTGAGATTTCTCAGCAAGTGACTTTAGTAACAGCGGGCATACCGTTAACGTTAAAATCATCACCCGTCACTTGCTAAAGTTAGAGCTAATATTTTGATTATAATTGATTTAATCCGGCATGTTAAAGTTGAAGGTGAAGCTGCCTTGTATGGAAGAACGGATGTCGCTCCACTACCAAGTGATAATCAGCAGTTACTCAATAAGCTTATTAATAGGCAACTCAGCAATAGACAAGGTTATGATGTGATTGTTAGCTCACCTTTACAGCGTTGTCATTTACTGGCTCAACAGTTGGCTGATAAAATAGATAAACCATTAATTCATCTAGATGACTTGCAAGAGATGGATTTCGGAATTTATGACGGTATTGCTTTTGATCAAATACCTTTAGTAAAGTCACCATCGAAAGCAAAAGCAAAAGAAAAATTAACAGATCTCTCGATCTCACTATCATCACCATCTTCAAAACTAAGCTCATGTGATGCTAAGTTAAATCAAAGCCGAGTTAATTGGACTAAGTTAGAGGAGTTTTTTCAAGCGCCTGCGGAAGTTAATCTACCACAAGCGGAGTCTTTGCTTCATTTTAATCAACGAGTAAGTGAGGCCTGGGTTAAGTTGTTAATAGAGCAATTTCCTGCATTGTGTGGTGATAAAGCACTTGATAGTTTTCAATTAGCTAAGCCATCAGCGTCCACTCGGTTAACTCAAGCCAGCCAGGCTAAACGCATCGCAATTGTTACGCATGGTGGTGTCATTCGCATGATATTAGCTGAAATTTTAGCTGTTGATTGGCAGCAACCACATTGGCATCAACACTTAAAAATTGGTTATGGCAGTTTGACCTCTATTACCGTGACACGTCCTTTTCAAAACGAATCCTTTTTACAACAAGTCAGTAATATTGCTATGCCCTTACTTGATTAACACTAGTATTGGTAACTCCCTTTCACGATAAAGAAACAACTCATTTGAGAGTGTTAATGAAAACATCACCTAAAAAAACAGTAACAACCTTGATGATACAAGGTACTACTTCTGATGCAGGTAAAACAACTTTAGTTGCAGGCCTTTGTCGTTTATTTGCCAATAAGGGAGTCAAAGTTGCTCCCTTTAAACCACAAAATATGGCACTGAATAGCGCTGTTACCCCTTGTGGAGGTGAAATCGGTCGAGCACAAGCATTGCAGGCAAAGGCTGCTGGCTTAGCTTTAGATGTAGATTTTAATCCAATATTATTGAAACCTAACTCAGATACAGGTGCGCAGGTTATTGTACACGGTAAAGCGCTTACTACGGTGCAGTCAGGTAACATGGAAGCTGTGCAGTACCAAGATTATAAAAAAATTGCCATGCAGGCAGTGTTGACTTCTCATCAGCGGCTTTCAGAGCAGTGTCAGCTAATTATTGTTGAAGGTGCAGGTAGTCCCGCAGAAATAAATTTACGTGAAGGTGATATTGCCAATATGGGCTTTGCTGAAGCAGCGGATTGCCCTGTTATCATTATTGCTGATATAGATAAAGGAGGGGTATTTGCGCACCTTGTTGGTACCTTAATGCTTTTGTCACAGTCAGAGCAAAATAGGGTTATTGGTTTTGTCATTAATCGATTTCGTGGTGATATTAAGTTGCTTGAGTCAGGACTAACCTGGTTAGAAGAGAGAACGAATAAACCTGTGTTAGGTGTATTGCCTTATTTGCATGGTTTGGATATCTCGTCTGAGGATGCGTTAGTGACAAATCAAAATGCTAACTCAAGTGAAGCAACAGACAAAACCAATGCAACTTCAGATTGTCAATCACCTAAAAGCAAAGTGCGTATTATTGTGCTTGTTTATCCGCACATGAGTAATCATACCGATTTTGACGCTTTGCGCCATCATCCTGATATCGACTGTCAGTTTCTTTTAGCAAAAGGTCGGGAGATTGATGAAAAACGTATAAATGCAATGAGCAAAGTTGCTATCCCCCCCTGTGATTTAGTCCTTTTACCAGGGAGTAAGAATGTTCGCAGTGATCTACACTTCCTACGCGAGCAATGCTGGCATGATGATATAGCGAGACATCTACGTTACGGTGGGAAAATTATTGGTATTTGTGGTGGATATCAAATGTTAGGAGAAAGGATTGATGATCCTCTCGGCGTTGAAGGGCCACCAGGCAGTACAAAGGGCTTAGGCTACCTTGGTCAACGTACTATACTTGAAGCACAAAAAACTTTGCTTAATGTCAGTGGACAGTTATTACTTTGCCAAGAGAAAACTAAGATCAATGGTTATGAAATTCACGCTGGAAAAACACTGCCAATAGATAAAAGTGCTAAGGTATTATCTCCTTTACTTGAGATTAATCATAAAGGTCATGGTGCATTAAGTGATGATGGACAAATCGCCGCTTGTTATTTGCACGGTCTTTTTGATACTCCTGCGGCTTTACAGCTGTTTATAACTTGGCTTGGTTATAACAGTGACTTAGCGCCAAGTATCGATGAGCTTGAAGAGTTGGCGATAAACCGCATTTGCCAAGCGTCCACTGATCATCTTGATATTAATAAAATTGAGGAGTTAATGACGGATTGGTACAAGTAACCACACAGGAATAAAGGTTAATAGGTGAAGGTTGATCCAAGTCAAAAAAAAAATTCTCTAGACTGTTAGTATGTAAAAACTGATCATTATATCGTTGCTAGTACTGTAAATGTTAATAGCAATGATATCTAGTTATGCAATGTGGGGGTCTGATAATGTCTAATGAAACAGTAAAAAAACAAGAGAATGAGCAGGGAGCTGTAAATAATAAAGCGATTGTATATTCATGCTCTGGCTGCTCCAACTTAGCGCAGATGGCACACAATATTTCATTAAACCTTGATGGTGATGGTATGGCTGAAATGTCATGTATCTCAGGTGTCGTTGGCAAAGTCGCACCGATAATGGCACTGGCACAATCAGGAAGACCAATTATTGCAATCGATGGTTGTGATTTAGGATGCACTAAGTCATGCTTAGATGCGAGTGGTTTAATCACAGTTCATTATTATAAAATCAGTGATTTTGGCTTTGAAAAACGTAGTAAATGGCATGATTCATTAACAGAGAATAGCATTGCAATGAAAAATATTTATGATGCGCTATTTGAAGAGGGTATCACTTTAGGAAAAGAGCGAAAGTTACAACGTTTGTGAGTAATATTTAAAACTCAAAGTTTTATAAAAAAGCTGTTCATGAAAGTGAACAGCTTTTTTGGATTTTAGACCCTTCTATTTATCAAGAAAAGACGAATAACTATTGTGCTTTCCTAATGCCGCTTGACTACCTTTAAGTGAAAAGTCATAACCGCATAATGAAAAGCTACTTTGAAAAGCTAACGCTTTGATTAAGGCTTGGGTATCTAAAGGAGAAAAGCTGGCAAAATATTCAGTATTGCCTTCTACCTCAATCGTTAAAGGACGAAAGTCATTACCTTTATTGAAATTAATGACCTGACAACTTTTATCACCTTTGACGGTTAATTGTGACCATAATTGACCGTTAGCAACACTATCCGCCTGCCAATGAAGTAACAAGCCTTGATGAGCTGTTAAGTATAAATCAAAGTTATCGGGCATGGGCAAGTGCTGACTTTTACTGGCGATGAGTATATCTTCGTTACTATTGCCTTGCTGAATTGTTTGCTCATTTGTTAGGGCCTGCGTTTTTTCCTGCGACAGAGTACTATTAACATCGTTTGTCAGTAAACTGGTAATCACAACGGTAACAACAATAACGATAAGACTAATCAAGAGACCGAGTTGCAGCTTTTTATTATTCAAAAGCTTTAAACGAATAAGCTCTCCAATATCTGTTTGTACTTGATTTGTAGTTTGCGTATTAGCTTGGTTAGAATAGTCGTCTTGTTTTATTTTAGTCGTTATAGAGTTGTGATTAACAAAGTCAGTATTAACACCGTCACTTACTAATGTTGGTTCAATTCGTTGACTATGCATCATGGTATTTTGTGTACTTTGTTGGTAGTTACTTAAATCAACAGGGCCATAATAACCATAAATATAGTTTTTTTCTTCGCCATTGCTTTGGCTAGGATAAGTTAATAATAACGCAGACACTAAACTTGGTAAGAGTAATAAATAATAGCTGATATTATTGTCGAGCAGTAAAGTGATAATTCCAGTAATTAAAAAAAGTATACTGGGTATAAATTGCCAATTTTTACTTAGCTTTGCATCACGTAAACGTCTTATTGTTGTTATTGTTACTATTGACGTTAGTAACAATAAAAAGATTAAGTTAACAATAAAGTAGGATGAAAAAATAGCTGAAAATATAATAAAGGCAAGTAAAGATATGGCTGACAAAGTAAAAAAACGGCTACGGTCATCGTAACCTTGTAAGCAAAAAAGAGATTGTAATAAGGGCACTAAAAACTCCAATAGAAACGTCATTGTTAACCTGTTTTGATAAGTTAACGTGATTTTATAAACTAAGACCTAATTAAGCTATTAACTCACACGATATGCAGGTAAATCAACTTTTTCTAATTTTAAGCCATGCAGTGTTAATATACCTTGGTTATTAGACTCACCATCACCACTAAACTCAAAATCAAAAGTACTGTATATACAAAGACCATGCTTTTTAGAAAACTTAAATCGACTTGAGCGTCTAGCTAGAGCGATAATTTGTAAACTGGCTTGTTTGCAATATAGATTTAAATGCTTTTTTGCTGCCTCTGATACTTGTCTTAAATAAATAAAATACCAACAAAGTAAGAAAAAGAACAATAAATAGTAGATGTTTTCCATGATTAAATTCCTGCGGACTTTGTTAGCCCTGATTAAATAATTGGCCTATAGCTTGCGCAAGTGCTGGTGAGCGCTCAGGTGCTCGCATGCACTGAAACACAATGGGTCGTATATTAGGAATAGTTACCAAGTCTTTAAATATACTTTTAAATAAAGCGTTATCATCGCTAGCAACTAAATGCTCAAAGTAAGGCATTAAACGTTTTTCATTTCCAAGTGCTAACCAACAGCGTCCAGATAAGGTAATCAAAAGTTCAGCACTAACTTTTTCTTGTGCTAATAAGTTTTCGATAAAAGCAATAACATGGATATGATCAGCATTAGCAGCTAACGCACGTAATAAGTGCTGCTGTATTTGGATATTATCAGTGTCATTGGTTGCCAACGTTGATGTTAACTTTGATAGCAGTGCCGTGATTAATTCAATCGAGTAAACTTCATTTTCTAAAGCGCCACACAAGGGTAATAATACTTCGTCTGGTAAATTTGGTAATGCTTTGACCAGTAACTCAATATGATCTTCTTGGTTAATTCGCGCAGCAAAATCGGTTATACCTTGCACACCAACGGCTTGCCAATCACTCCAACTAGCTTGACCGGAAATGTAATGTTGAAAAGGTGATAAGTATTCACTTGCCGGTTGCTTTAAATCAACTTTGATTTTGCTATTTAAACTAGCTAATTTATATTGTGCGGGGGTAAACAAGTATGGGTTAGCGCTGAGTAACTCCTCTTGTTTCTTATTGGTTTCTTGGCTTAAATCAGCACCTAAAGCCTCAACTATAATGGCAATAAAGTGATTTCTTGCCCCTTGATTTAATAAACCACGTTCATCAAGCGGTAACTTCAAAAGCCATAAATAAGGTTGAGTTGACTGTTTTTGCCAAAAGGTAATAGCTATATGAGCATGGCCTTGTGATGGCGTAGGGTAAGGTAACTGATTCAACTCTACTTTTTCGAATTGATCTTTAGATAGTTTCTCTACTCGTCGACCAATATCATATAAGCGATATTGCGAACCTGATAAACTAAGCAATTGGGAAATAGTCGCTATATTGGCGGGATGTACAGTCTCAGTCATAAAAATTCAAAATAATCGCAGCTTGTTTTGGAGGGGTATTATAAGGATAATAGCCTTATATAAACAGTAAAATATTGTTGAATAGCTATGATAGATGTTTCTAAAAATTTCACCAAGAGTCAAAGCCTTGAACTGCTAAGTAATCAATTGCTTACGGAGTTAAGTCAGCAGCTGAATAATCAAGGTTTATGGCAAGAAAAGAAACCTAGTTTTTGCCAATTAAGTAGCACGGAACCTTTTTGTTGCGATACTTTAGCATTTGAACAATGGTTACAGTTTGTATTTATCCCTAAAATACAAAGCATGATGGTTCAGGGAATACCTTTGCCAACAAAGATTGCTTTAACGCCTATGGCTGAAGAATCTTTTAAGTATTTAGGGAGTGCTAGTGGTGAACTTATTAATGTGCTCGCAAAAATTGATCAATTACTCAGTGCGCCACGATAGTGAACAGCTCTAGTAAATCAATCATGAATTATTCCTGATAAAATGGATTAGGAATTTACGTTACAATAATGTTAGACAATAAGCTTATAAATTCATGTAACTAATTACATAAGTCATCATACTGGAATAATTAATGTTACCCATACTTTATCAAGACGATTATATCGTTGTAATTGATAAGCCTTCGGGTTTATTAGTACATCGCTCAATGATAGACAAACACGAAACGCGTTTTGCACTGCAAATGACCAGAGATCAAATTGGCCAGTATGTTTATCCAGTGCACCGTCTAGATAAACCAACCTCTGGTGTATTGGTGATGGCTTTGTCCTCTGAAATAGCGGCTAAACTTAATGAGCAATTTATTAATAAAACCATCACAAAAAATTATATTGCTTTGGTTAGAGGTTATACCCAAAGCGAAGACAGTATTGATTATGCGCTGAAAGAAGATCTTGATAAAATGACCGACAAAAAAGCACAGCAAGATAAAGCTGCGCAAGAAGCGATAACTCATTATAAAACATTATGGCAAGGTGAGGTGCCAATAGCGGTGGGGCGTTACCCTACCTCCCGATATTCGTTATTATCACTAGTACCGGAAACAGGTCGTAAGCATCAACTTAGGCGGCACATGAAGCATATATTTCATCCTATTGTCGGTGATACCACGCACGGTGATGGTAAACACAATACTATGTTTAGAGAACGTTTTTCTCTAACACGTTTATTACTTGTCGCGAAAGAATTGAGTTTTGAACATCCTGTTACGGGTGAGTTGATGCAACTATCTGCTTCAATGGGGGACGAGTTTGAACAGGTGTTATTTGGCTTGGATTGCCCATTACAGGAGCTTGTGCTGTAAATAAGTTTTAAAAGGTAGTTTCAACTTCAGGGTAGTGAAAGGTATTGTGAATCAATATTGAGTACATGCATTGTAAACAAGAGCTACCAGTAGAATTGTAGCTCTTGTGAGTCGTTATTCGTTTGAATTTATTGTCTACTCTGCACGTAAGAGTTCGTTAATTCCTACTTTAGCGCGAGTTTTAGCATCAACTTTCTTAACAATTATCGCAGCGTATAAACTGTAAGTACCACATTTTGACGGTAAGTTACCAGGTACAACGACAGATCCCGCTGGCACACGACCGTAATGTACTTCACCTGTTTCTCTATCAAAAATTCGTGTGCTTTGACCTATATAAACGCCCATAGAAATGACAGCACCTTCTTCAACAACCACTCCTTCAACTATTTCTGAGCGTGCGCCAATAAAACAGTTATCTTCGATAATGGTTGGCCCTGCTTGTAAAGGTTCTAAAACCCCACCAATACCAACACCACCAGATAGATGTACATTTTTGCCTATTTGAGCGCATGAACCAACGGTTGCCCATGCATCTACCATACAGCCTTCATCAACAAAGGCTCCAATATTAACAAAACTTGGCATCACGACAACATTTTTACCGATGTAACTCCCTGTGCGTACACTGGCACCTGGTACTATTCTCACCCCGTCGTTAGTGAACATTTCGTTGGTATAACCATCATATTTCATTGGTACTTTATCAAAATAAGTACTTTCTGCACCATCAATGACTTTGTTGTCCCAAATTCTAAAAGACAATAATACTGCCTTTTTAAGCCATTGATTCACATGCCATTGGCCATCAATTTTTTCAGCAACGCGAGCACTGCCATTATTTAATGCTGCTAAGGCATCAAGAACGGCTGTTTTTACTTCACTTGATACACTTGCAGGGGAGATGTTTGCTCTCTCTTCAAAGGCTTGTTCAATGGTACGTTCTAGTGCGTTTAAATCTGTCATGGTCTTTCCTGTGTTTGTCGTTCATGCTTTTTCTTAAACAAAGCAGTGAAATCTAGTTGGTTGTATCGCCGTATCGGTCAAAGGTCACATTAACAATAATACTTAATCCATTTCTTCAATCAATTTTTCAGCGAGAGAATTCTTTTCTTCTTCTGTTAAAGCTATGTTATCTAAAGTTGAAATAGTAAAAACATCATCAACTTTTTCACCAAAAGTTGTTATTTTTGCTGAGTGAATATTAATTTTTTCTTGCTGGAATACTTGCGCGATATTAGATAACAGTCCTGGTCTATCTAAAGCGATAATTTCAACCATAGTGCGGTTTTTAGTGTGCAATTTAATGAAATTTACCCGTAGAGGAACTTTAAATTGCTTTATGCGCTTAGATGGTTTTTGCAAAGGAATATCACAATAATTATCTTCACTTAACTTTTTGACTAAAACTTGGCTTATTTCTTCAGTATTGTAACGCTCATTTAATGCTTTACCACGGCCATCAAGTACAATAAAAGTATTAACCGTATAACCTGTTTTAGTGGTGATGATCTTTGCATCATGTATTGAAAGCTTCTTCGTGCCTAAAAATGAAACAGTACTAGCAAAGGTATTACTTTTTTCTTTAGTGAAAATAAAGACTTCGGTTCCGCCTCTATAGGGGGTTGGGCTAATAAGTACTAGGGGCTTTTGTCTGTCGTGCGTAATGATATTTTCACTGTGCCGGGCAATTTGTTCAGGGGAGTAACGTAAGAAGTAATCGACTCTAAACTCAGACCATAAAGACTTTATTTGTTGCTCATCAATATTAACTTCCGTTAATAAACACAATGCTTCTTGTTGATTTTCTCTTATTTTCGAACGAGTCTCTACTGGTTTTGCTAAACCGTGACGAAAAGCTGTGGTGGTATTAAAATACAAGTCAGAAAGCAAATTTGCCTTCCAACTATTCCATAAGCTTTCATTGGTAGCACGCATATCTGCTACAGTTAAACAGTATAGGTAATCAAGGTGCGCTTCATCACGCACTATTTCACCAAAGGTACGGATAACATTTTCATCGCTAATATCACGGCGCTGTGCGGTGACTGACATTAACAAATGGTGCTCAACTAACCACGCAACCATTTTACTGTCATGTTTGCTCATTTGATGTGATAAACAGAAATTCAAAGCGTCTACTGCGCCGAGTTTGGCATGGTCACCACCTCGACCTTTGGCGATATCATGAAAGATGCCGGCCAAATAAAGTACTTCTGGTTTACGAATTCTTTGTACTATTTTGCTGCAAAGGGGAAACTTATGATTATGCTCTTTTAAGCTAAATTGATAGAGATTTTTTATAACACGATAACTATGCTCATCAACCGAATAAGCATGAAATAAATCAAATTGCATTTGCCCGACAATACTACGCCATAAAGGTAGGTAAGAGCCGATAATACCGTGACGGTGCATTAAATTAAAGGCAAGGCCTAAACCGCGAGGGTGTCGAATGATGGCCATGAACATACGGCGACACTCAGCGTAATCGATTAAACCTGAGATTAACCGTCGTCGAGCATTACGCATTAATCTCAATGTATGAGAATGAATGCCCTTTATGCCAGGCTCTTGTGCTATAGTCAAAAACATTTCGATCATTTTCACAGGCCGCATAAAAATTCTATCGTTTCGGGTATTAATAAGTTTATCTACTAATTCAAAATCTTGATTAATAACCGTAATACTGCTTTGTTCGGGTTTTTTTATAATGGCTTGTTCGAAATGTTGCAACAGCATGGTATTTAGCTCGGCGATACGAGAGATAATTCGAAAAAATCTTTTCATCATGCGTTCAACAGGAGCTTTACCCTCATCACCAAAGCCCATCATTTTGGCTACATCAGTTTGATAGTCAAATAGTAAGCGATTTTCGCTACGACCGGCAACAAAATGCAGAGCAAATCTCATACGCCATAGATAATCTTGCGCTTCTAATAATTCATTAAATTCGTTCGGGTAAAGATAATTATGCTCAACTAACTCTGCTAATGAGTCTGCAAGAAAGTGCCTTTTAGCAACCCAAACAATGGTCTGAATATCGCGTAAACCGCCAGGATTGGCTTTAATGTTAGGCTCTAGAGTATAAGCCGCACCTCGGTATTGTTGATGTCTATTTGCTTGCTCTTTACATTTGGCGATGAAGAATTTTTCTGAGGTCCAAAAAACATCCTCGTGTAACAAAGGCATTAATTGTTGAGTGAGTATTTCATTACCCGATATTTGGCGCATCTCCATTAAATTGGTCGCAACAGTCACGTCCTTAACTGCTTGTTTTAGACACTCTTCAATTGAGCGAACACTATGGCCAATATCAAGTTTTATATCCCAGAGTTGGGTAATAAAACTTGATATTTTTTCTTCTAATTCACGGTCTATTTCTGCTTGAGTTAATAATAAAATGTCAACATCGGATTGGGGGTGTAATTCCCCGCGGCCATAACCACCCACAGCAACTAAGCTAATTTGATACTCATCAAGGTGATGCTGACACCAAAGTTTTTTTAATGTGGCATCAACAAAGGTCGCTCTAGCTAATAATAAATCACTAACATCATTATTAATAAAGGCACTTTTCAACCAGTCATTAAAAGTTTGGCTTAATTCGCATATATCACTACTTGATAAATAATCACTGCTTATCGCTAGGTTTTCAATAAAGTGTTCAGGAACAATGGTTGTGGAATTCAAAAGCTCACCTTCTGATTACTTTAAAGAAATTACTTTAAAGAAATTAATTTAATGACATTATTTTAATTAAACCCAATAGCAATCTTTAGTGCTCGTAGGTTTATTTAATTACGCTGAATACGTGTAATTGTTTCTTCATTTCGTAAAGTTAATATTTCACAACCCGTTTTGGTAACCACTAAAGTGTGCTCCCATTGCGCTGATCTTTTACCATCGCTAGTATAAACAGTCCAATTATCTTCTTTATCAAGTAATGTACTGGCTTTACCTAAATTGATCATCGGCTCAATAGTGAAACACATGCCTTCGACCATTTTAGTTTTATCATTATTCTTATAATGAACAATTTGTGGCTCTTCATGAAATTCTTTACCTATGCCATGACCACAGTAGTCTTTTACAATAGAAAATCGGCCTGATTTTTTTATGAATTTTTGAATGGTTGCGCCAATATCTCCAAAAAAAGCACCCGGTTTTACTTTCTTAATGGCTAAATAGAGTGACTCTTGTGCCAATCGACATAGGCGAGAATCTTCAGCAGAAACTTCGCCAATCAAGAACATTTTACTGGTATCGCCATGATAGCCGTCTTTGATAACTGTTATATCAATGTTAATAATATCACCGTCTGTTAAGAGCGTGTCATCAGGAATGCCATGACAGACAACGTGGTTGACCGAAGTACAGATTGATTTTGGAAAGTGATGGTAATTTAATGGTGCAGAAATCGCCTGTTGTACTTTTTCTGTATAGTCAGCACACAAGGTATTAAGTTCATCAGTAGTGATGCCTGCTTTTACATGCGGCGCTATCATTTCTAATACGTCAGCAGCAAGCTTACCTGCGATACGCATTTTTTCAATTTCTTCTTGGCTTTTAATTTGTATGGCCATTGTTTGTCTCTTTATGTGTATTTAGGTGTAATCACATAGTAGTGATTACTACTGGTATTTGTTTAGTTCTAATTCCACCGCTTCAACAATCGCTTGTGGTTCTTTTAAGTAAAGGTGATGATTCAGTAGAATTAATTCGTTATCTATAGCTAGCAACAATGCGGGAATAGCTTCTGTTTGAATGATTTCTTGTAGCGCAAAAACTTCCTCTATTTGCGCTAGTACATCATTGCTGAGTTTATCTTCTTTATAAACTTTTGCTGGCGGTGATAATTTTAATTGATTAACAATTTCGTTCATTTCGCTTTGCAGTGTTAATGGATTGCCTTGTTCAAAGTGAGCTCGTTGTAATTCAGTTAATAAATTTAATGCTTGCAAAGGCGTTTTATTACTCGCCCAAGTCATCAAGTTTGCGGATAAAGTTGAATCTTTCTTTGTGTCGATGTTAGCGGTATAAGCATCAGAAAATTTAACATCAGTTAAATACGTTATCTCATTAAGCTGCTCTTTGGTGATTTTTGACTCATCATTAGAAGAAAAATGAGCGCTATGCCATAGATTTATGTTGATCTCTGGAAGTGCATGATGAATCGCTTTGACCAAAGGGGTTGTCACATAACTCCAAGGGCAGTGAGTGTCATAAATAAAGAATAATTCGCTTGCCATTGTGACCCTATAATTAATTGTTTTGGTTAATTCTCACTGATTTTACCTTGCTTAGCTCTTATTTAGCAAGAATATCCCATTCTAATCGTACAAAAACAAATACAATGCCAATAGCATTTATATATCTTTATCTCGCTAATTGTTTTGATTTATGGTATAAAGTGCCGCGCTAAATTTTAGAAGTGTTTTTATTTTTTAGTGACAATTAAATCGGTTAACAGTTAGCTTAAGTTTATGCTTAGTTAAATGTGACCATTATTATAAAACTCACATACATCTATCATAGGTATACCGGGGTGCCCCGCTGATATTTTCTCGCTTATAAGGCCAGATGCAGCAAACAGGGTCGTGTATATTGGATGTATGAACGCTTAACCCCGCCAATATTAAAGGAAAATACAATGTCAAACGTTTCAATGCGCGATATGCTTAAAGCAGGTGTTCATTTCGGTCACAAAACTCGTTACTGGAATCCAAAAATGAAACCATTCATTTTTGGCGCACGTGATAAAGTTCATATCATCAACCTTGAACAAACTGTTCCTATGTTTAACGATGCACTTGCCTTCGTAAACAATGTTTCATCTAAGAAAGGTAAAGTTTTATTTGTTGGTACTAAACGTGCTGCAAGTGATGCAATCAAAGATGCGGCAATCAAATCTGATCAATTCTTCGTTAATCACCGTTGGTTAGGTGGTATGTTGACTAACTGGAAAACGGTTCGTCAATCAATCAAACGTTTAAAAGATCTTGAAATTCAAAGTACTGATGGTACTTTTGAAGCATTAACTAAGAAAGAAGCGTTAATGCGTACTCGTGAAATGGAAAAACTTGATAAAAGTTTAGGTGGTATTAAGAACATGGGTGGTTTACCTGATGCTATCTTTATCATCGATGCCGATCACGAACATATTGCTGTTAAAGAAGCAAATAACTTAGGTATCCCAGTAATTGCTGTTGTTGATACTAACTCAAACCCAGATAACATTGATTACATTGTACCTGGTAACGACGATGCTATTCGCGCAGTAACCTTATACTGTGACGCTATTGCTAACGCTGTATTAAACGGTCGTGAGCAAAATATCGTTGTTCAAGCTGAAAAAGACGGTTTTGTTGAAGCTGAATAATTACACCTCTTCATCGAAGAATGTGATTTAGTTAAACAGTTCGTTTTCACAAAAGTATGTCTTTATGGTCATGCTTTTGTGACATCCCAATTTACTATTTATGCCCATTTTATCAGGCCAATGCCTTAGATATATATGGGGATAACTGAAAACAGAGGAATTAACTCATGGCAATTACTGCTGCAATGGTTAAAGAACTTCGTGAACGCACAGCTGCGGGCATGATGGATTGTAAAAATGCTTTAGTGGAAGCTGAAGGCGACATGGAACTTGCGATTGAAAATATGCGTAAGAACGGCCAAGCAAAAGCGGCTAAAAAAGCGGGTAATATCGCTGCTGAAGGCGCTATTTTAATTAAAACTGCTGACGGCGTTGCCGCTTTAGTTGAAGTTAACTGTCAAACTGATTTCGTAGCAAAAGATGATAACTTCTTAGGATTTGCTAACGAAGTTGCTGATGCGGCCCTTGCTTCAAAAGTTACAATCGCAGAGCTACAAGCACAATTTGAAGAAAAGCGTATTACGCTTGTGACAAAAATTGGTGAAAACATCAATGTACGTCGTGTTGAATATATTGAAGGTGCTGCATTAGCATCTTATAGCCATGGTGCTACTATTGGTGTTGTAGTTGCTGGTGAAGGTGATGCAGAATCACTTAAGCACATTGCAATGCACGTTGCAGCAAGCAAGCCTGAATATCTTTCTCCTGAAGATGTACCTGCTGAAGTTGTTGAAAAAGAAAAAGCGATCCAAATTGATATCGCAATGAATGAAGGCAAACCACAAGAAATCGCTGAAAAGATGGTTACTGGTCGTATGCGTAAATTCACTGGTGAAGTATCTTTAACCGGTCAAGCTTTCATCATGGAACCTAAGAAAACTGTTGGCGAAGCATTAAAAGAGAAAGGTATTACTATTTCTTCTTTCATTCGTTTAGAAGTTGGCGAAGGTATTGAGAAGAAAGAAGAAGATTTTGCTGCTGAAGTAGAAGCACAAATCGCTGCAGCTAAAGCTTAATTTGTTCTATTTGAACGAATAAAGACTTATTAACAGTAACGTTAGTTACAGTCGCTATTTTTGAAACGCTTATATTGAATATTGTCAATATAAGCGTTTTTTTATAGCTTTTTTTCATTGAATGAGAAATAACTCAGTAATTAAGTTGCCTTTTTTCAGTTTAGGCTTTCGATAGCGCGCTAAACGTATTAAAATAGCTGCGGTCTTTTGAACCTATGCTTTATTGCTAAAAATTATTACCTAACCACTACAGGAATGTCTCCCTATGACGACCAATTTGAAACCTGCTTATCGAAGAATCCTTTTAAAACTTAGTGGCGAAGCGCTAATGGGGGATGAAGGTTTTGGTATAGATCCTAAAGTGCTTGACCGTATGGCCCAAGAAATCAAAGAATTAGTAGAGATGGGTATTCAAGTCGGTCTTGTTATTGGTGGTGGTAACTTATTTCGTGGTGCTGGTTTAGCTGAAGCAGGCATGAATCGCGTTGTCGGCGATCAAATGGGTATGCTAGCTACTGTAATGAACGGTTTAGCCATGCGTGATGCTTTACATCGTGCTTTTGTTAATACCCGATTGATGTCTGCTATTGACTTGGCAGGTGTTTGTGAGCGTTATAATTGGGCAAATGCCATCAGTTTATTAAAGTCTGGACGCGTGGTAATATTTTCTGCTGGTACCGGTAATCCCTTTTTTACTACTGACTCTGCAGCCTGTTTACGTGGTATTGAAATTGAAGCTGATGCCGTATTGAAAGCGACTAAAGTTGACGGTATTTATTCAGAAGACCCGATGAAAAATCCAGAAGCAGAGCTTTATAGTGAATTAAGTTATGATACTGTTTTAGAAAAAGAACTTAAGGTAATGGATTTAGCCGCTTTTACATTAGCTAGAGATCACAATATGCCTATTCGTGTCTTTAACATGAACAAACCAGGCGCGCTAAAGTCCGTTATTATGGGCGAAAGTGAAGGCACTGTTATTTGCCATCAAGAAGAGTCATAACTTAAATAATAAAACAGAATTGTTTAGTAAAATTCCCATAAGGGATTAACAGTCAGTGATCTTTAGTAGATTGCTATTTGTATGGAAAATTATATATTTAGGAAATACAACGTGATAGATGAAATTAAACAAGATGCGCAAGAGCGTATGGCCAAAAGTATTGAGTCTTTAAAAGGTAATCTAACCAAAATTAGAACCGGTCGAGCACATGCATCGTTACTTGACAATATTGTTGTTGATTATTACGGAATGGAAACACCGCTTAACCAAGTGGGTAATATCTCAGTACCTGATGCACGTAATTTATCTATAACTGTTTTTGATAAAGGTATGATCAGTGCTGTTGAAAAAGCTATTATGAAGTCTGATTTAGGTTTAAATCCACAATCAAACGGCACACTTATTCGCATCCCATTACCACCGTTGACAGAAGAGCGTCGTAAAGACCTGGTCAAGGTCGTTCGTGCTGAGGCAGAAGGTGGGAAAGTTGCTATTCGTAATATACGTCGTGATGCAAATTCTGATTTCAAAAGTTTACTAAAAGATAAAGATATAAGTGAAGATGAACATCATCAAGCGGAAGACGACATTCAAAAAATCACCGATGTTTTTGTTAAGCAGGTCGATGAAATGCTTGTTAAAAAAGAAGCAGAGTTGATGGAAATATAACGAGGTTCATCATATTAAAACGCCAGATAGGAAATATAAACTTACTGGCGTTTTTGTATTTTAAGCTACCTGCTTTGTAGCATACATTTTTAATGGATATAACAATTAGTGGAAAATAGCGAAACATTTGTTCAACAATCTGACTCTGAGGTTAAGAGAATTCCTCAGCATGTTGCCATTATCATGGATGGCAACGGTCGTTGGGCACAAATGCAAGGAAAGAATCGTGTTGCGGGGCACAAAGCTGGAGTGGAATCAGTGCGAGCTGTTGTTGCTAGCGCTCGAAAGTCAGAAGTGAAAGCGTTAACATTATTCGCTTTTAGCAGTGAAAATTGGCAACGACCAGCAAAAGAAGTTAGTGTGTTAATGGATTTGTTTATGTATGTGCTGACTAAAGAAGTAAAACGTCTACATAAACATAATATTCGCTTTAAAGTGATTGGTGACTTAAGTCGCTTCTCTAGTAAATTGCAACAAAATATTGATAAGTCAGAAAAGCTTACTGAAAAAAATACGGGTTTGGTTTTGTCAATAGCAGCAAACTATGGTGGTCGTTGGGATATTGCTCAAGCAGCCAAACAACTTGCTAGTCAAGTGCAAAATGGTGACATGTCACTTGACGATATCGACGAAAACTCCTTACACCAACAAACCTGCTTAGCCGATTTACCTCCACTTGATTTATTGATCAGAACCGGAGGTGATTTTCGTATTAGTAACTTTTTACTCTGGCAGGCCGCTTATGCCGAATTTTATTTTACCGAAGTCTTATGGCCTGATTTTGATGAAACTGAGTTTGACAATGCAACGGCTTGCTTCGACCAACGAGAGCGTCGCTTTGGTAAAACGGGCGAGCAGGCTAGAGAAAGCATTTGATATTAAGTAAGCTTACAGTCTAAAAATAATAAAAAAACTGTCAAATGGCTACGGCCAGCTTAAACATATGATTTGAGCTTATAACTATAATAAGGGTTACTTTTGTTAAAACAACGCATTATTACCGCATTAATTTTGGCTCCTGCCGCTATTTTGGCGATTTTCTATTTACCATTGGCGTACTTCTCTATTCTTATGTTAGCGGTTGTCGCAATTGGAGCTTGGGAATGGAGCGCTTTTATTGGTTTAAAAACTCAGCTTAAACGCTCATCGTATGTTGTGATGACTGTTTTGTTAATTGCGATTCTTTGGCTATTTCTGCCGCCCACAGACTTATGGCTACTTGTAGGTGATTTACAAGAACATGCGTACTTGCTGTTATGGTTGAGCGTAGTTTGGTGGTTATTAGCTACTTTCTTAATGTTCTCTTATCCTAAGTCTACCGCTGTTTGGACGAGAAGCCCTTTAATTATTGCTATATTTGGCTGGTGTACTTTAATACCGACCTGGCTTGCTTTTATGGTATTACGTAGCCACAACCACCTTGTTGATGCTTTTCATGGCGCACAATTATTAATGTTCTTATTTTTGTTGGTCTGGAGCGCAGATGTAGGTGCTTATTTTGTAGGAAAAGCCTTTGGCAAACGCAAGCTTATGCCTAATGTAAGCCCGGGTAAGACCCTTGAAGGCTTTTTAGGTGGGATTGCTTGTGCTGCACTACTTACCTTCGGTATAGGTTATTATTTAGAATGGTCTGCGACGCAATTTATTAACGCGCTATTTGTTGCCGTACTTATTAGTAGTGTTTCTGTTTTAGGCGACTTAACTGAAAGCATGTTTAAACGTCAAGCAGGCATTAAAGACAGCGGTAAAATCTTACCTGGTCATGGCGGGATTTTAGATCGAATAGATAGTTTAACTGCAACCGCACCTGTTTTTGCGCTTTGTTATCTTTTACTGGATTGGGCGTAAGTTTTGAGTCAACAAAAATTAAAACATAACCTAAACGATAAAAATAAAATCAATAAACGCCAACTTTGTATTTTAGGCTCTACTGGCTCTATCGGACAAAATACGCTAGATGTTGTTCGTCGCCATCCTGATAAGTTTACTGTCGTTAGCTTAACAGCTAATGCAAGTGTTGATGTTATATTTGAACAATGCATTGAATTTAATCCACAAATCGTTGTGTTAGCCTCTAAAGCGCATGCTGAACAGTTAATTCAACGCCTTCATGATGCTAATGTAACAACAATAATCGTTAAATCGGGTAGTACTGCCATTGTTGAGTTGGCTCAGTCAGAAGAAGTAGACACAGTGATGGCTGCTATTGTAGGTGCTGCAGGCTTATTACCAACCCTTGCCGCTGTTAAAGCAGGTAAGCGTGTTTTACTGGCTAATAAAGAAGCATTAGTTACTTCGGGTGCTATTTTTATGGCAGCGGTGAAAGAGTCAGGTGCTGAACTTCTACCAATAGACAGTGAACATAATGCGATTTTTCAGTGTTTACCTGAAAAAGAGCAGGGTAAGCTAGGTGACTGCCAATTAGTAGACAATGGCATTAGTAAAATTTTGTTAACTGGCTCCGGAGGGCCTTTTAGAACTACATCCCTAGAAGAGTTAAGCAAGGTTACTCCCGAACAAGCGTGTGCTCACCCTAATTGGGAAATGGGGCAAAAAATCTCAGTAGACTCAGCCACTATGATGAACAAAGGGCTAGAGTTTATTGAAGCTAAATGGTTGTTTAATGTAAACGCCGAGGATATCCAAGTTGTTTTACATCCACAAAGTACTATTCATTCAATGGTGCAATATAAAGATGGCTCTGTGATTGCACAAATGGGTAATCCAGATATGCGAACCCCTATAGCTCATGCATTGGCTTTCCCCGAGCGGATAGAATCAGGTGTTGCACCGTTAGACTTTTTCAATACCGCAGCCTTTGAATTTCAAGCCGTAGACTTTGAAAAATACCCCAATTTAAAACTAGCAATTGAAGCATGTAAGCAAGGGCAGGGGGCATGTACTGCATTAAATGCAGCTAACGAAGTTGCCGTAGATGCTTTTTTAAACAAAAAAATAAGATTTACTGATATTTATAAAATAAATGAAACTTCTGTTAATAAATTTGTCTTAACGCAGGTAGATAATATTAATGAGGTTACTGCTCTTGACCAAAAAGTACGTTTGTTTGCACAGTCATTGTTAACTAATTTTGCTATTAATAACGAATGTAATGTTAACGGCTTGAGTGAAGGGTAGCAAAAAATATGCTTGATATAAGTTGGTTTGATTTATTGTGGAATACTGCTTCGTTTGTGGTTGCCTTAGGTATTTTAGTTACAATACATGAATATGGTCATTTTTGGGTTGCACGAAAAAATGGCGTTAAAGTAGAGCGTTTTTCTGTTGGTTTTGGTAAGGCGCTTTGGCGAAGAAAAGGTCGAGATGGTACTGAATACATTGTTGCTATGATCCCACTTGGTGGCTACGTTAAAATGCTTGATGAGCGTGTTGACGAGGTTAAATCAGAAGATAAAGATAAAACCTTTAATTCTAAAACAGTCTACCAACGTATTGCTATTATTGCCGCAGGGCCTTTGGCCAACTTTATTTTTGCTGCCTTTGCTTTTTATTTAATGTTTTTAATTGGCATGCCAAGTGTTAAACCAATTGTTGGTAGTATTGCTCCTAATTCAATAGCTCAACAAGCAGGATTACCTGAAAGTGTTGAAATTATTAGTGTTGCAGGAAAAGAAACGCGTGATTGGCAAGCTGTTAATCTTGCCTTAATAGGTGAAATTGGTAGTAAGAGTATTGAATTTAAAACGAAAAATAGTGACAGCCTATATGTTAGTACGAACTTGTTAAATACACAAAAATGGAATTTTTCACCAGATAAAAGTTCAGCATTAACGAGTTTAGGTATCACTCCCTATCGGCCCACTGTTTATAATGAACTTGCTATCATTGCCGATAACAGCCCTGCACAAAAAGCAGGACTAGAAGTGGGTGATAAATTATTAGCAATTAATGGACTTTCGGTAAACGAAAGTTGGCTGACTTTTGCTAAGGAAATTAAGAAATACCCTGCTGAACAAGTAATTATTACTATTGAACGTTATGGCGATAAAAAAGAACTTAGTGTTACCCCAAGCGCAAAAGAAAATCAGGGGGAGTTCTATGGTTATTTGGGTGTTGCTCCAAAAGTCGACAGTTGGCCAGAAAAGTATAAAATTGAGTTAAGTTATGGCCCGATTGAAGCAGTCAAACAAAGTATTGTGCGTACATGGGAAATGAGTGCTTTAACTTTTAGTATGATAGGAAAATTAATTACCGGTGATGTTTCTGTTAAAAACTTAAGCGGTCCTATTGGTATTGCACAAGGAGCGGGCAATAGTGCAGGGCACGGTTTAGTCTATTTTTTAGGCTTTTTAGCATTAATTAGCATTAATTTAGGAATAATTAACCTTTTACCGTTACCAGTACTTGATGGCGGACACTTACTCTATTATCTTATAGAACTTTTAACGGGTAAAGAAGTACCTGAGAAAGTGCAAGAAGCTGGATTTAAGTTTGGCGCAATAGTTTTATTGATGTTAATGGCGACAGGTTTGTTTAATGACTTTAGCCGAGTCTTAGGGTAAGTTTACGAAAAATAGGTGTTAACCTTTTAGTTTATTCTCGCTAAGCAGTACTTGATGGCGGGCACTTACTCTTTTACATGAAATAATGCTTATAGAACTTTTAACGGGTAAAGAAGTACCTGAGAAAGTGCAAGAAGCTGGATTTAAGTTTGGCGCAATAGTTTTATTGATGTTGATGGCGACAGGTTTGTTTAATGATTTTAGTCGAGTATTAGGGTGATCGGAAAATTACGATCAAAAAACTTAACGCCAATGAACTAATATAAGATACGCTGAAAAATAGAAAACAAGGTTTATGTTTGGAACGTTGGTTTTATTGATGTTTATGATTAAAGGTCTGTTTAATGACTTTTGTCGAGTTCTGAAGTAATAAATTTCTGTGGTATTTGAAAGATTGCACAATTACGTTGTAAAAATAAATAAGAATTAATACATAAGCATAAAAATTTAAAGGTCGATATTGTCTCTTGTAGCAGACGGCTTTAAATATTTAGCTTTACGAAGTGAGTTATATGATAATTAAAAAAATAGCCTTTACAGTACTACTTGCAAGTACTTTTGGTACAGAAGTGCTTGCCGAGCAAAAATTTCAAGTAGAAGATATTGAGGTTAAAGGCTTACAACGCGTTGCCTTAGGTGCGGCATTAACACACATTCCAGTTAATGTTGGTGATAGCTTGAATGAATTTCGTATTTCTCAGTCAATTAAATCACTGTATAAATCAGGACACTTTAATGATATACGAGTGTCTCGTGATGGAAATCGTCTGATATATCGCGTTCAGGAACGTGAAACGATAAGTGAAATTATTTTTGATGGTAATAGTGACCTTAAAGATGAGCAGTTAACCGAAAGCTTAGATGGCAGTAACATCCGTGTCGGTGAAACGCTCGATCGTACTGTTATTTCAGGTATTGAAACGGGATTAGAAGATTTTTATCACAGTGTCGGTAAATATAATGCCAAAGTTACCGCTAAAATCACCCATTTGCCCCGTAATCGAGTCAATGTAGAGTTTACTTTTGTTGAAGGTGATGCCGCTGCAATTAAACAAATAAATATTGTCGGTAATGAAGTATATAGTGATGCTGAATTGCTTGACCGTATTGAATTAACTTTTGATTCGCCTTGGTGGAATTTTATGGCGCAAGATAGATATCAAAAGCAAGCATTGCAAGGTGATATGGAAACAATTAATAGCTATTATCTTGACCGAGGATATTTGCGCTTTAAAGTTGACTCTACTCAGGTTTCGATGACACCAGATAAACAAGGTGTTTATATCGCATTAAATGTGAGTGAAGGTGGGACATACAATATAAGTAGCGTTGATTTCAGTGGTGACATGGCTGGCTTTGATAAAACTATTGCTGCGATTAACCCATTGCGTACGGGTGAGTTGTATAATGGGGCCGAAATAACGTATACCGAAGAAGTGATCAGTAAATTCTTAGGTCGTTATGGTTATGCATACCCTAAAGTGATGACAATTCCAGAAATAAATGATGAAGATAATACGGTAAAGCTCACTATCTCAATTGATCCAGGTAAACGTGTTTACGTTAACCGAATTAACTTCTCAGGCAATCACGTAACAGCAGATAGTGTACTAAGACGTGAAATGAGACAAATGGAAGGGGCTTGGTTATCAAATAGTGTTGTTGAGTCATCTAAAGCATGGTTAATGCGTTTGCCTTATATGGAAACCGTTGAGTTTGAAACTAAACAGCTACCAGGCGAAGAGGATTTAGTTGATATTGACTTTACCGTTAAAGAACAACCATCGGGTTCTTTCACCGCGGGAGTGGGGTATGGCTCACAAACGGGGTTAAGCTTAAATGGCGGTATTCAGGAAAATAACTTTTTAGGCACAGGTAATAGTTTAGGATTCAATGTAAATACCAATAAATATTCTAAGAGTGTAAGTGTTTCTTATACAGACCCTTACTTTACTGTTGATGCTGTTTCCTTAGGTGGTCAAATATATTATAACGATTATGATGCAGGCCAAGCGAATTTAGTTGAATACAATAACAGAACATTTGGTTTAGGCTTGAATTGGGGCTTTCCAATCAATGAGTATCTACGATTAAATTTTGGTGTTGGTTGGAAATATAACCAAATATCTCAGCTAGAAGCGTATGAACAAATTCAAACCTTTTATAATATTTATTCAGATCCTAATGATCCAGATGGTCAGTTAGCGTTTAGGACCTTAGATTTGAATGCAGGGCTTTCTCGCTCAACTTTAAACCGTGGTACATTCCCAACGGCAGGTACTCAACAAAGTTTGTCATTCAAAATGACATCGCCCAAATCTGACTTACAGTACTTTAAAATAAATTACGACAGTAAATTTTATTTTCCATTAACGCGTAATCAAAAATGGTCAGTACTTGCGCGTATGCAGTTAGGTTATGCTAACGGTTATGGTACCGTAAATGGTCATGACCAATTATTGCCCTTTTGGGAAAACTTTAGAGCAGGTGGTGCTGATACCTTACGTGGATTTGAAAACAACACAGTGGGCCCTCGTGCTATTTATCGTTATCCAGCAACTATACCTGGAACACCAAGCCCTATTGGTCAAAGCGGAAGTTGTTGTTTAGGACCCGATGAAGATGCAATTCAAGCTTCTACTCGTTCAGTCGGTGGTAATGCTATTGCTTTAGCTGGTCTTGAACTTATTGTACCAACACCATTTTTAGATGAAAGTTTTAGTAATAGTGTCCGTACTAGTTTGTTTATTGACGTCGGTAATGTATGGGATACTGAGTTTATCGTTGACGATTATAATGATTTAGCGCCGTCTGAATTTGAAAAAATTGATGACTATTCTGACATAGGTCGCTATCGTAGTTCCGCTGGTTTATCTATACAGTGGTTGTCGCCAATGGGACCTATGATCTTTAGTTTTGCAAAGACGCTCAAAGAAGTTGAAGATGACGATACAGCTTTCTTTAGTTTTAATATTGGTAAAACTTTTTAAAAGTTTAATACGTTTAACCATTAGATTAACAATGAAAGTTAAGTAAAAAAATCAAAAAATAAATTAACCAAAGAATCAAATGATAGAGGAAAAGAAATTGAATAAATTTATTAAAACCATGGTATTAACTACAGCGGCATCAGGCATGTTATTAGCGAGCTCTGTTATGGCTGCAGAACAGAAAATTGCGGTAGTTAATTTTCAAGAAATTATGGGGAAAATTCCTCAAACAGCAGCTTTAATGCAAGACTTAGAAGCTGAGTTTAAGGATGATAAAGCGGTTATTTCACAACTTGAAAAAGATATTAAGTATTATCAAGAGAAGAAAAAACGTGATGGTGCTTTAATGAGCGCTAAAGAAAAAGAAGACTTAGATGTAAAAATGGGTACTTTATTTCAAGATTACCAAGTTAAGGGCAAGGCACTACAGCAAAAAGCGGGTCAACGTCAAAGTGAAGAGCAAAATAAAATTATCGCTTTAATACGTCAAGCGGTAGACAATATTGCTGCTAAAGAAGATTATGACCTTGTTCTTTCACAACAAGCTGTTATCTTTTCTAAACCTAAAGCAAGCATTACTGATAAAGTCGTAGAACAAGTTAGTAAATTAAAATAACAACTTAATATGAGCAAAGATAAAATAACTATGAGTTACAGTCTTACTGATATAGCCAATGAAATTGGCGCTAAGTTAGTGCTAGTTACAGAAACAAAGCAGAGCCTTATAACGGGCTTGGCAACTTTAGCTAGTGCGCAAGAAGGGCACGTTGCTTTTCTATCTAATAGTAAATATCAGCAACAATTAGCTGAAACTAAAGCAAGTGCTGTTATTGTATCAGCAGAAATGGCTGAACATTGCCCAGTCAATGCTTTAGTTATGGATAACCCTTATATGGGCTATGCTATATTGGCTAATTTACTTAATAGTACACCGAAAACTGCAAGTGGTATTCATGGCAGTGCGGTTATTGATGATAGTGTTACCTTAGGTGATAATGTCAATGTTGGTGCCAATGCGGTCATCGAGTCTGGGGTTAATTTAGCGGATAACGTTAGTATTGGCGCGGGTTGCTTTATAGGTAAAAATGTAACCATCGGTGAATCGACGAGTCTTTGGGCTAATGTCACCATTTATCATGAAGTGGTTATTGGCCACCATTGTTTAATTCAAGCCAACACTGTGATTGGCTCTGATGGCTTTGGTTATGCGCCGGTCAATAAACAATATAAATGGCATAAAATACCACAGCTTGGTAGCGTAATTATTGGTGATCATGTTGAAATTGGTGCCAGTACGACTATTGACAGAGGCGCGCTAGATAATACTGAAATTCGTGATGGCGTTATTTTGGATAATCAAATTCAAATTGCCCACAACGTTATTGTTGGTGAAAATACTGCGATGGCTGCTTGCAGTGTCATTGCAGGAAGCACTGTTATGGGAAAAAACTGTACCATAGCAGGCCTTGTTGGTGTTAATGGTCATATTAATATTACCGATAATTGTACCTTTACCGGTATGGCAATGGTTACCAAAGATATTACTCAAGCAGGGGTTTATTCTTCAGGTATGCCAGCGGCGCCTAACAAAGAGTGGAATCGAACTAATGCTAGAGTTAAACGTCTCGAGAGTTTAACTAAGCGCGTAAAAGAGTTAGAAAAGCGACTAGCTAATCAATAGCTTTCAGTTAAAATATTGCCTCGATATATTTATTGTCACTTACACTATGTCTTACCTATAAATAAGTATTCTTTTGCTTGTATAGGGCAAAGAAAAAATTGAAATCAATTTTCGAAGGTTGGATATTTACTTCACAAGTAATTAAAATTCAAAATTGTCATATGATAATCGACAATACCTAACGAAAAATTTGCCATAAAGGAATAACCATTTGGATACTGTAAAAAATACAATTGATCTAAACGAAATTAAAACATTGATCCCTCATAGATATCCCATGCTTTTAGTTGATAGAGTATTAGACTTTGAGGCAGGGAAAACGCTACATGCAATTAAAAATGTAACAATCAATGAGCCTATATTCAACGGTCATTTTCCTGATATGGCTATATTTCCAGGTGTATTAATTTTAGAGGCACTAGCCCAAGCAACAGGAATATTAGGTTTTAAAAGTTCCGAAAGTCGAGGTGAAAATGAGATGTACCTTTTTGCCTCTATCGATAAAGCCAAATTTAAAAAGCCTGTAATTCCAGGCGATACTATGCACCTGCATGTTGAGTTTATAAAAGAACGTCGCGGCATGTGGAAATTTTATGGCGAAGCTAAGGTTGATGGTAAAGTTGTTTGTAGTGCCGAGCTTATGTGTGCCCGACGTGCATTATAATAAGTCGTTATCAAACCTCTAAGTGTCTTCTAATAAAGTAAACAAATAGGTAAATTATGATCCATCCTCAAGCTATTATTGAACCCGGTGCTGTTATTGGTGAAAATGTTTCAATAGGCCCTTGGACTTACATAGCGAATAACGTTGTTATTGGTGATAACTGTCAAATAAGCTCTCATGTTGTGATCAATGGACCAACACGATTAGGCCGTGGTAATCGAATTTTTCAATTTGCTAGTATTGGCGAAGATTGTCAGGATTTAAAATATGCTGGTGAGCCGACTGAATTAATTATTGGCGATAATAATATTTTTCGTGAATCTTGTACTATCCACCGTGGTACAGCGCAAGACAAATGTCTTACGCAAATAGGAAGTAACAACCTATTTATGGCTTATACCCACGTTGCTCACGATTGCATGGTTGGTAGTCATTGTATCATGGCTAATAATGCATCTATTGCAGGTCATGTTCATGTAGGTGACCATGTTATTATTGGTGGAATGGCAGGAGTACATCAATTTTGTCATATTGGTCAGCATAGTTTTGTTGCCGCTAGCGGTATTGTATTAAAAGACGTACCTGCCTATGTTATGGCATCTGGCAACCCGGCAAAACCTTTTGGCCTAAATAGCGAAGGTATGAAACGTCGTGGTTTTGATAAAGAGACTATTCTAACCATTAAACGAGCCTATAAAATTCTCTATAGAAAAGGCCTCTCGGTAGATGATGCATTAACGACCATTAATGAGCAAGGTGAACAATCTGATGAATTGAAAGTTTTCACTGACTCAGTTGTAAACTCTACTCGTGGTATTATAAGATAATATTTAACACTAGGTTTTAGGACCTAGGATTTCATACCTAGGACCTAAAACTGTGAGCTCTTCTTCAGAATCTATTCATAAATTAATACCTTCATCTAAAGCACCTACCTTTGGTATTGTTGTTGGTGAGCACTCAGGAGATACGCTCGGTGCAGGACTAATGATTGCGTTAAAGAAGCGTTATCCCGATGCTAAATTCGTTGGCATTGGCGGCAGTAAAATGCAAACACTCCATTTTGACAGTTTGTTTGCTATGGATGAGCTTGCTGTCATGGGTATCGTCGAGGTACTCGGCCGAATAGGGCGTTTATTACATGTACGAAAATCTCTTGTGCAATATTTCAATGATAACCCTCCGGATGTTTTTATTGGCATTGACGCACCCGATTTTAATATCGGTTTAGAAGGTAAACTCAAAGCTAAAGGCATTAAAACAGTACATTATGTTAGCCCATCAGTTTGGGCATGGCGCGAAAAGCGTATTCATAAAATAGCTAAAGCAACTGATATGGTGCTTGCGCTGTTGCCATTTGAGAAAGCTTTTTACGATAAACATCAAGTCCCCTGTACTTTTGTTGGCCATCCGTTAGCAGATGATATCGCACTTGAAAACGACAAGTTAACAGCAAGGCGTGAGCTAAGTTTACCGATAGATAAAAAAATTCTTGCTTTGATGCCTGGCAGTCGAGGTGGTGAGTTATCTCGATTACTCTCTCCTTTTTTTCAAAGTGCCCAACAATTATATCAAGCGGATAATGACTTAATTATTGTTGCTGCTATGGTAAGCGAAAAACGCGCAGAGCAATTTAAACTATTAAAAGCACAATTAGCACCTGATCTTGTAATCGAAACTATTATCGATAAAACTCAAGCAGTAATGGCAGCAAGTGATTGTTTACTCACCGCCTCAGGCACAGTAACTTTAGAAGCTGCATTGATCAAAAGGCCCATGGTAATCTGCTATAAATTTAATACCATGACATACTGGTTAGCAAAACTGTTAGTCAAATTAAAATGGTTTTCATTACCTAATTTATTGGCAAATCAAAGTTTAGTACCTGAATTATTACAAGATGAAGTAGACGCTGGACATATTGTTCCTTTAATCAAAGATCGATTGTATCAGGATCAAAGTCAGCTTAATGATGCATTTATAAAAATTCATCACCAGTTAAAATGTGATGCTAGTGAGCAAGCGGCGAAGGCTGTGGTTGATTTACTGCCAAGCACTTTAAAGAACAGCAAATAAAAGCCATTTAAATTATGACAACAAAAAAAAAATTTCCTGAATTTGAGTACCCTATAGCCTACTGCATTGCAGGAGTTGATGAAGTAGGGCGTGGTCCTTTGGTAGGTGATGTTGTCACTGCTGCTGTAATTTTAGATCCCGAAAATCCAATTGAAGGTTTGATGGATTCAAAAAAGTTGAGTGAAAAAAAACGCAACTTACTTAATGAGGAAATTAAAGAAAAAGCGATTGCTTGGTCAATTGGTCGGGCAAACCCCGAAGAAATTGATACCTTGAATATCTTACATGCCACTATGCTTGCTATGCAGAGAGCTGTGCATGGTTTAGCTATTACCCCAGACTTTGTGCTCGTTGATGGCAATCGCACTCCAACATTTTTAAGCAATAGTGCAAAGGATCAGACACGAATAAAAGCACAAGCGGTAATTAAGGGGGATGACAGAGTAGCTGAAATTAGTGCAGCGTCTATTATTGCCAAGGTTGCTCGTGATGAGGAAATGATTGCCCTTGATAAGTTACACCCTGAATATGGTTTCGCCAAACACAAGGGTTATCCGACAAAGCTGCATTTGGAGAAAATCATTGAGCATGGTGTGCTTGATAACTATCGACAAAGCTTCAAACCTGTGGCACGTGTTATTGCCGCTAACGCTGTCGCTAAACATGCAGCTGCTCACCTATCAAACGCAGAAGCCTCAGGAATGCAGTCTTCTAATGCTGATGTAACAGGGAAAGAATATGAGTGACTTCATTACTGATTCAGGCGAAATCGATCAAGAAAATACAGAAGCCTATATAGAACCTCGTTTTATTCACTTGCGTGTACACAGTGATTATTCTATGTGCGACGGCTTGAAAAAAGTAAAACCAATTGTTGCTAGAGCTTCTGAGCTTAAAATGCCAGCACTAGCATTAACAGATCAAACTAACCTCTGTGGTTTAGTTAAATATTATCATGCCGCACATGGTGCCGGTATAAAGCCGATTATTGGCTGTGATTTTTGGGTGAAAAGTGATGAGTTAAAAGATGAATTATTTCGTCTTGTTGTATTAAGTACAAATAATGTCGGTTATAAAAACTTAACTGAGCTTATTTCTAAAGCCTATATGCGTGGTCATATTCAAGATAAGGCTGTGTTAGACAAAGAGTGGCTGATTGAATACAAAGAAGGCTTGATATTACTTTCGGGCGGTCGTGAAGGGGATATCGGTAAAGCATTATTAAAAGGCAATCATGACCTAGTTCAACCAATGTTAGCTTTTTATCAAAGCCACTTTACTGATTGTTTTTATCTTGAATTGATCCGTACCGGCCGAGCCGATGAAGAAAATTATATTCATCTTGCTGTTGCACTTGCCAGTCAAGAAAATTTACCTGTGGTAGCAACGAATGAGGTGATGTTTTTAAGCGCTGATAATTTTGATGCTCATGAAATTCGTGTCGCCATACATGATGGTTTTACTTTAGATGACAAACGTCGGCCTAAACGTTATAGCGCGCAACAATATTTGCGTTCAGAACAAGAAATGCTCGAGCTATTCGAAGATATTCCTGAAGCATTAGCAAATACAGTTGAAATTGCTAAACGTTGTAATGTTACGGTAACGCTTGGTGAATATGTATTACCCGACTTCCCAACCGAAGGTTTGGAGATTAATGATTTTTTCATTAAAGTATCAGAGAAGGGTTTAGAGAAACGTCTCGATCAACTCTTTGATCGAAAAAGTGATGATTTTGCCGAGATTAGAAAACCCTACGACGAACGCTTACGAATTGAGCTTGAAGTTGTAAATAATATGGGCTTCCCTGGTTATTTTTTGATCGTTATGGAGTTTATTCAATGGAGTAAAGATAACAATATTCCTGTTGGCCCCGGTCGCGGATCAGGTGCCGGTTCTTTAGTTGCCTATGCATTAGATATTACCGATCTTGACCCACTTGAGTATGATTTACTCTTTGAACGCTTTTTAAATCCTGAACGTGTCTCAATGCCAGATTTCGATATCGACTTTTGTATGGACAGGCGTGATGAAGTTATAGACCACGTTGCTGAACTCTATGGCCGTGATGCGGTTTCACAAATTATTACTTTTGGTACCATGGCAGCAAAAGCTGTTATTCGCGATGTAGGTCGTGTACTGGGTCATCCATATGGTTTTGTTGATAGAATATCTAAACTTATTCCACCAACGCCAGGTATGACTTTGGCTAAGGCTTTTGAAGAAGAGCCAAAGTTACCAGAGGTTTACGCACAAGATAGTGAAGTCAAAGATCTAATTGATATGTGCCGTATTTTGGAAGGTACAACCCGTAATGCCGGTAAACATGCCGGTGGTGTTGTTATCTCGCCAACCACTATTACCGATTTCGCCCCACTTTATTGTGATGATGAAGGTAATAACCCAGTAACGCAATTTGATAAAAATGATGTTGAAGATGCCGGTTTAGTTAAGTTTGATTTCTTAGGACTCAGAACGCTTACAATCTTACAATGGGCCATTGAAATGGCCGATGTGAAATTGCTTAAAGCCGGCAAAGAGCCAATTGATATAACCAAAATTGATCTCGAAGATAAAGCTAGCTTTAAGGTATTACTTGCCTCGAAAACCACAGCAGTATTTCAGCTTGAATCTAGCGGTATGAAGTCTTTAATTGATAAATTAAAACCTGACTGTTTTGAAGATATAATTGCACTGGTGGCTTTGTTTCGTCCAGGACCATTGCAATCAGGCATGGTTGATAACTTCATTGAGCGTAAACATGGTCGTGAAGCGATTAGTTATCCTGATGAAACCTGGCAACATGAAGATTTACAACCTGTTTTAGAGCCCACTTACGGCATTATTTTATATCAAGAGCAAGTCATGCAAATTGCTCAGGTATTAGCGGGTTATTCTCTTGGTGGCGCCGATATGTTACGTCGTGCTATGGGTAAGAAAAAACCTGAAGAAATGGCGAAACAACGAGCGGGTTTCGAGCAAGGCGCAAAAGATCGTGGTGTTGATGGCGAACTTGCCATGAAAATTTTCGATTTAGTTGAAAAATTTGCGGGTTATGGGTTCAACAAGTCTCATTCTGCCGCTTATGCCTTAGTATCTTATCAAACGTTATGGATGAAGACGCATTTTCCTGCGCCTTTTTTGGCTGCCGTTATGTCTGCGGATATGGATAATACTGAAAAAATTGTTATCTTGGTTGATGAATGTAGCAATATGGACATTGATTTATTACCGCCAGACGTTAATGCAGGGCAGTATAAGTTTACCGTTAATGAAGATAACCAAATTGTTTATGGTATTGGTGCGGTTAAAGGTGTTGGTGAGGGACCTATTGAAGCTATCATTGCCGCACGTCAATCGGGTGGTCCTTTTACCGATTTATTTGATTTCTGTGCGCGTTTAGATCTAAAGAAAACCAATAAACGGATTTTGGAAAAATTAATTAAATCAGGGGCTATGGACGCCTTAGGACCAAATTATCAAGCAGGTAAAACAACACAGCAAGGAATAAACCGAGCCGCTTTATTTAGCGCATTACCCGAAGCAATTAAAGCAGCAGAGCAACATGCTAAAGCCGAATTGTTAGGTCAAAATGACTTGTTTGGTTTGATTAATGATGAAGAAAGCGATAATCGACAAGCTTTTAAAGTCGTTAACGCTTGGCCAGAGGAAGTTTGGCTTGATGGGGAAAAAGAAACCTTAGGGCTTTATTTAACAGGCCACCCTATTAATCGTTATTTAAGTGAGATAAAAAAATACGCTTCAAGTCGTCTAGTGGCAATGCAGCCATCAGGGCGTGATAGGCAATCTGTTGCCGTTGGATTGGTGATTGGTGTACGTGTTTTGGTCAATAAACGTGGTCGCCGTTGGGCGCTTGTCACCCTTGATGATAGAAGTGCCCGTATGGATATTCGTCTGTTTCCTGATGACTATGATCGTTTTGCTGAAATGCTACAAACGGATGCTATTTTAGTCTGTAGTGGACAGGTCAGCTTTGATGATTATTCAGGTGGTAATACAATGACTGCTCGGGATATAATGACGATAACCGATGCGCGAGAAAATAATCTTAGCTCTATCGACCTGAATATTGATAACTCATTGATAAAGAGTGATTTTATTGATAGTTTTGCCGAGGTGTTAACGCCTTTTAAAGAAGGTACTTGCCCTGTAAGAGTTTTTTATCAGCGCGAAGAAGCCTCTGCGTTACTAGAATTAGGCGTTGAATGGCGGGTTACACCTGCCGATATGTTATTATATGAATTAAAAATACTGCTTGGTGAAGAAAGTGTCACCATGGAGTTTAAGTAAACAGTTTAAAAACCCGTTTTAATAGAATTTACAAAATTATTTACACAATAACCAGAATTGATTAGGTACAAATACGCATGTCATTAAACTTTTTAGATTTCGAACAGCCTATTGCTGAACTTGATGCGAAAATTGAAGAATTACAATTGGTGAATAACGGCCAAGAGCTTGATCTTGATTTAGAAGAGCAGATTACTCAGTTACGTGAAAAAAACAAAGATCAAATGAAAAAAATATTTTCTAACCTAGACCCTTGGCAAACAGCGCGAGTCGCTCGTCACCCACAGCGTCCTTACACATTGGATTATTTACCGCGTATCTTTACTGAGTTTGATGAACTAGCTGGTGATCGTGCTTATGCTGATGATAGCGCTATTGTTGGTGGCACTGCGCGTTTAGATGGTAAGGCCGTAATGGTTATTGGTCATCAAAAAGGTCGTTCAACGAAAGAAAAAGTTAAGCGTAATTTTGGTATGCCACGCCCTGAAGGTTATCGTAAAGCATTACGTTTAATGAAAATGGCAGAACGTTTTAATATGCCCATTATCACTTTTATTGATACGCCGGGCGCATATCCGGGTATCGGCGCAGAAGAACGTGGCCAAAGTGAAGCTATTGCAACAAATTTAAAAGTCATGGCACGTTTGTCTGTGCCTATTATTTGTACGGTTATTGGTGAGGGCGGCTCTGGTGGCGCGTTAGCTATTGGTGTTGGTGACAAGGTTAATATGTTGCAATATTCTACTTACTCAGTGATTTCACCTGAAGGCTGTGCTTCAATTTTATGGAAAACGGCAGAGAAAGCTTCAACCGCTGCTGAAGCTATGGGTATAACCGCTCAACGTATTAAAGAATTAGATCTTATAAACAGTATCGTGGAAGAGCCACTTGGTGGAGCCCATCGCGATATGGATTTAATGGCAGCTCACCTTAAACAAGCGCTTAAAACAGACCTAGCTGAACTGGAAGGTTTAACTAAAGAAGAGTTAGTAGAAAAACGTTATGAGAGATTAATGTCGTTTGGTTACTGTTAATCATTACTTAGTTAATCAAAGATAACTAATTTTAAGCTCCAAGCTACTCGTTTTATAACCTGTTGCTTGGAGCTTTTTTATAAGCAAAATAGTCTTAATAACTTGGCATAAATAACTTGCCAATAATAAACAGTTAGAAAGAAATAAGTGATAAATGAACGCTATGAATAATATTGAGTCAGGGCTTGTTAGTGCTATTAATAAATATCCATTGCTGCCGTTAGTGATAGCTTATAGTGGCGGCGTAGACTCACAAGTACTCTTACATACTTTAGCTAAACTATCCCAAAAAAAATTGATTAATAACCCTATTACTGTTTGTCATGTTAATCATGGTTTAAGCGATAACGCTCAAGTTTGGCAAGAGTTTGCTCAACAACAATGTCAACAGCTTAACTTACCGTTAGTTGTTTGCGATGTAAATGTTAAGGCACAAAAACAAAAGTCTCTTGAAGCACTGGCTCGAGATGCTAGATATCAAGCGTTGCAGGATGTTAATAACGATAAATCCTTAATTATCACAGGCCATCACAGCGATGATCAAAGTGAAACCTTCCTTTTGGCGCTAAAGCGTGGTGCAGGATTAAAAGGTTTGTCAGCAATGAAAGCAGAGGCATATTGGGGTAAACATTTATTGTTACGACCCTTGTTAGATATCTCCCGTGAAGCTATTGAACTTTGCGCAAAAAAAAATGAGCTCAGTTGGGTTGAAGATGAATCTAATAGTGATACCCGCTTTGATCGTAATTTCATTCGTCAGCAAGTTATGCCTCTTCTTAAAGCGCGTTGGCCAAGTATTAATAACACCATTAATCGCAGCGCCGCGCATTGCCTAGAGGGGCAAGAATTACTTGATGAGCTAGCCGAGCAGGATTTGGCTAGGATAGAATTAACTGAAAAAAGTCTGCAAGTGAGCCTGCTAATATCCTTGTCTAAGGCGCGCTTTAATAACTTGATCAGATTTTTCTTAGCACAGCATAATTGTTTAATGCCTAGTACAGAGCAATTAGACCAGCTGCAGCAGCAGTTGTTAGCTAATGGCGATAAAAATCCAGAAGTAAAAGTTGGTGATCATTTTTTAAGACGTTTCAAAGATTCGTTGCTGTTAACTGAAATATTTTCTGATGTCAGTGATTGGCAGCAAGTCATAAAATTATCAACAGAAGGGGTTGAAGTTGCTCTGCCAGATAAGTTAAGTCCGCTCTTTTTTTCACCTTCAAAGCCACATTCACAGTCAAAAGTAGTAACGAGTCAACGAATTAAATTAGCAGAAGTAGGGCAGGTAGTTAGCATTCGTTTCAGCCATAATAACCCTAAGTGTTTACCTGATTATAGGCAGCACTCTCGCAACTTAAAAAAGGTGCTGCAAGAGCTTCATATTGCCCCTTGGCAACGTAAACGCATTGCTTTTCTGTATTACGATGAAGTCTTAGTTGCAGCTATTGGCCATTTTGTTTGTCAAAGTTATATGCCTAAAAGTAACGAAGACTGTCTCTTTGTATCAAGGTAAATAATGACTTACTTCAAGTAAGTTAAAGCTAAGCTAGCGCTAAAATAAAAATAAATAACATATCAATGCGACAATACACGATACGATTAAGCTTAATATTGCGCCTTCTCTGACCATATCTTTAATACTTATTTCTCCTGTGCCATAAGCAATCGCATTCGGCGCCGTTGCGACAGGAAGCATAAAGGCACAACTTGCACACATAGCTGCGGGGATCATAAAGATCATTGGATCATATCCTGCTGATGTCGCGGCGACCGCTAGAATTGGCATTAACAAAGTAGCCGTGGCGGTATTACTGGTAATTTCAGTTAAGTAAGTAACGACTAAACAAATGGTTAATATCATCGCAAGGGCAGGTAAATTAGCTAATGAAGTGAGCCATTCACCTAAAATAGTACTTAAGCCAGAAGCAACAAAACCTTTAGCAATGGCAATACCGCCAGCAAATAATAATAACATGCCCCAAGGAATGTTCTTTGCTGTATCCCAGTTAAGAATACGCCCACCTTTACCGTTCGAGGTAATAAACATAATAACAACAGCTGTTAATGCGACAGTACTGTCTCCTGCGATTGGTACATCAAATAGCTCACTCCAGCCACCAAAAGGTGCTTTACGTGTGATCCAGGCTAATGCGGTTAAGCCAAATATAAGTAAAGTACGGCGCTCTTCTATACGCCACTTCCCCAACGTTGGTAAAGTGATTTTTTCATTCAAGGTAACGTTTCTAGTTAGCCACAACGCCATAATAGGTAAAGCAATGATGACGATAGGTACGCCAATTTTCATCCATTCAAAGAAACTGAACTCTCTGCCGGTGTGCTCTTCGTATATACCCATGAAAATAACATTGGGTGGAGTACCTATGGGTGAGCCTATGCCGCCAACACTGGCCGCGTAGGCAATACCTAAAATTAAAGCGACTTTGAGTTTAGGGTTGTCGATATGCGTTAATATCGCCATGGCAATAGGCAGCATAATTAAAGTCGTTGCGGTATTTGATATCCACATGGATAATATACCCGATGCAAGCATAAAGCCCATCACTAACCTTCGGCCACTTGATACGCCAACTAGGCGCACCATATAGACCGCCATACGTTCATGAGCACCGCTTTTTTCTAGAGCCTTCGATAACATGAAAGCGCCCATTAACAGTAGAATGACATGGCTGCCGAGTGAAGAGGCGACCGTTTTATGATCGACAATGCCAAACAAAGGTAAAAGAGCAAAGGGCACTAGTGATGTTGCCGGAATAGGAATAGGCTCGGTAACCCACCAAATAACAGTTAGTACTGTAATAGCAGCGGCAATAGCAGCTTGTTCATCTAACCCTATTTGGCTTAAAATAAGGTAGCTTAATAGAGCGACAATTGGGCCAAGTAAGAGAAAAAAAGACTTATTCATCGACATAATCAAAACTATCCTTAGTTAATTTTACTCATTTAGCTTTGCTAAATGATGTGAAGCAGCTGCAGAAAAGACTACGTCAGTTGAGCTATTCAATGCTGTTTCAGCTGAATCTTGAATAACACCAATAATAAAACCAATAGCAACAACTTGCATTGCAATGTCATTATTGATGCCAAATAAGCTACAAGCGAGCGGAATTAATAATAATGAGCCACCTGCCACACCTGATGCACCACAAGCTGAAATAGAGGCGACTACAGCGAGTAATAACGCAGTACCAAAGTCAATGGTGATATGTAGACTATGTGCTGCGGCTAAGCTTAAAACGGTAATGGTTATTGCGGCACCCGCCATGTTAATAGTTGCACCTAATGGAATCGAAACTGAGTATGTATCTTCATGCAAATTCAATTTTTTACATAAGGCCATGTTGACAGGGATATTAGCCGCAGAGCTACGAGTGAAAAAGGCAGTAATACCCGACTCACGCAAACAGGTGAAAACTAATGGATAAGGATTTTTCTTGGTAATTAAAAAAACAATTAATGGGTTGATTATTAACGCCATGATTAACATGGCGCTAAGTAATACGGCAACTAAGTGACTGTATTCACCTAACGCTTTAAAACCAGTAGTCGCTATTGTATTGGCGACTAAACCGAAAATACCAATAGGGGCAAAACGGATAACCACTCTAACCATACTTGAAACTGCTTCACTGAAATCATGCACAGTAGTTTTGGTTTGAGCACTCGCATGTTTTAACGAGAAACCTAAACCAAGTCCCCATGCGAGCACTGCAATAAAGTTACCATTCGCGATAGCACTAATGGGGTTTTCAACAACTTTAAAAGCCAGTGTAGATAACACTTCACCTAGCCCTTGCGGCGGGTTGGCATTGGCGCCAACTATATCTAATGTCAGTGTGGTTGGAAATATAAAACTTAATACCACGGCAATAAAAGCAGCGCTTAATGTGCCAAGTAAATACAGAGCAATGATAGGTTTTAATTCTGCTTCGCTATCAACTTTTTGATTGGCAATAGCTGAAGCGACTAACACTAATACTAATACTGGAGCAACGGCTTTTAGAGCGTTAACAAACAAGTTACCTAGTATGGAAAAAGATTTGGCCATCTCGGGTGCTATTACTGCCAGTATTGTTGCTAATACAATGGCAATAATTATTTGTGATACCAAGCTTTGTGAGCTTAGTTTTTTAAAGATGGAAGTGTTTACTTTGGCTGGCTTTAATGTGGTCATACTTATGCCTAATAATTTTTGTTGTTATAGATTGTTTATAAGCAGAGTTTTTATCATTGCTGCATGGACTTGTCTAGTGATTAGCGAATAACATAACTATTTGAGTGTATAAATAAGTTGCTTTTTCTACTGTTGAGGAAAATTATTTATTTTCATATCAAATTTAATTTACTGTACAATTAAGCTATTAGAATGTGATCTCTTATTTAATGGAAATATTATGCCTAGCGAACAAGCCTTAAAGAACCGCAGCAATTCAAGTTGTGAACTTTGTACATCAACGGAAACTTTATCTGTTTATCCTGTGCCGCCGACAAGTGATTTAAGCGCTCAGCAATCTATTTATGTTTGTCAAAACTGTTTGTCGCAAATAACAGGTGAAACTGAATTAGATGTTAATCATTGGCGCTGTTTAAATGATAGTATGTGGAATCAAGAGCCTGCTGTGCAAGTGATGTCTTATCGTCTGTTGCATAAATTGTCTTCAGAAAGTTGGGCGCAAGATGCGATGGAGATGCTTTATTTAGAAGATGAAGTAAAAACATGGGCAGAGCAGGGTATCGCGGCAGAACGTAGTAATGGCCCTACTCGTGATAGTAATGGGGCTGAATTACAAGATGGCGATAATGTTACTTTGATTAAAGATTTAAAAGTGAAAGGGGCTAATTTTACTGCTAAACAAGGCACTATGGTACGTGGTATTACGTTAACAGATAACCCTGAACATATTGAAGGTAAAGTAAACGGAACACGTATCGTGCTGGTTGCTGCCTATTTGAAAAAGGCTTAACCTAACTTTTACTGAACTTTAACTAGCTTTAACTAGGTTAATTAGACTGAAACTATTAACAAGTAAACTATGAGAAAGGCCGGTTAACAATTAATCTGCCTTATTTAGTTGAAGTGGCGATTATAGCTGTAGCTACTTTATAACCAACGTCTTACTTTCTGGCAATAGTCTTTATAATCCTCACCAAATAAGATTGTTAACATACGCTCTTCTGGAATAATCTGATATCGAGTAATGTAAGCAATAAATAGAGGTATTATGAAAAAGCTGGCTATATTTTGAAGATAAACAGCTAGCGCTATGATAATGAGTAATAACGCCAAGTACATTGGGTTGCGAGAAAAACGGTATATGCCTGTATCAACAATGGAGCTCGATTTTTCTGGTCTGGTGGGATTCACTGTTGTTTTTTCTTTTCTAAAACAATAAACAGCTAACACACCAATAACGGTAGCGAGAATGAATAAAATTATGGATAGGTTACGGCTAAAGTGCCAAGAATAGGCTGGTTGTGGTATAAATTCTGGAGATAATTTTGCTAGAGTAACCATTAATATTACGGCAATAAAAACCTGCATAATAGGGATTACTTTTAATTCCATTTGATTAACTCTAGCTATTATTTATCGTTTACTGATGTTTTTTCCTATATGACTCACAAACTTCTTGATCTTCACATTCACCGTAAAGATATAAACTGTGATTAGTCAGTTTTATTTTATGATGTTTTGCAATATTGCTTTGTCTTTCTTCAATAACATCGTCTTCAAATTCGACAACTTTACCGCATTTTAAACAAACTAGATGATCGTGATGCGCTTTATGTGCCAATTCAAAAACAGACTTTCCGCCTTCGAAGTGATGACGAGTGACAATACCTGCATCATCAAATTGGTTCAATACCCGGTAAACCGTCGCTAAACCAATTTCTTCCTTTTGCTCTAACAAAATTTTATAGACATCTTCAGCACTGATGTGTTGATTATTTGGCTCTTGAAGAATACTTAATATTTTAATTCTCGGCAGGGTGATTTTTAAGCCAGCTCTTTTAAGCTCTTCATTTTGTTCAGCCATATTACTAGGTCTCTAACTTTTGTTAAATAATTTAATACAAAAGTATAGGGGGTTATGGGGGAAGAGAAAAGCTTTAGTTTATTTTTAAGGGGTTTTAATTTTAGTTTTATATTTTTCAATAGGTGAGAATAAAAAAAAGCCCAATTAATGGGCTTTTTTAACTATTTTTTTAATGATTAACCCTTACATTGAGTAAGGATTTGTGAACGTTAGGAAAATTCAGCTAAGCACATTTCGTCATTTAACTGAGCTATCCATTGATCAACACGTGCTTCTGTTAATTCACTTTGTCTATCTTCATCAATACACAAACCGATAAAAGTATTTTCATCAACAAGCGCTTTCGACGCTTCAAACTCATAACCTTCCGTTGACCAGTTTCCTACAACAATACCGCCTTTACTTTCAACAATATCGCGTAAGGGTTCCATTGCATCACAAAAGTATTCAGCGTAGTCTTCTTGATCGCCTAAGCCATAGATAGCAACAATTTTATCAGTAAAATCTATTACTTCAAGTTCAGGTAAAAAATCATCCCAGTCACATTGGTTTTCACCATAATACCAAGTAGGAATGCCTAATATAATTAAATCAAAATCTGCTATTTCTTCTTTTGTACTTTTGGCTATGTCTTTAACATCAACCATCTGTTTACCCAGTTTTTTCTGGATCATTTTTCCAATTGCTTCAGTATTACCTGTGTCACTGCCGAAGAATAAACCTACGATTGCCATGGAGTTTTACCTTATAGTGCTTTCTTAAATAAAATTAACTTGCTTTTGTTGCCAGAGATTCGATCAAAAGCAACTCTATTAACTCACTACGACTCACTTGTTGAGTTTTAGCCAGTTGTTCTAATTCTTCGAATAAACTGTGGTGAATTTTAAATTCTACACGTTTTAATCCGTTATTTTTATCTCGTTTTACTTGGTTTCTTTTATTGATCTTTATTTGCACGCTGCGTGAGTGCGGGCTAGTTTTGGGCCGCCCAGGACGCTTGTCGTTTTGAAATAAATCAATCGTTGTTAAATCTGTTGTTTCTTTTGCCATAATTTCTTTGAACTAGTGTTAGCCAACCCCCTGACTTTCCCAAATAAATTGGATAACACCTTTGGCAATAAAACCAAAGCAGCCAAGAAATAAAACAAAATACACGACAACTTTCCCCATTTTTGGCACATCATTTTTATTCATCACATCGTGAATAGATAAGCCGATAAAGCCAAAAATAAAAATAAAAAATAAATTCAGACCAATGGTCTCAATAAGTTCTAGGTGTTCTGCTAACATAGTTATTAATGAATGCTGTCATGTAAGGTCAGTGTTCAATGAACTACAGGCCTAAAAAAAGTGGCGGCATTATAGCACACCATTTGCACCATTCCATTAGCATTTGTCGCAATTGATAAAAATAGTACGATAGCGTTTATGCTCACTTTGCCTTTTGATCTTTATCAATGCTTTAATTAATAATAGTAAATTGTTAGCACTTATACCCGTTACCATTCAAAGTGCGTGATTTAAGTGGGAGTTTAAAGTGCTTTAGGCAAGGCATTCATTTTAAACAATGGTTACTCCCTTGTTCAAATGAATAACGCCGCGTAAATCGCTTTTAACCCCATCGAAGAAGCGCTTGAACAACATCACTTCATCACAGCGCCTTGAATTGAAATTGTTCAAGTACTCTGAAACAAGCATCTTGAATGGCAACGGGTATATAACTTTAATCTCAGATCATCAATAAAAACTCTGTAGTTAAACAATAATTTATGCAGTGAGAAAGTCGAGCGCTATTTTATTAAAAGCAATCGTTTTTTCAGCATGTAACCAGTGACCCGCACCCTGAATTATTTTTGCTTTACTATAAGGAAAAAGTTTAGCGATAGCTGTTTTATGTTCAGCTAAAATATACTCTGAATTACCACCTTTAATAAACAAGGTCTTACCCTGGTAAGGTGTTTTACCTTCAGGTAAGTTATTGGCTAACATTATCTGTTGATATCCTTTACTTATATAATCTAAGCTGCATTTAAACTGAAACTTTCCTTGTGCATCAGGGGTTAAATTACGTAGTAAAAATTGTCTCACGCCAATATTTTTTACAAAGTCGCTTAGTTGCTTATCGGCATCACTTCGTTTAGTCACTAACTCTAAGTTAATGCCTTGCAAACCTTTTATTATTTCTAAGTGGTGTGGAGGGTAGTTAACTGGGGCAATATCCGCGACAATCAGTTTTTCTACTCGCTCTGCATATTCAAGGGCAACTTGCATTGCGATTTTTCCCCCCATAGAGTGACCTAAAATAACACAGCGTTTAATGGATAAATGGTCTAATAAGGCAATAATGTCTTGTACTAATGTTGAATAAGCCATGCCTTCTTGATGAAATGAGTCACCGTGATTTCTTACATCAATGCTTATTACTTGGTAGTGTTCACTTAAGGGCTTTGCGACCATATTAAGATTTTCTAAACTACCAAACAATCCGTGAATTAGGAGCACAGGGGATCCTTGGCCAAGTTGTTGGTAGTTAAGTAGTCGCTTATTTTGTTGATATGCTGTCATGGCTTGCAAACACTATAATTGTTAAATTGTTTTAAGTATAAATTTTACCATGAATTTCACTCTGAATTACAACTTTTACCTAAGAGGCTATGGCGACTTACGGTAAAGCTCAGTATAATCTTGACGCGTTTAAAGTAAGTAATTAAAGAAAGCTATTTAAAGAAGTTAAGGGTATTAATGAAAAACATCGAAATAGATGAAGAACTTTATCAATATATTGCTGCAAATACACAGTTTATTGGTGAAAGTGCCTCGGCCATTTTACGCCGTCTGTTAGCTTTTGGCTCAGAAAAAAAAGTTGAAGTAACATCACAAGATGAAATAATTTCAGCAGCCATAGTTAAAACACCTTCGCTAACTAACTCGGTTAAGTCAGCAGTGATAAAACCGGTAGCAGAACTTAACATTACAGCAGATAACAAAGCAGAAGATAAAAAATCGCTCGCTAATGATAATAATCAAGAATCTGTCTTTAATTTCATAAATAAAGAAGAGCTGGCTATGCAACGGGGGGCTGTGGGGCGATTTTTACTTATTCTTGCTGCCTTATATCGGGCTCATGACCAACATTTTAATGTTGTTACTGATATTTGTGGCCGAGATCGTCTGTACTTTGCTCATAGCGAAGAAGCATTAGCGGCAAGTGGTAGTAGTACCAAACCTAGGCAAATACCCGAAAGTCCATATTGGGTGATAACCAACTCTAATACTACACGAAAAAAGATGATGTTAACTAAAGCAGCAACCTCATTAGGTTATGGCGCTGAAGATGTAGAGAAAATTCGCGAGTTACTTTAATTTACTAGATCAAACTCTCTCTATGGCCAGTAAAGATTAAAACGATAGGAAAGCATAATAATGTCAATTCATGCTCATGCAGGTAAACCCGTACGCCCACAGGATAGAATTAATATCGGTCAGCTTGTTAGTGATTATTTTTTACAAACGCCTGATATTACTGTTATGTCTGAGCGGGTGACTTTTGGTACATCTGGCCATCGTGGTAGTGCGAGTAAACGTAGTTTTAATGAATTGCATATCAAGGCTATTTGCCAAGCTGTTGCAGAATATAGACAGCAACAAAATATAACAGGTCCACTTTTTTTAGGTAAAGATACTCATGCGCTTTCAGAGCCAGCATTTGCTAGCGCTATTTCAGTACTTATCGCTAATGATATTCCAGTTGTAATCGAAGAAGGCTCTTTATCTGGTGCTGGTTTTACGCCAACACCGGTTATTTCTCGATTGATCATTTCTCATAATAAACAGCCTAATGCTTTAATGGCAGATGGCTTAATCGTGACACCATCGCATAATCCACCGAGTGATGGTGGTATAAAATATAACCCACCTCATGGTGGTCCTGCTGAAGGTGAAATTACCCAAGCCATCGAGCAACGTGCCAATTTACTTATTCAAAATAATTTAACCGAAGTGAAGCAAATGCCATATGGGCAAGCTTTACTGTCTCCCTTATTAGTCAAGCAAGATTTTATCGAGCATTACGTCAGTCAACTTGAACAAGTAATTGATATGAAGGCTATTGCCAAAGCGGGCGTTACTATTGGTGTTGACCCATTAGGCGGTTCAGGCATTCATTACTGGCCTATCATTGCGAAAAAATACGATATAAAACTCACAATTGTTAATGAGGTGGTTGATAGCAGCTTTGCTTTTATGCCACTGGATAAAGACGGTAAAATTCGCATGGATTGCTCATCACCTTATGCAATGGCAGGTTTAATTGCCATGAAAGATGACTTTGATATTAGCGTCGGCAATGATCCTGATTTTGATCGGCATGGCATTGTGACTAGAACTGGGGGCTTGATGAACCCCAATCATTATTTAGCCGTGGCTATTCATTATTTAATGAGCCATAGAAATTGGCCTGAGACAGCTAAAATTGGAAAAACGTTAGTTTCTAGCTCGCTTATTGATCGTGTTGCTAAACAAGTTAACCGACCATTATCAGAAGTGCCTGTTGGCTTTAAGTGGTTTGTTGATGGATTAGCTAACGCAAGTTATGCCTTTGGTGGTGAGGAAAGTGCAGGGGCATCATTTCTAGCGCTAGATGGCAGTACATGGACAACAGACAAGGATGGTTTTATTTTAGCCTTGTTGGCAGCTGAGATTCTAGCGGTGACGGGTAAAGACCCTTATCAATATTATCTTGAGTTAGCAAAAGAACTTGGTGAGCCTTGTTATGGTCGTGTAGAAGCCGTTGCTTCTTTTGAACAAAAACAAGTATTAACAGCACTTTCACGAGCCGATATAAGTATTGGTAGTTTAGCGGGTGAAACGATTGAGCAAATTTTATCTCATGCACCAGGTAATAATGCTGCTATTGGTGGTATTAAAGTGGTAACAGCAAATGGTTGGTTTGCAGCACGTCCGTCAGGCACAGAAGAGATTTATAAGATTTATGCAGAAAGCTTTATTGGTAAGGATCATTTAGCCTTGATTATTGCTGAAGCACAGGTAATGGTGAGTACAGCTTTTAAAAAAGCAGGTTTGTAATCGGCTTAAATTTATGTGATTTACTTGGTATAACTTAGCAATTCAAAGCTGCCTGTATAGAAGAACATGAGTAACATAAATAGAAACCAATTAAGGGCTGCACTTGCAGCCTTTTTTATTGATACTAATAAAAGTAAGTGTTTATTAACTTGCCAGTTTTAATGTTTGGTTTATATCTTTTACTTGGTTATGTACTTGTGTCGTTATATTTGTTGCCAATACTTTCGATTGGCCAACTTCTTTATTTACGTTAAACATCGCTTTTTCAAAGGCATTGTAGTGATCTCTTTGTAAGGTAATATGCGCTAGACTATCTTGCGCAATATTGGCAGATATTTTGGCTTGCTCGCTAACTTGCTCAGCATTATCTTTTAATAATAATGCGACTTGTCTTTGCTTTGTTGATGTTTGCTCTATGGCGAGCATAGTTTTTTCTATGGTGCTGCTATCTACTTGCAATTGTGTTAATTTTTCGTTTATTTGTAAAAGTGAATCTTGAGTTTTTCCTGCTAACTGCCTTACTTCTGTCGCAACAACTGAAAAACCACGGCCATGCTCACCTGCTCGTGCCGCTTCAATAGCTGCATTTAAAGCGAGTAAATTTGTTTGGTCAGCAATAGCGCCAATAACATCAACAATTGAACTAACACTGCTAACAGAATAGCCAAGTTGATTAATAGCATTATTACCCGATTTTGTCGCATTTGTCGTCTGCTCACTCGCCGTTAGTGCATGACCTACCTGAGTTTGGCTCACTAACATAGCTTTTTGTGTACTTTTGGCACTGTCAACAACTTGTTGAGAAAGTGAATTTACGATGTCAGTTTCTTGACCTAATGCTTGCATAATTATTTTTACATTATCCACTTCACTACTGGTTTTGGTTGAGGTTTGCTCTATGCTCACCGCTTGGTTTTGCATGGTATGAAGGGCATTCGAGACTAAATTCAATTGCTGGGCTTTTTGTTGATCTTCTTGTTCTAGCTGATTAACAAGTTGGTTAAAACTGTAGGCAATTTCACCTAGTTCAGTATTTTCGGCTATGTTACTGATATTATTAACTTGGCCTTGTTCTATCAATTGTAAAAAGCTGTCTCGTAATAAGCGTAAAGGTCGTAATATTATTCTATGCTGCAAGACATGGTTAATTAATAAGAATAAAACTAAAAATGATAATAAAACAATGACAATTACAGCGAGTCTATTACTCGTCTCTTCTTGTATTGCTATAATTATTTGTTCGTTGTCTATAATAACCTTTTCTAATAACATCACTTTATTTTGTAATAAAATTAAACCACTATTTTTTTGTTGGTAAATAGAAATCGTACGTTCAAGTTCGGCTTTGTAACGAGAAACTATGGTGCCTAATTCATTCAGGGCATCTACACTTAGGTCTTCTGCCTCCTCACTCTCATCAAAAGTAAGTTCATCTTCATCAGTATCGGAGAACACCATTAACTTTGGTAGTGTCGTAAACTTATTAGCAATAATTGCTACTTGTGTTAAAGAAAAGTCTATTGCTTGACTATCAATGTTCTTTTGCTGGAAAACTCTTTCGCGACTTAGTAATAGTTCGCCTAAAGCACTAGCAAAAGCACTAGTAATATTTAAGTAGCTTAATTTTTCTTGCGTTGAAATTAACTCACTATTGCTAGCATATTGAGATAACTGGAAATTAAGACTAAGCAGACTATTTTCAGCGTTTCGTAATAAAACTTGCGGATCACCACTTAATTTTCCAAGTGCTCTAAATTTTGTTTTTAATAAAAGTTGTAACTTTTCTGAGGATGCCAGTACTTGCTGTTGTAAGTTTTTTTGCTCAATTTTTTTAACTTGCGTCGTTATTTGCTTTAGCTGTGAATCTGCTTTTGTTAATAAAGCGGCATCTCCATGTTCAAGGTATTGGCTAATAGTGCGATTAAAATCAATTGACACTAAAGACTTTAATTCTTGATATGCCCATAAGTTTGCCTTGCTATTCGCGAGTGCATTTGCAATCCAGTACATTGTAAATAAAAAAGATACGGTGAAAATGATAATAGCTAGGCTAGATAGTTTGAAAAATATTGAGGCGCGCATCGAATAAGTCCCTTAAAAAACCAACAAAAAGTAGAAGGTAATTCTCAAGGTTTTTGATGGAACTTTTATTACACTTTTATTACTGATTTATGACAAGCCTTGAAGCGGTAGTGTAAAGAAAATTGCTCACTTCACCGTACTGCTTCAATAAATGATTCGCTCCCTTCCTTGAATGACAGTTGACGTAAAGGTAAGGTTTATCGTAATTATTATCCTAGCATAAATATTAATTAGCTATACTAAAAATAATACTAATTTAGCTAACCATATTCGCACCTTTCATGGCTTTATACGCTGTTAAGGTATTACATAAGAGAGCATTATGAGTACAGAACTTTATAATGATGGCCCGATAGTACATGAAGCAAGTTTTATCGACGGCCACAGTGTCGAAATTCCCGAGCTAAAAATACTGCATCAAGATGGCAGTATCTACCCTGAAGCCGACTTACCTGACATAGATAAAGAATTAGCTTTAAAAATTTATAATACCTTAGCTTTTCATCGAGTGTTGGATGAGCGTATGGTTGCTTCACAGCGCCAAGGTCGATTAAGTTTTTATATGACAGCGCTTGGTGAGGAAGCTGCCAGTATTGGTGGTGCAGCGGCATTGAAACCACAAGATATGATAATGACTCAATACCGCGAACAAGGGGTGCTGATGTTTCGAGGTTTCAGTCTTGAAAACTTTATGAATCAACTTTTTAGTAATGAAAAAGATTTAGGAAAAGGCAGACAGATGCCGATTCATTATGGTTCAAAAGAACTTAATTGTATGACCGTTTCATCAACACTTGCCACGCAAATCCCGCAAGCGACAGGTTATGCTTATGGTCAGAAGTTACAAGGTTTAGATGCTGTCACCTTATGTTATTTTGGTGAAGGTGCCGCTTCAGAAGGCGATTTTCATGCCGGTTTAAATATGGCAGCAGTGCAAGAGGCACCGGTTATTTTCTTTTGTCGTAATAACGGATATGCCATCTCTACTCCTTCATCTGAACAGTTTCGAGGTAATGGTATTGCTTCTCGTGGCGTAGGTTATGGCATCAAAACTCTTCGTGTTGATGGCAATGATATTCTGGCGGTGTTAAAAGCAACGCAACTTGCTAGGGCTTATGCAACAACAGAGTCTAAGCCTGTACTAATTGAAGCAATGTCTTATCGTTTAGGTGCGCACTCTACTTCAGATGATCCTTCGGGGTATCGCACAAAAGAGGAAGAGGAAAAGTGGCAAGAGAACGATCCAATTTTACGTATGAAAAATTGGCTGTTAAAACAAAATTGGTGGGATGAATCACAAGACAGTGAACTGTATGAACGTCTTCGAGAAGAGGTTCTCGCTGCTGTTAAAGTAGCAGAAAAAATTGGCAAGCCTCATATAGATACAATGATCAGCGATGTTTATGATGTACCACCACTGCAATTGCAAAAGCAATTGGATGCAGTTAAAGCACACGTTAATAAATATCCAGAAGCCTATCCATTTACCGCAGGGAAATTTTAACTATGGCACAAATGAATTTATTACACGCCATTAATAACGCCCTAGACATTGCGATGGCAGATAATGATCGTACTGTCTGTTTTGGTGAAGATGTTGGTCACTTTGGTGGTGTTTTTCGTGCTACCAGTGGTTTGCAAGATAAATACGGTAAAATACGTTGTTTCAATTCACCTTTAGTAGAGCAGGGTATCATTGGTTTTGCTAATGGTTTAGCAGCTCAAGGTAGCATTGCGATTGCTGAAATCCAATTTGCTGACTATATTTTCCCCGCTTTTGACCAAATCGTCAATGAAGCCGCTAAGTTTCGTTATCGTACAGGTAATGAATTTAATGTGGGTAAATTAACTATTCGTAGTCCTTATGGTGGTGGTATTGCTGGCGGTTTATATCATAGCCAATCACCCGAAGCTTACTTTGCCCATACGCCCGGTTTAAAAGTAGTGATCCCACGCAACCCTTATCAAGCTAAAGGTTTATTACTTGCCTCTATTCGTGATGATAACCCAGTGATATTTTTTGAACCTAAACGTTTATATCGTGCATCGGTAGGTGAAGTGCCTGAAGAAGATTATCAACTTCCTCTTAGTAAGGCTGAAGTAGTAAAAACGGGTAAAGATATTTCTTTACTCGCTTGGGGGGCACAAGTAGAAATAATTGAAAAAGCAGCAGAAATGGCTGAAAACGATGGGATTTCTTGTGAAATAATTGATCTTCGTACCATTTTACCTTGGGATGTTGAAACCATCGTTAATTCAGTAATGAAAACAGGGCGTTTACTTATCAGTCAAGAAGCACCATTAACGGCAGGTTTTGCAAGTGAAATAGCCGCAACGATACAAAAAGAATGTTTTTTAAATCTGGAGTCACCTATTGCACGAGTGTGTGGGCTAGATACGCCTTACCCGTTGGCACTAGAAAAAGAATATATTAGCGATCACTTAAAAGTGTATGAAGCCATTAAAGACAGTGTGAACTTTTAAGTATCGCCAGAGATAGGATTAGAATGTATGAGTATTGATTTTATATTACCTGATATTGGTGAAGGTATTGTTGAATGTGAACTGGTTGAATGGCTAGTTAAAAAAGGTGAAAGTATTGTTGAAGATCAGCCCATTGCTGATGTAATGACAGATAAAGCTTTAGTGCAAATCCCCGCGATGCATAACGGCGTCGTTGAAAAGCTTTATTACCAACAAGGTGATATTGCTAAAGTACACTCACCCCTTTTCTCTATGAAAATTACAGGTGAAAATAATACAGTTAAAGAAGTTGTAACGCAGTCATTAGTGGCAAACAATGAAGCTCAATCTATAACAGAACATAAAGCTGAGACTGATCAACAAACCCAAAAAGGAAGTGAATCGGCACAAGATTTACCTGCTACTGATAAGCAAGGTAAAGCTTTAGCTAGCCCAGCTGTTCGTCGCGTTGCAAGAGAAATGAATGTCGATCTTGTTGCGGTTTCTGGTAGTGGTAAAAAAGGTCGCGTATACAAAGATGATGTCGTTGCTTTTAGTCAGCAGGGGACTTCAGTCAACACCAATACGGTACAAACTACGTCTAACAACACAATGGGTGAAAAAAGAGTTGAGCCTATTCGTGGTATTAAAGCGGTTATGGCAAAAGCAATGCAAAATAGTGTTAGTACTATTCCGCATTTTACCTATTGTGAAGAAATTGATTTAACCGAACTTATTATTGTTCGTAAAGAATTAAAAGAAGTGTATGCCAAGCAAGATATTAAACTAACGATGATGCCATTTTTTATGAAAGCCATGTCATTAGCGTTAAAAGAATATCCTGTCGTGAATAGTCAGGTAAATGATGATTGCACGGAGTTGACCTATTTTAATGATCACAATATTGGTATGGCAGTTGACTCAAAAGTAGGCTTGTTAGTACCTAATATTAAACAAGTACAAACTAAGTCAATTTTAGCCTTAGCTAGCGATATTACTCGTTTAACCAATGATGCTCGTAGTGGCCGTGTTGCGGCAAGTGATTTAAAGGGCGGTACCATTACTATTTCGAATATTGGAGCTATTGGTGGTACGGTGGCAACGCCTATCATTAATAAACCAGAAGCCGCTATTGTTGCGTTAGGTAAATTACAAACTTTACCGCGCTTTAATGCTAACGGAGAAGTAGAAGCGAGAAGTATTATGCAAGTCAGTTGGTCAGGAGATCATCGTATTATTGATGGTGGAACTATTGCTCGTTTTTGTAACTTATGGAAGTCTTTCTTAGAAAAACCAACCAATATGTTAGTTCATATGAGTTAGTGATGATTTAATCATTGTGTCGTGTTTATTAATGCCAGACAATGACTACATAAGTTTTAGTGTATGACTAAAAACTAAAAAGCCCAATATTCATTGAATATTGGGCTTTTTTATCATGCTATTGTTTTGTTAAAGTGACTTTAACAAAACAACTTTAACCATGAGATTTACATGGCTAAAGTAAGGTTAACTATCTAAAAACCACACTGTTTACCTTGGTTTTTATCTTTTAACCAAGTATGTAATGGTGAAAAATAATCCAAAATTGCAGTCGCATCCATTTGCTCACTTCCGGTAACAACTTTGTATGCTTGTTGCCATGGTTGGCTAGAGCCCATTTCTAACATAGTATTTAATGCTTCACCGGCTTCTTTACTGTTATAAATTGAACAGCGATGAATAGGGTCTGTATTACCAGATATTTCACATAAAGCACGATGAAATTCAAATTGTTGAATATGGGCTAAGAAATAACGGCTGTAAGGTACGCCACCAGGTACATGATATTTAGCACCAGGGTCAAAGGCATCAGCATCACGGTCAATTGGAGCTGTAACACCTTGATATTTTTCACGTAATTCCCACCAAGCGGTATTGTAGTTTTCAGGCGTTACTTCACCAGAGTAAACTTTCCAACGCCATTGATCTACCATCAAACCGAATGGTATAAAGGCAACTTTATCAAGTGCTTGTTTCATTAATAAGCCAATATCTTTTGACTCGTCAGGAATAGAATCGATTAAACCAATTTCTTTTAAGTACTTAGGCGTAACAGAAAGGGCAATAGTATCGCCAATCGCTTCGTGGAAACCATCATTGGCGCTATTTTGGAAGTATACAGGTTGATCTTTATAAGCGCGCTGATAGAAGTTATGGCCTAACTCATGATGAATAACGTTAAATTCTTCGCCTGTTTTTTGAATACACATTTTAATACGTAAATCATCTTTAGCGTCTAAATCCCAAGCGCTGGCATGACAAATTACATCTCTATCTGCTGGCTTAGTGAATAATGAACGTGTATAAAAAGTTTCAGGTAAAGCATCAAAACCGAGTGAAGTAAAAAAGTTTTCAGCCCCTTTTACCATTTTGATTTCATCATAGTTATTTTTGGCTAATTGTTTAGTAACATCATAACCTGGATCAGCGTCTTCAGGGGCAACAACATCATAAATATTTCCCCAAGATTGCGCCCACATATTACCTAATAAGTGGGCTGGAATCGGTTTGTCTTGTGGTACTTTATCAGTGCCATACTTTTCGCCTAACTCACTACGAACATAACAATGTAAGTCATCGTATAAAGGCTTAACCTGTCCCCATAATCTGTCTAACTCTTTAGCGAAGTCATCAGCAGGCATGTCGTAATTTGAGCGCCACATGGCACCTAAGTCTTTATAACCTAAACCATTTGCGCCTTCATTCCCAAGCTCTGCTTGGCGAGTATATAAAGGTTTCATTTCAGGGCTAATTTCACGCCAACCAGACCATAACTCTAGTAGTTCGTCATAATCACGCGAGCTAGCCATTTTAGCAGTCATGTCGCCTAAGCTAAGTTTTTCTCCTGCTTTAGTGGTATAACTGCCTTTGCCATAAATGCTACCTAACTTAGCACCAATTTGGGCTAATTCGGCCGATTTAGCGGAATCTTGTGGTGCAGGCATAACTAAACTTTGTTTTAAGATATTTAGTTGACGGCGTTGTGTCGCATTGACATCAACACTATCAAATGTGGCTGCTTGCATAGCAAAACGCACACCAGCTTCCGTTGATTTCTGGTTCGCATCGGCAGAAAGAGCGGCGGTATCTTCAGTAATAAAGTTTGAATAGATCCACTCAGCACGAGCACCTTCGATTCCCAATGCCACCATTTCTTTAGCTGTTTTATCTAAAAAATTTTGTGCATCAATACTTGTTAATGGTGCGGTTAGCTTTTTCACTTCTTGGGCTTGCGTAGTGCTTGTTGTATTTTCTTGGTTGCAAGCAGTTAATGAAGCGGCAATAACTATGGCAATGCCTGTCAATTTGAATGTATTTTTAATCTGTTTCATTTTTATAATAATTTTTTATTAGACGATTCGGTGGTTGTAGTATATAAAATTTTTATGTTGATACAATGCTAAGCTCGAAATTAACCTAGGGCTCAAGTGTACCGAAAAAAATCCAAAAAAAAGCTCATCTAAAAAGATGAGCAAAAGTTACAACATGAAACAGGGAGTTTTACAATATTTACATTACTTCTAAAGCGCATATAAGGGATAAACTTTGAAAGTGAAACTATAATAAATGCTTGAGCTGTTTTTTACTGTATAGGTAGTGTAACAATGTGTAGTAGGGTGTTTTTTTGATTTTATCTTGCATAAAATTTTTGAAAAGTGCTTAGTCTGCTTAGATATTAGCGAAATGTTAGTTTAGGTATTTAGTTAATGAGTGCTCAAATTTCAAGCAAAAAAAAGACTCAGAGAGTGATTGACAGATCAGGTCGCTGAGTCAGGGAATAACAAGTATTCATATGGTATGAGCTTATTGGCTAATAAAAGTTCAATTTTTTATTTTCTATTTATCATTTTACAAAAATCTATAGCTCATTTTCTATAAAACTTGACCAATGTTAGTTAAATACGTTATTTTAACCTCAAGTTCAAACACTTGTTTAAACTAAGCGTTTGTAAAATATAACTGTCATTCAGTTTGTTTTATTGATGCTTTATTTCAGGAAAAAGTAGAAGAAGTATGACTACAAAAAATAAAATATTAGATGCCGCTGAGCAGCTTTTTGCCGATAAGGGCTTTAATGGCACATCGCTTAGAGAAATAACAGGGGCCGCAAGCGTTAATCTCGCAGCAGTCAACTATCATTTTGGCTCTAAAAAAGAGTTAATCAAAGCCGTTATGTCGCGCTATATGAACGAGCTATCACCTGCATTAGAATCAGCACTATTGCTGCTGTGTCAGGCTGAACGTAAACCAAATTTACATGAAGTCTTTTCTGCTTTTGTTGAGCCTTTATTAAGTTTATCTAACTTTAGGGAGAATGGTACTAGCAATTTTCTACAATTATTAGGGCGAGGTTATACTGATAGTCAAGGTTTTTTACGTTGGTTTTTAACCACCCAATACCCTAATGTTTTTTCTCACTTTACTCAGGCTGTTCATAAAGCTTACCCTGAACTCACTACAGAAGAGATGTTCTGGCGTTTGCATTTCACCATGGGAACCATCGTTTTTACCATGTCTTCAAGTGAAGCTTTGATTGATATTGCTCAAAATGACTTTGATAAACAGTTAACTATTGAAGCGGTAATAAATAAAGTTATCCCTTACGTTGCTGCTGGCGTTGCTGCTCCCATCCTTAAGTAAAGTTGCCGTTGTGTCGTTATAATTGTAAGTTATGAAGCGAAAGGTACGATGTGATGTACCTTATCGCTGTTATATGACTGTCTCTACGGCTTTTTAGCAATAATTAATCGATTTAGTAACACTAAAATAAAAGCTAGGCTGTAGGCTCCATACACAACAACCATCCATTGCGGCATACTGTAACCTAAAAATTGCCAACTTATTTCGCCACAATCTCCCGTTGCTTCGAATAAAAAAGGTATCCATTCATGCAGTGGTGCCCAGCTAGGAAAGTTAGGTATAAATTCACAACTAAAAAAGAGTGAACCACTATTGTTTTGCATTTCTACATGCTCAACGGCTAATAATGCTCCCCATATAGCACCTGTTCCCCATAACGCATAAGCAAGGATTCTTGTAAGCAATAACTTGTGACCGACAGTACCTATAAGGCCTGCTAGTATAATAGCGCCAATAGCAAGGCGTTGATAAATGCACATTATGCATGGCTTTAAATCTAAAGCGTATTGAAAAAACAAAGCAGAAAGCTCTAAACCTAAAGCTGATACAGCTAAGAGTAACCAAGCTTTATTGCTAGTCGTTAAATCACTAAGATATTTCATTAAATTTCCTTGGGCTATGGTAATTTTACTTTATTTTTCTTATAAAAAAAGCTTCTAAAATTAGAAGCTTTATTCTATCACGCTAAAAAAGCTTATTGCTTTTTTAGCTTTATTTTTAACGTATACGTTTAAATAAAATGTAACGAATTAATTTATTAATAGGTGTACATAAATACTAGCAGCGTAACCTAAAGAAATAACAGGGGTCCATTTTAAATGGCTGAAGAACGTATAATAACCACGTGCTTGACCCATTAAGGCAACACCTGCGGCCGAACCAATAGATAACAAACTACCACCAACACCAGCGGTTAGCGTAACAAGCAACCATTGAGTATGAGACATCTCAGGGTTCATGGTTAATACCGCGAACATAACCGGTATGTTATCAACAATGGCAGATAATATTCCCACTAAAATATTAGCATTAGTTGCACCAAGTTCGCCGTACATAAACTCAGACGCCATGCCTAGGTAACCAATGTAACCTAAACCACCGACAGCCAAAATTACCCCGTAGAAGAAAAATAAAGTATCCCATTCTGCTTTTGCAATTTTATCAAAGATATCAAAATCATCTTTTATTTGATGAGCTGTTGGTATATCCGACTTATCAATTTCATCATGACCAGATTTTCGAATGTAGTAACCAAAAAGCTTCAAATAAGCCAAACCTAACATCATGCCAAATACTGGTGGTAAGTGTAAGAAGTTATGGAAAGATACGGCGGTAACAATGGTTAAAATAAACAAGACAACAATAGCTAAGCCACCTTTTTTAATTGGTGTCATTTCGCCTGTTCCTGAACTTGGCATACCTTTAGGTATGAAGAACTGCATAATGAAAGCAGGAATAATAAAGTTAACCACTGAAGGTAGGAATAAAGCGAAGAACTCTTGAAATTGAACTATACCTTTTTGCCATACCATCAGGGTGGTTATATCACCAAATGGGCTGAAAGCACCACCGGCATTTGCACCGACTACAATATTGATACAACTCATTGCGATGAACTTAGGCTCATCTTTACCAACGGCTAATACTACAGCACACATGATCAGTGCCGTGGTTAAGTTATCTGCAATAGGAGAAATAAAGAAAGCTAAAATACCCGTTAACCAAAATAAAGCTTTATAGCTAAAACCTTTTTGTACTAGCCAGTCACGTAACGAGTTAAATACATCTCGCTCTAACATAGCGTTGATATAAGTCATCGCGACTAATAAGAAGAAAAATAATTCAGCATACTCAAGAAAATTATGTCGTATGGCGACTTCAGCAGCATGTGGCATACCTTGAGAGCCATAATAAGCGGCAATCAATATCCAAATAAGTCCGGCTGCAAGTAATACAGGTTTTGATTTTCTTAAATGTAATTGTTCCTCTAGGATAACCAAAGTATAAGCTAAAACGAAGATAGCAATTGCGGTATAGCCAATCCAGTGGCTTGTTAAATCAATTATTTGGTGCGTTGCATCAGAAGCAAATGCCATGCTTGGAAGGAGCACTGCTGATAACGCTAGTAAAATGAATGAAAGTGGTTTCATGTTATTCTCTAGTAGCTGTAGGTGAGTGGTTATAATTTTCAGCAGGATTTTAGCAAATTTTGAATAAAATGATACAATAAAGACCTTGAATAAAATAAAATTTATTGATTTCCATCATTGTTTATCTTTATAGTGACGATGTTTGAGGTAGTTGGTTTTACTTACTTGTCTAGCCTAGCCCTTGTGTAGATTAAAACTTCTGGTACAATCAGTTGCTAATTCTACTGCTATCGCATAGTTAAACTTAGGTAAGTATAGTCAATGGTTATAAAAGCTCAAAGTCCAGCAGGTTTTGCTGAACAATATATAGTTGAATCTATTTGGAACGGTGGTTTTCCACCAGGCTCTATTTTACCCGCTGAGCGTGAATTATCAGAGCTTATTGGTGTAACTCGTACGACACTTCGTGAAGTGTTGCAGCGTTTAGCTCGTGATGGCTGGTTAACTATTAAGCATGGTAAGCCAACCAAGGTAAATAATTTTTGGGAAACATCTAGTTTAAATATTCTTGAAACATTAGCACAGCTAGATCAAGATGGCATCCCAGATCTTGTTGATAACCTGTTGTCGGCACGTACCAATATTAGTGCGATTTATATTCGTGGTGCATTAAAAAATAACCCCGAAATGGCTATAGCATCATTGCAAGCCTATAGCGACATTGAAGATACCGGGGAGGCTTTTGCTCAATTTGACTATCAATTAAATAAAGACTTAGTTGTTGCTTCAGGTAATTCTATTTATTTATTAATTCTTAATGGCTTTAGAGGTTTGTACTCTCGTATCGGTAGTTTATATTTTGCTCATCCTAAAGGACGTGAAATATCTCGAGACTATTATCAAAACTTAATTGACCTTGCCAATAATCAACAATTTGACGAAGCTATATATGCTGTGCGTAAGTACGGTGTAGAGTCTGGTAAACTATGGGCAGAGCTAAAAACCGACGTATTAAAAGAGTTGTCAGAAGATTAAAAATTAAAAGTAATCCAATCTATCACTTAATCGATAGATAAAATAAAGACGGTACTTTCTCGTAAATTATTCGTCTTTATTTATTTTGGGGCACTGAGCAATAACTTCCTCTTCACCTGCTTTATTTTCTTGCACTATTTTTACTTCAAAATGCCATAAATAATGTAAGTGTTTTAATACTTCGTCTTTCGAGTTACCCAGTTCTATATCATTGTGTGGGGTGTACCTTAGCGTTAGCGCTCTATCACCATCAATATTGGCATCTATTATTTGAATATTGACCTCTAAATTACTTAGATTATACTGATTCGCTAGATTATGGCGTACTTTTTTATAACCTTGCTCATTGTGTATAGCGCCAATTTCAACATAGTTATTATCACTGTCATCGTGGATATGAAAAAGTTTAAAATCACGTATTAACTTAGGTGATAAATACTGACTGATAAAGCTTTCATCCTTAAAGTTTTCCATCGCAAAATGCACAGTGTCTAACCAGTCGCTACCCGCTATTTCAGGAAAATATTCTTTGTCTTCTTCGGTCGGATGCTCACAAATACGGCGAATGTCTATAAACATATTAAAACCAAGAGCATAAGGGTTTATGCCAGAGTAATATTTGCTGTTATATTCAGGTTGTGCAACAACGTTAGTATGGCTATGTAAAAACTCCAGCATAAATTTATCAGTCACTAAACCTTCATCATACAAGTGATTTAAAATAGTATAATGCCAAAAGCAGGCCCAGCCTTCATTCATAACCTGAGTTTGTTTTTGAGGATAAAAATATTGAGAAATTTTTCTGACTATTCTGACAATCTCTCTTTGCCAAGGTTGTAATAAAGGTGCATTTTTTTCAATAAAATAAAGGATGTTTTCTTGAGGTTCGCTTGGAAATTTATATTGATTTTCATTATCGACTACATTTTCTTTAGGTAAGGTACGCCATAATGAATTTACTTGTGATTGTAGGTACTCCTCTCGTTCAGTTTGTCTTTTAAGCTCTTCATCAAGTGATATTTTTTGTGGACGTTTGTATCGATCTACACCATGATTCATTAAGGCATGACAAGCATCAAGTGTCGCCTCTACCTCATCAATACCATATTTTAATTCGCAATCAGCAATATAGCTTTTTGCAAATAATAAATAGTCAATAATCGAGCTAGCATCTGTCCATGACTTAAACAAATAGTTACCTTTAAAAAAAGAATTGTGACCATAACAAGCATGAGCCATAACGAGCGCTTGCATAGGCATGGTGTTTTCTTCCATTAAATAAGAAATACAAGGGCTAGAATTAATGACTATCTCGTAAGCAAGACCCATTTGCCCGCGTTTATAATTTTGTTCTGTTTGAATAAATTTTTTACCAAAAGTCCAGTGGTTATAACCTATTGGCATACCGACACTAGCGTAGGCGTCCATCATCTGTTCTGCAGTAATTACTTCAATTTGGTTGGTATAAGTATCAAGGCGATAAAAATCTGCTACGCGAGAAATTTCATCTTGATATTGTCTGAGTAAATCAAAAGTCCAATCCGGACTATCGTCCAGAGCAATTCTTTTTTTACTGGCAACTTTGTTAATTTTTTTCTTGCTTGCTGTATTGGTTTTTATAGTCATATAACCACCTTTTATTGTGCTGGGCGTACATCCCTATGCCGCACTTTTATTGTTCTTCTTAAATAATTCTCTAAATACAGGGTATATATCAGCGACTGATTTAATATGCTGCATAGCAAAGTTAGGGTGTGATTGTGAAACCCTATGATAATGTTGCCACAAAGTTTGATGTGCTCTTTGTGTAATTTCTATATAACTAAAATAGCGACTTTTGGGTAAAATTTGCTTTTCTAAAAGTGATTTACACCTTGGAGAGTCATCAGCCCAATTGTCACCATCAGAAGCTTGCGCACCATAAATATTCCATTGACTGTCATTATAGCGCTCGGTTATTATCTCATTCATCAACTCCAAAGCGCTTGAAGCTATAGTGCCGCCAGTTTCTTGAGAATAAAAAAACTCATGTTCATCTACTTCTTTTGCTTGGGTATGATGACGAATATAAACCACATCAATATTTTTATAAGTTCGACTCAAAAATAAGTAGAGTAAAATATAAAAACGTTTGGCGGTTTCTTTGGTTGCTTGATCCATTGAACCAGAGACATCCATCAAGCAAAACATCACCGCTTTTGAAGTGGGTACTGCTTGTTTAGTGTAATTTCTAAAACGTAAATCAAAAGTATCAATAAAAGGTACTTTGGCAATCTTTCCTTTTAACTCCTTTATTTTTGTTCGCGTTTTACGTTCTTCTTGAATATGATCATGTTTATCGTTAGCTAAATCCTTTAGATTATTCTCTAATGTTTTGAGTTGTTTTCGTTTTGATGCAGTCATTGCGATTCGACGAGCAATAGAGCCTTGTAATGATTTTACGATATCAATATTAGAAGCGACACCTTCAGCGCAATAACCACTGCGTACCGTTTTATATTCAATAAGTTTATCTAGTTGATTTTTCTGCAAGTTAGGTAGCTCTAAATCTTCAAAGAGTAAGTTTAAATATTCTTCTTTTGATATAGAGAAACTAAATTCATCTTCTCCCTCACCACTATCACTTGCATCTCCTTCTCCAGCACCTTGACCTCTTTGTTGTGGAGGTTTGGGTATGCGATCGCCGGTAATAAATTGATCATTACCGGGATGAACTCTGTCTTTAATACCACCGCTACCTTGGTGAAAAATAGGCTCAGAAAGATCCTTTTTCGGTATGACAATACTTTCACCCGAATTAATATCTGTAACGCCACGTTGATTAATAGCACCTTCAACAGACTCTTTTATCTGATTCTTATAACGTCGTAAAAAACGTTGACGATTTACAGTACTTTTATTTTTACTGTTCAACCGTCTATCAATAAAGTTAGCCATAGTTCCTCCTTAATCTCTTTACCTGCATGCCTCTGCTAAGGCGTGGAATAATATTAATAAGAGATAATGCTTAAGAAGATTTCCTTACGCGTAAATACCATTCAGATAATAATCTAACTTGTTTTTGTGTATAACCTTTAGTCATCATGCGCTCAACAAAATCATCATGTTTTTGTTGATCATCTTTGGATGTTTTGGAATTAAAAGAAATAACGGGTAATAAGTCTTCAGTATTTGAAAACATTTTTTTCTCAATAACGGTGCGAAGTTTTTCATAACTCGTCCATAGTGGATTTTTACCGTCATTATTCGCTTTTGCTCGCAGAACAAAGTTAACTATCTCATTCCGGAAATCTTTTGGGTTACTAATACCAGCAGGTTTTTCTATTTTCTCTAATTCGTCATTCAATGATTGGCGATCAAATAGCTGTCCTGTTTCAACATCTCTGTATTCTTGATCTTGTATCCAAAAATCAGCATAAGTAACGTAACGATCAAAAATGTTTTGTCCGTATTCCGAATAAGACTCCAAATAGGCGGTTTGAATTTCTTTCCCAATAAACTCAACATAATGAGGTGTTAAATAACCTTTAATAAACTCTAAATAACGCTCAGTCAACTCTTTAGGTAATTGCTCTCGCTCTACTTGCTGCTCTAAAACATAAAATAAATGAACGGGATTTGCAGCGACCTCCATACTGTCAAAGTTAAAAACTCGTGATAATATTTTAAACGCAAAACGTGTCGATAAACCTGACATTCCTTCATCCATACCTGCATAATCTCGGTATTCTTGGTAGGACTTTGCTTTTGGGTCTGTGTCTTTTAATGTTTCACCATCATAGACACGCATCTTTGAATAAATACTCGAATTATCTGGATCTTGTAGGCGTGATAATACTGAAAATTGTGCAAGGATCTCCAAGGTGTCGGGAGCACATTGAGCCGTTTTTAATTCGCTATGTTCAAGTAGTTTTCTATAGATATTAACTTCTTCTGAAATGCGCATGCAATAAGGAACTTTAACGATATACACACGATCTAAAAAAGCCTCATTATTTTTATTGTTTCTAAACGTTTGCCACTCAGACTCATTGGAGTGAGCCAATAAAATACCATTAAAAGGTAAAGCAGAAAGTCCTTCTGTTGGATTGTAATTACCTTCTTGTGTTGCCGTTAATAATGGGTGTAGTACTTTAATAGGCGCTTTAAACATTTCAACAAATTCCATTAGGCCTTGGTTTGATCGGCATAAGGCACCAGAATAACTATAAGCATCGGCATCATTTTGGGCAAAATGCTCAAGTTGCCTAATATCAACTTTACCTACCAGAGCTGAAATATCTTGGTTGTTATCATCACCAGGCTCTGTTTTGGCAATCGCTATTTGATCAAGAATTGAAGGGTAGACTTTAACTACTTTAAATTTAGCTATATCCCCTTTAAATTCATGTAAACGTTTAGCAGCCCAAGGAGAAATAACGTTGTTCAAGTACCTAGCGGGTATGTTGTATTCTTCTTTTAATATTTTTCCATCAGAGTGAGCATCAAAAAGGCAAAAAGGGTGATCGTTAACGGGGCTACGTACGCCATTAGCACTCAATACATAAATGGGTTCTAGCTGCATTAGCGCTTTTAATTTTTCGGCTAATGATGATTTACCGCCACCAACAGGACCGAGTAAATACAAAATTTGTTTCTGTTCCTCTAATCCTTGTGAGGCGTGCTTTAAGTAGGAGACAATTTGTTCAATAGCCTCTTCCATCCCATAAAAATCGATAAAAGCAGGATAACGTTTAATGACTCGATTTGAAAAAATTCTACTAAGAGACGGATCGGTTGCGGTGTCAACCATTTCGGGCTCACCTATTGCCGTTAATAAACGCTCAGAAGCACTGGCATAAGCTAATTTATCGTCTTTGCAAAGAGTTAAAAAATCTTGCAAACTAAATTCTTCTTGCTGAGCTTGCTCATAACGTGATTGATAATGTTGAAAAATACTCATAACCGCCTCCAAGAAAGCACAATGTAATAGCCATCAAATTATTATTAAAACTTATTTCTATATCACTTCCATATTGTTTGTTTGAGCAACTAGCTCCGTATTTAAAATGGTCTATATAAATAAAAGAGCTGTAAAAAGTAAAACAAACAAATGTACTTGTCATCTTTAATGTTAGTTGCTTTAGCTTAATATGCTAGGAAAAAAAGGTAATTAAATTGTTACTTTTTTGAAAAAGCTAAATAAGATCAAATGGCTATTTTTATTAATAAGCACACTCCAGTTTGTGAAATTGATATTTATTTCCTAGACTATTTTTAAACATTCTAATTATTTGTATATGATTTTAATTAGAATAAAAAATATATAAGAGGGTAATAATCAACCAAAGTTTTAAAATATTATCGGTGCGCTATACAATTTATTAACACCTGTCGTTAGTGCCGTTGAATTTTGTGTTTATTTAGCTCGAATCTCAGTTGTTGAAATCTCTGCTACAGTTTAGTTCGTTTAGATAAGCTCACAGAAACTTTAAAAAATGCAGTAATAATGGGGAGGATTATTTAACAGTGTAATTAATACCAAAAAATAAAAGTGGAATAGGGCGGGAGTTTTTTGGTTTAATGTTTTTTTTAATAAATCATCAGGATTAATAAGGAGTTATCCTTGATACTGTTTTGCCAATAGTGGAGACCGAAAATAATATTTCATAACAATCGAATAACATAATAAATTAATGTATACGCTTTCAATTGTGAAAAAATAAAAATAAGATATAAAAAACGAGCTAATTTAGCTCGTTTTTATAATTTAACTATTGGTATGTTGCCAAGGTAATGTATTAAAAAATTACCCCGCGGGTTAAATTATGAAGAAAAATTAGCGCTGGCAAAATTCCAGTTGGCTAATGCCCAAAATGCTTCCATGTAGTTAGGACGCACATTGCGATAATCGATATAATAAGCATGTTCCCATAAATCAACAGTCAGTAATGGCGTTACACCTTCATCTGTTAGAGGGGTTGCTGCATTTGACGTATTTACGATAGCTAAGCTACCATCGGCATTTTTGACTAACCAAGTCCAACTTGAACCGAAATTATTAATAGCGCTATCGGTAAATTTGGCTTTAAACTCAGCAAAAGAGCCAAAGTTAGCGTTAATAGCATCAGCCAATGTACCTGAAGGCTCATCGCCACCAGTAGGGCTTAAGCTGTTCCAGTAAAAAGTATGATTCCAAATTTGAGCCGCATTATTAAAAATACCAGCAGAAGATGATTTAACTATTTCTTCTAATGATTTATCAGCAAATTCAGTACCTGCAATTAAACCGTTAAGTTTAACAACATAAGTATTATGATGTTTACCGTAATGAAACGATAAGGTTTCCGCAGAAATATGTGGTTCTAAAGCGTTTTCTTCAAAAGGTAACGCAGGTAGCTCAATAGCCATTTCACTCTCCAATTATGTTTATTATTTATTCAGGGACTTTATTAATCTATTTTCTTGAATTTTCATCTATAAAAAAGGTGTCTTCTAAAAAAAACTTGAGTAAAATACTCGGGTATTATTATATAAGGGGCAATAAGCTCACTTCAAGTGAAAGTTATAATTTAATTATGTAAATAAATGAGTAAATTAATACCATTAAATAATAGTAGTTATTTGTTAAATGGTATTGAAATTTAATTTTTTAATACCATATTTACCATTAATTAAAATAATCTAATACCCTAAGCATTAGTTAATAGAGGTTACTATGGACACAATTGAACGCATTAAACAACAAATTAGTGAAAATTCAGTATTGTTATATATGAAAGGTTCGCCTAAATTACCGAATTGTGGTTTTTCATCACAAGCATCACAAGCGCTAATTTCGTGTGAAGAAAAATTTGCTTATGTTGATATTTTACTAAATCCAGATATTCGCGCTGAATTACCTAAGTATGCTGATTGGCCAACTTTCCCTCAGTTATGGGTTGACGGAGAGTTAGTCGGCGGTTGTGACATCATCATGGAAATGTTTCAACAAGGTGAATTACAAAGCTTAGTTAAAGAAGCTGCAAAAAAAGCAGCAGAAAAACCAGCAGAATAATTGATGTTTTATCTTTGCCATGATGTTTATTATGGCAATACAGTAAATAAGTTAATTACCATTTAAATAAATTTTTATAAACGAAAAAAAACGGAGTATACAATGAGTGTATTAGTTGGTCGTCCAGCACCAGATTTTACTGCAGCAGCAGTTTTAGGTAGTGGTGAAATTGTTGATAGCTTTAACTTAAGTGAAGCAATTAAAGGTAAAAAAGCAGTTGTGTTTTTCTACCCATTAGATTTTACTTTTGTTTGTCCTTCAGAATTATTAGCTTTTGATCACCGTATGGAAGAATTCAAAAGCCGTGGTGTTGAAGTCATTGGTGTTTCAATTGATTCACAATTTTCACATAACGCATGGCGTAATACGCCAGTAAACGATGGTGGTATTGGTCCAGTTCAATACACTTTAGTTGCTGACGTTAAGCACGAAATTTGTAAAGCATACGATGTTGAACATCCTGAAGCGGGTGTTGCTTTTCGTGGTTCATTCTTAATTGATGAGGAAGGCAATGTTCGTCATCAAGTTATCAATGACTTACCATTAGGCCGTGACGTCGATGAAATGATTCGTATGGTTGATGCGTTACAATTTCACCAAGACCACGGTGAAGTATGTCCTGCAGGTTGGAATAAAGGCGATAAAGGCATGACAGCTTCTCCAGAAGGTGTTGCTTCTTACCTTACTGATAATGCTGATAAGCTTTAATAGCTAACAATATCAGGCATAAAAAAACCGCGAAAGCGGTTTTTTTGTTTCTAGCAGTTAGTATTTTAAATACAGTAATTCAAAATGTACTACTGAGTAGTTTCTGTGGGCTCTGCCAGTAGCGGCCATCCCCCCAAGTCATGCCATCTATTAACTATATGGCAAAAAAGCTCGGCAGTTTTCTCTGTGTCGTACAAAGCGCTATGTGCTTCATTGTTATTAAAATCAATGTTGGCAGCAGCGCAGGCTTTGGCTAATACCGTTTGGCCTAATGCTAGACCCGCAAGCGTCGTGGTATCAAAACTTACAAAGGCATGAAAAGGGCTACGTTTTATATTACAACGTGCTGTCGCAGCATTTAAAAAACCTAAATCAAAAGCGGCATTGTGAGCGACAATAATTGCGCGTTGACAGCCAGCCAACTTCATTTTTTTTCTCACAACTTTAAATAACTCTTTTAAAGCAACATCTTCGTCAACAGCACCGCGTAATGGGTTAGTTGGATCAATACCAGTAAATTCTAATGCTTTAGGCTCTAGGTTGGCACCTTCAAAAGGATTAATATTAAACTGTATGGTTTCATCGATAGAAAAATGTCCTGTCGTTTCATCCAAGTTTAAGACCGAAGCCGCTAGCTCTAATAAGCCATCCGTTTGCGCATTAAACCCACCTGTTTCAACGTCAATAACAACGGGGAAGTAACCCCTAAAGCGACTTGCAAAAGCGGTTTTGTTTTTATCCTCAGCTGACTTGTCTTTAATAGAGTGAGTTTGCTGGTTATGGTTATTCTGGTTACTTGATTCAGGCATTGGTTAACTAAACGGTAATGAGATAATAAATGTGATGACGATTATCGCAGAAAAAGGAATAAATAACGAGAGCGGTAGTGCCTGCTAGTCGATAAGTTGAGGTATTAATTATAGGGAATAATGCATAAGGGGGTAAATTATAGGCGAAATACTATTGATAAACTGCTAAAGTTATCTTGATTTAAGGCGATACCCTTATATATCTATTATACTTCGCTTAGTTAAATGAAATGACCACGTTCTATTATTTTTTAAATTGACGTCTCATTACAATGTAAGTGAGTGGCAAAAGTGCATTGCATTATGAAAAAACTACCTACATCAATAAGTTATTTTTTATCTGCTTTTATTGTCTTTTTGACATTAAGTGAAGCACAGGCGGGTATTCGCCAGTACAGTGCAGATATTAATAATTCAAAATGGCAGCTGTCAAACGACTCTCGTTTGCAGTGCACCTTATCACATCAAATTCCTCATTACGGTGAAGCACGCTTTTACGCCAAGGCAGACCGTAAATTAAATATGGAATTTGAGTTAGATATGATGTTATTGCCTGACAGTTATTCGTTAGCCGAAGTGCGCAGTATTGCACCTCAATGGCAACCTGGTGTTGGTTCACGCACGTTAGCCAATATGAAACTATATAAACAATTCAATCCAAGCTTACCCAAGAAAGTTGCATGGACTATGTTAAGCGAGTTAGAACAAGGCATGAGTCCAACGTTTTATTATAACGATTGGTATAGCGAGCAAGATAAAATATCTGTTGGGCTATCAACGGCTCGCTTTAAGAAAGCCTATCAAAATTTTGTCGGTTGTATCGCTAATTTGTTGAATTATAGCTTCGATGATATTGCTTATACTGTGCTTAATTATCAATCCAATAGTGATCAATTCACTAAAGCATCGCAAAAACGCATTAATATGATTCGTGAGTATCTTAGTTTGGATGCTGATTTAGAGCTCGTACTTATCGATGCTTATTCTGATAGTTACGGTGGACGCTCACAAAACAAAAGTTTATCTCAACGTCGTGCGAATAAAGTTCGAGATTATTTTGTTAAAAACGGTATTGAAGCTAACCGTATTGAAGCGTCAGGTTATGGTGAAAAACGACATGTTTCATCTAACGCCACTACCTTAGGTCGTGGTAAAAACAGAAGAGTTGTCATTCAAATGCAAAAACCATAACAGATGCGCAACTTGTTTTGGGAAAAACCAACTTATCCATTTAAAGCACTTACTGATCTCTTCAGGAAAGTGCTTTGTTAATTTAGTGAAACAATAGCCTTACTTAAATAAGTATATCCTTAAATTGTATAAAATAGCCTAAGTGTAAATAATACTTGCTAGCTGGCACCATCGAGTGATAAATATTCTTGATGAAATTCTTGTGTAAGCTTGTAAATACACTGTATTCTACAGACCTATTTTTTGGTATATACCAAGTTTGCAAATTAAGGTTCAAAGGTAATGAAAATTTTTTCAACACTTTGTTTATTATTCAGCTCGTTGGCAGTTGTAATAACACCACAGTCATTGGCACAAAGTCATACATCGCATGCGTCACATACGCAATCACATGGATTAACGGATGCTTATACCTACGCTAATTACGATCAAGTACAAGCAACACATGTATACCTTGATTTGAATGTTGATTTTGATAAAAAATCATTATCAGGTTTTGCCGAGCTTTCCTTAAACTGGTCAAGTGATAATGCGGTACCTGTTATTTTAGATACGCGAGATTTAATTATTCACCGTATTATGGCTAAAAATAGTCAAGGCAACTGGTTAAAAGTTAATTACACCTTAGCCACACGTGATGATGTTTTAGGTAGCAAGTTAACTATTAATACTAAGTTTAAAGCGAAAAAAATTCGTGTGTATTATAACTCAACTGAAAAGGCTTCAGGGTTACAGTGGTTATCCGCTGAGCAAACGGCAGGTAAAGATAAGCCATTTTTATTTAGTCAGAACCAAGCCATTCACGCGCGATCTTGGATCCCTATTCAAGATACCCCAAGTGTTCGAGTAACTTATACTGCACGTATTACTACCGATAAAGACTTGCTTGCTGTAATGAGTGCGAATAATGAGCCAAACACACCGCGTGATGGCGATTACTTTTTTTCAATGCCTCAAGCTATTCCACCTTATTTGATTGCAATTGGTGTAGGTGATTTACACTTTAAAGCGATGAGTCATCAAACGGGGATTTATGCTGAATCTTATATTTTAGATGCTGCAGTTGCTGAATTTGATGATACGCAAGCGATGATCGATAAAGCAGAAGAGATGTATGGTAAATATCGTTGGGGTCGCTACGACTTATTGATGTTACCGCCAAGTTTTCCTTTTGGTGGCATGGAAAATCCACGTCTTTCATTTATCACACCTACCGTTGTCGCAGGTGACAAAAGTTTGGTTAACTTAATTGCTCATGAACTTGCTCATTCTTGGTCTGGTAATTTAGTGACTAACGAAAGCTGGCGTGACTTATGGTTAAACGAAGGTTTTACCAGTTACGTTGAAAACCGGATTATGGAAGCGGTATTTGGTAAAGAACGTGCGGTAATGGAACAGGCACTAGGTGCACAAGATTTAAACTTTGAAATTGCAGAGCTAGCACCGAATGATACCCAGCTATATATCGATTTACAGGGCAGAGATCCTGATGATGCATTCTCAGGTGTACCTTATGTTAAAGGTCAGTTGTTCTTAATGTACCTAGAAGGTAAGTTTGGCCGCGAGCGTTTTGATGCGTTTGTACTTGAATATTTTGATAGCCATGCATTTGAAAGTTTAGGTACAGAAAACTTTGTTAAATACTTAAAAGCAAACTTAACCGACAAATATCCTAATATTGTTAGTAATGAAGAAATTAACGAATGGATATATGCGCAAGGTTTACCAAGTTATGTGCCAAAGCCTACCTCAAATGCATTTACCAAAATTGATGGCCTAATTAGTCAATTAGATGCAGATGAAATTAACTTGGCTCAGCTGCCAACGGCTGAATGGACATTGCATGAATGGTTACACTTCATTAATAACTTACCGTTAGATGTTAGCCATGAACGTATGGTAAGTTTGGACGCTGCTTATAATTTAACTGCAAGTAACAACGCTGAAATTGCACATGCTTGGTACTTACTATCAATTCGTGCCGGTTATACTGAAGTCTATCCAGCGCTAGCAAAGTATTTAAAAGCTATCGGTCGTCGTAAGTTAATCGTACCTTTATATAATGAGTTAGCGAAAGACCCAACGAGTAAAGCATGGGCGATGGACGTTTATCAGCAAGCTCGCCCTGGTTACCATGGTTTAGCACAAGGAACTATTGATGGTGTTATGAATAAGTAGTTAACTAACATCTAGACTAAACGAACTATTATTAAGCTGATATAAATTAAGCTAGATAAAGTAAGCGATAAAAAAGGACTCTTACGAGTCCTTTTTTACTTCAGTCAATTGCTCGATTAGTAGATAGTAAGTGAGTAAATCAGAATGACTAAAGGGCTACTTATAAATATTAACACAATTCCTACCATGCTCTTTCGAGTCATACATAGCACTGTCAGCGTCAGCTAATAAACTACTCAAGTCATAATTTGACACCGCAATATCACTAACGCCAAAGCTTGCTGTAATCGGGTGTTCTACGCCTAAAGATAGGTGGTCAATTCCCGCTATTCTTTCACGACATTTGTTGGCAATATCTTCAGCGATGATCATGCCGCAACCGGGTAGGATAAATGCAAATTCTTCACCACCTAAACGGCCAAATACATCATTTTGCCTGCCAGTACTTTGACAAACACGAGCAACTCTTTTCAATACTTTATCACCAGTAGCGTGTCCATATTGATCGTTGATTTTTTTGAAATAATCTAAATCCAATATGACGCATGTTAACGGTTGTTCATGCTTTTTACACTGCTTTACTGCTTCTTTTGATAGATGTATAAAATGACGACGGCTATTCACTTTAGTTAAACCGTCGAATTCAGTTAATAACTTTAATCGCTGCTGAGTTAACCAAGAACGATAAGACCACAAGGCGAATGCGGCCAAAAAGCTTAATAACAGCATAATCAATAACAAAGTATTTTCTTCTTGCTGTTTAGATAATTCATGTTGAGTATTAAGCAACTTATTCTGTTGACTTAACTGTTCAATTTCTTTTTTATTGGCAAAATTATTATGCTTAGCCAGTTGAAAAGCTAAGTGTTTCGCTTGGGTTTCATCCAATACGTTTTGCTTTGCTTGACTATATTTCTTATGATATTCAAGGGCCGCTGAATAATCTTGTGCTTGTTCTGCTAATTGAAAAAGTAATTGGTAGGTGGTAACCGTTTGTTTGGTTTGTGCTAATAATTGACTATTTTTTTTAGCTAACAAAGCATACTTCTTGGTATTAACAATGTCTTTATTTAACCAATAAGCTTGTGCCAATAAATTATAAGTCGCAGTAATTAATATAGGATAATTTGTCTCCAATATATCTTTAATATACGGCTGTAGTGTTGTTAGTACACGCTTAAATTGCTGGTTATCAAGATAAAGCTCTGCTTGGTAAGTGCGAATAATATTACTTGATAATGCTTCATTGGCTAATTCACAAAGGTTTATTCCCTCAGGAATATCTTTAGCGAGTTGTTGTTTTAATTCGTTTTGTTGAAAAGGGTTACCGTTTTTCTCTAAAGCCAAACGTAATTTTGCTAATGAAGAAAATTGCTTTAGCAAACATTTATTTCTATCAGTTGTTAGAGCAGCACTGCGACCTTTCTTTATATAGTTAATAGCCTGTTGATATTGTCCAATCTGGTTATAAAAAATAATAGTATTTATTCGACTAACTTGTAGATGATTTGTATCATCAATTTGAGGACTAAGATTGATTATTTTAGTTAAATGATGAAGTCCTGCTTGCCAGTTTTGATTCGCAGCGTAAATATTAAGCAAAGTATAATGAGAGCGAAACTTAAGGGCTTTTTGTTTACTTGAGTCGATTAGTTTATTTAATAGCTCTATTGCTGCATTATAATTAGCTTGAAAAGCATATTGGTAGGCTTGCAAATAAAGCAAATGCTCTTGTTGTTTGATAGATAGATCCTTACCGGAACTGGCAAGGTGTTTGATTATCCCAGTCGATAACTGGTTTTTACTACTGCGTTTTTTATCAGCTATTTGTAATAATTCGTCGGTGTTTTTATTTAAGAAGTCATCAGTTAGCTGTGTTGTGTTATTCGCTAATACGCCAGTGCTCGTAAACAAAAGAGCACTAATAAACACTAACAATAATTTAGTCGACAGGCTTAATAAAATATTTTGCATTAATGAATTCATTGGGTTGTTAATTAACCATTTCCGAGGCCGTATAACTCATCTTGAGTGAGTAGGGGAAATTTTCGCGGTGAATTACCTTAGTACAGTATTCACCACGACAATTATTGTTAATTTAAAACTAAACTAGCCAAAAGAACGTATGTTTTCTTCTGACTGCTCAGGTTGTTGTTCTTCTTGTTCATCATCATCTTCATCAGGTGTAGAGATGGATACTGAGGTAATTAACTGATCTAATGATAATGTTTCAGCAAGTTTTTGGCTATTGTTAGCAATGATTAAGGCTTTTTGTTGATCACTAATCTCTGCTTGCTCAATGATTTCTTGTAAAGTTACTTCATCTTTCAAGTTGGCATCAGTAGCCATTTTTTCTAATAAAGCAAGGGTTTTTCGAGTTGATTTTTCTAACGATTTTGACATAGTTAACATAAAGTACTCTCCAATTATTTGGTTGTTTTTATTAGTTTTTCATTTAGATTGTTGCTTATATCTAAAAGGAAGTCTAGCTATATACCCGTTACCATTCAAAGTGCGTGATTTCAGTGGGAGGTAAAAGTTCTTTAGGCAAGGCATTCATTTTAAACAATGGTTACTCCCTTGTTCAAATGAATAACGCCGCGTAAATCGCTTTTAACCCCATCGAAGAAGCGCTTGAACAACATCACTTCATCGTTGCTGTGATTTATAATGGCGCTACATGGACGTAGCTTATTAGAGAATGCAGGAGCTTATTCTCCTGAGTAACCATTATTTCATCACAGCGCCTTGAATTGAAATTGATCAAGCACTCTGAAACAAGCATCTTGAATGGCAACGGGTATATATTGGTGAAACATTCTTACGGAAAGTTATTCATCAGTTTATCGCTATGGTTATTAATTAGTCATTTTTAACCGCTAATTTTTTACTGTAATTTCATACTGTAAAGCATGATTTTTCCACTGATTGAGGCTGATTGTTTCAAGGCAGGTATGTTTGTTGTTAAAATTGTCTTTGGGGCTTTTAGATAACACTTCATCTGCAGAGTTTTGATGATAACTAAAGCCTACTTTTCGGGTGATGCGTTTTGTCGCAAGATTACGTCTATCAAAACGCGCATTAACATGTGGCAGGTGTAACTGGCTAAAAGCGTAACTTAACATGGCGCCTAAACCTTCTTCTGCGAGTAGTTTCCCATTGGCTTGGCGAAGTAACAAAATGCCAACCTCAGTTATCTTGAGCTCTTTATTTCCTGCTTTATTATAAAGTAAAACTAAACCAATAGCAGGGGGGGCAAGGTGTTCTGTCTCTGTTTTGCTAATGTCACTAATGTGAATTGTTTTATTTACAATAGCCCAGGTACTGAAACCAGAGCTACTGTCGGTATTTTTCTTAACGAAAGATTTGAAAGTCTTTATTGCTTTTTCTTGGCTATACGCTGGCTCAATAAAGCGCATGGTTTTTTCATCGGTGTAAAGCGCACAAAACATGGCTTGGTCTTGTGCGGCGAGTGGCCGCATTTGTAAGTTTTTACTGGTAAAAACCTTCATATTACCAACAGACGGACGTATATTTAAAGCGCATAAGGTTTATTTTGTTGTTTTTTCAACAATAACATCAACTTGATGTTTACCATCTTGTTCAGAAATAACCACACGTTGTATTAAATCATCTGCTTGATAGAGCAAGGTTAAGCGACCATGCTTTCTCTCTTGTGATATAGAGTTACCAAAGCTGACTTGATAAAAGTCAATGATCTCTTGCTCGGACGCTTGAACATAATAGTTAGCAATAGCCGGTAGATCATCATCAATATTGGCAAAGATAATGGCACCATCAAACAATGGAATATAGTTATTCACTTTATTTTCCGCGATAGGCATTGCATCATTTAGTGTCGCAGGCAGAATGTTTTTAGTTTCGGCTTCAACAACCGTTTCTATTTCGATGTTGTCATTTTTTATTTTTTCTTTAGCATTGCTCTCCTGTGCTGTGGGCTCTGCTAGAGCGGGAGCATCGTCTTTATCTGTCGTTTCAATGACGGCTACGGACTGAGGTGTTTGAATCACTGGCGCTTCAGGTTTGTCTTTAACATTGCTCACCTGTGCTGCAGGCTCTGCTAAAGCGGGAGCATCGTCTTTATCTGTCGTTTCAGTGACGGCTAGCGGCTGAGGTGTTTGAATCACTGGCGCTTCAGATTTTTCTTTAACATTGCTCACCTGTGCTGCAGGCTCTGCTAGTGTGGGGGTATCGACTTTAGCTGTCGTTTCAGTGATGGCTAGCGGCTGAGGTGTTTGAATCACTGGCGCTCCAGGTTCTTCTTTAACACTGCTCACCTGTGCTTTAGGCTCTGCTAAAGTGGGAATATCAACTTTATCTGTCGTTTCAATGACGGTTATCGGCTGAGGTGTTTGAATCACTGGCGAGGAAGGTTTTTCATTATTTACGTTAGCTGTTTCTGTGGCCGAAAGCGTAGCACTCGTAGTTACAGACAGCATCATTGCTGTTATTAAGTATTTAACATCATGTTTTGATTTCATTTAAGCTACTTCCTGCCTATTCGTTGAATATAATACAAATATATATGATTTATTATGTTAGTGCGATAAAAACGCAATAATTGTTTGTTAGCGCAACAAATAGTTGAAAAAGCATCTAATAATTGTTTAATTAAAAATTTGTATGTTCGAGTGACTTAATTCATTAAAGGTTCTTAATTATTAACTAAACTCTTTTTGGTAATGATCAACCCAAATAGCACTTGCACCACAAATTGCCACAGGCATCACAATTAAATTAACAATAGGGATCATGGAAAATATAGCTACGGTAATGCCAAAACTATAACTTAAACCTTGTTGCTGTTTTAATGCTTCTTTCATCACATTAAAAGGCACCTTGTGATTATCAAAAGGGTAGTCTTTATATTGCACTGCCATCATCCACGCAATAAATAAAAACCAAATAACTTGACCAATAACAGGCAAAAACCACATCAGGATAAAAAAGCCAATCGCGCGTGGTAAATAATAACGCAGCTTTTGCCATTCTCTACTCAAGGTTCTTGGGATATCTTTTATGATATCTAGATTACTGCCTTGTGGGGCTGTTTGTCCTGACAGCATTGCTTCGATTTTTTCTGATAACAAACCGTTAAAAGGTGCTGCTAACCAATTCGCTAATGTGCTAAATAGAAATGAGAAAACGACGAGTACGGTCAGAACAGCTAATGGCCATATAACTACACTTAACCAATCAAGCCAGCTGGGTAACCATGCCATTAAGCTAGGGATGTAATGTTCTAGTTGTAAATACATGAAATAGAAAGCAATACTAAAAAGAATGATGTTAATACTAAGTGGAATAAAAACAAAGCGGCGAATGCCTTTTTGCTTGATAAGTTCAAAGCCCTTAAAGAAATATCCTGCACCACTTAATGCTAAGGGTTCTTTTCTTGATAAATATGCTGAATGTTGTTTTTTTTCCATGATTTAACGATAAGTTACATTGTTGACCAAATATAGAGGAGAGTATAATTATACCGTTAACAGATTAACAGCACTAACTTATTACAAATTCCCAATGATTCTGGTAAAGTTAGCTGTCAAAGTATTAGGTATTTCCTAGTAAACAATATAAGAATAAAATTTACTAAAGTGGGTAAACAGGCTTAGCAATGGAAGATAACTTCAGAAACGTATTAATTATCCTTAGTGGTATTGTCATTGGGGCTATATTTATTCATGGTTTATGGACCATCAGAAAACAGAAAAACCCTTATAAATTGAAAGCAAGTAAGGATAAAGTTGAGCCTTTAACACGTAGTTTTGACGGTAAAGGTTTTGATCAAGATGGCGTGAGTCAGGTTGTTGTTAAAAAACAATCGCTACAGCAAGACGACCCAGAGACAAAAAATATTGATGAGCCTTCGCAACCTCAAGCCACTGAAAATAAAATATCGGTCGAACCCAAATTAGATGATGTTTCTGCGAGCCATTTTGATACAAAAATAAGTGATGATTTAAATAGCAGCTTAAATAGTAATTTAAATGAGATGTTAAACACTGACATAGGTCATGATCTCTCTCCTGAATCAAAACCTGATCTAAATGAAAATTTAGATGCAGGCCAAGGTGAAGACTGGCTTGATAACAGCGTACCTAAAAACTTCAGTAAAGATGAGTTAGGTGATGACTTGACTCCCGCTGTAGAGCAAAAAAAAACCGAACCTGTATATAAACAACCTGTCATCAATGCAAAACCGGCAATAAGTCCTAGTAGGCAAAATATTAGGCCATCTATTGGAAAGTCATTAAGTAAAGCTGAGTTAAAACGAAATCAAATGGAAATTAACTTTGGTGACACGAAAAGTAAAAATGACGCAATGCCAAATATTACTATTGATGGCAATACTGAGGATACTATTGGTGATTCGATTGGTGATTCGATAAAAGAAACAAAGTCGACTCAGGAACTTCAAGCGCCACAAGAATCGCCAACTAACATTAACGAAAAGTCAAAACTTGAACCACAGGTTATTATCCTTTCAGTCGTAATGCCTGCTAATCAGCAAATGTTAGGGGCGGCATTGTTACCTAGTTTACTTACTTTGGGCTTGAAGTATGGTGAAATGAATATATTTCATCGCCACCAAGATAATGCCGGTAATGGTGAAGTAACCTTTAGTGTAGCTAATATGATGAAGCCTGGCTCATTTGATCTTGATACGATGGAAACATTTGCCACCCAAGGTATTAGTTTATTTATGATGCTACCTAATGCGGGGGATTCATTTTCCGTATACGAGCAAATGTTAAGCGCAGCCAAACAATTAGCTCAAGAGTTTAACGGCCAATTACTTGATGATAAACGTAATGTGATGACCCAACAAACTGAGCAGCATTATGTTAGTCAAATACGTGAGTTTGACCGAAGAAGTCGCATTGCTTTAGTGGAATAATGTGCCAAGCAGTATTTTTCACCCTATATTTTGTTGAATCCTTGATTTTTTATCAGGGATTTTCTTTTTTAGCTTACCAATCGAAATACCCTTTATGTCAACGAATCAAGCACAAATTAAACAGCTAAATCAATTAATAGACAGCATCACACTTTATAATCACCAATATTACGTCTTAGATGAACCCAGTGTTCCTGATTCGGAGTACGACCGATTAATGCAAGCACTTATTGCGCTTGAACTACAGTATCCAGAGCTGAAATCTATTGACTCGCCAAGTCAAAAGGTTGGCGGTGCACCGTTAAAGTCGTTCAGCCAAGTAACACATCAACTACCCATGTTATCGCTTGATAACGTATTTTCTCTTGAAGACTTTCACGCTTTTGTTAAACGTATAAAAGATAGATTAAAAATAACGAGTAGTTTAGTTTTTTGTGCAGAGCCAAAACTTGATGGTTTAGCGGTGAGTTTACGCTATGAAAAAGGGGTGTTTGTCCAAGCCGCCACACGAGGTGATGGTATGGTGGGTGAAAATATTACCACCAATATACGCACGATAAAATCCATTCCGTTAAAGTTACAAGGTCAGTTAGGTAAAGACTTTCCCGAAGTGCTTGAAGTACGCGGTGAAGTATTTATGCCTAAAGTCAGTTTTGACGCCTTAAATACACAGGCTAAAAAACGTGGTGAAAAAAGTTTTGCTAACCCACGTAATGCAGCCGCAGGTAGCCTACGTCAACTAGATTCAAAGGTAACTGCTAAACGTAACTTAGCTTTTTACGCCTATAGTTTAGGTTTTGTAGGGAAACTTGCTGAGAACTCGCAAGCAACTCAAGTAAATGAACAATTAGCTGAACAAGCTGAGTTAACAGCACGATTTTTTGCTAACTCTCATTATCAACGCTTATGTCAAATTAAGGCACTTGGTTTACCTATGTGCCCTGAGGTGCGTTTGTTAAAAAGTGAACAAGACTGCGATCAATTTTATCAAGATATTCTTAACAAACGATCCTCATTAAGTTACGAAATAGATGGCACGGTATTAAAAGTTGATGAGATAACACAGCAAGCTAAATTAGGTTTTGTTGCGCGCGCACCTCGTTGGGCTATTGCTTTTAAATTTCCTGCGCAAGAAGAATTAACCCAGGTTGAAGCGGTCGAATTTCAAGTAGGCCGAACGGGGGCTATAACGCCTGTTGCGCGGTTAACGCCTATTTTTGTTGGTGGTGTTACTGTGTCCAATGCCACTTTGCATAACCAGGATGAAATCAATCGCTTAGGGCTTAAAGTCAAAGATACTGTGGTTATTCGAAGAGCAGGGGACGTGATTCCTCAAATAGTTAGTGTAGTACTGGCCAAGCGCCCGGAAAATGCTTGTGATATTACTTTTCCTGCAACGTGTCCAGTGTGTGACTCTACAGTAATGAAGCTTGAAGGAGAGGCTGTATTACGCTGCACCGCGGGGCTGTTTTGCCAAGCGCAACGCAAAGAGGCGATCAAACACTTCTCTTCACGTAAAGCTCATGATGTTGATGGTTTAGGTGATAAATTAGTTGAGCAATTGGTTGATGAAAACTTAATTAGTACCCCAGCCGATTTATTTAGCCTAACGGAAATTCAAGTAAGTACCATGGATCGTATGGGCCAAAAGTCGGCTAAAAATTTAATTAACGCGTTAGAAAAAGCAAAAGAGACCAGTTTAGCTAAATTCATTTATGCCTTAGGTATTCGTGAGGTAGGCGAGGCAACTGCTGCTAATTTAGCAAACCATTTTTGTACTTTAACCGCCATACAAATCGCTAGTTTTGAGCAACTGAAAACGGTAAGTGATGTTGGTGAAGTAGTCGCAAAAAACATTGTTGACTTCTTTAAAGAAGAACACAACGCAAAGGTCGTCAGTGCGTTAGCTGGACTGATGTCTTGGCCTGACATTATTACTAAGTCAGTCGATGAATTACCGTTAGCTGAGCAGGTTTTTGTTTTAACAGGCACGTTAACACAAATGGGCCGTAGTGAAGCTAAAGCCGCTTTGCAATCGTTAGGCGCAAAAGTTTCTGGCAGTGTCTCAAAAAATACGCACTTTGTTGTTGCCGGTGATAAAGCAGGCTCTAAGTTGACTAAAGCGCAAGATTTAGGCATTGAGGTATTAACTGAAGATGAGTTGGTTTTGCTTTTTACTAAACATGGTGTGACAGCATAAACTTAACCTTGGTAAAGATATACCCGTTACCATTCAAGATGCATGTTTCCTGCACTTTGATTGGTAACGGGTATATATCAATATGAAAAGAAGTAGTAGATAAGATGAGTTCAATTATTATGACCACACTCACTGATGTTGGGCAGTGGTTTCGCCCATACCAATACCAAGCAGCTTTAGCCATCATTGCCACCTTGCTCGTTATTTTTGGTAATGATATTAATGGTGCGATAAAAAGACTTGTCGCTAAGCAGCATTTTATTATTCGCACTTTGATTTTTGTACTTGTATGCGCTTTTGGCTATGGTTTATTAACTGTGTGGTTAACGAGTTTGTTAGCTATGCAATTAGCCAATATTCCAACGCCTTATTTATTACCTAGTGTGTTTTGTGTTTTCTTTGCATTAGGTATGTATGCCCAAAAACAACGACATATATAGTAAGTTAGCTATGTAAGCAACTTTTTTCCTACGAGACAATGAACAAAGCATAAATAAAGGTAATGGTCGGTAGTGGTAGCAGAATGAAAAATAATATCGCTTCACACCACTCAACACCTTGATATAACTTAAGCCAAAACTGACGGTTTAGATCATGCAATTGTGCTTCTTTTTGAGAAGGTAATTGTTGAAAAAAGAATATAAAGGCACTAAAAACCAGTAACTGTATACCAGTAAATAATATAAAGAGTGCTAACCAAACTAATTCTTTGGGTGTCTCGGTGCTCATATTTCCTTGTAATAAGCTAAAAAGGCCTATTAATAATAAGCTCCAGAGCAGTAACTTCCAGCGAAAACTGAGAAACTGCTGTGCAAGTAAATGAAAAAGGTTAGGTGAGCAATAGAGTTTCATTTGTTTTACTTTTGTGCTTTTTTACGCGTTAAATGCCAAAAAGAAAATCCAGCGACAAAAAACAATATCATAGGGTAAAAAGCATGACTTGCTACCGCAAGTGGTGAAATTTTAAGAGTAGCACCAAGCAATAGGGCTTGCGCTCCATAAGGCAATAATCCTTGATTAATACAAGCAAATATATCTAATAAACTGGCGGATTCTGCCGGCGATAACTCACTGTCTGTAGCTAGGCTCTTTGCCGTATCACCGGTAATAATAATTGATACTGTATTATTAGCCGTAAAGAAGTTACAAATAAAAGCAAGGCCAGCAATGCCTAAACCGGAAGCGCGCTTTTTATTGTTTGGACTAAGTTTTTTTGCCAACGTTTCAATGCTTTTAGTTAACGCGGCAAGGCCACCTTGTTGGCGTACTAATTCACTTAAACCACCGATGAATAGCGATAAAATAAAGATGTCCTGCATACTTGCAAAACCTTTGTTGATATCACTTATCCATGCTGATAAGTGATATCCATTAGTTAACATGCCAATCGCGGCAGCTAAAATAATGCCAAAAGTTAATACCACAAAAACATTGACGCCCAATAAAGCTAAAATCAAAATAACTACGTAAGGGATCAGGCCAACTAAAGCGGCATCATTGCTAAGTTCATGGTTAACTTCGCCACCAAGCACAGTAAAAATAACCAGACAAATAAGTGCCGCGGGCACGGCAAACTTAAAATTCACACGAAACTTGTCTTTCATGTGTGCGCCTTGGCTACGTGTTGAAGCGATGGTGGTATCTGAGATAATAGATAAGTTATCACCAAAAATAGCGCCAGAAACCAAGCAACCAGCAACCAGTGCAGCATCAAGCCCTGCTGAGTCAATAAACCCTAATGCAATAGGCGCAATAGCAGCAATAGTACCCATAGATGTACCCATAGCTGTTGATAACAGTGCTGCAACAATAAATAAGCCGGGTAATAAAAGGTAGTCAGGAAATGCAGATAAACCCAATTGAACACTTGCATCAACACTGCCAGTAGCCTTAGCTACAACGGCAAAGGCACCAGCAAGTAAATATATAATACACATGGTAATAATATTGCTGTGGCCTGCGCCGCGAATAAACTGCTCAACTTGTGCGTTAATTGTTTCTTTGTTATTGCGTGTGCCTAAATAAATTCCAACAAAAATAGCAGGAATAATAGCAATGCTTGCAGGTAGTTGATAAAAAGCAAAATCAACACCTTGCAAAGTAAGTGCAATGCCAGTACCAAGAAATAACAGCAAAAAAACAGCAAAAGGCAACAAAGCCTTTAGGCTCGGTTGAGCAAGCGGTGAAGTAGGTGTTTTATCAATCATAAGTTAAATATTTTTGGTGTTGTCCGGTAAGTATTTTTGACTCATATTAATGGCATTATAAAAGTTAAATGCCCTATGTCAATATAGATGTTTAGATGGCTAAACTGAGTTTTTACTTTATTATCTTGTTTAGGGTATTTCTTATTCCTAAACAGCATGAATAAAAAGCACCAAATAGTTAACTAACTTTTCGCTCAACACTACAGTCAATTCATTAGATATGTTAGAATTGCGCGCAATTTGCTTTAGGCACATTAATTAATGTCTAAAGCTATTCATTTTAAAGTAAATAACGAAGAGTGCTAGATAATGAGTTTTGATACTATTGAACAACGTGTAAGCTATGGTGTAGGTCGTCAATTAGGTGACCAATTACGTAATAACCCTTTTAAAGAATTTGATATTACTGCTGTACAAGCGGGTATCGCTGATGCACTAGCTGAAGCTGATAGCCAAGTATCAGATGAAGACTTAAATGAAGCTTTCACTGTAGTTTCTAAAAAATTACAAGAAGTAGAGCAAGCAGCTGCAAAAGAAGCGTCAGCTGAAGGCGAAGCTTTTTTACTTGATAACGCTAAGCGTGATGAAGTGACAGTAACTGAGTCTGGTTTACAATATGAAGTCATTACTACGGGTGAAGGTGAAAAACCTTCAGCTGAGAGTACTGTGTCTGTTCATTATCACGGTACTTTCGCCAATGGTGATGTATTTGATAGCTCAGTTGAACGCGGTCAGCCTGCTGAATTTCCAGTTAATGGTGTTATCCCTGGCTGGACTGAGGCATTACAACTAATGACTGAAGGCAGTAAGTGGAAGTTAACTATCCCTTATGACCTAGCTTACGGTGAACGTGGTTCACAAGGTGCTATTCCTCCTTATGCTACGTTAGTTTTTGATGTTGAATTATTAAGCATCAAGTAATTAGCAAAAATAATAATTAAGCCCTCCATGAGGGCTTTTTTTTAGCCTGACTTTGAAAAAGCGCAAACACTAACTATGAATGAAATAAGATTGCAGCAACTTTTTAAACATTATCAAAAAGCTTTCATTAATTATGACCTAAATGAAGTTTCAAGCTGTTATCACTTACCGTGCACACTAAATACACCTGATAAAATAGTTTTACTTTCAAGCCAAGCTGATTGCCTTGAAGAATTTAATGCTATTTTCATCCAACTTAAAGAAGCCAAAACCAGTAATATTATTGCGAAGAAGGCATCTTTTGAGCCGATTAGTAAACAGTTATATTTAGTGTGCATAGATTGGGATTTTATTGATGGCCAAGGAGAGGTTTTTGCTGACTTTGCTGCCATTTACCATGTTTTAGATAGTGAAGGCACATTAAAAATAGTGAATGTAGTTTCTCATGATTTAGCTAATTCGCTAACACTAGTAAACAGATTAGCCTTGTAGTGATGCTTTAAGAGCACCTTTAGTACACCTAAAATGGTGACTAAGCGTATATAACATTAGAAAGACAGTAAATAAGAGAATAAATATGAAAGTAAAAGTAGCTATTTTAGGCTGTAGTGGCCGAATGGGGCGTAACTTAATTCAAGCCGCTCATGAACATGAAAGCATTGAGCTTATTGGTGGTAGTGTGCGTACAAGTTCGTCTTTTGTTGATTTTGATCTAGGTGAGTTAGCGGGTATTGGTGCTATAGGATTGAAGACCTCTACAGCACTTGAATCGTTAGTTGCTGCAGATGTATTTATTGACTTTACTTCAATTGAAACCACCTTAGAGAACATTGACTGGTGTAATGATAACAAAAAGTCTTTAGTAGTCGGAACAACAGGCTTTTCGGATGAGCAAGTACAAGTGATTGAACAAGCAGGTAAAACTATGCCTGTTGTTTTAGCGCCGAATACCTCTGTTGGCGTTAATTTAATGTTTAAGTTATTACAAATTACCGCAAAAGCAATTGGCGACTATACTGATATAGAAATTTTTGAAGCGCATCACAGATTTAAAAAAGATGCGCCATCCGGTACCGCAGTAAAAATGGGGCAAGTCATTGCTGATACTTTAGGTAGAGATTTAAATAAAGTTGCCGTGTATGGCCGTGAAGGCATTACCGGAGAGCGTGATAGAGAAACTATTGGTTTTGCTACGGTAAGAGCGGGTGACATTGTTGGTGAGCATACTGCATATTTTGCTGATTTGGGTGAAAGGTTAGAGATAACGCATAAAGCCAGCTCTCGTATGACTTTTGCTCTGGGGGCAATGCGCGCTGCCTTTTGGCTAAATGATGCACCTGCAGGTTTTTATGATATGCAAGACGTTTTAGGCTTAAAAAATTAGTTAACCTAAGCATAAGTGAAGCTAACTAATTGATCAGTTAGCAATATAAAGAGTGGTCGCGTAGTCAGTATCTTTAATTAAGTGATGAGGCATTATTACTTTAGATAACTACTTCTTTTGACGCTTTGAAAACGAAATCAGGTAAAAGCACACGAAAGTGTGCGTTTTTACGAAATATCACTAGACGAAACTCTGTTGTAGGCGTAAAATAAGTGGATTTTGTCAAAAATTTATAGATTTTCTATTATTCATGGAGTTGAGTCATGAAGACGAAAAGTCAGTTTTTGACATTTTTTATGGGTGATTTTTACCTAATTTATTGCTAACGGTTTTTTGCGTTTATTTTTTCTTCCTTTGGAGGTTACATTGGCTACATCTGCTATTTTAGTGCTTGAAGACGGCACTGTATTTAAAGGCACCGCAATTGGTGCACAAGGTTCGGCTGTTGGTGAGGTAGTATTTAATACCTCAATGACAGGTTATCAAGAAATCCTAACCGATCCCTCTTATGCAGAGCAAATTATTACCCTGACTTACCCGCATATTGGTAATACAGGGACAAATGACGAAGATAAAGAATCAAATAGCATTGTTGCTAAAGGTTTGGTTATTCGTGATTTACCATTGCTTGCCAGTAACTTTCGTAATGAACAAAATTTAAGTGATTACTTAATCGCCCATAATATTTTAGGTATTAGCGAAATTGACACCCGAAAGTTAACTCGAATCTTACGTGAAAAGGGTGCACAAAACGGCTGTATCTTAACACTTGATGATAGTAATGATGAAAGCCTACATACTCAAGCACTAACTCTAGCGAAAGCATTTCCAGGCCTTAAAGGCATGGATTTAGCTAAAGTTGTTTCAACGAAAGAACAATACCAGTGGACAAGTGGTAGTTGGGAGCTTGGTAAAGGTTTTACTCAACCAGATAACTTTGACTTTCATGTAGTTGCCTATGATTTTGGCGCGAAAAGCAATATTTTGCGTATGTTAGTAGACCGGGGTTGTAAATTAACCGTGGTTCCTGCACAAACATCGGCAAGCGATGTATTAGCAATGAACCCTGATGGCATCTTTTTATCGAATGGCCCTGGTGACCCTGAACCATGTGATTATGCTATCGATTCTATTAAATCTTTCTTAGAGACAGATATTCCAGTATTTGGTATTTGTTTAGGCCATCAATTACTCGGTTTAGCCAGTGGTGCAAAAACCATCAAAATGAAATTTGGTCATCACGGTGCTAACCATCCGGTAAAAGACTTCGCACGTGACGTCGTAATGATTACTTCACAAAACCACGGCTTTGCTGTTGATGAAGCGAACTTGCCTAGTAACTTAAAAGTAACTCACAAGTCATTATTTGATGATTCTTTGCAAGGCATACATCGTACAGATAAACCAGCCTTTAGCTTCCAAGGTCATCCTGAAGCAAGCCCAGGTCCACATGATGCAGCGCCGTTGTTTGATCATTTTATTGATTTGATCAAAATCTACAAGCCAAACAAGTCAAGCAACGCTTAAACCGACAGACAAGAGAAGAGAGAAAATAATGGGAAAACGTACTGATTTAAAAAGTATCTTGATCTTAGGTGCTGGTCCAATCGTAATTGGCCAGGCCTGTGAGTTTGATTATTCTGGCGCTCAAGCGTGTAAAGCACTTCGTGAAGAAGGTTATCGAGTTATTTTAGTTAACTCTAACCCTGCCACGATAATGACAGACCCTGATATGGCCGATGCTACTTATATCGAACCTATTCACTGGGAAGTTGTGCGTAATATCATTGAAAAAGAACGCCCTTGTGCTGTGCTACCTACTATGGGTGGTCAAACCGCATTAAACTGTGCTTTAGAACTTGAAGCCAAAGGCGTATTAAAAGAATTTAACGTTGAAATGATTGGCGCTACTGCTGATGCAATTGATAAAGCAGAAGACAGATCTCGTTTTGACAAAGCAATGAAAGCGATCGGCCTTGATACGCCGAATGCTGAAATTGTCCATACTATTGAAGAAGCACACGCAGCAAGTAAAACCTTAGGTTTTCCTTGTATTATTCGTCCTTCATTTACGATGGGTGGTACCGGCGGCGGTATCGCATACAACATCGAAGAATTTGATGAAATATGTACCCGTGGTTTAGATCTTTCTCCGACATCAGAGTTGTTAATCGATGAATCATTAATCGGTTGGAAAGAATATGAAATGGAAGTGGTTCGCGACAAAAATGATAACTGTATCATTATTTGTGCGATAGAAAACATCGATCCTATGGGTATTCACACCGGTGATTCAATTACAGTTGCTCCAGCGCAAACGTTAACTGATAAAGAATACCAAATTATGCGTAACGCTTCTTTAGCGGTATTACGTGAAATTGGTGTTGAAACAGGTGGTTCAAACGTACAGTTTGGTATTTGCCCTAAAACAGGTCGTATGGTTATTATCGAGATGAACCCTCGTGTATCTCGTTCATCGGCATTAGCGTCAAAAGCAACGGGTTTCCCAATTGCTAAAATCGCCGCTAAATTAGCGGTAGGTTACACGCTAGATGAATTATCAAATGATATTACTGGCGGTAAAACTCCGGCATCATTTGAACCAACCATTGATTACGTTGTGACTAAGATTCCTCGTTTTAACTTCGAGAAATTCGCGGGCTCAGAAGACAGATTAACCACGCAAATGAAATCTGTAGGTGAAGTTATGGCTATTGGCCGTAACCAACAAGAGTCTTTACAAAAAGCCTTACGCGGCTTAGAAGTTGGCGTAAATGGTTTTGATTCAATTGTTGATGTAACTCAGCCAGGCGCTAAAACCAAAATAATGCATGAGCTTCAAGAAGCGGGTGCTGACCGTATCTGGTATGTAGCTGATGCTTTCCGTTTAGGTTTAACGGTTGAAGATGTTTATAGAACAACCATGATTGATCGTTGGTTCTTAGTACAAATTGAAGATATTGTTTTAGAAGAAGCAAAAGTTAGCGAAGGTGGTTTAAAAATATTAACCCCTGAATTTTTACGCAAACTCAAACGTAAAGGTTTTGCCGACTCTCGCTTAGCTGCACTTATTGGTGTATCTGAAGCTGAAGTACGTAAAAAACGTCATAACGCCGATATTTTCCCAGTGTACAAACGTGTTGATACTTGTGCTGCAGAGTTTAGCTCTGATACGGCTTACATGTACTCAACGTACGATGAAGAATGTGAATCAAACCCTACCGACAAAGAATCTATTATGATTTTAGGTGGTGGCCCTAACCGTATTGGTCAAGGTATCGAATTTGATTACTGTTGTGTTCATGCGGCATTAGCGCTTCGTGAAGATGGTTATGAAACAATCATGGTTAACTGTAACCCTGAAACTGTCTCTACTGATTACGATACTTCAGACCGTTTATACTTTGAATCAATTACCTTTGAAGACGTACTTGAAATTGTTCGTATTGAAAAGCCTAAAGGCGTTATTGTGCAATACGGTGGGCAAACACCACTTAAATTAGCACGTGCTTTAGAAGCGGCTGGTGTACCAATTATCGGTACTTCTCCAGACGCAATTGATAGAGCTGAAGATAGAGAACGTTTTCAACAAGCAGTAGACCGTTTAGATTTATTACAACCAGAAAATGCCACGGTAACATCATTAGATGAAGCGATGGCAAAAGCTGAAAGTATTGGCTTCCCATTAGTGGTACGTCCATCTTATGTTCTTGGTGGCCGTGCTATGGAAATCGTTTATGACCTAGATGATTTACGTCGTTATATGACAGAAGCGGTTAGTGTTTCTAACGATTCACCAGTATTACTTGATCACTTCCTTGATGATGCGATTGAAGTTGATATTGATGTTGTTTGTGATGGCACTGACGTTGTTATTGGCGGAATCATGCAGCACATTGAACAAGCCGGTGTTCACTCAGGTGATAGTGCTTGCTCACTTCCTGCATATAGCTTAAGCCAAGAAATCCAAGACGTTATGCGTAAGCAAGTAACAGATTTAGCTTTTGAGCTAGGTGTTATCGGTTTAATGAATACGCAAATGGCTGTTAAAGACAATGAAGTTTACTTAATTGAAGTTAACCCACGTGCTGCTCGTACTATTCCTTTTGTTTCTAAAGCAACGTCAGTACCACTTGCTAAAGTAGGTGCTCGTGTAATGGCTGGTAAGTCATTAAAAGAACAAGGTATCGTAAAAGAAGTTATCCCGGCATACTTCTCTGTTAAAGAAGTGGTTATTCCATTTAACAAGTTCCACGGTAGTGACCCATTAGTTGGCCCAGAAATGCGTTCAACGGGTGAAGTGATGGGCGTTGGTGATACTTTTGAAGAAGCCTATGCCAAAGCATGTTTAGGTGCTGGTGTATCTGTTCCTAAAACGGGTCGAGCATTAATATCAGTACGTGATAGTGATAAAGTTCGTGTACTCGAGTTAGCTAAAACCATGGTGTCTTTGGGGTATGATATTGATGCAACTCATGGTACTGAAGTGATTTTACGTGAAGCGGGTGTACCAGTTCGTCGTGTTAATAAGGTCCATGAAGGTCGTCCACATATTCTTGATAGAATTAAAAACAGCGAATACAGCTACATTATTAATACCACAGAAGGCCGTAAAGCCATCGAAGATTCTAAAGTATTACGTGGTGGTGCATTACGCTATAAAGTTGCTTATACTACGACATTAAATGCAGCTTTTGCTACTTGTATGTCTCATGCTGCGGATGAAATGAGTACTGTACGTACTGTGCAAGAGTTACACAAAGCCTTATAAATAACGCAACTAGCTTGCTACTTATCGTACTAGCTTTGTTGGAAGTGCTCATTGACATTCGTCAACTCCGCGCTTCCGCCTCGCTAGCACATTAATTAGCTTCGCTACTTACCGCTATTTGAAAAATGATATATTCTTACCTAATTAGTATAGAAAGAAGATTAAAATTATGACTAAATATCCAATGACCCTTCGTGGTGCTGAGCAATTACAAGCAGAGCTGAAAATATTAAAACAAGAGAAGCGACCACGCATTGTAAAAGATATTGCAGATGCGCGTGAGCATGGCGATTTAAAAGAAAATGCCGAATACCATGCCGCCAAAGAAGAGCAGGGTTTTTGTGAAGGTCGTATCCAAGACATTGAAGGCCGTTTATGTAACGCACAAGTTATTGATGTCACGTCAATTCCTAACCGTGGTAAAGTTATTTTCGGTACAACGGTTAAGTTACTCAATATCGAAACCGAGGTTGAAGTGACCTATCAAATTGTTGGTGATGATGAAGCTGACTTTAAAACCGGCAGGATTTCGCTTAACTCGCCTATTGCTCGTGGTCTAATTGGCAAAGAGGTTGATAGTGAAATTGAAATAACTATTCCTGGCGGCATAGTAGAATATGAAATTATTTCAGTAGAGCATATATAATAAGTAGCTTGAACAAAACGTTAAAAGTTGTTTTTTAATAAAATTATTTTTTAATGTAATAATTGATGAAAAAGCCCTTAACCTTAATTGGTTAGGGGCTTTTTTTAAATTTATTTTCTATTACTTTGACATTTAATTGCTGCACAGCTCGACATTAATGCCTTGTTACAAAATGCTTACTTGTAATAGCTTAATTTGAAAGGTATATTTATTGATATCAAAATGATATCACATTGATTGTAATAAAATGCTGTTAAGCGATATTGGAATATCATTTTTTATATAAATTTATATCTTCTAAAGGAGTGAGTTATGCACGAGAAAAAAGGTTTTTCAATTAATGGCTACAGTATTTTTGCTGTATTGCTTGTTGCGTTGGCTTTTATTGTGGGTCAGGCGGTAGTTAATAATATCAACTTCATCGTTCTCCTAGTTCTTGCAGTTGCTTTGGCGGCTGTCCCAGGTTTTTTTATGGTGCAACCTAATCAAGCTAAAGTAATGACCTTTTTCGGCAGCTATGTTGGCACGGTTAAAGACAATGGTTTGCGTTGGACTGTGCCGCTGTTCATTCGAAGGAATATCTCATTGAGAGTTCGTAACTTTGAATCGAATCAAATGAAAGTGAACGATAGTCATGGTAATCCAATTGAAATAGCGACAGTGGTAGTTTGGTCGGTTGATGATACAGCTGAAGCTGTTTTTGAAGTGGAGGACTATATTAGTTTTGTGAATATACAAAGTGAGTCAGCATTGCGTAATATGGCAATAAGCTATCCGTATGATGAGCATGGTACTGATGAAATCGCATTGCGTAGTCATCCAAAAGAAGTCTCAGAAGCATTAAAAATTGAGATACAAGCCCGATTAGAAAAAGCAGGTGTTAAAGTACAGGAAGCGCGTATCAGTCATTTAGCCTATGCTCCAGAGATTGCGCATGCAATGCTGCAAAGACAACAAGCTTCTGCCATCATTGCTGCACGAAGACTTATTGTTGATGGTGCTGTCGGTATGGTTGAAATGGCGTTAAAGCAATTATCGGAAAAGGAAATTGTCGAACTTGATGAAGAGCGCAAAGCCGCCATGGTTAGTAATTTGTTGGTGGTATTATGCAGTGATAAAAGTACGCAGCCTATTGTAAATACAGGGAGTTTGTATTAACTTTTTGGGCATTAATCATTTGGATATTAGTCATTTAGGTATTAATAGGAAATAAAATGGCAGCTAAAAAAAGCTTCCCCTTAAGAATTAACCCTGAAGTATTGGCAGCAATGCAGCGTTGGTCTGATGATGAACTGCGCAGCGTTAATGCTCAAATTGAATATGTGTTAAGAAAAGCTTTAGTTGAGTCAGGCCGAGTAAAGCTGACTCAAAAGGTGGTTACTGTTGTTGAAGAGAATGACGTGCCAAAGAAGTGAATACTTTCAATAGGGCATAAAAAATGACAGCAATTGCTGTCATTTTTATTAGAGTAAATTTATGGATGTCAGGCAAAGCAAAAGCCAAGCTAAATTTAAACTTTAGGGATTCTTATTTTATTTTCTTCACTTTTACGATAAATAACTAAAGTCTTACCGATCACTTGTACTTGAATCGATTTAGTTTCACGACAAATAGCATCTACTATTAGTGCTTTGTTTTCTTTATCATCTGTCGGAATCTTTACTTTAATTAACTCATGATGATTAAGTGCATAATCTATTTCAGCAACAACGGCTTCTGTTAAGCCATTATTACCCAATAAAACTACTGGTTTTAGAGCGTGTGCTACACCTCTAAGATGCTGAATTTGTTTTTTGTTTAAGCTCATTTCTAAGTTTCGTTATCTGTTGCCTTGAATTGGCGCTATTTTACCCTTATCTAGAGACTAATACCAAGTCTATTAAGTTTTTTCCTACTCAGCGAGAATTAAAAGGCTTAGAGGCAAGGTATTGATTGATGAGAATGGTTATTCCCTTGTCAAGATCAAGACAGTAGCATATAAGCCTTTTAAGCTCGCCCTTCGGGAGCTTGTCAGGTAAGTGACAATTTCACAAATTTTTTTCGGTTTAGAATAACTAGACCAATATAAAATTTATTTATTCTAACTTCCCTGACATAGCTCTGAGTAAGGAATAAATTTATTAGAATTGGTATGATACTAATAGTTAAATAACAAAAAATGTTAAAGTTATTGTGAGTAAGAAAAAACATGGCAAATAAAAAGCACAAAGCGAGTAGTCAAAAATGGTTAGACGAACATTTTGATGATGAATTCGTTAAAAAAGCACAGCGTTTAGGTTTACGTTCGCGCGCAGTATTTAAGTTAGAAGAAATAAATATTAAAGACAAATTGATCAAGCCTGGCATGAAGGTAGTCGATTTGGGTGCGGCGCCTGGTGGTTGGTCTGAATATGCGGTTAAAGTGGTCGGCGATAAGGGCCAAGTGGTTGCTTGCGATATTTTACCTATGGACGCTATTGTCGGTGTTGATTTTCTCGAGGGTGACTTTCGTGAAGAGGTGGTACTTGATGCTTTACTGAATCGTATCGGCGGTAAAAATATTGATGTGGTTATGTCTGATATGGCAGCAAACATGACCGGCAATGAAAGTGCCGATTCAGCTCGCAGTATGTACTTAGTTGAACTCGCTTTAGAGATGTGCAAAGAAGTATTAAAACCCAATGGCGCTTTTGTCGTTAAAGTCTTTCAAGGCGCGGGTTTTGAAACGTTTATGAAAGAAGTCCGTGTTATGTTTAAAGCCGTGAAAACCCGTAAGCCAGTATCATCAAGAGCACGCTCTCGCGAGGTTTATTTAGTTGCTACAGGTTATAAAGGCTAACTATTGTTTTAAGCAATAGGTATTATCTAGTGAAGTGCTTTATCAGGCAAGTGTAACTAGTTGTTACTGTCTGCTAAAGTTAAATGGCGACTAGGCTTGATTTATAGTAGATTAAGCACCATAACTGTTTATAGTTTTATTTTAATAAATTTACCAAGTACCAAAAGAGGTCATTAAGTTGAGCGATATGGCGAAAAATCTTATTTTATGGTTAGTTATTGCGGTTGTTTTAATGTCGGTGTTTCAGAGTTTTTCTCCGAATACCACAGAAGAGCAGCAAATGGATTACACTCGGTTTATAACCGATGTTCGTCAAGGACAAATTCGCGATGCTAATGTTGACAGAAATGGTGTAATTACTGGCGAAAAGCGTAGTGGTGAAGTTTATACTACAACAATTCCAGGCGGTTACGATCGTGATTTAATTAATGATTTAGTTAAACAAGGCGTACGTGCACAAGGAAAAATGCCAGAAGAAACTAGTTTCTTAACAACTATTTTTGTTTCTTGGTTCCCTATGATCTTATTGATTGGTGTATGGATATTTTTCATGCGTCAAATGCAAGGTGGTGGTGGTAAAGGTGCAATGTCTTTTGGTAAATCAAAAGCACGCCAATTAAGTGAAGAGCAAATTAAAACAACTTTCGCTGATGTTGCAGGCTGTGATGAGGCGAAAGAAGATGTTGCAGAACTAGTTGATTACCTACGTGAACCTAGCCGTTTTCAGAAACTAGGTGGACGTATTCCATCAGGTATTTTACTTGTTGGTCAACCGGGTACAGGTAAAACTTTATTAGCAAAAGCGATTGCTGGTGAAGCGAAAGTACCATTTTTTACTATTTCAGGTTCAGACTTTGTTGAAATGTTTGTTGGTGTTGGTGCATCGCGTGTTCGTGATATGTTCGAACAAGCGAAAAAAGCAGCTCCCTGTATTATCTTTATCGATGAAATCGATGCTGTTGGTCGCCAACGTGGTGCAGGTATGGGTGGTGGACATGATGAACGTGAACAAACATTAAACCAAATGTTAGTTGAAATGGATGGTTTTGAAGGTAATGAAGGCGTTATCGTTATTGCTGCAACTAACCGCCCAGACGTATTAGATCCAGCATTACTTCGTCCAGGTCGTTTTGACCGTCAAGTAACGGTTGGTTTGCCTGATATTCGTGGTCGTGAACAAATTCTTAAAGTACATATGAGAAAAGTACCACTAGGGGATGATGTTAAAGCTGAAGTTATTGCACGTGGTACTCCTGGTTTCTCTGGTGCAGATTTAGCTAACTTAGTGAATGAAGCGGCTTTATGTTCTGCGCGTACTTCACGTCGAGTAGTGAGCATGAAAGAATTTGATGCAGCCAAAGACAAAATAATGATGGGCTCAGAACGCAAGTCAATGGTAATGAGTGATTCAGAAAAAGAAATGACTGCTTATCATGAAGCAGGTCACGCGATTATTGGTCGTTTAGTACCAGATCATGATCCTGTTTATAAAGTAAGTATTATTCCTCGTGGTCGCGCCCTTGGCGTAACTATGTACTTACCAGAGCAAGACAGATTTAGTCACTCAAAACAGCATTTAGAGAGTAATATATCTTCTTTATATGGTGGCCGTATTGCAGAAGAAGTGATTTATGGTAGTGATAAAGTATCAACGGGTGCCTCAAATGATATCGAACGAGCGACAAATATTGCACGTAAAATGGTTACACAATGGGGGTTATCTGAAAAGTTAGGTCCTATGTTGTTCGCTGAAGAAGAAGGTGAAGTATTTTTAGGTCGTAGCTCAGCTAAATCTTTACATATGTCTGATGAGACAGCAAAGCTCATTGATGAAGAGATTAAATCGGTTGTAAACCGTAACTATCAACGTGCTGAAACGTTAATAAAAGAAAATATTGATGTATTACACGCCATGAAAGATTGTTTGATGAAATATGAGACGATTGATGCCTTGCAAATTGATGACTTGATGGCAAGAACAACTGTTCGTTCACCAGCAGGTTGGGATGATAAAGACAACTCAAGCAGCAATTCATCAAAAAATAATGATAATGGTGATAAAGTTGAAGCAGCGAGTAAAGATGCCGAGGCAGTTAAGGATACTGAGCAAGCTAGCCCAGTAGAGCCTGATACTAGTAAGCCAAGTGGTGATACTCCTTCAAGCTAATACGCTTTTAGAGAACAGCAAGGCCTCGATATTTATATGAAATATCGAGGCTTTTTCATATGTAATACCAATTTGATTAAATTTGTTTCCAACTCAGAGCTCTGCTTGATGTTCAATAACAAGGAAAATTTGTTTCGGTTTAGTCATTCTAAATCAAATAAATTTAACGATGTTAGTGGGCATCGAGCAAGCTCCCAGAGGGCGAGTTTAAAAGACTTATATGCTGCGTTATTGATTTTGACAAGGGAATAACTATTCTCTTCAATCAATGCCTTGACTCTAAGCCTTTTAATTCTCGCTGAGTGGGAAAGAACTTAATCAACTTGGTATAATACAAGTGTAAATGCAGAGCAGAAAGATTAACTCATGATAATAAATCAAGCCTCAGTCGATGCCGTAAAAGAGAAGAATCATTTGATTTTCACAGCCAAACCACAGGTGATGGGTATTTTAAATGTTACCCCTGACTCTTTTTCCGATGGCGGCAAGTTTGCCACCTTTGATAATGCCTTAGCACAAGTAGAACAAATGATTAGCGATGGTGTTGATATTATCGACATCGGTGGGGAGTCGACACGCCCTGGTGCTTTAGAAGTCAGTGTTGAAGATGAGCTAACACGGGTTATCCCACTGCTTAAAGCGATTAAAAAAAACTTTACTATCAAGGTATCAATTGATACCAGTAAAGCTGAGGTGATGTCGCAAGCAATCACTCATGGTGCTGACATTATTAATGATGTGCGAGCGTTACAAAATGAGGGCTGTTTAGCTGTGCTTGCACTAAGCAGCGTGCCCGTATGTTTAATGCATATGCAAGGCATGCCAAGAACCATGCAAGAAAACCCACACTATGATGATGTCATTGGTGAAATCAAACAGTTTTTCCTTGGGCGTATCAAAGCATGTGAACAAGCAGGCATTAAGCGAGAGCGTATAATAATAGACCCTGGTTTTGGTTTTGGTAAAACTCTAGAGCAAAACTATCAATTATTAGCCCAGTTACACCAATTTGATGACTTAGGTTTACCACTGCTATCAGGTACCTCAAGAAAATCTATGATAGGCACCTTATTAGCACGGAAGGTTGATGAACGCCTTGCAGGTAGTTTAACTACCGCTATAATAGCTGCACAGAAAAATGCGAGCATTATTCGGGTACACGATGTTAAAGAAACAGTCGACGCCCTCAAGGTATTATCCATTACGCAAAAGTATCAATAATCGCGGCTTCTGCAGCGATAAATGTTTACCAATAATTAAGATTAGTGACACTAATTAGCAAAGTGGCTAAGCGATGCTGCTCTGTAGAATATATACAAGGAACAACTATGTCTGATCGTAAATATTTCGGCACCGACGGTATCCGTGGGTTAGTCGGCCAACATCCCATTAGCCCTCAATTTGTCATGAAATTAGGTTACGCAGCCGGTAAGGTTTTAGCGGCACAGGGAACAAAAAAAGTTTTAATCGGTAAAGATACGCGCATTTCAGGTTACATGCTTGAATCAGCTCTTGAAGCAGGGTTTTCTGCCGCTGGCGTAGATATTGGCCTACTTGGTCCTATGCCAACCCCTGGTATTGCTTATTTAACCAAAACATTTCGTGCTGAAGCCGGAATTGTTATTAGTGCATCGCATAACCCATTTTATGATAATGGCATCAAATTTTTCTCTCAATCAGGTGAAAAATTACCTGATGCAGTAGAAATGGCAATTGAAGCTGAATTAGATAAAGAAATGGACTGTGTTGAGTCGGCTAAGTTAGGAAAAGCGACACGCATTAGTGATGCGGCAGGGCGTTACATTGAGTTTTGTAAGAGTAATTTTCCAACACGAATTTCATTAAATGGTTTAACTGTAGTGGTTGATTGTGCCCATGGCGCAACGTATCACATAGCGCCGAATGTTTTTCGTGAGTTAGGTGCTACAGTTATCGAAATTGGCACTGCGCCCAATGGTACTAATATCAATGACGGTTGCGGTGCCACGTCAATGGACGCAATTAGCAAAGCGGTGGTTGAACACAAAGCCGACTTAGGTATTGCTCTAGATGGTGATGGCGATCGTATTATGATGGTTGATCATACTGGTTATGTTCTTGATGGCGATGAAATCATCTATATCATCGCCTGTAACGATTTAAAAAGCGGACGTAAAGAGGGCGGTGTTGTTGGTACCTTAATGAGTAATATGGGCTTAGAGCTCGCTTTAAAAGAATTAAATATCGAATTTGCCCGTAGTAATGTGGGTGACCGCCATGTCATGGAGTTATTAAAAGAAAAAGGTTGGCAGCTAGGTGCAGAGAACTCTGGTCATGTTATTAACCTCAACCACACCTCTACAGGTGATGGTATAATAGCTGCACTTAATGTACTTACTGCGATATGCAAGCAAGAAAAGACATTATTTGAACTGCGTCAAGGTATTACCATGTTACCGCAGGTATTGGTTAATGTACGCTTCTCAGGAAGTGCAGACCCTTTAAATGATATCGAAGTATTAGCCGCGGTCGAGCAAGTCAATTCAATACTTGCAGGACGCGGTCGGGTATTATTACGTAAGTCAGGCACTGAGCCTCTTATTCGCGTTATGGTTGAAGGTGCTGACATGGATGAAGTAACCAATTTAGCGAACCAAATAGCTGATAAAGTTAAACTCGTCGGCTAATTTACAGCCTTGAGTTTATGCGCTTAAATTCAAGGTCCAAGTTAAGTGAAAAGTTCGGTAGGAATTTTAACTATCGCTCACTTTGTTTTAAATGAACAATAAAGTATAAATAAGCCGCAATTGACCAAAAATAGTAAAGATATTACGTTAATTACTTGTATCTTTTCGTCAGGTTAGTTACTATCTCGCGGCTTAATTTTAGCAATGCTTTCAATAGCACTACTGAGAGGTAAGAATGGCTAGACGCGCAATAGTTGCTGCTAACTGGAAAATGAATGGTAATTCAGCCTTGGTTGAAACCATGGTAAGCGGCTTGAAAACGGTAAAACTATCAAACAATGTTGAAGTAGTTATGTGCCCAAGCTCTCCTTATTTTGCTGAATTAACAAGTCAGTTAAAAGTAGAAATATTGCCTCAAGTTATCTCAGTTGGCGCTCAAAATGTTAGTGAGCACAAAAGTGGTGCTTATACTGGCGAAGTATCGACCGATATGTTGCAAGAATTATCGGTGAAGTATGTCATTGTTGGACACTCTGAACGTAGAAGTATCTATAAAGAAACATCTACTCAAGTGGCTCATAAAGTTCATGCAGTACTTAATGCAGGATTAACTCCGATATTATGTATTGGTGAAAGTGAAAGTGAACGTGCTACAGAAGAAACCGAAACCGTTTTAGCGGCGCAAATTCAGCCCGTTATTGATGAAATAGGTATTGAAAAATTTAATGATGTTGTTATTGCTTACGAACCCGTATGGGCAATTGGTACAGGAAAAACAGCATCAAGTGAAATGGCGCAAGCAACACACTTGTTTATTCGTCAATTTCTCGCTCAAAGTAGTGAAAACGTAGCAGCCAAAGTACCTTTGTTGTATGGTGGTAGTGTTAATGCGTCAAACTGTGAAGAATTATTTGCACAAGCCGATATAGACGGTGGCCTTATTGGTGGTGCTAGCTTACAAGTTGAACAATTCAAAGTTATTTGTTCAGCAGCAAAAGGAAAATAGAAATGTTGTATCAAGTTTTAATTATCGCTTATGTACTTATTGCCTTAGCCCTAATCGGTTTAGTGCTTATCCAGCAAGGTAAAGGCGCAGATATGGGCGCATCTTTTGGTGCTGGTTCATCATCAACAGTATTTGGCTCAGGTGGTTCAGGTAACTTTCTAACGTCAACAACTACCTATTTAGCTGTTGGCTTTTTTGTCATCAGCTTAATATTAGGAAACTTAACTGCTAATCGCACTAAGTCTGTTGATGAGTGGAATAACTTAAGTGCACCCGTTGAGCAAGCGGTTGATGCCATTCCAACTGAAAGCTTAGAAGCAACTACATTACCAGCTGTTCAAAACAGTGATGTACCTGCAGCTGACGATCCGGTTAAGAAAGAAGACGATAGTAGCGTTCCAAAGTAAGCCTCAACTTACTGAAAAGAGTTAATAACTAAAACTAAGTTTTGCGCGGATGTGGCGGAATTGGTAGACGCGCCAGCTTGAGGGGCTGGTGACTTAGGTCGTGGGGGTTCAAGTCCCCCCATCCGCACCACTTAGTTAGTTAAAGAAATTAGTTAGTTAAAGAAATATTAAAGGCCGATATGTAATGTATCGGCCTTTTTGCGTTTGGCTGCTTATTGGTAGACGCGCCAGCTTGAGGGACTGGTGACTTAGGTCGTGGGGGTGAAGTCCCCCCATCGCACCACTAAATCTTTTAAAATATACTTTAAAGGCCAATAGCGAAAGTCGCTTAAGGTTTTTTTCTCTGTATCAAGCATCCTATTCAGCCGAACCTTTATGAGTGTTGCCATTATCGACAACTAATTGAGCTGTTTCTGATCAATATTATGGGCTGAAACTTATTTTTGGGGTTTTGTTATTTGAATCAGCTAACAGTTATGAGATGAATAAAAAACCTCTAAGTCGGTGGCCAAATTAGTTATGTTACTTCACCTCTAAACATTGACTTAAAGCCTCTATTGAGTTCTTAGGTAATATCTCTTCAATTGTTCTTCTTAGTTTTCGTTACCGTTTTTCCTGTATAACAAATAATTACATTGTAATTAGGAATCATTATCATTATCATTACGGTGTTATTAGTGTTTGGTTGTTTCGTTGTTTGAAAGAAATAGCAATCTACTTAACTTGCTTCAAGCCAATACACTATGCATTAACGCATTTGACAATAATTAAATTAACAACAATAAGAGATTTACACCGATGAAAAAAATAGCTTTTGCTTCTATAGCTTTGATATTTATAACAGGCTGCACGGTAAGCCAAACTAACTCTCCATCAGAAAATACAGTAACGAAAACGGCACAAACCTTGACTGAAAAAGATCGCGAAAAGGTAAAAAAAGACACTCGAGGTCACCACGCAAGGTCTATGAGTCAAACTCGTTTTGACCAGTTACTAACAAAGTACAACGTAAATACCGATCAAGAATTAACCTGGGGTGAATATAACGACTGGCGTCAAGCACGTTTTAACAAAACAGATACTAATGATAATGGCACGGTAGATGCGGAAGAGTACGTTTACGAATATGAAAATAGGTTAGATGAACGTTATGAGAAAGGTCGAGTTGCGCATATTCAACAAACAGCACAGCGCTTTGACGCATTAGATAAAAATGAAAATAAAACCATTGAATGGATTGAATACGAAGCATCAGGCAATCGTGTTTTCGCCCGGTGGGACACTAATGAAGACGGTACAATCAATAAAGATGATCCTAAAACAGAGTCAGGTAAAAAGAAGTCGAAATACCAGCGTTACAGTGAAAATCCTATTTCGTTTATCAGAATGCCAACGTCTCATTCAACTAAGGGCATGATGAATATTTATGATGCTAATGAAGATGGTTCAGTATCAAGAGATGAGTTTGAAAACGAGCGCCGCTCAGCGTTTTATCTTACTGATGAAAATAGAGATGGTAAGTTAAACTCAGACGAATACTTCGCTGAATTTGAAGACCGCTTAGATCAAACAATTGATAGCAACCGTCGCGGGCAAATAAAACAAACTTATGTACGTTTTGGTGCGTTAGACGACAATGAAGATAACCGTATGACCTTTGATGAATTTCAGCTATCAGGTAAACGTATTTTCACTCGTTGGGATAAAAATGATGATGGCATAATTTCAGCTGCTGACATTGGCGAATAATTAAGTGTTTATGTTAATGAAAAATACTGCTTATGCACTTGCATTGCTCTTAGTCGGGCTGATGTTTTCGAGTAGTCTACAGGCCGGTCAAGTTGAACTACACAAGTATGTTAGATCTAATGTCTTGGGCACTTCATTTGAAATGTCTATTAAAGCGCCTTTAGCCCAAGCAACGCAAGCCGAAGCAAAGGTACTGGCTGAAATAAAACGCCTTGAAAAAATATTTAGTACCTACGATGAAAGCGCTGAGATTAGTCAGCTCAATCGACAGGGGCATACCAGTAAAAATCAGCTTTCCAAAGATTTATTAGCAGTAATACATCTTTGTGAGTTATGGCAGCAGAAACTGCCTAAGTCATTTAGTTGCCGATTAGGCAACGTGATAAACATGTGGCAATCGTTTGAAAAACAGCAACAACGTCCAAGTCGTGTGGATATTCGGGCAAAAGCAAGACAAGCTCAGCAGAGTGAATACACCAGTAAAGATTTGTTAGCTGGCAAGCATAATGCTGATTTTACGTGGGATTTTGGTGGTATTGCTAAAGGTTACATTCTTGATAAAGCCATGAAGGTTGCTATAACCACGGCAACTAAAGCTAGTGCTATTAAAATTGATATAGGCGGTGACGGTGTTTACTGGCAATTAGCGAAAGACGAGCAACCGAGTTGGTTAGTTGGTCTTGCATTGCCAGATAATATTGATGATAGTCAAGAAAACCGCTTAGGTAGCTACGCTATTCGAGATGGTGCGCTGGCTTATAGTGGTCATGCAAGTCGTGCACGTAAGATCGGACGTCGCTCATATAGCCATATTTTATCACCACGTGATGGTTGGCCTACCCATAATCCAGTTACTGCCATAGTTAAAGCAGCAGATGCGACCAGTGCTGATGCCTTAGCAACCGCATTGGCTGCTACCGAAATTTCTACAGCCTTAGATTGGTTACAAAAACAGCCTAAATATTCAGCGCTATTGATAGACAGTGATGGTCGTCAATATGCGTCAAGTAATTGGTATCAGTATTATGAGCAATCAGCAGAACAAGGCATTGCTCCGGTTCAAGGGTATCAAGCTAAAATCAGCTTTGCTTTACCTAAGATAAATGATGCCGAATATCGCAAGCCTTATGTGGCTATTTGGATCGCCAATCAAAAAGGGCAAGTAGTGAAAAACTTGCTAATACTTGGTCAAAGCGAACGTTGGATGCAAGAGAATCGTTCCTGGTGGCGGTTACAGGGTCGTAAGGCACCTAATTTGCTTGACGGTTTTGCCCGGCCGACACGACGTCCTGGTAGGTACACTGTTAGTTGGAATGGTCGAGACGATTATGGCAAACAACTAGCAAAGGGACAATATAAGCTTTATGCCGAAGTCGTTCGAGAAAATGGCGGCCATGAAAAAATTTCAATCGCGGTAGAGCTGGCAGACCAGAAACAATCTATCCATATAAAAGGGAAAGAGGAAATAGACTCTTTAACTTTCAAATCTTCATTTCAAAAAAATGAATCATGATGAATATGCATTACACATCTCTAACCCAAGAATAGAAATTAATTTTTTAATAAAACATTAATTATCAAAAACTATTCAAAACTTAAAGCAAATTCAAAAAAAACTTAAAACAAAATTAAACAGGAATAACTATGAATTTTAAAACTCGCAAGGGTAAGGTTTACATCGCGCTAATTGCTGCATTAGCAACAGGTACAGTTAATGTCGCTAATGCAGAAAACACACAAAAATTGGCGACAACAGTCGTGAAATCTGAAAACGAAAGCAGTGTTTCGCATACTATTAAAGAAGTTACTGCTGATGACATTAGTAAGAAATCATTAAGCAATATCGAAGATATCACCCGCTATATTCCGGGTGTTCAGGTCAATGATGCCGGTAACCGTTTTGGCGATAATGGTTTCAATATCCGTGGCTTACAAGGTGATGCCGTTGCTGTAACTGTCGATGGTATATCACTTGGCGAAACGCTCGCTCCGGCTAATTTCTCTGCGTACGGTATGTATGACTCAACTCGTGGTCAAGTAGAGCTTGAACATGTAAAAACTATCAGTATCACCAAAGGCCCTAGTTCAGTGGCTAATGGTAGTAATGCTTTAGCAGGCTCTGTGGCATATACGACCTTTGATGCCGCTGATTTTCTCATTAATGAAGGTAATGACACCGCAATTAAGCTCAAGCTAGGGTATGACTCTCGCTCGGCAGAAAAATTAGCTAACTTCACCCTTGCTAATCGTACTGGTGCCTTTGAATCTTTATTACAATTTACTCTTCGTGATAGTGATGAAACCGAAGCGCATAGCTCAGGTAAAACAATCACAGAGCCAGCATCTGCCACAGAGGTTGCCGATCCATTCTCGATAGAAACACAATCTATTTTGGCTAAATTTTCTTATGAGTTTGTTGAAGGCCAGCATTTTGGTGTGCTTTTAGATCAAACTGACCGTACCTTTGACGGCAACCCATTAAGTCGTCAAAGTCCATCTTATTTTGATTTCGCAACGGACGATGAAAATAACAAAACACGTTATGGCTTATTTTATACTTGGGATGATGCTGATAATGTCGCCTTTGATAATCTTTCTGTCACACTAGATCAACAAGAATTATTTACCGCAGGCATTACCAGTTTTGGTTACCGTCCTCGTGCAGGCGATCCATACTTACGCCGTGAAGACCGTAGTACTCAGCAAGACTCAACGTCTCTTAATATAGACTTTGAGAAATTCATTGAAGGCGATATTTCTCACCAAATAGTCTATGGCATCAAATGGGAGAACCGTGATATAGAGAATGTTCGTTGGGATCGTCGTTACAATGATTTGACAGACACGTCTGGCTATCGTGACGGCTATCCTATACGTGATGCTGCATGGGTACCCGTAACTGAAACCGAAGTATTTAATGTATATATCAGTGACAAGGTACAACTAACTGAACAATTTAGTTTAAGTGCAGGGCTTCGCTATGACTCAACAGAATACAGCCCGACAGTGGATGATACTTTTGAAGATACATCAGGTACCAGTGTCGTTGATTCGAGTTTTAGCGCTCTTGCCGGTGAGTTGGTTGCTGAATTTGAATTTATTCCCAATAACTTTATTTTGGCCAGTTACAGTCAAGGCTACAAGGCGCCCTCTGCTCAACAGTTGTATTTAGGTACTGATGGCAGTGATGTTATTGTTGATAAGAATACTGGTGTGGAATACACAGATTTAGATACTATTGCTAATGCCGATTTAGAGGCAGAAGAATCGTCAAGTATTGAGTTGGGTTATAAGTTAGAAACTGAACATGCCAGTGTCACCATTACAGCCTATAAAACCCAGTATAAAAATATGATCCAAAACGTATCACTTACAACGCCGTATAATCCGCCAGTGACGGTTGATGAATATAATTATTATACCCGCGAATATACCGAAGTTACTATGGCGTTTGACGAGTATAGTCAATCGCAAAATGTAGGCTCAGTGGATGTACAAGGAATTGAGTTAGATGCTATTTATGCCTTTACTGATAATTTTTATACTAGAATTACTTATGCGACTATTGAAGGTGAGTATAAAGATTCATTAGCAGGTGATCATAATAAAGGTGACTCACTTGAAACAGCAGCCCCCGATTCTGGAACATGGACTATAGGTTATCAAGCTGATAACGACCAGTGGGGTGTTGCCTTGCATACATTGTGGTTTGACAAGGTTGAGAAACATACACAGCCAGATCCAGAAGATGCCTCGGTTATACCGGGAGATTTAAGTTTCACTTCATTAAATAATGGCCATGGTCCAGCACATTATCCTGACTCTTATACTATTTTTGATTTAACGGCTTTTTATGATGTAACTGAAAACTTACAGTTAACCGCAGCAGCATATAACCTGACTGATAAAGAATATTACCGTTGGGAAGTGCTTAATAGTATTCGCCCAGGCCGTGGTGGTTTCTTTGGTGGTGTATCTGCAGACGGTTACAAGCGTTTTTCAGAGCCTGGACGTAGCTTTAGCCTGAATTTAAGTTATACCTTCTAGTAAAGGTACTATCAAAACCCTTGAATTCTGCTGTAGAATTCAAGGGCTATTTTTTAATAGGCGCGGTTGAGCTTTTGGTGATATCCCCAGAATTTTTGAAGATGCAAGAGTCAGTTGGAATTAGAAATGCTTTTAGATAGCTGTTCATGGTTTCATGCAGAGCCTAAGCGCATACATCCTTGTAGGCGAGGTATTGATTGAAGTAAATGCTTGCTTCCTTGATTATGAATTTAATAAGCATTCTTAAACAGGCATTACTTGGCTCTCAATGGTGCATTGGTCATTGAGAGCCAAGATCGCAGGCAATAAACTTATTTCCTCACGTAACTTTCATTTATCAGGTTTTTTCCCTGCCAAAGGTACAATCTTGTTTTGAACGTTTAAAAACAGTTTTCCTCCAAACGGCTCTATTTTCTTCAGTTTTTACCTGTTCAGCGAGTGGATGTATTAAGAGTAAATAATCGCCAGTAGCTAAGTCCTTATCATTGAAAGACGGTTTTTTCGGATTATTAACCATAACAGGTTGAATAACCGCTATTTTTCTGTCTCTGCGAAGCTTCACTCGCTCAACAGTGCCCAAGCTTGAAGCTGAATGAAAGTGTCCGTTTAAGTGAACCAATTTATGCTCAGGGTGAGCTTGCAGTGCTTTATCAATAGACTCAGCCATAGTGTCGTCGCGAACCACTTGAGCATGATATCTGTTTAAACTGTCTTTAGTGAGTTTTGCCCTATCGCCATGACGGATAAAGCCGGCAAACTTTTCAAAGTAAGCACCTGATTCTGGCGTATGAAAAGACGCCGCTACTTCTCCTTTTCGTGATGCGGGTAACATTTCTAATACGTCCAGTCCATTTCGACCAGTGCAGATAACGGTGTCTTTGGGCGCATTGGCGGCAATAACGGGCAGACCACGCTCCTTAGCCATTTCGACAAGGGGGCGGTAGCTACTAGGGTAGTTGTCCCAGGCGCGACCAAAATGACGCAATGCCCATTCGCCAATCTCACCAGCCAAATAGGCATCAACAGTTTGCTGGGTATCGCGCTCAAACTGCTCCATAGACAAAATTACTTGCTGTCCTCCATGCAACAGCCGTTGGTAGATCATAGCTTGGGCCAGATGATTTCCTGGATGGCGGTGGTTTTCACCAATAAACACTATATCGTACTCAAGTAAACCGCCGTCATCTTGTGTCAGATCAACAAGCAAAGGCTTATCAGTTCTAACATCAATTAACTGGTAGTCGTACAAGTTACTCATTGGAATAGAGGACAACCAACCAGTCTCTGTTTTGGTGATATTATTTACAGAGCCTTTATCTATAGAAACGTCGGTTGTTGTACTACATGCGCCTAATGCTGTTGTCAAAATGACTGCCATGAAAAAATTATCAATTTTCACCGTGTTTTTATCCTTAAATTTAAAAAGTGTACTTAATTGAATGTTGCATGATCAAAAACACCATGAATCAGAGCAAGTATCTTTAATACAGATCTGTTCGTAATCGACCACATTGTATTATGCTGGCGTATAGCTCTTTACCAAGGATATGACGTAACTCGGAACAGACGCTATCACCAAAACCTGCCTGATTTCCACAAACATAAATATACGCCCCAAGGTCATTAATCCAGTTCAGCAATTGCTCTTTTTGCTGCTTAATATGATCTCCAATATAACTAGCGTTATCATCACGTGACCAGGCTAGGCTTAGCTGCGATATCAGACTTTGATGCGTTAATTGCTTAATTTCATCTTGAAAATAAAAGTCGAAATTTTTATATTGTTCACCAAAAAAAAGCCAATGCTTTTGTTTGCTTTGCTGTTCAGCTCTATAGCGTAAAAATGACATCAGTGGCGCAATACCTGTGCCTGCGCCGATTAAAATTAATGGTACATCTGCATCGGGAAGATGGAAGTTTGGATGTCGGCGGATATTAGCCTGAACGACTTGTCCTTTGACTAAATCACATAAATAATTGGATGCTATTCCCATATTGCCATCAGCCCTACGGTGGCGTCGAACAAAGATATCAAGGTGATCTTGATGCGGTGTACTGACAATTGAATAAACACGGGGCGCTAGTGGCTTTAGTTTATCCACTAACTGTTGAGCGTTATCGGCGGTTTCGCCTTGCCATTCAAGGGTTGTCATGGCTTGAGCTAACAATAAAGTTTGTTCGCCTACGATGACCTTTTCATCTTCACTAAAGCCAAGTTGGCTTAATATTTCACGGCAAATATTTGTGGTTAACTGGGGCACTACTTCTAATAAATCCCCTGGCTGATAGTCAAATTGATGGTTATTTAATTGCAACAGGTGTGCTTTACGGTGAGATTGTGTGGCATTTAAACAAGTGTTGTCAGTAACCGCTAACGGCACAAAATTTTGTTGAACTGCATTAGTTTTCCATTGACGTAATGTGGTGATTTTATGCCACCAGCTGCCAATGGTTAGACTATCAAGCTTATCAACTTCAACGAGGTCAAACATGGCTTTTGCGCCTTTGCCAGTCAGTAATTGATTGAGCTGATGGCCAAATTTACAAAAATCTGGATAGTGACTGTCACCTAATGCCAGTATCGAAAATTGTACAGATTTTACGTAGCAGTCTAAGGCGGTTAGCTTGCGGATAAAGCGTTGAGCTTTTTCGGGTGGTTGGCCGTCGCCGTAGGTGCTGGCGATAAATAACACCTCATTGTATTGTGTTAGACAGCTGGGACTCAGGGTAGAAAAACAGCGCACATCGGCGCTGTGTAATAGTGCCTTTTTAAAACGTTTTGCTAGTGACATAGCGCTACCCGATTGGCTAGCGTAAGCGATTAGCGTATTACTCGTACTATTGTTTTTGAGCAGTTTTTTGTTTAATAGCCAGTACGAAGATAAAAGTATTGTTAGTGCAATAATTTGCCGGTCAATTTGCATAGTAATATTGGTGTTTTCGAAAAATAGAAAGGTAACTTGTAACTGACCAAGAATGACTATAACCACAGCACTGCCGGCAATTAAGCGCAAGTAACTGCCATTTAGCATTAAAAGTAACATAGCTGCACAGGCGATAATCACTAGCGCGAGCAGAACAGTTTGGCTGATTATAAAAATATTATAATGCTTGGCACTGATCTTATTTCTGACTTGACCGACGTTATCAGTGACGATTACCCCGCCACCAAAGTGAGGCTTTACGAACCATAGCCGATTATTTTGAAGAGACTTGTAATTAGGACTAATTAGCCCGTTAGTTGGCTCGACAAATAGTTCCGATGCTGTGTCGCTATGAATATTGTTAATAGATAGTGCCATTGTTAATAACAACAGGGACAAGAGCAAGATAGCAATATTGGTAATATTCAGCCATTTCGCAATATGAGGTGCCAAACGCCGCATAAAGAGGGCTCGATTAGCTGATGTAATCAGCCTTGATATTTTATTATTCAAACGCAAATGCAAATCTAAATGAAAATTATTATCATATACTATTGAAAAGTACCTCGCTTTACTAGTAAAATTACGACTCAGTTAATACGGGTATTAGATTGAAAAATAGTAATAGCATAGAAGTTTCACGCCAACAACGTCAGAACCGATTAAACCAAATTACCAGTATCATGCGAAAAATTCACATATACAGTGCGCTGCCGGTACTGCTATTAATCGTGTTTTTTTCAATAACCGGTATTTTGTTAAATCATCCTGAACTTGAAGTGGGCGAAGTAGACAATCAACTTACAGAGATCTCATTACCTCATTGGGCTTTGGAAATGCCAGATTGGCCAAAAAATTACAGTTCACACAGCTTAGTGTTATTGCAATGGCTAGATAAGGAACATGATATTCGCGGCGTTGACTTTGCAATCGAGTGGGATGAATACGATGAATTGCTCATTTTAGATTTAGCAGGCCCCAATGGTTCGACTGTTGTTGAGGTCTTCATTGGGCAGCAAATTATCTCTATCGATCAGCGAAAACTTTCAGCTTTTGCCATGTTAAATAATTTGCACAGAGCTAAGCATGTTAATGGTTTCTGGCGAGCGGTATCTGATATTAGTGCTGTATGCATGTTGTTATTTTGTCTTAGTGGTTTTTGGTTGGTTGTCGTTAATCGACTTGAAAGAGTGCCCGCAAATATCGCCATGTTAATGGGGAGTAGTATTTTTATTTTAGCAGTGTTTTTAATGCACTAGGAGGAAAATTTAATGGTTAGAAAATTTGTATTAGTGTTGGTTCTTTTGATGGGCTGTGTTAGCGCACAAGCTCAAGAAATGGAGATTAGTTTTGCGCTGCCGAGCTTTTCAACAGCTAACTATCACAACCCTTACGTGGCTATTTGGCTCGAAAGTAATGAGAAAAAACAAACATTATTATTATGGCACTTAAAAAAAGGTCGTAAAGATAAGTGGCTCGTGGACATTCGTCGTTGGTGGAGAAAACAGGGACGATACGGTGAAGTACCTGATGGGGTGACAGGGGCAACTAAAGGTCCTGATAATTATAAGACAAGATTTGATATTAGCGGGGTTGAACAATTTAACTTATTTATTGAAGTTGTACGTGAAGACGGTGGTCGCTCGTTGTTAAAACAAGCAATAAACCTTAAAGACAAACAAAGCGAATATAAATTAGCGGCTGATAAAGAAATAGGCCCAGTAACAATTAACATAGGAAATTAAGTAATGAAATTAAATACATTTGCAACATTTCTATCGGGCTGTGTGCTTGCCTTGTCAACTTTCCATAGTAGCGCGCACGATATTTATATTTGGCCTAGTTACTTCACGGTCGACAGCGATAAACCCAGTCAGGTTACTGTGGATGTTACGGCATCACATACCACGTTTAGGCCTGATTTTGCTATGCCAAGTAAAGGGGTTAAAGTTTATGGGGTTGATGGTAAGCAAATACGTAGAATTGGTCCTTACTTTGAAGGTGCGCGCCGTGCGACTTTTGATTTAGCGATTGAAGAACAAGGTACCTATGGACTGGTGTATGAACGTGGTCCTTCATACTTTTCCCAATATACAATTGGTAAACGTGATACTAAAAAGCATTTGCGCACAAACAAATCACAAGCACTTGAACAAATGCCAGAAGGAGGGAAGAATTTAGAAACCGGAAAATATTACACCGTAGCAATGTCTTATGTAACGAACAAAGCACCTAGCGATGCGGTGCTGCAAGCAAAAAATACCGGTTTTGAGTTAGTGCCTGTAACTCATCCAGCCGATTATGTCACTGGTGAAGAGATTAAGATGAAGTTGCTCTTTAACGGTGAGCCGGTTGAAGGTTTAGATTTAACCATCGAAAAAGAAGCGCCACAATATCAAAAAGAGCCGCAAGTTGTTGAACTTAACTCTAACAAAAAAGGCATGGTTAACGTTTCCTTTACTGATGGTGGTCGCTACATGTTGAAGGTAAAACACAAGAAAATAAGTGAAGATCCAGAAGCTGATTACGACATCACTCGTATTTATTATGCCTTTGAAGTGATTTATGAACAATAAATCTCTATTTAATGCATGTACGTCAGTACTTGCATTTTCTACCTTGCTGCTTTGCAGCAAGGTGTATTCGCATTTTCCAACCTTAAATTGCACCCCTCATCAGCAAGACAAACATCAAGGAGATAAGACTAAATTGTCTTGTCAAGCAGGATACAGTGATGCCAGTTTAGCTGGAGTCGTTAAGCTTAAAGTATATTCTTATGATGAAGTGTTACTTTTAAGCGTTACTACGGCCAGTGATGGCAGCGTATTACTGAATATGCCGCAAGGTGAATATTATATTGTATTTGATCCAGGACATGAGAGCCCTGCGGAATTTGATTATGCCGAACTACAATAAGCCTAAGGGACAAGCGAAAGTGATCCGCGAAATCATCCCTACCGACAGTGGTAGTCAAGAAAATCGTTATTTTTTCTTAACCTTATTGGGTGTTGTGCTATTTGCCATTATTTTACTGTGGACAACAGTCCATAAAAAAAATAAGCCTATAAGACTACCCAATCAACTGATTAACTTAGCCACGCAACTTAGCATTGCCAGTGACGAGATAGCAATGCTGCAAGAGGCCGGCTTACTTAGTCAAGAGCTAACATTAAGCGAGCTACATGAAAATCAAATAGAGCCCTTTATTTCTGAAGTTATGATTGCAGCGAGTACCAATTGCTTTGTGGTGATAAAACAACCAATTATTTTACGGTTAATTAAATTACCCGAGTTAAATTGGCAGGTGCAATGGCGCTCTATAGACAATGAAAATAGTCATACACACGATGATGAGCAACCGAAACATTATGCGGATTTTTGCCAAGCGGATAGTTTTTGGTTAGCTACAGCGTATACGGAAAATTAAGATAAAAGAAAGTGGATCACATGAAAATTTGGATTAAATTATTACTATTATTAACATTTTCAGGTCATGTTTTTGCACAGCAGCCTGCTAAACCTTTAACCGTTGGTATTACTCTACACCCCTATTATTCTTATGTTGCTAATATTCTAGGGGATAAAGGGCGTGTTTTACCCCTTATTGACTCTGGCTTTAATCCTCATAACTATAGTTTAAACCCAGCAGATATTGCCCGTTTAAATCAACTTGACGCATTAGTTGTTAATGGCATTGGCCACGATGAATTTGTAATGCTTGCTGTCGAGAGAGTGAATCCTCCTAATTTAACGATGATTTATGCCAATAAAGATGTGCCGTTATTGGGGCATGGTGATAAATATAACTCACATACCTTTGTCTCGGTTGATGCTTCTATTCGTCAGGTATATAGCGTTGCCAAAGCGCTCGGTAAACTCGACCCAAGTAATGCGAAATACTTTAGTAAAAATGCCTTCTTGTATGCAAAAAAACTGCGTTCACTTAAAAAAAATGTGCAAAACATATTGATTAATAAAGATTTAAGTAAAGTTAAAATTGCCAGTACCCACAATGCCTATGGCTATTTTTTACAAGAGTTTGGTTTAACGGTATCGGCCGTAGTAGAGCCAGCACATGGCATTAAACCGACGGCTTCGCAACTGCAAAAAACTATAGATGAAATTCGTAAAGCAGATATCGATGTATTGTTTACTGAGCTAAATATGACTAACAGTTATATCGATGTTATAGAAAAAGAAACGGGCATTAAAATTTACCATTTTTCACATATGACTCATGGTGAGTATGCTAAAGGTATGGTTGAAGAGGCTATGCGCCATAATATAAATAAATTAGCGGAAGCATTATTATATGCCGCCAACAAGGTGAGTTAATGTCTAGTCCTAACTTGAATCAGATTAGCTCATCGCCGAGCGTTATATGTGATAATTTGACAGTCAAAATCGCACAAAACCACTTACTATCAAACGTTAACTTAAACGTTGAACCGGGTTGTTGGTTGGGGATTGTCGGACCAAACGGTGGCGGTAAATCAACGTTATTAAAAGCCTTGCTGGGTTTAGTACAGCACCAAGGTGTTATCAGCTTTGACTGGCATCAAGGGAAAATTGGCTCCGTTGGTTATGTGCCGCAGCTGGCACCGTTTGATGCTTCTTTACCTATTTCAGTTTTAGATTATTTACGCATTGTTTCAGAAGATTGGCCTGTTTGGTTAAGGTATCAACGTAACCAAAAAATTAGCAACACTATGGCTAAGTTTAATATTAGTGATTTTGCTCATAAGCGTATTGGTACTTTGTCAACGGGTGAACGCCAGCGGGTGTTGCTGTGCGGTGCACTGATCAATGAGCCTGATATCTTGATTTTAGATGAACCTTTGGCAGGCGTTGACAAACAAGGTCATCAATTAATATTAGATATTTTGAATGATTATCATCAAGAGGGTAAAACCATATTGATGGTAGAGCACCATTGGCATGTAGTAACTAGCTACTGTCAAAAAGTTGCACTTATCGATGGAGAACTAATTCAGTTAGGTAGTGCTACGGAAATTTTCACTTTGTTGCAGCAAAATGCTTCGGCTTTAGAATTGGCCAATATGGCCTAAGACAACTGATATGTTAGATAGTATTCATCAAGTATTTTCTGTACTTACAGAGCAGGGCTGGTTACCTGAAATGTTTAGCTATGGTTTTTTAGTTAATGCATTTTTAGCCAGTTTAATGTTAGGGCCATTGTTAGGGGCACTTGGTACGCTCGTGGTAGTGAAGCGCTTAGCTTTTCTATCGGAAGCGGTTGGCCATTCTGCACTAACTGGGGTTTCAATTGGCATATTATTGGGAGAATCAATAACAGCTCCCTGGATCAGCTTGTTTGCTTTTTCAGTTATTTTCGCGCTGACTTTACAATGGGTTAGGGGAAGAACTACCGTACCTTATGATGCTTTAATTGGTGTGTTTTTAGCTTTTGCCCTTGCTGTAGGGGCAGCATTGCTGATGATTGTTGCCAAAAAAGTGAATGCTCACTTGGTTGAGCAGGTTTTATTTGGCTCGGTACTTACTGCAGACGGACAAGATATTGCCATTTTGTCCGTTATGTTTGTTCTGATCGTGAGTTTAGCCTTTAAATATTCCAATAAAGCCTATTTAACCGCTTTGTCACCAGAGATAGCTAAGAGCTTGAGAGTGAATACCAAGCTGCACGATTACAGCTTTGTCTTGCTCATTGCTTTAATGACTGTTGCCGCGGTAAAAATTATTGGTGCGATTTTAGTGGGGGCTTTGTTACTGATCCCAGCAGCTAGCGCTCGATTACTAGCTCAGAATTTAAAGGGCATGTTATGTTGGTCAATACTCATTGCCACCACCAGTGCGTTAACTGGGGTGCTGTTGCCAATGTATATGTTATGGGCAATCCCGACAGGGCCAGCGGTTATATTAGTGGCCTGTGTATGGTTTGTCTTCGCTATTGTCATGCATAGTTTTTCGCATAAAAAAGGATAGATAATGACAATTAACAAATTAGGCTTTTACTTAGTCATGGTGTTTAGCTTGGCGGTTAATGTCGTTTTTGCAAAAGAAAAAATTGCTACCGTCAGCCCTATTAGTTACAGCTTAACTAAAACTATGGTGCAGGGTACTGATATAAAGGTCAGTTATTTACCGCCAACTCGTTTGCCAATCAATAGAGTTGCGAGCTGGTTGCGTAAAAATAGTAGTCACCGGTTTGATTCATTTGACGCCTTTGTTGGCATAAGCGCAGTTATGCCTGAACTAAATTTTCACCCCAGTCTCAGGCAAAGTAATATCCGTATTGTTGATATTGATATTGCTCAAGCAATAATGCCCAAGGGTGAAAAGATAGTGCAGGCGAGTACCTCTGAATATTTTTGGCTTAATAGCAACAACTTGCTTGTCATGTTAGGTATTTTAAAGCGGGACCTTAGTGCATTATGGCCGCAACATGCGATAAGGTTTACTGATAATTATCAAGCAGCAGCCGCTAGAGTTCGGCAAATTAATTTAAAGCTCGATGATTTATTGATGTCTAAAGATATTGCTTTTATTGTGCCGCTTAACGATAAACTCTCGCCATACGTTGCCAGCTTAACGAGTGATACGAGCAGTAAAAAAGACGCGCTTGATTTAGGCTTAAATTATGTGCAAATCGCCAGTGGTAAAAATAAATCAGCCACATTATGGTATATAGATGATTTCTCTCGTGTGAGCGACAAGCTTTTTATTGAGCGAATACAGAGTCAGGTGGAAAAATTAGAAAATGTGCTCAACGAACTTTATCACTAATGTTTGTCGTGCTCGTTACACTGGAGCCGACAAGCTTCACATGAAATTCTTTACGGTACTTTAACGATTCAATTGCCTACTGCTATGAAAAAGTTATTGGCTTAATGAGGCCGTTAAGCTTAGCTCATAGCCAATTAGCAAACTTTATTTGAGAATGTCATTTAATATTATTGTGGTTAATCAGACTTAATAAATTGAACTATAAGGTTACTAGAGTTGAATAGTTTGACTCAATAGAAAGGTGAAGACCATCGAACTTCAGCTATTCATTATAAAATGAAAGACTCGTGAGACTTCTCTGCTCTCAATAAGTTACATTCCAGCATATTGCTATACATTGACTTGTATATTTCCTTGTACATTGATTTGTATATTGATTTTTTCAATCATGCGTATTGCTGATGCCAAGGGGAAAGTATCCTTAGCATGATGAAGGACAATTTTATGAATATGATGCCATTCTGCCAAGCGAGTTAGAATTAACATTATTTGTTAGTTGGTGTGATTATTCAGAAACTACAATCCCGCGTATTCATCAATCCAATAAATTAGTAAACTTTATGGAAGTTACTCGACAATATTTTGATAAATAGTGTATTTTAATGATGTATTTTTTTCCTCATAATAATTATCGGAAATGTTGTATGGAGTTGGTTCTTTTTAATATGCATGATGTGATGTTGTTGATCACTATTTATCTGTGCGTACTTTTTGCTATTTTTCTACTGACCTTAAAAAAAGGCAGTAAGCAAAGCAATTTATTATTAGCTTGTTTTCTATTATGTCATGCGGCAATACCTGCAGATAACCTAATTATGTTTGGAGAAGCTTTTCGAGCTAAAGCTATCGAATTTTCTCCGGATATATTTTATGTTTTTGGCACGGCTTACTGGCTTGAGTCTGTTTTTTTACTCTTTTATATAAAGTCTCTTATTTACAAAAATTATACCGTTAAAAAATTGGATTATTTATACTTTTTGCCTTTTATAAGTTATGTGATATTTGAATGGTTTACATGGTTTAGTTTGACTAGTGAGATAAAGTTAGAAATATTAAATGGCTATCACTTAGAAGAGCAACCTGGCTATACTTTTATGGTGCATTTGTTTAGGGAGAGTTTCAGAGTATTTTGTACTGTGTTATGCCTTAAAGAGTTGTTTCATTACCAACAGCAAATTAAAAATGAATTTGCTGATATTGAAAAAATTGATTTAACCTGGTTAAAGATCTTAGTTATTGGCTTTTTAGTGATCAACTTGCAATCGGTTATTGTTCCTATAGGTGTTATAACGATTGTCGAATTCCAAACATTTATTGATTATACCCTACTAGGCTTGACTGCTAACTATACGATACTTTTATTAATCAGTGTGATGATTTTCTTTAGTTTGTCTGAGTCTACAGTATTTAAAGGAATAGATCAGAATAAATCAATGTCAGAAGATAATAAGAATCCTATTTCCCCAGCATTAATTAATACTATTGTCGAATACATGAATGAGAATAAGCCCTATTTAAATCACTTATTAACATTAGATAACTTGAGTAACCAATTATTATTACAACCAAGATTGTTATCTCAAATAATCAATCGTCATTTTAAACAAAACTTCTTTGAGTTCATTAATGGTTATCGCGTTTTGGAGTGTAAATTAATTTTAGAGAAACCAGGCAATGAAAAAATTACCATGTTGCAGGTCATGGATGAATCAGGCTTTAATTCAAAAGCAACGTTTAACACATTCTTTAAAAAGCTTGTTGGTATGACACCTACCCAATATAGAAAAGAGCATGTTAAAGGTTAGTTATCTGTAGTTCATGTCAATATTTTATAAATGCCTTTAATTATTTTTATTAAAGGCATTTTTTTTGTTATTTTTAATTCATTACTAATACTCAATAATACTTAGTCTGTAAACACCAAATATCGTCTAATAATCCATGTTATTAATGAGGTTAGATTGACTGATGACGGCTAGCAGTGAATCTTTTAAACGAAACAAGGCAATCAGCCCAGCTAGGTTGTTTAAGAAAACTATTACCTGCTTTATTAATCAAAGTGAGAGAGTCAATCCAGTTTTATCTAAATTTTTAGCGAATACCCCCAAAATGATAAAAGTCTCTGATTTATATAAAGGCGTTATTTTTTAGTGGTTTAAGTCGTTCATTATTATTGATACCTATAGTTGAACGTTCAAACACTCGACTTTTGAGTATTTGAACAGTTTCAACATTGATCTTGTCGTTCGTTATAGTAAGTTGTAAGCGCTTATATGAAGGGGTGGGCTTTCAACAGCCCACTCTTTAATACTTTGGGGGTAATGATAAAAGTAATACTTGTCACCTCATCGCCGTCTCTATTGTCAGAATCAGCAGTAGAGACGGCAACTTCTTTTCTGGGAGGCCACTATGAAGCAAACAACGGCAAAACAGCAGAATAAAATAAAAAAAATTATGATTGTTGGTGGCGGCACCGCAGGCTGGATGACCGCTGCAACGTTAGCGAAAGTTTTAGGTAAAAGTTATTGTGATATTCGCTTAATAGAATCGGATGACATTGGCACTGTTTCTGTCGGGGAAGCCACTATTCCGCAAATATCCCTCTTTAATAAAATTCTTGGCATCGATGAAAATGATTTTGTTAAAAAAACCCAAGCTACTTTTAAATTAGGCATAGAATTTGTTGATTGGACCAAAAAGGGCGGCGGTTATATGCATCCTTTTGGCGATCATGGTACGGCTATGGATGCTATCCAGTTTCATCATTATTGGTTGAAAATGCATCAAAAGGGGCAGGTTTCGGATCTTGAAGAGTTTTCCTTAGCGGCAGTTGCTGCACGTCAAGGCAAGTTTATGCGCTCGCAAAATATGGGCAATTCACCGCTATCTAACATTAACTATGCCTTTCACTTTGATGCGACTTTATATGCAGATTACTTACGTGATTATGCGATTGATCGTGGCGTTAATCGTAGTGAAGGTAAAGTTGTTGATGTATCACTTCGTGACAGTGATGGTTTTATTGATAGCCTATTATTGGCAAGCGGCGAGCGGGTGACTGGAGATTTGTTTATTGATTGCTCTGGTTTTAAAGCCTTGTTGATTGAAGGTGCATTGAAAACCGGATTTATTGACTGGAGTGATGTATTACCTTGCGATAGCGCGGTTGCTATGCCTTGTATGGCCAAAGAAAATGATAAATTACATCCCTTTACCCAAGCCAAAGCGAAAAAATCGGGTTGGATCTGGCGCATTCCCTTACAGCACCGAGTCGGCAATGGTTATGTCTATCCAAGCAAGTTTGTTAGTGACGATGAGGCGGTAAAAATATTAACTGAACAAATGGAAGGGGAGCCGATCGGCAAGCCTAATTTTTTTCGTTGGCAAACGGGTATGCGTAAAGAAAGTTGGAATAAAAACTGTATTGCCATCGGACTTGCAGCGGGGTTTGTCGAACCATTAGAGTCAACCGGCTTGCATCTTATTCAATCGTCAATTGCTAAGTTAATGGCCTTATTTCCGCATCAAGGTTTTGAACAGATAGATATTGATAGCTTTAATGCCCAGTCGAAAACAGAGTTTGAATATATCCGCGATTTTATTGTTTTACACTATAAAGCAACCGATAGGGACGATTCAGAGTTTTGGCGTTATTGTCAAAAGATGAAAGTGTCAGATCGCTTGCAGGCTAAAATGGCTTTATATCAAAGTAATGGTCGTATTTATCGTCAGGACAATGAACTTTTTAATGAAACATCTTGGCTGGCTGTAATGCATGGACAAGGATTAAAACCTGACGGTTATCACCCGCTAGTTGATGTTCTACCTGAAGATGAAGTAGCTCGTCGACTGCAACATATTCATGGTGTGATCCAAAAATCAGTTGAAACTATGCCAATGCAAAAAGACTTCATAGCAAAATATTGTCAGGCGAGTTAAACAAAATTTTTATCAGTAGCAATATTTCAATGGTTAAGATACCTCTAGAGTTATTGTTGCTTGTGTATATAAAGAAAATAAAAAGGTTAGTTAATGAAGGTTATTTTTATGGGTAATAGTTTTAAAAAATTCATTCACATTTCTGCAGTACTATTTCTTAGTATGGGCTTGAGTGCATGTGGAAAAGAGAATAAAAGTACTACTGCAGAGCAGGGTGCTGCTCAGTCAAAAAATCGTCTAGCGACAGTAGAGCAAGATGTAGAAGCTTTGCTTTTAAAAATGACGCTGCCAGAAAAGGTCTCTTTGGCTCATGCCAGTGGTAAATTTCATATCAATGCCATTGAACGTGTCGGTATTCCTGAGATGTGGTTATCCGATGGACCTCATGGCGTACGTCATCAAATAGAACGCCATTCTTGGGCATCGGCTGGTTGGACAGATGATCATGCGACGTATTTACCTCACTTGACCTCTGTCGCCGCCAGTTGGGACCCAGAAATCGCGCGTTTACATGGTCAGGTATTGGGTGCAGAAGCCCGTGACAGAAAAAAAGACTTTATCTTAGGCCCTGGTGTTAATTTAGCGCGCTTACCATTATATGGCAGAAACTTTGAATATATGGGCGAAGACCCTATTTTAGCGGCAAAATTAGTAGTGCCGCAAATTAAAGCCATTCAAGCCAATGATGTCGCCGCTACGGTTAAACATTATGCCTTAAACACCCAAGAATTAAATAGAACCGGTGTTAATGCCAAGCCCGATGAACGTACGTTAAGAGAAGTGTATTTACCTGCCTTTGAAGCAGCAGTTAAAGAAGGTGGCGTGCTGGGTATGATGGGTTCATACAATGAGTATTACGGCACTAATGCCAATCAAAGTAAACACTTGGTCATGGATATCTTAAAGGGTGAGTGGGGTTATCAAGGAGTTTTACTAACCGACTGGCATGTTGATATTAATACCTATGATGCAGCAGTTAATGGCTTGGACCTAGAAATGGGTACTAAAGTTGATGACTATCAAGATTACTTCTTGGCAAAACCTTTTTTAGCAATGATTGAAGCGGGAAAAATACCTGAATCTGTTGCCGATGAAAAAGCTAGACGTATCTTAAGAGTACAGCACAGTATTGGTATGTATGATGAAAACCGACTGCCAGGGGCTAGAAATACTAAAGCGCACCAAGCAGCAGCGCGTAAGATTGCTACCGAAGGTGTGGTGTTATTGAAAAATGACCTTGTTGGCACTAAAACGGTATTACCTTTAGACACCAAACAAGTGAAAAACATTCTGGTGCTTGGCCCTAATGCTGATAAACAGCATGGTACGGGTGGTGGTTCTTCAGAAGTGAAATCTTTATATGAAGTTACGCCATTAGAAGGTTTAAAAGCTAAATTTGGTCAAAATGTTAATATTACTGTGATGAGAGCGCGCAGTAGTGAGTTAGCTGCGATTGCCAGTGACTATGTTGAAAGTCGTCATTGGACGGGTACGCCTGCTTGGAATGTTTCCTACTTTAATGACTCGGCCAGAAAAAACTTAACTGAAGAGTCTTGGATTGTTGACTCTAGGTTTGCCGCTAAAGATGCAAACAATGCTCAGCACATTACCATGTCAGCTAAAATAAAACCGCTAACAACCGGCTTACATCAATTAAACGTTGAATCTATTGGTGATTTTACATTAAGAATTAATGGTGAAGTTGTAATTACTCATCAGGTGAGTGATGAAAAATTACATGACATTGCTTATTTAACGCATGATATTGAATTGATAGAAAATGAATCTTACGCTTTTGAAATTCAATATGATGGTCGCGACAACTTTACTTTAGGATGGAATGCACCGGGTGAATTATTCAGCAGTGAAGCTGAATATATTGCTGCGGCTAAACAAGCCGATGCTGTTATCTATTTTGGCGGTTTGAGCCATGGCGATGACCGCGAGTCAATCGATCGTCCTGATATGAAACTACCTAACTCCCAAGATGAAATTATTAGTAAGCTGATTGCTGCTAATGAAAAAACCGTGGTATTTCTTGTTGCGGGCTCAGCTGTTGAAATGCCTTGGGTCGAGCAAGCAAATGCTATTGTTTGGGGTTGGTATGGCGGTATGGAAGCAGGACATGCCTTTGCTGATATTTTAACAGGTGATGTTAACCCAAGTGGTAAAATGCCGATTACCTTGCCAGCTCGCCTTGAAGATACCGCGCCTATTGCACTTAATGATTATAACGCCAAAGAAAGTTTATATTCGGAAGGTGTGTTTATTGGCTATCGTTGGTTTGAACAGCAAAACATTAAACCTACCTTTGTTTTTGGTCATGGTCTTTCATATACCAACTTTGACCTAACTGATATTGCTTTATCAGCTGTAAATATTACTGCCGATGAGGGCATTACTGTGACTGCAATGGTTACAAATACCGGTGATGTAGCAGGCTCAGAAGTAGTGCAGTTATATTTGCATGACAAAGAGGCTAGTGTTGCCAGGCCAATAAAAGAGCTAAAAGGTTTCGATAAGGTTTACTTAGCGCCGGGTGAAAGTAAACAGATCAGTATTTCACTTACTAAACGTGACTTATCTTTTTGGGACGTAACCATAAATAATTGGCAGGCCGAGAGTGGTACTTTTGAAGTTATGTTAGGTTCATCATTGAGCGATATTCGTTTAACTGCCGAATTTACTTACCAATAAAGTTGCTAATAAAAGTTGTCAATAAAGAAACGAAAGATGTCAATAAGGAAAAACCGATGTTAACGAATAAAGCACTATTGATTAAATTATTTACCTTAAGTTGTGTGGTATATCTACTTGCAAGTTGTGGCAGTGGCGGCTCACCTGAGGCGCCTTCAACTGTGATTGTTAAACAACCAACAACTGTTGTTGAACAAATTAGTTTACCTATAACAACACCTTATAGTTTAACTGATGAAATCAGTCCTCAACAAGCTATTGCTGAAATGGCAATAGGTATTAATTTAGGTAATACCTTTGATGCTCCTCATGAAGGTGATTGGGCATTACCAGCACAAGAGTCATTTATTATTGCCTTTAAGGACGCGGGTTTTAAGCATGTGAGAATTCCTGTCACTTGGCATGAACATACTCAGCTAGAAGCGCCTTATGAAATAGATAGTGACTTCTTAACAAGAGTAGAAGAAGTGGTTGATTGGGCATTAGCGCAAGACCTCTATGTCATTCTCAATGCACATCACGAGTCTTGGTTAAAAGACAATTATCAAGATCAAAAAAATAAAAATCGTTTAGATAGTATGTGGATCAAAATAGCCGCTCATTTTAAAGAAAAACCGGCTAAGCTAATGTTTGAATTACTAAATGAGCCCAATGGCATGACGGTAGAAGATGTTAACGAAGTGAACAAACGTATACTGTCAATTATCCGAAATGAAAATCCTAACCGATTAGCTGTTTTTTCTGGTCATGGTTTTACCCCTATTGATTCTTTACTAGCGACTGAAATTCCTGATGTTCAGGATAAATTCCTTATCGGCAACTTTCATAGTTATGATCCTTGGGATTTTGCCGGTCAGTGCCAGCAAAGTTGGGGAACGAATGAAGATAAGTCTAAGCTTCGTCAAATTTATCAACAAGCGAGTGATTGGTCTGTTATTAATCAAATACCTGTTATGGTCAATGAGTTTGGTGCGGCAAAGTTTGACTTTACTCAGCCTGAAAATGTTTGTGTCTTAGCAGAGCGTTTAGCTTATTTAAGCCATCATGTCAGTTTGGCTAGCGAATTTGGCATAGCGGGTAGTTTTTGGGATGATGGTGGCTCATTTAGTACTTATGACCGCAGCAATAACACCTGGGGACCAGAAAAAGATGTTTTAGTTGCTGAAAATGATGAATGATTAATTATTCTCTAGCATCATCGAAAGTCGTTGTTAGCTATTGTATTAAATGTATTAAATGTATTAAATGTATTAAATGTAAAAGGTATTAAAGGTAATATTAATGATGAACAAACTATTTTTGTGTTTAATACTTTCACTTACTGCTTGTACTCAAAATACCGATAATATCAGCACCGATACAAAAAATATTGATAAACAACAGCTTGAAACTAGCGCAACAACGAGTAGTGAGGCATATACCGTATCAAGATCTGACTATTCGTTGAAGCTACAAGGCTTTTGGTTAGGGCAAAGCATTGCCAATTGGACTGGGCTTGTCACTGAAATGGATAAAGTAGGTACACCAGCAACACTACCATTTTATACCGATGAAGACTGGGGCAGTAAGGATTTACCTGCCATCTGGGGAGAAGGAGTTCCTCATAGTGATGTTATTGATTTTTTCTTTGTAGAAAAAGGACAACCTTGGGGAGCCGATGATGATACTGACATTGAATATATGTACCAGTATTTACATGAAAAACACCAAACAAGTCTGTTGAGCGCAGAGCAAATTAGCGCGGGTTGGTTGACTCATACTTATTCACAAGAAGATGCGCCGCTTTTTAAGAAGTTTGCTGATGCTAAAGCCGTTAAAGAAAACTTCTTATGGGAGTCGGATCAACAAGCCAGAATACTAATGCAGCAAGGCATGTTACCGCCAGAGACTAGTGAGCCTAAAAATAATTCTAAATACATGATGATTGATGCTCAGCTAACCACGGAAATATTTGGTTTATTGGCACCTGTTCGATTTGATGTTGCGCTAAAAATAGCACAGTTGCCGATTCGAGTATCTGCTAAATATGACGCCGAGTGGATTTCACAATTTTACATCACCATGCATTCTTTAGCGTCAAAAGTAGATCCATCGCTGACCATGCAACAGCAAACTCAATGGTTGGCAGCGCAGGCAAGGATGATATTACCTGAGCAATCAACACCAGCCAAAATGTATGACTTTATTATAAATTCTTATCAGTTAAATCCAGATAAAAATAATTGGGAGCAAACCCGTGATGAAGTTTATCAACGTTATCAGCTTAATAATGCCGATGGTTATGTTTATAACGATCCCTTTGAGGCCGGTATTAATTTCGCTGCCAGCTTAGTCAGTTTATGCTATGGCGAAGGGGATATTGTTCGTACCATTCAAATAGGTACCTTGGCTGGTTGGGATTCAGATAATCCGACCGCGACTTGGGGGGGATTATTAGGGTTTATGATTGGCAAAGAAGGTGTAGAACAAGCTTTTGCACAAGATAATCTTTCTCAAAGTTACTGGATTCACCGCACTCGAAGAAACTTCCCTGATCATAGTCCTGAGCAACTAGGTGAAGATACTTTTACTCTGATGGCGCAACGCGCGATTAAAGTGATTGACCAAGTGGTGATTGAACAAATGCAGGGTAAAGTTGATGTTGAAAATAATGTTTGGTTGATCCCTAAATAATAAAAAATTTAGCTGTTAAGTCTTTAGCCGTTATTCACATAAACTATCTTTACATCTGGAGTGTCATGAAAAAAAGAGCATGTTATTTAATCATAGGTACTTTGTTATTAATGTCTTGTTCCACCACTGTTGTGGAACAGCCAGCAAAAAAAATATCCACTGTTCAGTCTTCAAATGGGCAATTACTTAGAGAAGCTTACCAAAGCAGTGTTGATCGTAGTCAGCGCGAGTACTTTGTTTATTTACCTCGAGGTTATCACTCAGAGCCAGACAAAAAATGGCCAGTGATGTTATTTTTACATGGTAATGGTGAGCGCGGTAATGGCCAAGACGAATTAGGTTTTGTTTTGATGCAAGGGCCTTTATATGAAGCCTGGGTACAGAAAAAAGATCTGCCATTTATTATTATTTCGCCCCAGCTTCATATGTTTGATATGGATAAAAAGGGTCTTGCTTATATCGATAATCGTTCAAAAGACAATATTCCCAAAAGATTAGTTCAAGGCGTACCAAAGAGAAGTGCTGCTTTTCAAACGCAAACAGATATACGAAGAACCCCATCTTTAACAGATATGAGTGATGTTGTGCCTTTATTGCCCCAAGGTTGGGAAATGCTTGAGGAAGATTTAATTAACATGTTAACTAAGGTGCAGAAAAAATATCGAGTAGAAACTAATAAAACTTACCTATCGGGTTTGAGTTATGGTGGTTTTGGTACTTGGTTTATGGCGAGTAAATACCCTGAAAGATTCTCTGCTATTGCCCCTGTAGTTGGCTGGGGGCACTCCAGTTTAATGGCGCCTATTGCTAAGCATAAAATACCGGTGTGGGCATTTGCTGGTGGCAGAGATAGTGCGGTAAATATTCAGTATTTTTATGCAGGATTAAATGCGTTAGAAAAGCTTGGCCATCATGATGTACGTTTTACTGTTCATGAAGATAAAGGTCATGATGCTTGGACTCGGGTCTATTCAGGTGATGATCTTTATCAGTGGTTATTATCACATTAGCTCAATGATTAACTTTATTAACATGACACCCTATTTGAAAGTTAAAGTTAAAGCTAAAGTAAAAGCTAAAGCAAAGGCATTACTTTTTGCTAGTTTGGTTTTTTCTTCAGCCCTTTTTGCAGGAACTGCTGAAACAGTTGAAGAGACAGTCACTGTGATGTCGCTAAATATCTATGGCTGGAAAACTATGCCTAAGCATAGTGATGATTATGCACAGTTAATTAAAAACCATAATGTTGATATCCTCGGTATTCAAGAAGGCGTTGAAGATTGGCGACTTAAGGGAAGTGATATTGATATTGAAAATAAACTACCCACTAACTATCAGCGTGCAATTACTTTAAAAAAATCTCTTGGACAATGCTGGCGGCATAAATTTCAAATTTTTATTAATCATTGTCAGGGCAGCCGCTTTATCGAATCTGGCCGCTTCGATTTAACTGATGGCCCAAACGCCACTAGAACCGGTGAATACGCTGTGATAGAAAAATCGAATAAACGCTATCTCTTGGTTAATGTTCATTGGGATCATGAAAGTGTTATGACTCGAATCGCTAATGCTCAAGAAACCAGTGCTTTGCTTAATAAAATGAAAAAACACCCTAAAATATTACTGGGCGACTTTAATAGTCAATGCGATAGCAAAGAGGTCTCAATGGTACAGACAAAAGCAAAAATGATGTTATTAAAAAATGCGGGTATTGATTGTCTTTTCGTTTCGGGTATAACCGGCAAAGCAAAAGAAGTTGTCGCTTATCCTTCTGATCATCCCGCAATTGTTGCAACATTGAGTCACTAATTAACAGTTAGAAGCATATATAGGTCGTTGTACACTTTAATTTCCTAAGCTGTTCAGCTATACGTGCCTTTATTTGACGAACTCAGTATGGAGCTAATACCCGGTACTGTAATAAGTATCGGGTATTAGCGCTTATTGCTATCTACTTCCAAATACCGTCTTCAGTTTTACCTGTTAATTCGGGAAAATCAGCCGCAACAAAGTTTGGCACAATGCCAGCCTTACGTTGTGCTTTGTAGTGCTTAATTACCTTGATAGCAATATTTGATAGCAGTAACAGCGCAATAAGGTTTACTAATGCCATCAGCCCCATAGACGCATCGGCAAGCGCCCACACCACATCGATTTTTGCGACCGCGCCAAACATTACCATAGCAACAACACACGCGCGAAATAGTGGTACAAAGGTGGTTTTGTTGTTCGAGAGAAACATAATGTTAGTTTCCGCATAACTGTAATTGGCAATAATAGAAGTAAAACAAAACAGAATGATTGAACCAGCGATAAATGCACCGCCCCATGCACCCACGTGAAAATCTAAGGCTGCAATGGTAATAGCAATACCATCGGCAGCACTACCGGTATCACCGGCAAGCAGAATTATCGCTGCAGTGGCCGTGCAAATAACTATGGTGTCAACAAAAACGCCAAACATTTGGATAAAACCCTGTGAAGCCGGATGATTTGGATTAGGTGTCGCACTTGCCGCTATATTAGCTGCACTACCCATGCCCGCTTCGTTAGAAAATAAACCACGAGCGATACCCGCTTTCATTGCCTGTGCAATCGCAAAAGCGACAGCGCCGCTAGCCGCTTCTTGCCAACCAAAGGCACTTTTGATGATTAAGCTAAAGACCGCGGGTAATCTCTCAATGTTCATCAAAACGACGATTAGGGCAACAAGCAAATAAGCCAACGCCATAATAGGCACTAAAACTTCAGATACTTTGGCGACTTTTTTCAGCCCGCCCATGATCACTAAACCACTGGCTATCGAGACAACAATACCAACGATTGTCGCATCAAAATCAAACACGGCACTCATGGCACCAGTAATGGTATTGGCTTGTACAGCATTGAATACCAAACCAAAAGCAATAATTAATAGTATCGAGAATAATATACCCATCCACTTATGCCCCAAGCCTTTATGCATGTAATAAGAGGGGCCACCACGAAATTGTCCTTCTTCGTCTGTTACTTTAAATACTTGCGCAAGGGTAGATTCAACCATGGAGGTTGCCATACCTAAAAAGGCAATAAGCCACATCCAAAAAATAGCGCCAGGACCACCTGTGGTTAATGCCACAGCAACACCTGCCATATTACCTGCACCAACGCGGGCAGCCATACTAGTACAAAATATTTGAAATGAAGACAGCCCGTCTTTTGCACCATGACGGCTTATCTTCATCAGGCTTATTGCATGCCCCAGATGAGAGACTTGAATAAAGCCCAAACGTAATGTGAAAAAGATACCTGCACCGACTAACCCGTAGATAAGTACCGTATCCCACAAAAGAGAATTAATTAAACCGATAAGTGTTGCTAACATAGACTGCTCATATTTTCAGGTGAATAATTGGCGTAAACTAATAATAGCTCAGGGCATTTCCTGGATATAGCTAACCTAGCTTTTATTGCTAATGTCGCAGGTAATATCGCAGGTAATGTCGGAGCATAAGACCGTTCAGTCATCGCCAAAATTTTCGCCACTCTACGTTATTATGCCTATTCAGAGTAGTAACACTTTGTCGTTATTCTTTACAACGTGATTTACATCAGCTTTTGCAGCAATTATTTACATAAAAATGCATGATAATTCTAATTCTAATTCTAATTTTAGTTAGGTAGGGCGAGTTAATAGATAAAACAAGGTGTCTATGATGTGTAATCAATATCTCATTATCAACGTCATCTTCGAAGTTACTAGTCGAAGAACCACTATCTAGCTTGATGATAATAACTTATGTTAAATAACTACGCTTGATATTGATTGTTGTTTACAATGGTAAAAAATATTATCTAGTTAAGTTTTAATGTCATATCTTATTTCGGTTACCTTATTGTGGGCTTTTTCATTTAGTTTAATTGGTGTGTATTTGGCGGGGCAGGTTGATGCTTGGTTCTCGGTATTAATGCGTGTTGGCTTGGCTATGTTAGTCTTTTTACCCTTTTTACGATTAAATGAAATACCTTGGCAAACCGCCGTTAAATTAATGGCCATAGGGGCAATTCAACTCGGCTTAATGTACGTTTTTTATTATCAATCCTTTTTGTATTTGTCTGTACCTGAAGTTTTATTATTTACCGTGATGACCCCTATATATATCACCTTATTAAATGATGCATTTGAGCAAAAATTTCACCTCAATTTTATGTTAACCGCATTACTGGCAACCTCGGGTGCTATTGCCATTCGTTTTAGCACTATAGACGCTAACTTCATTATTGGTTTGGTCTTAGTGCAAGCAGCTAATTTATGTTTTGCTACCGGGCAGGTCTGTTATAAACACTTAATGGCTACTCAACAGCTAAACCAGTCTATCAATCAAAAAGCAATATTTGCCTGGTTTTTCATTGGTGCCTTTTGTGTGGCTGTCATTTGTTATTTAATTTTTGGTAATGCCAATAAACTACCAACAACTGAGTTGCAGTGGGGCATATTAGTGTATTTGGGGATTATCGCCTCAGGTATTGGTTTTTTTGCTTGGAATAAAGGCGCTACCTTGGTTAATGTTGGTGCACTGGCTATTATGAATAACTTGCTCATCCCTGCGGGCATAATCGTAAATTTAGTAATTTGGAATCGAGATGCAGATATCCCTCGATTAGTCTTTGGCGGCTCCCTCATTGTGCTGTCGTTATTCCTGAATCAATGGTTAGAGAAACGCAGAAACGCGTCTAAAGCCAGTGAATAAATCCAGTAAATAAATAGCTGAAGCTTTAAATGAAATATGTTTAGCGATAGTCAACTATCGATTATTCCTCGTACTTCTCTTAATGAATTAAACAAATAACAAGCCTGCTTAGCGTAACTGTAATAGTCATCCTATACTTATCCTATCGTTTTCTTTGTCGAAATACATGAGTATATATGAACAAAACAGACAGCTCAGATACTGATAAACAGCTAAGTGCTGATGAATTATTTGGTCACCCAAAAGGCTTGTATGTTTGTTTTGCCACTGAATTATGGGAGCGATTTTCATTCTATGGTATGAAGTATTTGCTGCTGTTATATTTGACTAAATACCATTTGTTTTCGGACGGAGAGGGCTTGGCAGTATTAGGTGCCTATGCGGGGTTAGTGTACACCTTACCTGTTATCGGGGGCATGTTAGCCGATCGCTACCTAGGCATGAAAAAATCAGTGCTCTTCGGTGGTATTTTACTCAGTATTGGCCATCTGCTTATGGCAGTAGAAGGTCACCAAGCGGTGCAATATGTGGCGGGGACTATTTTAACTGTAGATCTTACGCTTAATAATGGCGCTGTACTTAGTGCAGGTACGCAATTAACCCAAACGATTAAAGTACAGGACCTAGCAGCGCTGAATGTTTTTTATCTAGCGCTATCGTTAATTGTTGTTGGTGTTGGTTTTTTAAAGCCCAATATCTCCACTATTGTTGGTCAATTATATAAAAAGGATGATCCCCGTCGTGACTCTGGTTTTACTATTTTTTATATGGGCATCAATCTTGGCGCTTTTGCCGCCACAATTATCTGTGTTTACTTAGGAGAAACTTTCGGCTGGGGTTATGGCTTTGGCGCCGCAGGCATTGGCATGCTATTTGGCTTGGTTACTTTCACTAAGGGACTGAAATATTTACGTGGCTTGGCTGAGCCGCCATACCCTGCACTTTTAGCCGAGAAAGTATGGGGCTTGCTCAGCCGTGAATATCTCATATATTTAACAGCGATATTAAGTTTGTCGGTATTTTGGTTAATGATCCAACATGAGCCTGTGGTGTTTGCCGCCCAGCAGATTCTACTGATTATTGCCGGGGGCGGTCTAATCGCTTTTGCGCTGTTAAAAGGCAGCAGAGCAGAATTTCAACAAATGCTGGTTCTCATGGTTTTAATTGCTTCTACCATTGTCTTTTGGGCGCTGTTTGAGCAAGCCGCTGGCTCTATGACCTTATATGCCGATAGGGTAGTTGATAGAACTATTGCCGGTATTGAAATATCCGCCGGTCAGTTTGGCTCGCTCAATGCAGGTTTTATTATTGCTTTAGCCTTACCTTTTGCAGCCTTATGGGTATGGTTAGAAAAGTTTCAGCTAAACCCCAATATTCCCGTTAAATTTGCTTTAGGCATTATTCTGGCCGGCATAGGTTTTGCTGTCTTAGTGTTAGGCGCACAATTTCCTAATGAGGCAGGAAAAATTAGCTTATGGTGGTTAGTATTGGCGTATCTCATTCATACTACCGGGGAACTGTGTATTTCACCGGTAGGGCTTTCAGCTGTAACTAAGCTTGCCATACATCGTGTAGTAGGGCTCTCAATGGGCGTGTGGTTTTTAGCAACGGCGCTGTCAGAAACCCTTGCGATGCGCTTAGGAAAAATGGCTGCCATTGATACCCAAGGTGGAGAGGTTGCTAGTGTTAGTGAGGCTGTTGTTATCTATAGCCAGCTGTTTGAATTTTTAATGTGGGTTGGCCTGGGTACTGGCGTGGTGGTTTTATTGATATCGCCACTGTTAAAACGTGGTATGCATGGCGTGCGCTAATTAATAATTAATAATTAATTATTGATAATTGCTTGTAGCTTTAGCACTCAAGCTAACAATTAGCTGCTGTTCCTATCTTCAATATTTTACCTTCAACATTTTAGCTTCAACATAGGCAATTGTTAATCTCAGAGACAAGCCATGCCTAACTAATATTGAATTCAGATAAGTCGTCAGTAGATGGTGTGTTTGAAGCCTTGGTGATGCAATTCGAACGTTAGCTCTTAAATCTTTGCTATATGTTTTCTTATGTGCAGTAACTTTGCCTATATTACTTCCCCAATAGAAACTCGTTATTGACCATAAAGGGTACATTTTTCTTTCAGCTATCTGCAATAAAACTTTACATTTAACATTTTGAAAATATTGATTTTATATCGTATGGTTTGACTCATAAAGGTAAAAACCAACCATGGTTTTTATACACTACTATGACCCTCTTAGCGGGCCTTATGCTCGAGGAACTATGACCATGAAACACTATTTGAATATATTTTGTGTCACTTTATTATGTGTATCAATTTTTGGTTGTGCCAGTTTTGATACAGAAGAAAAGGTTGCTTGGGATGAAGCTTATAATAGCTCAACAAAAGAGAGATTCATTCCTGTTGAACTTTTTACTGGTGGAAAATGGGATGGGAAACATGAATTAATACTAAAAGAGATTTCTAGCACTGCCTGTGCTTCTGTCAGTGACAGGCAAAGGCCATGCGACAATATTTACGTTACGGGCCCTTTCAAAACAGAAATAAATAACACCAAAATTGCATGGGCTGGCAATGAAGTTTCCTACTATCGAAGAACATTTACTACCCGCGGTGGCGAGGTTGAATCTTTTTTTACCATTAATAATTCAAAAGATGGGCTGGTGAGAATTTATGACAAACGAAAACAGTGGGGTGCCAGAACTTATGATGGATTAGGCAGTAAATTCCCTCTGGGTTACTGGAAGCAAGGTGAAGTGCGCCGTTATGCTTCACATAGACCAACAAGCATCGAAATCATAGAGCTTGATGGACCGAATCACTGCCTTACTTTTCGATGGATAGTTGGCCTCGGAGAGGGAAGAAATAGTGATAATAATTACACCTTCTGTCCAGATAGAGGTTTTACAAACATTCGTCACAATAATACTTCTGAACAAGTTGCCCTTAAACTGTTAGCAAAAGTCGATGGTTTAGATCAGCTGAAAGTGACAGTTAACAATGGTGTTATCAAGGGGAATATCACAATGACTGACCCGCAATTTGGTAACGTGTGGACTAATATACATCAAGATGATTTAATGCAAGCGGGCATTAAACTTGGCGATACCCTGTGCGTACTTGTCAAGGAAGGCAGTATCACTAAGCTCGATACTAAACTGCCTTACCTCAAATCATTTAGTGAAGTTGCTATTGGTGAACCTCTGATTTATGTTAACGGCCAGTCAAATTTATCGTTCGCCCTTAATCAGGCTAGCTTTTCAGCGAAACATCATTTTGCCTCTGGTGCCCAATGGAGTGCACAAATAAAACAATGTAATTAAGATGACATTGCGCTGTCGTTCGCGACTGCGCCATCAACTGCTAGCGATATAAGTCTAAGTATAATATGAAAGATCTCATCAATATTTTTTTGTATCCTCGCTTGATGAGGGTGAAAGACTGAAGGGGCAATTTGTTTGATCATTAAAACTATTCTAAAAAGATAAAAAGCATTAACGATATAAAAACTAACCCAACTTGGATTGTAACTCGTGAGTGTTAATGTTCCCTTAGTGCTAAGGTGAGATAAAAGTTTGAATATGGCAGAAAAATTTACTGTCAACTATGAGATCTTAAAGCCGTCACCTTTAATCAAACTCAAAAGTAACAGAAGCTAGTACTTTGAATAGAAAGCGTGCATCGATATTTTGTGAAGTATGATGATATTCAGAGTGGTACGGTCAAAATTCCCTACTCGTTTGTGGGAGGGGGTTTAAGCTTAAAGTTGCCCCTATCCTAGCTAGTGATAACTAAAGTCAATAAGATGACTTCTAACTAAGTTATCAATATAAAGGTTAGTTTTACTACGTTTTACTAAGCCGAATTTAAGATTTTTGTATGCCATGTCTTACAAATAGAACAGTCTTATCTCACTTATTACTCAAGATTCATATAAAATACAGAAAGGTTAAATAAACTAATAAAACCAACTGGTTGATGAGATTGTTTGTGTCGAGTTATTTTACAGTTTGACTAAATGAAAATACCGCCTGTTTTCATTGTATTGAAAATGTTGAGTATTTTAGGTTTGGTGTGATTTTTGCTTTAACATTCATGGATTGTTATTTTAACTATTACCTACCAATTTCTACCAAGTTTAATGGAAAGGGATTAAAAGGAAGAAAATATGAAGTTTAAATTTTTAAAAAAGACGCTGGCCACTTTACTTGTCGGATTCATGTCAATTGGCTCTGCATCTGCCAGCCTCATCCCCTTTGAAATTTCAATGGTGGTTGACAACGACTTTGCAATATTTAGTGGTAACAGTACAAATATCAACCATCTCATATATCAAAATAATGATACTTGGACTGACCAGATTGCAGGTTTATCCACTCTCGATTTTACTCTTGCTGCCGGTGATGACAAATTCTATGTTTTGGCCATGGGAGGTGGTGGTCAAGAAGAAAATATCAGCGGTTTGTTTAACGGTGTGAACATTACCTCATTATCAGTTTTAATGAGCTCTAACCTCGCCCCTAACCTTAGTGGCTACAACTCAACTGATGTAGAAGCAGGTACATACGACGTTACTCTGTCAGATGTACAAGCGGCGTTTTCAACCTTAACGTGGGGCGCCCCATCCCTTAATACGACTCAAACAGTCATTAAGAAATCTGGTTTCGGTTCTGGCTTCACATTTTCTACACTTAATGCTCATTTATTTAGTTTCAATGCTGTAGACGTAGGTGTAGAGGTAAATTCAGTTCCAGAACCATCTACACTGATTATTTTTGCATTAGGAATGATTGGTTTAGCATCACGTCGATTCAATAAATAGTCTTAATTTACTATTTTTATACTTTACTCTAGAAAACATCAATTGTAATGATTGGTGTTTTTTTGTTTCTGGTAGTTCTTAACTATTAGAATACTCTACACTTAATTACTGCTTAGGTGGTTTTGGCGACGGCCAGTTCAACGATTCATCTATAAAAGAACGTCATCCAAAATTCCAGATACTCATTTGCGGGGAACGTCCAATATCAATAAACGGCTAACGTAATGTGGTTATTCAGTCATGTCTGCTATAGAGCAAAGCACACTAAATCTTTCTGTATAAACTCTAAAATGTTATGGTCTGAAAAGTAGTAACAACAGACGATTTATTCGATATTTTTCTGTTGATGGGCCAAAGGGGCAGCATAACAACTTATAATTTATTGAAAATTAAGATTGTTATGGCGGGCATGTATTTTTCCTAATTACAAATGATTACATAAATGTAATTTGGTTAACCTTATATTAGTAAACAACTAAAAACTAATAAGGTAATTCAAATGACTTATTTCCTCAATATAGCAAACAAATTTGTTTCGAAATATCCTGAAACCACTATGATGTTTATCAAACTAGTTATCTTTTTCTGCTTAATTTTTTCCATTATGGCTGTCACACCCAGATGACAGAGTTCTAGTGATGACAGAGAAGTAATTAATACGCCGAATGAAATTGCTACTTTGCGAAGGGGGGAAAGCTGAGTCTGATCACGTATAAGCTAAACTGTTCGTCTCTTATTTTGTAGGTGTAATAAATGGGTCAAATCTTCAATATTTAGGCCTTGCCTAAAGACGTTTCTAATTCCAGTTACAGCCTGCATCTTGAAGTTGTTTGGGTATAAACTATCCTTAATATTTGCTTTATTCAATAACTGTTATATATGTTAGAATTTAACAATATTATTATTTAAAATTATTAGGCGTATTTCATGTCTGAACACTTAATTTTCGACATTTGTGTTGAACCGATAGAACTTTGTAAATTAATCAAAATTGCCAAAATGGTTGGCGGTGACGGCGAAGCTAAAACCATGATCAGTGAAGGTAAAGTTTCAGTAAATAATAAAGTTGAAACTCAAAAGCGTAAAAAAATTCGCCGCGGCGATATTATCGAATATAACGGTGTCATTATTGAGGTCGCTTATAATCCCAGCAAAAAATCAGCAGAGTTTATTAGTACAGTCGTTTCAGCGACTAAAAAATCAAAACAGAAAAAAATAGCTAAAAACAAAGCTAAAACCAAAGCGCGAGATATTTCATCAGAGTCTGTTACTGAACCATCGAACGAACGCTCGAAATAAAGTCTATTTTACCTACGCTAACTTAGCCGTCTTATGCCACAAATATGCTGGCATGGGATGTTTAAGCGCTAGCTTAATAATATCATGGCTTATCACACCTTAAACTCATCAATAGACTGTTCAAGTTTGTTAGCCAATGTAGCCACTTGATTACTGTATTCAAGTGTCGTTAATGACTTTTCATTACTTTGCTGGCTTATTATTGTAATGCCTTGTATTTGAACGTTGATGTCATTGCTTAAAGCATTTTGTTGGTTTGCAGATTCTGCGACCTCGGTACTCATAATATACATTTCCTCAATGGCTTTATTTATTAGGCTTAGCGTTTGTAATAACTGTTGAGTATGTTGTTGGCAGTTTTCGGCTTCACTTTTGCCTTCGTTGATATCATGCACCACGCTTACGGTTTGTTTTTGTAAAGAGTCAATCATGGTATTGATCTCAGCAGTAGCTTCCTGTGTTCTACTTGCTAACATACGTACTTCATCAGCAACAACGGCAAAACCACGCCCCGCTTCTCCTGCACGGGCCGCTTCAATAGCAGCATTGAGCGCCAATAAATTTGTTTGATCAGCAATACTTTGAATTGTCTCTAAAATACTACCAATATTAGTAGACTCATCTTGCAGTATCGACATAAGACTAACTGTTGAATCTAACATCTTAGCCAAGGTATTTATTCGTTCGTTGGTGATATTCGCTATCTTTTCGAGCTCTTCACTTTGTTGCTGAGCATCGGTCATATTTAGATTGGCTGTATTGGCTTTCTCTAGCACTTGGTCGGCATTTTGATTCAATTCATCGGTTATTTCGCCAACCTGTTGCACGGTATGTTTTTGCTCTTCTAACGATTGAATGACAAGTTCAATTTCATGACTCGATTGTTTGGCTGCTAGGTTTAGTGAATGACTATTGTCACCAATTTCTGAAATAAGCCTTCTTAAGTCCTCTACCACTAAGTTGACATTCCTTGATAACTCGCCATATTCATCGTTTGATGATATTTCAAGCTGGCGAGATAAATCCCCTTTGGCCATGTAAGATAATACCTTGTTAATTTTAGCTAAAGGTAAAATCATCGCCCTAACTGTCGCCAAGGCGATGACAAAACCAACAATGAAAAGTACAACTAAAATGGCAATGGTTGTGGTTTTACCTTGTTCAACATCGTCAAAAACAACACCTTGTAATTGGTTGAGATTTCCTTCCACTACGTTTAACAAGCTATCTATTATTGCGACTGATTTTTCAGCGTAAACGTCTGATTGAGCGAAAGCATTGGCAAGTCTTTCTGCTTGTTGGAGTTGTGATATTTTCACCTTAAACAGACCATCGTCAGCAAATAACAACGTTTTAGATTTATTGAACTCATTCACAAACTGTTCAATTAAGCCATCAGTATTGTATTCTTCACCAAGACGAACTAAAAAGGCAAGCTGGTGCTCTATATTGGAAATGGCTACTTCAATGGCTTCTTTTGATTCAATTACCTCGTTCATTTTGTCTAACGACATAATCTCTTTAGTGGAGTCTGTTAGATTAATTATGTAACCTTCAATTTGTCCTGCAGCACCGGAAATTCTGTCTATTTGAAGTTGTTTTTCGCTGTCCTCTAAATACGATAAATCAACTAAGATAGCACCCGCTTCGTCCAAATAATTATCGAGTTCATCTTGCTTAGTTAATAAGGTTGAGCTTGTTGAAAATATGGATGTTTTGTTGGCGAGCATTACTTCGACAGCATTGGTGTAATTTGTGTAAATTTCACCAAAGCCTTGCAAAAAGCTATTAGACTTTTTGTTAGTTAGCATTTTAGATAAGTTAATCAGTTCAGCTGATAACTTGTTACCTTCACTGGTAAACTGTTCTTGCAGTGTCTTCAGCTTATTAATCGTGTCTGTTGTTGGCATAGTTGCTGATATTTTTGCCTGCTTTAGCAGTTGTATTTGAATAGCGTTACTAAATTTTTGTGTGGGGGTTGCAACCTCTTTAACTTCGCTGGTGGCTCGTTGAATATCAGATAAAATGCCAAACGAACTTATGCTCGCAAATAACAACAGCAACAAGATAATACCAAAGCCAAGAATAACTTTATGTGCAACTTTAAGTGTCATAATAAACCCACTTGCTTGTTAAAATGCCGAAAACTAAGGTACTAGACCATTGCGAAGCATGAGTACACCTAATTAGTATTAAATATAGCTGATATTTGCTTTTACAGCCTTATAACACTAGAAAACTCGAGCTTATTGTTAGGAAGAAGGAAAAAGAGGTTTTTTAAAGAAATTAGCTAGGGTAGCTATCATTAATGGAAACTACTTGAACCCTTTGTTATCACTAAAACTCAACGTTATTGATGGCTTGGTAACGTCTGAAATATCATCTTAGTTAGAGCGTAGGATTGCTCACGGAGGGTTGGGTTACATCATTGGTACTGTAGGCGGTTTACTCGTTGTTAGCAGTAAATAGTTGTCAGGGCTAAAAGACTAATGGAAGTGCCATTCCTTTAGTCTCTTTTTATACTCTAGTCAGTGATTAGCCACTTTAAAACTCACTTTAAACGCACTTTAAAGGCAATCAAACATTACAACCATTGAGGAATAACATCTTGGTCAATTACTTCGTCATAACTCAAGCGGGGTTTGATAATAGAAAACTGCCCATCATTAACCATGACTTCAGGTGCTAACATACGGGTATTATAAGTTGAAGACATTACACTGCCATAAGCGCCACAACTTAAAATCGCCATCAAATCATCCGCTCTTGCTGTGGGTAACGATCTATTTTTAGTAAAGGTATCACCGGTTTCACATACAGGACCAACCACATCATAAATTGAAGTATTATCTTTAGAGGCGTCTGTTGAGCTGCCTGTGATGTTATTACTTACCGGTAAAATTTGATGATATGCATCATACATACTCGGTCTAATGAGATCGTTCATACCGGCATCTAGGATCAAAAATTGACGTTCATCGCCTTTTTTTATATAAACCACACTTGAGACAAGTACACCTGCGTTGCCGACGATAGAACGACCGGGTTCTATAATGATTTTACAATCCAAATGAGCTAAAAGCTCTTTAACGATTTCCGCATATGCTTGTTTATCTGGTTCAATTTCATTTTCACTGTAACCGATGCCTAAACCGCCACCAATATCTATAATCGATATATCATGGTCATCCGCTTTTAATAAGCTGACAAATTCAGCCACTTTATTGAAAGCTTGTTTGAAAGGAAGTAAATCGGTTAACTGAGAGCCAATATGAACATCAACACCTTGAACTTTTATACCCGGTAATGATGCCGCATAATGATAAACCTCTCTTGCTTTGGTTATTGGAATACCAAACTTATTTTCTGATTTACCCGTGGTTATTTTTTCATGTGTTTTTGCGCAAACATTAGGGTTTATTCTTATTGATATTGCCGCTATTTTATTTTGTTTAGTCGCCAATTCGCTGATTAATAACAATTCAGGCTCAGACTCTACATTGAATTGTAAAATGTTCACATTAAGTGCAAAGCAGATTTCACTTTTGGTTTTAGCTACCCCTGAAAAGACAATTTTATTTGCTGAAATTCCCGCTTTTAACGCTCTTCTGATTTCGCCTTCAGACACGACATCTGCACCAGCACCAAGATTGGCAAGTACCTTTAATATCGCTTGATTGGAGTTTGCCTTAACGGCATAACATATCAGGGTATTTTGTTGAGTAAATGCTGCTTGGTATTCCAAGTAAGATGATCTAATTGCAGCGTAAGAATAACAAAAGAAAGGAGTAGCTATATCTTTGGCGATCGTTTCTATCGGTAGCCCCTCTATGTGCATTTTATTATCTATGTAAGAGATGTAAGGTTTAATTTTCATTAATACATTATTCCTATTGTTTTATTTTATTGGAATAATGTATTTCTTTTTAGTCGGTTGTTCAAGTAATAATCACGATAATAGTCGCTATTTTTCTAATAACGAAAAAGTGAAATCTATCATTTTGGTTTGTACTGACAAATGATCTTCGCCAACGCCATCAGTGATTCTTTCAGCTTCGACATTAATGTAACGATAACCTTTCATTTCGGCATAAACAGATAATGAACCGTCATCTTCTTCAGGATCAAAAGCGACATTCGGGTTTTGTAAAACAGCGTTCCATCCATGATTTCTTGTCGTAACAAAGTCATTTTTATCTGTTAGGAAATATAAATCATCTTCATCATATTGCCCGTTTGATATATCGATTAAATATTTAGCACCATCAGTTAGCTTTTTTTGGTAACGAGTAATTGAGACATCACCTATACCGTTTTTACCGTCATCTTCATAACCGTTACTATTATTATGTAGCGCAATTATTGTTTTTGGTGGCTTTTTACCGCTTAAGGCGTTTAATACAAACTGGCTTAGTTTAGCGGCTCGTTGCTCAGCTTTATGAATAAGTGTCGGTTGCTGATTAATGTTTGGGTTTAATTTAGTTAAGTTAGTTATTCGCCCATGTTTGGTGAATATACGGTTTGGATCGATTGTTACTTTTTTATCATCAATGTCTAAAACAATTAAACGTTTACCCTTTTGCCTAAGAACAACAAAAACACCGCCTTTATCAACAATTTGTTTGGCAAGATATTGATTCGCGACCAATTCATTTTCGTGCGGTGCAAAAAAAGCCCAGTTTTGAGCTGAATCGTTATTACCAACGACTTCCAGATAAATGTTCGGTTGTTGTGGGAAAACTACCGCGTGTGATAATAATAAAGGCAAAATATGCATGGTTGACCCTTAACGAACCGCAGTTTCAGTTAATATTAATCTTTTATTTGTTGCATCAAGTTTTGCCATCGTGCCAACAGGTATGGTTGACATGTCGTCAATATGGCCAATCATCAAGCCCTTTAAAACAGGAATATTTAAATCACCTAATCTGTCTTTGATCACTTCTTCAATACTTAAAGAGTTACCATTAGCTTCACAATCGGTACATTTACCAAAAACAATGCCGGCAAGTTTATCCAACCGACCAGAAATTTTTAAATGCGTTAACATGCCGTCAATTCGGTAAGGTGCTTCTTCTACATCTTCAAGAAATAAAATCTTACCGGTATAGTCTGGTTCAAAAGGTGTGCCTATTAATTTGACCATTAAAGAAAGGTTGCCACCAATCAATTGCCCATGAGCGACGCCTTTATTAATTAAGGTGAGTCTATTTTCTTTTTCAGCTTGTCCCTCTACTTTTTCAAATAGTGGTGGCGTGCCTAAGTCTATATTTGCTTTAGGGCTGAATAAAACTTCCTTAAAACCCTTTAAGGTATATTCGGTAAAGTTTTGTTTGGCAATAGGACCATGAAAGGTTACTAAACCCGTACGTGCATAAATGGCATTTAATAACGCGGTAATATCACTGTATCCGATAAATACCTTTGGATTTTTAGCAATGAGATCATAATCTAAATAGGGTAATATTCGAGGTGAGCCATAACCCCCTCGCAAACAAAATATGCCATCAACTTCTTTATCTTTAAACATATTATTGATATCCCAAGCGCGGTCCTTATCTTCTCCTGCAAGATAACCATTGCGTTGAAAAATGTACTTACCTTGTTTTACTTTAAAACCAAATGATTTTAGAACATCAATAGCAAAATGAATTTCTTCATCCTCCAAGGTATTACTGCTAGGCGTAATTAAACCTATAGTATCTCCTGCTTTTAGACGTTTTGGTTTTAGTAGAGAATTGGCCTTGCCACTATTTGTTACATCAGCATTGACAATATTAGGGAGGAAGCTCGTTGCAATAGCAGAGCTTATCATTGCTTTTATAAATAGGCGTCTTTGTGTCATTATTATTCCTAATTCTAATTTAACATAACAAAATAGTATCATACAGAAAATATAAATTATTACAAAATACTAATTTTTTTAGAATTTTATAGTATTTTTAATATGCTTTTTTTTATATAGTCTTTAAAATCTGTATGATTAACAATGTAGATATATTCTCACTTTATCTTTTTAAGGTTCGCTATTGATGTCCAAATTAAATGTTATACCCCGTGTCACTATTTCCCATAGTCCAACACCTTTAGAGGCAATGCCACAATTATCTAAATTATTAAAGCGTAATGTTTTTGTTAAACGAGATGATTGCACAGGTTTAGCTGGGGGCGGGAATAAAACGCGTAAATTGGAATATTTAGTCGCTGCTGCGTTAACCGCTAAAGCAGATACTTTAGTGACCGTTGGTGGGATTCAATCGAATCATGCTCGCCAGACTGCTGCGGCAGCAGCCAAATTTGGTTTGAAGTGTGAGTTGGTCTTAGAGGATGTTCAAGGCACACCCAAATCAGATTATTATCAAAATGGTAATATTTTATTAAATAATTTGTTGGCTGCAACCATTCATCGTTTACCTGAAGGTACAAACTGCAGCGATTATGTTGATAATCTTATGATTAGTCTGATTAAAAAAGGAAAAAGTCCTTATTTTATTCCTATGGGTGGATCAAATGAAATAGGTAGTTTAGGTTATGTGCATTGTGCACAAGAGATTATTAATCAACTTAAAGAGCAAAAAACGACTATTGATCACATTGTATTGGCTACGGGCAGTGCGGGTACACAAGCAGGGCTGTTAGCGGGTTTTATTCTTGCCGGAATTGATATTCCTGTCTTGGGTATTTGTGTTAGCAGGCCAGCACAGGAGCAAGTGAATATTGTGACCGCGCTGTTAGAAAAAACGTTAGCCTTGCTAGATGTTGACCCTGAATTGGCAAAAAATAGAGTCTTCGCTAATGGCAATTATTATGGCGAAGGCTATGGTATCCCAACGGATGAAATGGTTGAGGCTGTAAGGCTTTGTGCCCAACATGAAGGGCTGATATTAGACCCAGTATATACTGGCAAAGGCATGTCTGGTTTAATTGATTTATGCCGAACGAATACTTTTAATGAAAAAGAGAACATTCTTTTTCTTCATACCGGAGGCAGTCAGGGTATGTTTGCCTACCAAGAAACATTCGCATAGCGGATGAAAATTTTTCTCTTAAAGTTCAGGGGAATCACAAAAAACAATTCACAGGTCACAAGTCACTAGACAATAAAGGTAGGTAAGTGCGCCATGCGAAAGGTTGAGCTGATAATAGCAATGCCTTTTTATCTTGCCTTTAAGCCTTTAAGCCTTTAAGCCACTCGCTGAGTGGGCAGTTAATTTACACATCTACCTTAATGCAATATAACAATCTAGTTATATTGCCATTAGCTCATTAAAAATTGCCTAATGATATCTACAATGAATTTACCCGTGAAATTAATTGCAACTAATTATCATTAGTATTAGCATTGGGGTGCCTTGTTTATTAACAGGCTATAAATGAAAGTACTTAATGACAGTCACTACTGTCGTTAGCTAATGATTGTTTTTATGGCAGGCTAGGCACGGGCTAAATTTTCTATTCTGAAGCATACGATTTACTCACATACGTTTATCGTAATGATTCGCTGTTTGCAGAAGTAATGATGGCATGGGTATGCAGCTATCAAGATTTAAGCTTTATTTACTCGATAATATCCAATGGATTATTTTAACTAAAGAAACGGTGTTATGTCTGATTTCAATATTTTGGTCATTGAGGATGATAAAATCCTTAATCAACAATTAACAGAGCTACTTACCTTAAAAGGTTATCAAGTAGAGCAATGCTTCGATGGTGAAACAGGTCTGCTTAAAGCCTCATCACAGCAGCATCATTTAATTTTATTAGATGTAATGTTACCCGAGCGAGATGGTTTTTCATTGCTCAAGGTATTAAGAAAGTCATCTCAAACGCCCGTTATAATGGTGACAGCCAAAGGTGCAGAGCAAGAAAGAATTCAGGGTTTTAGTCAAGGGGCTGATGATTATGTTTCCAAACCTTTTAGTACTGCTGAGTTATTACTGCGTATAGAAGCGATCTTACGCCGTAGTCATAATAAAGTTGCTGAATCATCCAAGCAAGAGCTGACAGTTGACGGTTTAACGATTAATATTAAAAACCAACTCGTTTTTGTAGAAGATAAAGCATTAGAATTTACACCGATACAATTTAAGTTATTGTGGGAATTATTATTGAACCGGGGTGAAGTGCTAAGTAAAGCCTATTTATATCAAAAAGTACTCAATAAAAATATTGGCGCTTATGATCGCAGTTTAGATATGCACTTAAGCCGCGTTCGCAGAAAACTCAATGAAGGAAATTGGCACGGTGAACGACTAGAAACCAGCCATGGCAAAGGATATTGTCTAGTATGACCAATAAGCTTTTTTTAAAGTTATGTTTAATTATCGCCTTGAGCTTAGTGATCGTTTTTTATCTACTCAATTTAGTCACGTCTAAAACCGAAGAAGGCATGAGTTACCTTTCTTTAGAGAATAAACAAACACTAAATTCCTGGGGGAAGCAGGCAGAAAAATTATATTTATCAGGCGATAAACAAGCATTAGAAAACTGGTTAATAGAAAAACAAAAACAAGAAAATACTTGGATGGTTGTTGCGGCTTTTAATATTGAAAACATCGCTGGCGCATCATTAAAGTCTGAATATTATCAAGGCTATAATTTAGGCCGTAATCTCGACTGGAAAATTCATTTGTATTTTGACCTAAATCCGGTCATGCAAATGCCGTTTAGCGATAACAAAACTAGCCTGCTTGTTTATCTACCTGACAGAATGAGGCCGGGCTCATACTGGCAACATACGCAAATCACCTTGCAAATCATTGTGCCAGCAATCTTACTGATATTCCTATCTTACTTACTTTATCGTTATATCATGACGCCATTACTTCAGCTAAAAATGGCGACTCGAGAATTTAGTAAAGGTAAACTTGATGTTAGTGCTAAAAAGCTGATGGGTAACCGAAATGATGAATTTTCAGAGCTAGCGATTACTTTTGATCAAATGGCAGCGCGAATTGGTGAACAATTTACCAGCCAGAGACAATTGATTGCTGATTTATCCCATGAATTAAGAACACCTTTAACGCGTCTTGATATTGCGCTAGATAAAGAAAATAGTTTACCTATGCCAAGTGAGAATATTGAACGAATAGACAGAGAATCAAGACAAATTAGAAAGTTAGTTGAAGATACCTTGACTTTTGCTTGGTTAGAAAATGAACAGCCAGAGTTACAGCAAGAATCATTAGAGTTGATAGACTTACTAGATGTATTAATTGATGATGCCAAATTTGAATTTCCTGATAGAGATATTCATTGTCATTTTCCTTATTCGGCATTAATTGCAAACTCTAGTCATAGAGCTGCAGGACAAGCGTTAGAAAATGTGTTGAGAAATGCTTTACGTTACACTCCAAAAGGTAAAAAAGTGTCAGTCTCTGTCGTTGAACAAGAAAAATCATTTCAAGTGATTATCGTTGATCAAGGGCCAGGCGTGCCTGAACAATATTTAGATACCATCTTTAAACCTTTTTTCAGAGTTGACAGTTCACGAGCAGCAAGTAGTGATAGTTTTGGTCTTGGCCTTGCTTTAGCACAACGACAACTAACAGCAATTAGGGCGACAATAATCTCTACAAATATAACGCCTACGGGTTTAAGTATGACGATTACTTTTCCTAAAGAATAAGCTCACTTTTAATTGTTTTTTATAAAAAAATGTAACAGTCGTTGCTCTTCCTGAAACGCTCAAACTCACTTCCGTTTATTATTTATACGCAATCTAGGGCTAACCTAATAAATTACTTTTTCTATTTCAAACATTAATAACACCTGATTAATACGAAGTAATCAAATGTAACTAATGTAATAGTGCTTTACATTAGAAATACAAATGATAATAATTATCATTATCTCTGTTGTTTGTGGCTGTGATTCCTAAATTGATTTAGTAAATTCTAACATCAGCAAGGATTCACCTTAGAGTTCACACAATAACGTTTAAAAAGAACGCTACCCAATTTCTGAGGTCGCTATATAATTTGCTAAAGGAAACTTCATGAGTTTGAAAAAAACATTTACTAAAACATTGCTAGTAACATCAATCGCGAGTCTATTAACGGCATGTGGTGGTAGTGATAAGAGTACTCCAGTTGTAGATGACAAACCAGTTGTCGATGTCACACCAGTTGTAGAGGATACGCCTCTTTATTTAGTTAAAACGACAGACTGGTCGACAGATGACGGTACTACCTTGCTTTTTCTAACTGATTCATTAGATAGTGATACTGAATTTAAAACAGAAGATGCGCTAGCTGTTTCTGGATATCACTATGTAGCAGTTAACGAAAGTGGTGACGATGAGGACTCAGCATTTTATCTTGCTGTAGACAATACTCCTACTCTACAACGTTACGTTGTCAACGATGAAGGTGAGGTTGAGCTTGACAAGGAGCTTGATTTTACAGCACAAGGCATTACAGATGCACGAAATGCAATGCGTGCTGGTAAAAT